>JAABUP010001847.1_pt1 | contig 43249 bp, 72 predicted proteins | sample 5559201 | NCBI WGS metagenome assembly JAABUP01 (sample SAMN10711887, study PRJNA513373) | rock metagenome | isolation source: Antarctica rocks | place: Antarctica
AAATCATGTGCAATTCATCTGCCACAGCCACACTACCACAATGTGTGCAGAGCCTATTGGCTCTGGCAACATGCTGACCCCCAGCAAAACGCCCGAGAACAATTGGCAGTTGATGAGAGCCCTAGACCAGGCGATCATGCCATCGGAAACCCTACAGAGGAATAGAACACGAACAAAGCAGAGCAGACGATCAAAACTCGTCCAGGAGACATGCAGATTGTGCAGTCATCAGGCAGATCCAGCGTGCGAAAAAGTCTGACTTATAGATTTGCGGACAACATAGTCTGTATTTGCAAGCCAGCATACTGATTGTAAACGTTGTACTCTGCGCTTGATGCTCGGCACCGCCCTGCGACAAGCCCGTTCGAAAACGTTGACCAGCCTGTGCTGTAGGTAACTATGCTAGTGCCCTGCGCATTTGTGAGTATTGTGCCTCATATGAGTTGGCTTCAAACCCCACAGGAGCGGTGTAGCTCAGCTCACCCAAGCCAGCTCTTGGATTGGTTTTGGAGACAGTCAAGATGCATGCATGCAGCATGGATGGGCCGCAGTACAGCAGGCCTCCTTTGCTAAAGCCAGCAAGAGTAAGGCGAGGCTGTTGTCTGCCAGCTTTTGCATTTGTCCCTGTTTCTTCGTTTTGTGTCTAGAGTGTTGTACTGTTCTGCAGAAGGCAAGAAAGACGGCAACACAGCAAATGCCCTAGCAAGCTTTGATGCATCACAAGCAAGCAGGTCTGAAACCTGCTGTATGTCTGTGAACCTGATTACATGAATACGCTAATGGGCATGTTCCAAGCTGGATGTGCTGACAAGGCACTGGCTGCAGTGAAATGACGCGTGCGGTTGAGTATTTGGAGCAGGAGCTAGCAAGCGTGCGCACAGGCCGGGCATCGCCAGGTCATAGCAATCCCTCTCCACCTTGTCCTGTTTTCTTCTCTGTGCTATACACTGTATGATTCCCATTGTGACATTCAGGACTTCTGGACAGCTTGAAGGTCCAAGTGTATGGGCAGAGGATGCCTCTGAAAGCAGCAGCCAGCATCTCTGTGCGGGATTCTCAAACCTTGCTGGTCACAGCTTTTGATCCATCGGTGCGTTTTGATCCCAGTTCAGATTCCAAAGCGACAACAGCTACAATTTGCTCAATGTCTGAAATGCAATGTCTCAAAGTACAGTTGATATTATGCAGCACAAGAATACAAGCACTGGTGCTGTTGATGCTGCAACAGCTGTGATAACAGGCCGTGGCGTGTATTTGTGTGCCGACTGCAGACTGTGGCAGCCATTGAGAAGGCCATCAGTTCCTCCACCCTCAGCCTGAACCCAAGGACAGAGGGTCAAGAGCTTGTCATACCTATACCCAGGTATCACATGCCAAGCTGCTCGGCATCAGGACCTGATTGCTGCCAAGCATTCTTGACTAGCCCTCCAATCTGGCTCACAATCTTGCATCCTGGTGGTCCCATCCATTGCTATTGTTTACCCACAAATCTCGACAGTTCTGCTTGCATGATGTCTGTTCATGCTGCTTCAGATACAGCACTGGTTTGACCAATGACGTGCAACGTTTTGCAACTTATCATTTCAATGATATATTGCAGTGTATCTGACTGCATGGCACATGCATACTTTATGCACACCTGTACTCCTTTTGTGACATCCAGGCTTTGCATACACATGACAGATGAAACTCAAGAAGGTTGCTTGGTGTTGTAGGGCAACAAAGGAGACATTGGCTGCCATGGGTAAAATCATAAAGCAAGCAGGTGAGGCAGCCAAAGTCAAAGTTCGGCAAGCCCGTAAAAGTGCTGTTGATCTCAGCAAGGACCTACCCAGCGAGGATGATCAGAAGAAGGCCGAGAAACAGGTATATGTTGGTGCAGTCCTTGCAGTTGCCTTGTGGAGGTTGGTGCTTTGCTTCTGCTCATTTTTACGTGCACATGCAGGTGCAGAAGATGACTGATCAGGTTGTTGTAAGCATTGACAAGATATGCAGTGCCAAGGAGAAGGAACTACATGTATTATAGTCAATACACAACTCAGCTAGCAATCTCATACCAAAGGTCTTGAGCCTCTGAGTGGCCCTAAGCATCACGCAGTGCTCTTCTTTGGTGACTGCTGTGTTAGCCAAATGCAGCAGCTGCAGCATTACAAACAAGTACATGTTGTGTAGACAGCCAGCTGTCTCATGACATTGGTTGAGCCTAATCAAAGTGAAATGCGTCCTCAAACAGGCTTCACTGCTGGCTGCACAGTACCTGCAAGCTGTGTACTGACGTAAGCCCTCTCACCGTTTCCTCTTGTGTAATGAAAATCTCGCTGTAGCATTCCACACACAAGCCTGAAAGCTTTGCTAGGCATTAGAGCAAACCGCCTTTTTTGCAGTCCACACTGTGCCAGAGCTTCTGCTTGTTACCAACCGATGGTTAATGGAGCATGTGTTGCTCACTTACCATCAGACTGTGCTATTCGGACATGCAAAAGCTGGCAGCCAAGGTTGGAGCGCACCAAATGCACTATGCTCTAAAGTGTTTCACATATGTGCACTTCGTCCACACCACATGGCTCATTCGCACTGTAAGCATTTACCTTTGCATGTTAATACCTGTCACCATCTGTAGTTCCTGACAAACTAATTGGCTTCGTCATTATAACAACAGAAGTTGTCTGTCTGGACAATGAAGCTAATGGACGTGTGATGTGCATTGAAGGCCAGTCTTGCCGTTGGGTACAGAAATGCAAAGGGCTCTGGGCTGCATGTAATGCCCTGCACGTAGTAAATCAGAGATGCCTGCGAGTATGAGTGAAGGCAAGCTGATCAACTTAGGTGCTCGTCCACTTGTAAAGTACTTAGCAAGGTCAGCTCCATATAGCACTAGCTTTCCTGAAGCCACATGTGCACACTGAGCTTACATGTGCTGTTTGAGCAAATGTCAGACTTGACATGCCAATTATCTTCGTACAGAAGGCATTTTCATGCAAACAAAGTCTGACTTGTAACCAACTTTCAGATCATACAGTCTCCAATTGTGGGCTTTCAGGCGTGTTGTGTTCTCTTTGCTGATGCTGCTCTGCTTTGTATCTGCTGCTGATTTGTTAACAGTCTTCTGCTGGGCTCCCAATGCTCTGGCAGCTGCTCAAGGTTACTGTCTATGCATCACGACTTAAACTAACACACCCTGGCAGCAGAGTAAGCATAGTCTGCTCCACAATGTGTGCACTTCATATGGTCACATCCCTGCAACAACCACAGCTGCTAAATGGCTATCACCTGACTGAGCAGTATAAGGCAGTTACAAGTAGCTGTCATTATTATTAATAAGTAGCTATTACCTGCGTCTTCTGTGTGACAAACCTGCAGCCAGGACATCGCGCCAAGCCTTCCAGCCTTGCAAGGGCCAGCACTGCCATGTCATCTGGTGCACCCTCATACTGGTCACAGGTGACACCATCATGCCAAATACATTTGCAGTGTACGCACACTGGCTGCCGGCAATGTGGACATGTCTGCTGTTGTGATTTGTAGTCTCTGCCGGTGTCAAGCAGTGAAATTGCTGAGCATGTAGGGTAGGGGCAAATGAATTGTATTTCTGCTGGAAGTGATTTCATGACTGCAAGGTCTGAAAGCTTCTCAAAAACCTGCAGACAAACTTGAGGTGGTCACGCACAACACAGCAATCAGATGACAAACCAGCTAGAGCTTTGAGACAGCAAAAGTAGTGCTGCATGCAGTATTTTGCGCAACATGAGCTTGCAAAAGACATTTGGCTTGAGCTCAGACACTGACTAGACATCTGACATGCTGCTGTTGCACAAAGCAGATGCAGGCAAATTTGTGTCAAAGTGATGAAGCTTTCACCCAGGATTGGTAGTCAGGGGGACAGGCTGGACTGACCGGCTTGTGTTGATGCAGCACCACCTGACACTGCTCCATGTCAAGAGCTTGCTGGCATTGTGGCATGACACATCGCGGATTTCTGTTGCCGCCTGCCTCACTCTCAAGGTATTGTATCAAACAAGCCTTGCATAGCACATGCTTGCAGCCATTCAAAACCACACTGTGTCTTCTTGGTACAGATTGCAAGCAAACAGGACAGGGCAACACCTTTTGCATTCTGTTCTGAAGGTCAGTGAATCTAGGCATGCATAATTTCAAGTGAGTTGTCAATCTGGAGATGGAAAAGGATGCACGTATCTGAGGCCTGTAAACCCATGTCAACAAAAAGTGCTTGCTGATTTGAACAATTGTCAAGAGTGTTTGCACACCTTGCTTGTAAACTGCTATACAGAGAACAAGCGTTGTCGTCAGCAGCAGAAGCAGCAGACCGCATTGTAGTAAGAGCATGGTCACATGGACAAGATTGCCTTCAACAACAAGCAACAGCCTTGCTCCGTTACTGGTCCCCCATGCTGATAGCCAGAAATGATCCTCATTGATGAAGTGACTGGGTAGCTTTGTTGAGTGGCAGTGCGAGATCAGACTTGAAAAGAGGCTCAGAACTGGCGAGGCAGCATATCCGAGCGGCTGTGTCTGATACATGGCACACGTGCCGCCCGAAGTCACTGAGGTTGCCTTCACATCTCTCTGCAGCAGACTCAACAGAGTAACGACAGACTGGGCTTCAGAGTGACATATGTTACTATACAGGTGTTGGAGCAAGCAAGCGCTCTTGGTGGTGCATCTCACTCACACTCTGTACAACCTGTATACTTGTAGCTCTGGCCTTGGCTGCAACTATTGATCTCACCGTGCAAGAGTAGAGGAAAGCTAAGAAAGAGACATCGGCGCCAACTTGAATTTTTGGTCTATACTGTTCTCGTCAGTGCAGCCACGGCCGGTAACCTATTGGGACTTGCGCTTCGAGTAAAGCTGTACGTATACCGCCAGAATATTCTTCGAAGAAGGGTGACGAGAGCTGCCGTGCCCATACAGCGACGGATTTCGGCTGGTTTATGAGCTCAACTTGACACCGCATTGCCAAGCAACGATACAGCTGCAAGCGCTATGTGTATCCTCGTCTACTTCGAGGCAATCGGCCGATAGCCTGGGCTCCTGTGTTGCATCGAAGAAAATCTTGTTGTATCCGCACGTGACTCCGTTATGTCACGTAAGGCACGTGCAGCCTCGTGAGCTCCAAGTTCGAAAGGGCTTTCTTGCTGCAACTGTCGGCGCGATCGTCTTCACCTGTACGATGCGCATACAGATGAGACTCTGCAAGAAATGCCGGCCCTATTGAACACTTCCCTTCACACAGGCCCTTAGGCATCACGTTTGTCACGTTGTGCACCTTGAAGCCCTTCATACAGCGCTTGCGTTCTTTGACCCAGCGGTCGCCGTGTTCGAGACACACGCAGCCGCACTCGATCCACTGAACTGCCAGCGAAGGTACTCCACCGTGTGACTCAAAGTCGGGCTTGCACGTGCGACGACATGTACATGTATACTGCAGCGCTGCAGCGCTCACGTGAATTGTGCATGTCCTGCACCGGCCTTGCAGTATCTGGAGTGCGCTAAATGCATCGAAGTTCTGAAACGGCCGCCACTCTGTTGCAATGCGACGTTACCAAGTCGGTAGCAAAAGGGTGCACTGCAGTAAGTGCACGCGCATGTAGGAGGAATACATACGTATACGGTGCACCATTTCAAGAGCGCAATGACCGCAAGTGATGACCCCGCTTTTCTCAGCGCCCCTGCTGTTGCACGCAATCCTGTGGGACCTCTGGTCACAGGCGAAGACGCTTTGGGCTCTAAAAAAGAGCACCAAGTTGTCATCAATGATCATGAAGGTGACAACCTGGATGCTCCTGAATCCAGCATGGCATTGTGACCAGCAGCAGCTCAAAGACATGAGCTCAACGGACTTTGGCTCACCTGCAGTGTGCTTTTGCAAGTCAACAAGCTGTGCAACACTCTCACAGGTGGAGGCGCTAAATCTGGCTGGTCACAGAAAGTGCGTGGAGTCCTTGGAGGAAATGCTGGCTCTTTCTTTGACGGCGTGCTTACCACTTGTGCATCACAGGTACAATGCTGATGAGATTTGCTCATGGTTGTAGCAGTGATTTCTGGGCAACAATAAGCGAGTGCATTTACAATTATGTCACGTGATCCCAGCAACAAACCATAAAAGAAGAAGAGTAACATCACGACGTTGTTAACAGCCAGCTAACTGTCAGAGAACATGCAACTGCACAACATCAATCACGTCTGTCTTTAGTGCAGATATAAGCTGAGCAAAGCATTGCGGCAACTTGCCTTCATTCACACCACTCATTTCAACTGCAGGTCGGCCAGATCATGCTGACTCTGCCAAATGCAATAGCCAAAACAGGCTTGATTGCCGGGCTCTTCCTGGCTGTCAGCAGCGCATGCATGTCCCTATGGACAATGTACATGCTGATTACCCTTTATCTAGAAAGAAAGAGGCGACTGGTAAGCATAAGAATCAGAAGTTGCTACACACCATGCTTAGCAAGCGTCTGTCAGGTGCCTGCATGAGTGTTCAATGGACATTGAATGAGTGTCATCCACTTACATGATTTGCCTCACAGCTTTCTGCTGTAATGCCTTCATCAGGCACGTTTGCCAGTGTCGTACATGTACAACTCTCGCCATGAGCAGTCATCTTGCTTTGCTTGTGGACACACGATTATTGGCAGCTAGCACTGTGGCCATGCATATATGCTGCATGCATGAAAGCATCAAGTGCAAAACCACATGTGCAGTAACAGCTCGCAGTCCTTATTTGCAAGCACCGCAAAGCTATAGGCTCTCCAAGGCCAAGGTCAACAAGGACTACATCAAAGTTCCCATGCTGTGCAGATTCAAAAGGGTCTTTGGTATGATGCAAATGGCAAGCGTGCAATCATCACGCAGTATCATGAAGTCATAGGGAGCCTTCTGGGCATGTGGGCACAGATCATAGTCCAGATTGTGATCATCATCTCCCTTGTTGGAACCTCCTTCGCCCAGATTGTGGCCTGTGCATCTGATGTCTAGTACTATGACTCATCCAAAACCAAGCGTGAATGGTGAGCAGCCTGCACCACAAAGCTAGTTAGCACAGCTGCAATAGTGTTGCTTATTGGTAAACCTAAATCATGAATCTGACTCATAGCTGGGCTAGGGTGTGATTTGCACAGCATGGGTCTGCAACATGACATCATCAGCACTCAAGTGCACACACCTTTAATATGTCTGCATGAAAGGCAAGAACTGTCATGAGTTGGCGGATCCCAGGCATGCGTGTGATGCAGGACACTTATCTGGGGTGGCATATCTATGGTGGCAGTACTGCTGCCTACGCTGCGCCACTTCAGGGTTGTCAACATTGTGGCTCTCATCGGCACCACCTACACCACCTGGTTCATTGTGGCTGCTGCAGCCAAGCATGGCATCACACCAGGCGCTGCCTCCAGGTCTGTTACATTCCCTCCTCCCTCCACTATGCACAATGCCTGCCAGCCAGTGCAGCCACAAAACGTGACCAACAATATTGCACATTCTTCTCAAACAAGACTGATGTTGTCTATCAGGCAAAATCGCGCAAAGTGCAGCGTGCTTCTTTCCATTACAGAGTGTACATGTCGCATGCAGCATTTTGACTATAAATGTAGGAACCCATTGTGCAGAAGACTGCTGAAGCTGGTGGTTGTGTGTAGATGTCATTGATGCAATGAAGCTTGCTGCTGTGGGTACCTTGATGTGAGGATGTAGTGCTTCTTGTAGGGGCCCTCAGAACCTACAGGGCTTCTATGTTGGGGCATCTGTACTGTTCAGTGCCTTTGGAGGTCATGCCATGGCCCTGTAAGTGCCGCCCCACTCTGCCTTTGTGCTTTCATAAAATGCTATTCATGAATTCAGCAAAACGATGAGCTCCAGCATGTATTGAGTGCGTTGAGCGCATAGCTACACAAATGTGATGTTGCCTGCCTGCAGCAGGCATGTCACTTTATGTGAGCTCTTGTGTGTCATCAGATGTTGTTGCTGTAAGCAACAGCTAGCACAGCAGCAGTTGCCACCCAGCATGCGTTGACTTCTCTTGCATGTGCTTGATCTTGCTCGTGAATTTAGAAGTAGTCCAGTGTAAGTCATGAAACCTCGAAAACCATAATCTGCCCAGCCATAGTCTGCATTCTTGGTTTGCTGTTGTCTTTTGAGCCACATCCAAATTGCCTGACCTTTGCTCTTCATTGTTCTGAAATGCTTTTCAATGCTCTTTTGTTGTTGACTCCTCCTGTATTCTGTGTATACAATGACAAAACCTGATTGTGCAGAGTGCCTACAGCGTGATCATACTGTACGTGCATACCTGGGGACCATGCCGTGTGTGCATACAGGGACATGTTAGTGTGTCTGTGCATACAGGGAGATCATGGATGCCATGTGGGTGCCGGCCAAGTACTCCAAGGCCTACCTGGCCAGCTTCTTCTACATCTTTGTGCTCACCCTGCCCCACTCCATCTCTGTGCAGCTTGCCTACCCAGATGCCAACCTCCAAAATGGTACCTACTCTCTGCTGCCCTGCTGCTGCTGCTGCTGCTGCTTGTGCTGCTGCTGCTGCTGCTTGTGCTGCTGCTGCTGCTGCTGCTGCTGCCCTGCTGCTGCTGCTGCACTCTTCTTGCTGCCCTGCATTCGTACACCCTTGTATCGTTGAGTTTGTGACAGCTGCACGATCCCTATTTTATCGAAGAGCTTTGACTCAAGGCAAGGTCTGCTGAGAAGCCAAGGGTAGTGCTGCTGGTGCCCTCATAAGCTGTGGCCATGCATGCAGGGAATGTGTATGGGGTGCTGCCAAAGACAAGGGCAAGGGACGCATCCATCATCATGATGCTCATGCATCAGCTTGTCGCTTTCTGTCTCTACAGCGCTACCCTCTACTACATGTAAGCATTCCAACTGACAACCAGCACTGCTTGTCTATGACTGCATTCAGATGAACATCCTGCCTCATGCCCTTGCAAGTGCCCATGGTAGCTGTCAGCACTCAATAATTATTCTACTTGAAATGTTACAGTACATGAAGTGACCATTGTCTCAACGAGAGTATCTGTGCCCAAACCAGCTTGCTTCTGTCTGTGATGGCATGACTAAATCTGCAGCTAGCTGCTACCATCATGCCTGCATCATGCACCTGTAGTAATTTTTTTAAACAGAGCGTCACACCGCACAGTCATATGCTAGCTTTGTATGCCTCGTAGCTTTGCTCATGGGACTTTGTCATTGCATGCGCGGTCAACCAAGTTGACGAGCATGGACAATGAGTGCTGGTGGCTGCAGGTGGGAGAAGCTGCTGCATGTCCACAGCAAGTCCCTCTGGTTGAGGATACCATTGAGACTTCCTGTTGGTAAGCAACTGCTCATACCCCTTCAGACTCATGCAACATGGTGTTTCATGAGTTGCAGTGCCATTGTTCCCTTTGAAGGTTGCAGCAACATGCAACTGTGACACTGCATTACATTGAGCAGATGGCATCATGCGTGATGCCAAATGCTGAACGGCAGCCATGTTTTTTACAGTAGATCTTATCAACCAAGCAGACAGTCACTGTTAAAGCTGTGCAGTGTGCGCTTGGATGCAGGCTTGCAACTCTTAACTTGGCAAACATTGTGACTGCAGAATGCGCAAGCTGGAATGATCGCATTGACATCCTTTAATAGCTATTGAAACAATGTTCCAGGACTTGCTTTGTAATGCTGCAGCTGCATTCGCTTGGCTTGTCTTGCCCACTCCTTTCTGAGGTATGCCAATGCAAGTCTGGTGCAGCAGACTGCTGCACCAGACTTGCAGCTGTCCATGTGGAGGCTCTGACAGTGGGTGTGTGGTGCTGCAGCTCTTTTCGTGTGGTTTCTAGCAATTGCGTTTCCCTTCTACGGCAACATCAACAGCATCATAGGTAAGTTCTGTGAGACCTGAGGCGCAGACAGGTCACAGATAAGCTGGTCCTTGCTTCAAGCATGCTACCATTTGAACAGCGCTATCATTGACTCCTGCAGGCACATCAGCTGATGTGCCTGACACTGTGAGCTGTGTTCCAGCTTGCATGCCGTATGATGTGACCATGCACGCACACACAATGTACAATCAAGCCTCTGCATTCTTGATGCAATGTACAGTCATCTGCAGTGAAGTGCCTGACGTGAAGTGTCTGTTTTCAAGAGTGTTGTGTGTTGCGCTGGTCCACTATGCTTGACTGCATAGCATGTGCAGATGTCCTGCCTGAAGTGAACTGGTCCATTGCAGGAGCCATAACTTCACCAGCCATTGCATTCATCTTCCCTTGCTTGGCGTACTCCTGGGTGTACAGGACCCCTCAAGCCCGTGCCAACTGCACTCTGCTGCCGCCAAAATTCATGCGCAAGTGGAATTGGGCGCCAATCTTTGTCCTGAATCTGTTTATCGTGCTGTGGTTTTTGGTCAATGGTGTCGGGTTTGGCATTGCATATAGCACAATTCAGATTGTGGATGACGTGAAGACTTTCCATGTGTTTGCGGAGTGCTACCAGTGTCCAGCAAAGAGTGCTCTGTCTGGCTCAGGCTGATACGCCCTCCTGTTTCTCAATTCTGGTGATGCAAAGCTAGAAGCAATTTCATGGCTCACAAGGAGAAGCAAAGCTTTCGGATTTTGCAATGTCTACTCATAGCCAGGCTGGTGCATAAAGAAGCAACTGATGCATTTCAGGTAGCTCGTCACAAGCAGTACTACGGCAGGCAGGCCTATAGCAAAAGAAGCTTTTCAAGCTTCTCAAGGACTTATGGGTCACCACACTTGCTCAAAAACATCAATTGATCAATGACACCTTAGAGTTTGGCGCAAAATTTGCTGCTGTTTTCATTCAGAACTTTGGCAAGAAGTGTACATAGCGCTGCAAGCTCCATGCTTAGTAAGCATGGCATAGCTGTAGGCACACAGAGCACTCAATGCCTTGTCTGACTGCTTCTGACATATGCGACTACAGGAATAGTCTGACAATCAAATCATACACGCTCATCTATTGCTCCTGACTGTGCGCCACCTGCCGCCCGAGGCTGCATCTGACCTGCATTCAGACTTTGTGACTTTGATGGGAATAGCAAGAGAAGTGATTGAATCTGTTTACAAATTTGTATGTGGACATATGTTGGTTGAGTTGTCTCCCAGCATCTGACATCACTGCACAGTGCGCTGCATGCTTTGCATTTGAAAATGTGGAAGATGGCGGGGTGTGGACCACATCCTTTTCAGCACAGCTCAACAATAAGACTAAAAATCAGCTGTCCATGTGCGTTTGGAAGCTCCTGCACTGCGCTTGTTGAACACCAAAAGGAACAAAGTGTACCCATGGCCACTGATGATCAGGCACATCACAGCTCATGCACTCACTGTGACAACGCACAAATCAAGCCTTGGGATACATGGCAGTCTGCACCTCAACAACTTGGAAGTTGCAGATCAACTGCTTCAGGAATGAGCGACTAACAGAGTTCAGCTTGCAACCAAAGAAGCCTTGAAGTGGTGCAGGTGTGTGTAAAGTACAGCACAGCTGTTGCATTCTGCGAGGCAGACAAATGGGGCTGGATGCAGTAAGAAGCAGTATCAACATGTGGATGCTGTACATCATGGCCATACAAAACAGCTGACAACAGCCACTGCAGCTCATGAGCTGTGACCACATCAACAGTCTTCTTCAACAAGGTACGAGGCTCAACACAAAGCCCTTGCAGGCGCACTGGCTGACCAGTTGGCATTTGCATGACCTCAAATGCTGCAGTTGACTTTTCAATGAAGGGTCCCACAGGCGGCCTGCAATGATGAGCTGAGTAGCATATGCTGCAGCTGCCACTTATGTGACCCTCCAGCAGCTGTTGCTCTATCTGGTTGGGACTACTTGGTGTACTGACAAGACTTGACATTGTGCATTCCACTGATGGAATGTGGGTCTATGTGGACAGAGTGTGCATCAGTTCCAGGTAGTGAAGTCCAGGTAGTGAAGTCCAGGTAGTGAAGTATGAACAGGTGTGCCTGGGAGAGGTCGCCACGTTGACCCGAAGCTCAAAGAAAGCTGACGTCATCGTCCTGCATGCATTTCCACCCTGCTTCTCCAGTTGCTTTATTTATCACTCCCTGCAGGCATGCTCTTGCTCTGTTAGCCGCAGACAGGAAGTTTTGCAATGCAGCAACTGCAGTTGCATTTGCAGGGCATGTCATCATCACCTCTAACTTGACTGGTTCTATCCTTATTCTAAAGGGCGGAACCAAGGGCGCCCCCAGAAACTTTGCTGTTTTACTATAGACATCTGGTATGTACAGGGTCTGTGCATCAAAGGTGACATGCATGCGCCCATCACCAAGGTCTTGAGTCTCAGCAATACCAGCACCACCACTTGCATTGTACGCTGCAGATGAGCTTCATAGATCACCAGCTGGTTGTCATGCTACATGCATGTGTGCATAGCATTTTTGAAATTCAAGTCTTACTGAATGTGGGATACACGCTCACAGCCAGCTGGGAGTTTTCAAGAGCCCTCATGCCTATCTGCATAGCAATTGTGAATTGTCAAAAAGCGTCCAAACAAGAACTCTGTGACTTCAGCTTGCAGGACATACCTGATTTTGCTGCAGTCCATCTAGGCTCGGTGCTCGCCTCTGATTACGGCTCTGCGAGTCAGAACTTTGTATTGCTTCATCAGCGGATGCTGGCTTGGTACCAGCTAGACCAGCGAAGCCTACAAGCAGTGCTGCAGCTGAAAACACAGTCTGATCAAGTTCATGGTGACGACAAACAGTGCCACGCGTGTCGATAAGTCACACAAGCTGACACCGACATGTCATCTCAAGTACAAGACCTTACCGAACAATCCAGACTTCAACACTGCACGTCTGGACGGGTGAGCGACAGGCTTGGCAGGTGAGTCGGGGCTTTGGGGCCGAGCGTGCTGCGCAGTTGGCGTACGCAGAGCTGTGGTCATCAAACTTGAAGCAGCTGTAGTGCCAGAGAATTACAGGCGGCTGGCTCTGGAACGCAGGCAAGGGTGACCTGGCGCGACAACAACTGCTTGCTTAGGTCGGGATGCTCAAGAATAGCAGGAATGCCTGCTGTATCACGCTTGTACGGAAGTGCAGGCGGCGTCTGTAGGCAACACTGTTGGGCAACGATTGAACCTGTTTCAGGCTGATTCAGCTGCTTGTCCAAGCCACTGCAGTCTAGACCAGAAGCATTGAAGTCTAGCCACAAGACATAGTGATGCCTTTTAGTCATCGTCGCATGAAGCTCTCCTCAGAGGACGTCAGAGGACGTCCTTGCTCTCCTCACAGGACCTGAGAGGACGTCCTTGCTTAGCAGAATGGTTCGTGTGTGATGACAGCTCAACCTGACTGGCAGTACGGCCTAGTGGCGGATCAGCTCAAGCATGCATTCATACAGCGCATGCAGCCTGAGCAGATTGCATGCAGATGTCATCCTCAGTCGCTCTGTTAAACCAATTAATGGGCACTACTTTCGACAGCATGTCATCAGCTACGATGCCAGCTTTCAAACAGCAAACAGCCCTCAGCACAACATTATCCAAACTCAAGAGCAATTCAGGAAACCAGAACTGCATCGAATGTGATGAAAAAGAGTAGTGACGCTAGTGTCTATGATGTGCTGAGTATTCGCATCAGTGACGGCCCCTGCCTCTGCCCTTTGACGGGGCACCCCTGGCAGCACTGGCCACACTCCTGCCAGCAGCAGTACCTCCTCTTCTGCCAGATGCACCACCACGTGCAGTTGGTGCTCGCCCTCCTCTCTGCTGAGCAGCAGTTGCAGGAGCAGATGGCTGTGGAGCCTCAGATGGTGGTGCAGATGCAGGAGGTGGTAATGCAAACACAATCTCTCGAGGCTTGCGAGCAGAGGGGTTAGCACCATCACCATCAGAGCCATCAGTCTGCCCTGCACCTGCTGCTGCACCAGAAGAGTCCAGATTCTGGGTACCCTGTGCCTCAGAGCCTGTGGCAACATTGTCACCAGCACCTGGCAGCTCACCATCTTCTGCTTCCTCCCCCCCTGCAGCTGACTTGGCTTCTACTGCAGGATCACCCCCGCCAGCTGCTGCCTCTGTCATGTCCACATCACCAGTCGCGTTGTGCTCAGTATCCTCAGCAGGTGCTGATGGGGCAGGCTGTGTAGCATTCTGCTGGTGAGACAAATCCTCTGTGTTAACAAGTGCAGTGGGCAGCTCAATGTTGACCTGTACATGGTCAGGGTCATGCTGTGCAACAGCCACTCTGGCAACATGCTGCTGAGCAGCTGGGGGTGCAGGGCTTGCTGCACTGAGTTGCTGCTGCTTGCTGTCAGCTACCACATTGACTGGAGCACCGCCTGCATCTGCCTCAACTACAGCAGAGCTGCCTGCTGGCAATGTTGCTGGAGGGGCATTGACAGCGGATGGCGCATCCTCAACAGGGGTGGGGGCCCTGACACGCTTGGCAGGAGGCGGATCGCCGCCTGTTTGGGCTTGAATGCTCGCAGGTGCACTTGGACTGGCATCGCGCTCACGCTTGCCACCCTGGCAGCAGTCAGTGACACAGGTCAGAGGGCACGTGTGACAGCAGCTCGCTTACTGCATGGCACTGAGTGGACCCATGTAAATGTTCTGCAGTCTTGCTTGCAATTGCACAATAAACACACGTGACCGCCTCTGGCATCTTTGCCCTCAGCACTCATGTGCACTTTAAATCAGCGTCAGTGGCTTAGATGCTGCACTGAATTCTGCATTGCCAGCATTGTGCCTATGGAGCTCTTACACAATTTTGCTAAACTTCGACACCATCACTACACTGCATGTAGCTGTAGCCATGGTGAGCTGCTGCTCTGACTGCTATGAAAATCCAAGAACCACATGATGGACCTGCAATATGCTAGACAGTTGTGCCTGAAGCACAAGATTGGGACAGTCGAGGCTTCACAGACCTGCTGAACTACGGTGGGCCTGAGTCTCAGCATAGGGGTCACTCCAGCAGCTTGTTTGGAAGCCAGGCCAAGGCCAAGGGCGTCTGGCGCCCCACCTGCCTGCTTGTTCATGCTTGCCAATGCTGCCAGCCGTACTGCCTCAATCTCGGCAGCGTCTGCTCCTGGAGCTGCTGCATCAGCATTGGCTGCAGCACTGCTGTGTGCAGGCTTGGCTGCAGTCACAGCTGCAGGCAGCACACAACTGCTGAACACGCTGTCGCCTACAAGCAATGCAGCCATGCTGCCAGCAACAAGCCAATAACAAGTGTGCAACAAAGTTGCCACAGTCTTGTTGGAAAATGCAGCAAGGAGCTGTGGTGCAATGCAGACTGCCAGAAGTGCAGCAGCAAGTGAGATGGGTCACACAATGAGCTCACCCTTGGGAGCAGCTCCAGGTGAAGCTTGTCCCTCTGCCTTTTCATCAGCAGCAAGCTTTGCCTTCTCTGCCATACACTTGTCTCTAGCGGTTTCGAAAATTGACTTGGTGTCAATCTCATCAGGCACTGCCAGGCCAGCTTGAGTCAGCTGCTCCTCCATGATCTACACATGCATCTGGCTGTAGCATGAAGTCTTCTGCAACTTGTTGTCATGATGACTTGTAAAACTTTGCACACATAGTCAGGACGTTCATGCGACACAACCAGACTTGAAATGTTTTTGTTGCAAATATGTAGTGCAGATAAGGCAGGTGCCCAGCATAGGTGGACCCAGCTTACCTTGACACGCTGTTCAAGGGCTTTGACAACCTCTGCCTTGCCTTCAACCGTACACTTGGCAATGTCCATTGACTTCGCCTTTGCAGTCCGCAATTGGCTGACTTGTCCTTTGAAACGCTGCACAGCATGCTGCCAGTTGGTATTTTGACATATGCAGCAGAATTTTTCTCTGCAATACTTGCATCGCCTGCCTACACCCTGAAGAAAGCTGTTGACTGTGGTGCCAACTGCAGCATGCTGCTGTTGTTGTTGGCAAACTTGCACCAATGTTCCATGCAAGGTATGCTGTTTGAGCTGTGAAGTCTGATGCACACCTCAATGGTGATGTTCCTTGTCCTCACTATCTTCTCCAAGTCAGTCATACGCTTTTGTATCTGCTGTACCTGTACAGCAACAGCACAGCTGATTGGTGCCACCAACATTGGGTGATTGTACTTGATCAAGCTGCCAAATGCCAGTGTTTGTAGCACCAGCACCATCATGCAAACTGTTTCCTACAAAGTGAGTTTCAAGTCGTTCCCACCCACACGTATACCTAATTGCTCGCGCAACGGCAGGGGAGCTTACGATCACATGATACAGGTAAAAGCCAAGCGTCTTTGCAATGCTCGCAGTCATGCATTCTGCTGAATGTCACCAGACAGTTGCTTTAGTCCAAGTATTGAGCAGCAGGGTCTGACCAAATTTTCTAAGCCTTGATAGCTTGACATGCCTACAAACAGTTGCCCTACAAATGCTTGTCCTGGCAGTGCTGGGACCAGGCCCAGGAAGTGTGGAACTTGTTCATTGCTTATTGCCAGTCCCAAAAACCCAATAAGTCCTGACCAAATTGGCACTTGGTGCCATATCAAACACAATGAGACCAGACATTGATACAGACGTCAAAGTACCTGAGCAGCACTAGCCTCCTGACGCTGGCCCTGTTCCTGTGCAGCCAGTGAGGATGCCCCCTCCTGGGCTTGGAGCTGTGACTTCTGCTCATCTAGCTGGCCAGCCTTCTGCCTGTATGCCATTTCCTGCTCCTGCACCTGCTGCTCACGTCTAGCCAGCTGCTGCTGCTGCTCCAGAATTCGCTGCTGGGTGGCTGTCAGGGACTGCTGATGTTGTACCAGTTCCTGCTTGTCAGTGTTCAGCTGCTGCTGCTGGGTGTGCAGAGCAGCTTCAGCCTGCTGGACTGCCGCTTGCCTTGTGGCCAGCTCCTGCTCACTGCTTGTTGTGGCTGCTGGATCCTGCACCTATTCAAAACTGACTGGTGAAACTCTGGTTACAGCTGCATCATAGCCACGCGAGGGTAGCACTGTGCATTTGACAGAGGTCAAACAGCGTATATGCAAGAAGTGATCAAGAACCAACAAGTCAAGTAAGAAGTCTGCATTCAACCCAGACTGTTGGTGCAAGTCTCAACAGAACACCCTTTGGCAAGATGTACCTGATCTGCTGTTATTAGTTGCACCTGACTGTATGCAGCTGGTGTTGGGAGAAGGCTTACATGGGATGCAGTGCCCTCAATCTGCACAGCTCCAGGCATGCCTTCCATTTGAGCTTTGACAATACCAAGCTCTTTAGAGAGCTTGGCCAACTGCTCTTCCGTCTGCTGTTTGTCTTTGCTCAGCCCTTCCAGTCTTCTGCTTCAACTCATGGGTTAGGGAGGTGACCTGCAGGTGCAGAGACTGCTCTGCACCTTGGACCTTTGCCAGCTCAGCCTGCACAGTGAATGAAGCAAGTCATGATTTATGTCAGTCTGGGATATAGGTGCAGTCTGTGATATAGTTACAGTCTGAGATATAGGTGCAGTCTGGGATATAGGTGCAGTCTGTGATGATGACTTGCTGCTAAAAGGTTGTGGTCATTTACAATGTGTGCTTGCTTAGGTCATGAAAAATTGCTGCAGTAACATGGGCAGTAACATGGGCAAGCATGGTGTTTTGTCAACGGCTTGCAAAAATGGTATTAGCATCACACAGATGAGGGTGCAAAAATCTACCACGACATCTAGTGAAAACACTTTTGGTCAGATGTACCTGCTGCTGCTGTTGTTGATCTTGGCTGCTGGCATTAGCAGTAGAGGTCTTGCTCATCTCAGCTTGTGCAGCTGACAGATCTGTCTTCAGCTGGGCATTGTCTGATTCCAAACCGGCACAACTCTACACAAAGCAATGTTACCAAAATTATGTCAAATTGCGGCCCATACACACGCAATGTAACTCTTGTGATATCACTGTGCCTGCTGGTGATACGCGACACGAGCCTTTGCAATGAAGTTGACCACAAGCTTGTGTGCTCTTTGACCTATGCAGCAGAATCCAAAAACTGCACATCTGCTGGCGACTCAAGCAGCTGAAGTCACTGCGATGAATGCAACACACATGTAGGCTTGTGCCATCAAACTCCCTTCAGTACCAAATTCAAAATATAGCTTTGCTGGAGCAGCAACATTGTCGCGTTGACGGCCGGGATGCAGAGTACAAAGCTTGCCTGCTGCAGCTTGTCACGCTGCTGCTGCAGGTCTATGCGCTCCTGCAATTTCCGTGTCATATCAATTCTCCAGTCTGTAGAACTTAGGCCCTCAGGATTCATGCTGGCCACAAGTGCCTGGGCCGTTTTCACCACATTCCTGTTCTTCTCAATTGTGTTCGCTTTAGTCCTCACCTCTGTCTGCATGATGCATCAACACACAGGTAGCTGACACAAGCTATACATCAGCAGTGTTTTGAACTGAGAAGCTTTGCTTGTTCAAAGTTGTTTACTAAAGTTATAACAGAGATCAGATCAACTTGCGTGCTCATTCAATGTCAGGCACAAGCAAAATGGACTGTAAGCTGCCTAAGAAAGGACGCTAAAGTTAAACATGAAAGGTACCTCAAGGGAAGCCACACTGGCTTGCAGGGACTCTGCTTGGTCTGCCAGCGGCTGCAACCGGGACACCTCAGCTTGCGTACTTCTCAGGTTGTCCTGATCTGCCTTAGCTGCAGCTGTAAGCCGTGTCACCTCAGCCTGAATGCTTGCCAGGCTGCTCTGGGCTGCTGAGTTTGCAGATGTGAGCTCCTTGACCAGAGCTTGCTCAGTTGACAACTTGTTTCTGAAAGCATCACTTTCTTGAACCACACGGTCGTACTCCTCCTTGTCCACTGCAGTTGCTTTATGCAACAGCTCTGCAATACGACGCTGGCCACTCTGAACTTGTTCCTTCAGCTGCACATTGCCAACCCAAATGTCAGATGATGTGACATCATGATCTGAGGCCATACTGTTGACAATATTGTTTTCATCATGTGCAACACAAGCACATTCATGTTGCTGTTGTTGATACTGTTCATTACAGGGCAACAGGCTATTGCAAGATCAAGCTTGGTGAGGTGGACACAAGATGCCACAACTTGACACAAGGCTTACATAGTCAACATTCTGCTGATCAGACTCTGCTACTGCCTCCAATTCCTGGACTCGGCGCTTCAAAGGTTGTGCTTGAGCCTCAGCATCCTGAGCACGCCTGCTCCAGACTTCTTTCTCTTTGCGATTTTGCTCAGACACACTCCTGCAAGAACAGCACAGATTGCAGCAGATTAGGATTTGGATCTACTTGACTGAGCATAGCGCAAGACAAGGATCAACGAATGACAGGGAGACGCAGGCAGACAGGACATCACAGGAGCAAACGCTGCGCCTAATCAGTCCAAGCGTGTTAGTAATAATGAAAAGTCAGTGAAGGAGTGGTTCCAAGAGACAAGAGTAGCTGTACCTGAGTGTCACATTGCTTTCACGCAGCAGGTTGGTTTCCTGAACCTGGTGCATGAGCCGCTCCTGATCCTCCTGACTGCGCAGGCTGCTGCGCAGCTTCTCAGCAGTCTCAAGGCGTGCCTGGTCAGCTTGGGTGGCTCTCTTGGATGCAGCTTCCAGGTCAGTTCTGAGGCGGGAGCTCAGCTGCTCCAAGCTGGTGTTCTCGCTCTCCAAGGTGCGCAGCCGCTTCTGCAAGTACTGCACCAGTCCTGCCAGCTTGGAACCTGAAGCAATGTACAAATTTGTGACAGTTCTATGTGTAGTGCATTGGCAGCTGGCATGCCATCAGGCAAGGTCGGGAGACTAGTGCTAAAGCTTGCACATAAGCTGTGTGAAGTGGGCGCTTCTGCCACAACTTCTTACTGTTCAATGTGCGCTTCAGACAAGTGTACAGTTACATTATACGCAAGACAGGAAAAGCAATATGCAGCAGAAAGTAAGTTTGCCTCCAACAAACAACACGTAAGATGGGTCTCTTTGCAAGTGCGGTGATGCAAGAAAACATAGGCGCAACTTGAATCCCAGGTTACTGGCTGCCACAGCACTTAGCCGCAATACTACCATAAAATGTGACAGGTGTACCTTCATCTGGTGCCTGACCAGCAGCTTCCCTAGCATGAGTCTCAAGGTGGACTTGCAGCTGTGCATTCACCCTCTCCAGATCATGCAGACGCTGTTGAGCAGCATGCAGGGCTGTCTGCAGCTTGGAGCGCTCTTGCTGCCAGGCCTGATCTGCAGCAGCCTGAAAACAAAACCCCAGCTGGAACACTGCATATATGCAGATGTGTGTATACGCAGCATGCTTGTATGCACGACTCTAAAAAAAGGGGACGCTGACTTGTCTGACCAAGCCATCACCGTCCATGGCTGCTGCCTTGCTTGCATCGTTGCTACACCTCACTCAATTGCAGTAGAGCAGATGTCCAGCACAATATGGGCAAACACACATGTGCACGTGCAGTACTCAAGATACTGCAATGCTTCATGGTACCTTGCCCCTGTGAGCAAGCTCCACAGCAGTCTCATGTGCAGCCTGCTCCTGTTGCAGGCGAGTCACGCGAGTCTCTTGTTCACTCAGCTTCTTCACAGTCTCTGCATGCTCCAACACCTGCACAACCAGCACAAATAAATGAGAACATGCCTCCATCACATTATAAAACAGGCAAGATTGGAAGTAAAAGGTCACCAGCATCATTAGATAGTGCGCAGCAATTATGCAGATGTTGGGGCACCTAAGACAATGCACCCAGGTTTTGCAAGCAGCATAGTCACATGGCCAGCAGAGTATACAACCAAGAAAATGCTGTGTATACTGAAACACAGATTGCTCCCAGGGCAGCATCATGTACGTACCGATTTGTTGTAGCTGGACTGAGCCTGCTTGAGCTCATTGTTGACAGCTGCCAAGTCTGTCACAATTTTCTGATACCTCTCAGCTTCAGTGGTGGCATGTCTTTTGGCAATCACTAGCTCAGCCTGCATCATGCATTGGGGCCATCATGTGCTTTCCTCATGGCATGAACAAGACAATCAGTCACAAGTGTTGCTCGCTGAGAAGAAGAAGCTGCTGCATGCAGGTGGATGTCAGCTTTGCCTAGCTTGGTACATGCACAAGCCAGAGGTAGATCTGGACCAAAGCATGTATGATGAGTGGACACTGTCTTTCGTCAGAGAGACTTGCACAAACCTGAAGGTTGGTGATGGTGGTGTGAGCCTGCTGCTTGTCCTTGATAGCAGCCTGAGAATCCTCATAAGCTGACTGACGAGTTGCATTCAGATCCTTCTCAGCATCGTCTGTCTTTGACTTGGCTTTTCGTAACTGCTCAGCAGCTTGTGCTGCTTCAGACTTGAGGTTGGCAACTTGCTCCTACAGAGCAGCAAGAAAGCTCTGCATTTGTGCGGCGCCCCAAAAGCAGAAGTTGTTTTGAGCATCATGCAATGCTACAGGGCCTGTGTCAGTGAGTCTCAAGGCAATGTGCCTCTCCAGGTGTTTGACAGGCGGCAGCTGCTCATTGCTTTTTGTTGAATGGAATGTTGAGACACCACATGTTGGTCTTCAGATACCTGAACTGTTTTGGTGTTCTCTTCTGCACTTTCTGCCAGGCTTCTGAACTGGGCAACATGGCCTGCCTCCTGGGCTGCCTGCTGCTGCGCCTGTTGCAGATCTTTGCGCAGATCTGCAATTGTCTGTAGCAACTCTGCTTCCTTGCTGCTGCTCCCAACATCAGTGGACACTTCAGCACCTGAAAGTACCAGTCAACAGCTGAAGATCAGAACACAGACCAACATAAAAAAACACGGCTTGGCAGGACCAGAGATCTCAGCTGCGCAATCTTGATGGACCACCTAGGCATTGCCACCCATCTGAAAGTCATTGTGTCTAGAGTAAGAGTGTATGAGCTGGATGAAGTGCTATACGCATGTGTAGAACATACTGAACAGATGCTCCTCATGTGACATGAGGTGAGGTAGGGTGAGGTCAGGTACAAAGTAGGGCATGGTCAGGTAGGGTATTATTAGGCAAGGTAACTAACAGCATCTGACCTGAGACAGGTGTTGCTTTTGCACTCAGTTGTAGCTCCAAAGAGGCTGCTCTCTCCTCACCCTTCTGAACTGCTGTCTGCAGAGCTGCTACCTTTGCTTCACTGTTGGCCAGCTGCCTGGAGAGGTCCTGCTGCAATTTGTCTCTAGCCTCCTGTACCTTGGCCAACCTGTATGCAGAACAGACAACAACACATATCAGGCTTGAGACCATGGATTGCTAAGCTCTTATGCAGGGTTGTGTGTACAGGCTCAGTACATGCTCCTTCCAGCACTGCAGGCATACACGTCTATGGCTAAACCGAATGCCCTACCTTGCAACACAAACATGAGCACTGGCATAGGATGATGACAATTTGGGTTTTGACAGCAACAGGAGCAGGTTGTCATACCTGTCATCAGCAGCCTCCTGTGCTGTAAAGCTGTGTCGGTGGGAAGCCTGCTCTTCAGTGAGTTGCTTCTGAGAGTCGGCCAGCTGCCTTTGTATGGCACTCAGCTCAGCATGCAAGCGGGCACGCTCCTTTGCATCGTCATCATGCTGCTGACTGCTCAGCCGTTGCTGAGTGTCACGCTCTGCTTCCAGGCGATAACGTGCTGCTGCGTGATCTGTGGACTCATGCAAGAGCCGCTGATTGTCCTTGTTCAACAGCTCATTTTGGGCCTCAAGCACAGCAGCTCTCTGGCAGCGCTGGCTTGCTTCATCCTGAGCCCTACTAGCCTGGTTGTGCAGCTGGTCAAGACGCCTGTTCAAACTGGAGATGAGCTCCTGAACAAATCCAGACAAACCACGTAAGCTTGGATCATGCAAGGGATCACAGCCTGAATTCTGATGTGCCACATCCACACTTGTGACCATCACTACTTTATGAGTAGCAATTGGCACATTACAGAGCACAGCATATTGCATGAGCCTTGTACATACATATGTGCTACAAGTGTACAACACGCATCCTTTGTGTGCTGATGAACAGGTCGCAAGTCTTGAAGCAGCTGCAGGTGGAAACCACAAGGCATGTTGCTTGTCACACCTGTTGCTCGCGGCCCTGCTGCTTCCAAGACTCCACTGTGCTATCTGTGAGGGCCTTGTCATCCTGCAGCTGCTGCACCCGGTTGGCCTCATACTTCAGTGCTGCTCTGGATTGTGCAGCCTCATGATTAGCCTGCGCGGCCGCCTGCCTGGCAGTGTCCAGCTGCTGCCTAAGCTCTTCCCTGTAGGCATGCCCATCCTCCCTCAACCTGCTCAGCTCCTGTTCAAGCTCACTGCTGCGTTCAGACTGCCCTGATCCACCCTGCAAGATTCACAGGTGCCACATGACTACTTAGGTTCTTATACTGGCGACACAAAATCACAGGCAATTTCACAGCAGTTGATGCAATATCCATCCATAATGGTCCACTTGCAGGAGGCAGCATTGCCTTGTTCACTCAATGTGTGTCAATTGCCTGGACCTGCAGCTAGTTCTGTGCTTGCCAAAAGCATCTGCTGCTGTATGATAGCTACTCAGAGCATGCATCAGCATCACGAGCGGATACCTGTTGTGCATCAGACCCAGCTGTCTGCCTCTCGGCAGCTGTTTTAGCTGCCTGCTGTGCAGAGTCACGCTGCCGCATCAGATGTTGCATCTGCTCCTGTACAGTGGTAATTTTGGGTCAGCAAACAGCACACTGCCGGACTGAAGCACATGGCTGAGTGATTATGCTTTTCAGGCTTCTATGTGTGGTGTGCTCTGGCATGTTCTTGACTGCTGTGAAGTCAGATGAGGGGAAACAGTAGACTGCAAAGCTATGGTTGTTCAAAACAGGAATCGTATTTGTGACCAGCACTGCAGCTTGGACTTTGTAGCAACGTAGATAGATTTGTGCACAGCAGTTGGCATGACGTATGCTGGACCGCACCATGGCAACAGCATTCTGCTGACGCGCAGCAGCCAGTGAGTCCTCATAGCTCTTCATCATTTGCTGCTCCCGCCCATGTGCGTCTGAGTCCTTCTGCTTGAGCTGCTGCTCAGCCTTTATTTGAAGCTCATGAGCGAGTCGCCGCAGTGCCTCATTCTTAGCAACCAGGTCCTGTGCAAACATTCGTGCAGTTTGTGACAACCACACTTGGACTGCAGACAAAGCTGATGTCCAAAAGACAGAGAGCTGTCTGGTGCAAAGTGATGCCTTGGAATGTCTGTGTGTAAGCTCTGAAGTATGCCAGTACAGAGCATCATGCCTGGAGAGTTGTGTATCAGGGTCTGGACGCTAGCTGACCTGTGTGTCCTTGAACTCCACCAGGTTTGCAGCAAGTATGGCATTGGACCATGCCGGCATGACAGCGCGTTCTCTCACTCCATTCAGCTGCCTGTTCTCATTGGCTAGCAAAACCACCTGATGCTGGGCTTCCTTCACAAGCTTCCTTGTCACACTGCACAACATAGCAGCGCAAGATCAACAGACTGCTGGGCAGCAGGCAGGATGATCTTTTGCTAGTGGAGTGCTTGAAGAGGCTTCTGCTTGCACAACTTGGCAAGAGCAAACATGCTGGAATACTAAGGGAAAACGTCACTCTGATTGCAAGCCTGATGCTCCCGCACTTGGCAGTACGCTTACCCATGAGCAGACTTCTCATCATCAAACTGGCCCTGCCATTTGTAAGTAGCATCTATGCAGCGTTTGGCCTTCTCATTGGCGACTTGCACTTGGGCTGACAGCTTTGCATTGGCCTCATCCAGATCCACATTCCTCTTGGCAAGCTGCTGAGCCTTTTGCGCCTCAGGGATGACATTGTGCTCAAACTGCATTTTGTACACAGTTTACTATCTCACACGCTGCTGGCAGCAGTGCATGCATGATTAGCTGCAGTGAGCAATACGGTGATACCGGTCACAGACAGCGCATGCCTTCATGTCTAATGCCTTCGTGACAAATGCAGCAGTGATGACGACCTGAGCAACCGTACTTGCACAATGAAAGATTGCACATGGCTAGCAAAATGTGAATGGTCACATGTACAAAGATTTCCTGTCAGAAGCCAAAGCGTATCAGTACCTGTAGCCAGTCAGCTTGCAGCCTGCTGTGCTCTTCCTTCAGCTTGTCATGTTCATGGACAAGGTCAACATATTGGGAGTAGACTTGGACTGGAGACTGCTGGCCCAGAGCAGGGGAGGCTGTTGCAGCATTGCTGCTGGCCTGCAGCAGGGCTGGGTTGCCAGCGTCTTCCATTGCATGCTTGAATCGCTCTATTGTCTGATCCCTCTCTTGACAGGCCTGCTCTGCTGTGTCCAAACGCTGCTGCAGCTGTGCAGACGCTTGCTGCTGGTCAGCCTTGAAGGCCTGCATTGCCAAATCCATGTTGTCAACATCTTTGTTGGCCAGACCTGCCTTCTATGATCTGATGAGGCCAGCGAACCTCACCAGGTCTTAGGAGCTCTTCAGTGCACAGGGGGATGTACATTTGTCAGCTTCTGACCAGTATGGCAACAAGCTGTTGTGCAGCAATGTACCGCAGGACAGCCACACCGTACAAGTATGCTACCTTGTTCACTGCACAGCAGGCAATGCAGGCAGCTACACTTGCCAAACCTCACTTCAGCTTTTCTTGTCAGTTCCTGCACCAGTCCAGACAGAGGCTGCTTGTCGTGCTCAAGGGCAAGCCTTTCCTCTTTGTGCCTGCTGGCCAAAGTGTGCAGGGATGCTAGCTCTTCCTCAAAAATAGCCTTCTGCTCCTGTAGTTGAGACTGTACATCCTGCCTCTCCTTTTCTGCCGTTTGGAGTTGCTCACTGAGGCGGTCCCTCAGTTGCTCAAATTGCTTATTGGATGCAGACAGGGCCTGTTGCTGGCTTTGTGCCCCTTGCAATTGCTGCTCCAACTCATGAGCCTGGCAAACAGACAAGACAATTGGTTGTTGCGAACCAACTTGCCTTTGACGCCATAAAATGCATTTGCAAGCACAAGGAAGGTCGTCTGGAGCACAGCTTGGAGCAATAGGACCAATGTCATCTGATTCTGAAAAGCGCACTGGATGTCCCACCTTAGCATTGGCATCAGCCCACGATTGTCGCAATGATTCGCTTTTGTCAGCAAGCTGAGTTTGCAATGAAGCAACATCCTTCTGCAAAAGATCCTTTTCGACCTCCAGCGATTGTCGGGCATGCTGACATTGCCGGAGCTCGTTCTCAGCATGCATCCTTTTCATGTCAAGATCTCCCCTTGCTTTTGTCAACTCTACGACGGTTTCCTATACAAATGATAACATGATCAGAAAGGCTGTCAAGACCTTGCACTCCATCGTTACTATTAAGCCTTTGCATATAAATGGGTGGGAGTTAGGAATGCAGTTGACCAAGCAATGACAGTGTCTTGCTGCATACCAGCAATAGGAAGAATATATGTCTGCTTTTCAGCACCTTACCCGAGCTTGCTTTGTGCTTGCAGCCTGCCCGTGCAGCTGAGACTGCAACTGCTGCAGTTTTCCATCGAGAAGCCTATTAGTCTCACGCACTGAGTGAACCTGCATGCCAGCAACAGTCGCAATGGAGAGCATTTCGACAACCCAAGTGCAATGTCCCAAAGCGAAACACAACATACCTCTGCTTGTTTCTGCTGTAGTGCATGGTTACTGGTTCCACTGGATGTGCGCAATTCATCTGCCCTGCTCTGAGCTGCTTCCAAGTGCTGTGCAAATCACGACATTCTTGAGTGGCAGGATCAGCCCAAGACTGTGCTGGGCAGATACGGTGGCAGTAAAGTAAGAAACCTACTTGAGACAAGGAGTCTCTTTCAAGTTTGGTCTGCGCAACTTCCGTGATGAGCTGCTGCTCGCGTTCGAGAGCTGCATGCCGCAACTCTTCGGCTTGAGCAAGCGCATCCTGACGAGCAACACGAAGTTTGGCCAAGGTCACACCATCGAGTACATAGTGATTGAAACCTGATAAAAGCATCAGAACCGACAGTCACGATGAGCTCATGTACCTGGGACTCTCTTTCTACATCAATCTCCTTCCTGGCCGCCTGCATTCATGCTTCGATGAGACTCTGCCTTATATGCACGCGCAAACGTAACCTGATCGAGCCGACTCGAAGTTCCTACCTGCGCAAGCTGGCGTTCCAGATCACGCAACTTGCCCTCAAGAGCATCACGCTCTGTTTCATTCATCAGGCGAAGCAAACACCCGAGCCCGATGCCGTGTCAGATCTTCTGAGAATGCTGCTAGGCAGGTCTGCAATGGTGCTAATTGATCACTTCGATGGCAATTCGGGTGTTAAATAGGAGTGTATTTCGCCCAGGCTTAGTGTGCATTTCGCCTGTTCAAGCTTGGTGTACGAGCGCCAGCCCAAAGCCAGCGCCTTGTGCTCCGAGTCACATCTTGATGGGGCCATCAGGATATCTTTAGGGCATGCTGATGGTCAAGCTTTGTCGGGCTTCTGCAAAGCTGTGATCTTAGTCGCGACTTTCGCACAGATCACCTGCTACTTGTCATAGAGGCCTGTCCTGAAGCAATATGTCCGGTGTGACAATCGATAAGGCCAACTTCACCAAGCGCTTGAAGTCTCTGTACAGCAGCTGGCAGGTGAAGCAGCGTGTTGTGTCGACTTACTTGCAGGGCAGACGTCTGCAGGCTAACACTGGCTATGCTGCAGGCTGGGGATCTTTGGAATGGTGCCGAAGCTCTCGTAGTACCTGTCGGTGCTTCGAGCGAAGAGTTGAGATATCACAAATCCATTGCCTTGCAAGTTTGGCTGTATGGGTATGAGCTACCAGGCAAGCAGTGCAGCACAAAAACGTTTTCACTGCTGCTATGTCATGCTGCTGTACCATGCTGCTTCACACCTGCAAGCTGACTTGTTCCCTGACGTGCAGATACTGTTATGCTGTTCACCAAGGATGATTTGTATGTTCTCACAAGTAGCAAGAAAGGTGAGTACACTCAACCAGCTTCTTGGCCTGTCTGAGTTGCTGACATGCCACAGACAAAGCTATGGGCATGACACACATCACGATATGAATGCAGCTGCATTATTGCAAGAGCTGGTAACACCTGCCCAGCATGAGGCCAACATCAAGCTGCAATTTCTTGAAAGGGGCAAAGGCGAGGATGGCAGTGCACAAATCCAGAAGCTCATTGATGTGTTGAAAAAGCAAGCAGCACAGGGCAGTGTTGGAGCTTTGCCCAAGGTGAACACTCAAAGCCTAAGGGTTGCATTGCAATAAATGTTGTTTCTGAGTCTCCCACTGACGGCTTTCCATTGAGCTGCTAGCTGTATGCACAAAGATGACGGCTTGAATGCAGGACAAGCCAGAGGGCAAGCTGACAGATCTGTGGAGCTCTGCCCTGGAGAAGTCAGGCTTGTCTACAATTGATGTTGGCAATGCGTTGGCTGATCTGTTGTCTGTTAAGGATGACAATGAGGTCACTAATGTCAAGAAGGCAGCCTTCATGACAGCTTCAGTCATGAAGACTTCCACAGTGCCCAGGCTTGAAGGTCAGTATAAGCATCATACACAAGCACCTGAGCTAAAAGATGCTTGCTAAGCCCGCGCGTGTGTGTGTGTGTGTGTGTAGGTGTGTGTGTGTGTGTGACAAATGCAATCCAGATGCCATGTATGCCATTTGCATGTCTTTGCACTACAACAAGCCTGTTGAGTCTGCTCTCCATCGTCAGCAGTATGCCCTGGTCTGCATATAACAGTGCTTGCAGCCAAATGCCGACATACGAAGCGTGTAATGTAGGCATCATTGATGAGGAAAAGAAGGTCAAGCACAGCAAGCTCAGTGAAGAGATTGAGCAGGTGTTGGCTGATCCTCAGAAAATTCAAGTCAAGCTGACTGCTGCCAATCTGGACATAGCGTATGCCCCAATAGTACAAAGTGGCGGCCAGTATGACCTGAAAGTCAGCGCAGCCAGCGACGACCGCCGTCTGGAGTATGACGTCATCTTGTGCAGCTTGGGCGCCAGATACAGCATGTACTGTGCAAATATTGCACGCACCTTCCTTGTGGACCCTGTCAAACAACAGGAGGAAGAATATAAGGCTTTGCTGCAAGCCCAGGAGAAAGCCATCAATGCCTTGGTAGAGGGAGCACCCATGTCTGCTGCCATGGCTGCTGTTGTGAAGGCACTGCAGGTATGTCATTATATACCATATGTCATATGTCACTGATGTGACTGTCATAATGTGTCATGACTGAGCCACCGCATAATCAGCAGCATCTTTCACTTTGCATTGTTTGAGCAAATCAGCAAGATTTCAGATTTCTGCTGGCTTGCATAGCATGTCCAATGCTGACTTTTGCCTTGTGCTTAGCTGCTTGACATGTACATCGTGCATGTGTTAGCTGTATCAAGCCTGACAGCCCCTATGTGTGCTGGTGCACTTCAGGATGCCAAGCAAGGACATCTTGTTGAGCATTTGCCCAAAAACATTGGCTTTGGCATGGGACTTGAGTTCAGAGAAGCCATCAACCTGCTCAAGCCTGGCAATGAGCGCAGAGTTGCAGCAGGCATGGTCTTCAATGTTGCAGTAGGTATGTCCCATGATCTGCTTGCAGTCGGCAGCCTGACCCCAGATGCTTTCCTTATGCATGCATGATACTGTTTTTGCATTCTGGGTGGAGCACTAGAAGCGCTCTGCAGCTATATACTATCTGCTGCTGGGAGAGTATCACACCTTTGGAGCTCAGTAATGGCTGAGATGTGCTGTCCTGATAGCAGAAGCAACAGCAGCACAGTGAGACTCTGTGTGCATTATGGCATTACCATGCTCCAGGCGTTTCTGGACTTGAGGTCAAGATTGGCGGCAAGCCCAGGTCTTACGCCCTGCTAGTAGCCGACACTGTGGTAGTCAAGCCTGGTGGTGCAACTCCAGAGGTCCTCACAGCCGCATGCAACAAGGCCTGGTCTGATGTCGCGTACTTTTTCAAGGTACTGCAGCTAGCAGAGAAGGACTGTCTGTCTGTTCAAGATTACTCATGTCGAAGGCATCTTGGTTGTGCATTCAGCAGGGCCAGTTTCCTCGCGCCTGATTGTGCTTGCAGATCAGGCGTAACAAGTCTTCATGTGCCACCACCATGCTTTCCAGCAGTGCTAATGCATGTGATGTGAGATGGCTCATTCTGCTGTGCATTGTCATCAAGCATGCCCAGCACATGTGAGGCTAGGAATTATGCACAGGATGAGGAGGCGGAGCCTGCGGTGCCTGTCAAGGCAGAGAGGCCGGGCAGGGAACACTCCAACGTAGCCAACAAGAAGACCAACCTCAGAAGTGAAGATCAGACCTTCAAGGTCCAGGAGGAACAACGGTCAGTGTACATCTTGCCTGCAGTCACCTACCGGGCTGCACAGCTTGCAGCAATTCAGTGCAAACAGCCATACAGGATGTTGCTAGCGTATGGTATGTTAAGCACTGGGCTCCTATGTATGCAGGCGAAAGCAGAAAGAGAATCAGGAAGATTTGTTGAAGCGTGTGAATGAGGAGACATTGAGGGTGCTGCGGCATAATCAAGATGAGAACAACCAAGGAGGCTCTGGTGCAGGCCGCCAGGTCTCAGAGGTGGTGGCATACAGATCCATTTCTGATATGCCCTCAGTCAGGGACCTTGCCATACAGGTCTGCCTCTGCGCCATGCTGTGTATGCTTCTTAGCTGACCATGCTGGCACCCAAAGACAGCATAGGATTGCTGGACTGCATCATCTATGCCTGACAAATGCTGGCGATGCGAAGCTTCTGTGTATTGTTGCATGCAAGTAGCTGCAGTTAGCCCGTGAGCCTGCATCAAGTTCTTTCAAGGAGTACTCAGCTTTTGGTTGTGAGCTCATGTTGCAGCTGCTCTTGCCTTCAGGTCGACCAGAAAAAGGAGTCTGTTTTGGTGCCCATATATGGGGTCATGGTTCCCTTCCACATCCTGACCATCAAGAATGCCACCAACAATCAAGATGGCGACCATGCATACATTCGCCTCAACTTCAATTTTGGGCCTGGCTTTGAGCCCGGCACCCGCTACCCCAACGCTGTCTTCCTCAAGGAGCTGTCCTTCAGAACCAGCGATACCCGCCATGCTGTGCGTGTGGTGCAAGAGATCAAGGTTCTGCGCAGCAATGTCAGCCAGAGGGAGAGGGAACAAGCTGAGCGTGCCACATTGGTGCAACAAGAGCGGCTTGTCAAATCCAAGGTACTGACAGGTTTCCCATTGTTCGTGGTCAGACTGTACCAGCTTGTCAGCTACTCTACCATTGTGAGCAAAATGGTGGGCAAACAACTGGGACATGACAAAACTTCTGTTCTTGGCGTCGTTGCATACATGTTGTGGGGTCGCGCGTAGGATTCCAGTGTTGGCACAGATATGAGATGTATGCTTTATCAGCTCTGAGTTTTCCCTCTGCTCCACAGGGTCGCATGTACACATTACCAGATGTCTGGATCAGGCCCAACTTTGGTGGCAAAGGGCGCAAGGTGACTGGCCAGCTGGAAGCTCACTCCAATGGCTTCCGCTACAGCAGTCCCAAGGGCGAGACCCTTGACATTATGTACAGGTATGGGCTGCCCTACCCCCCTATAGCCTTACGAGTTCCTGATTACCCTGTGACAGTAGTGTTGGGCAGGCTAGGGCCAGCATTGACTGATAAGCAACACAAATCAATTGCAGTTGCCACTGTCACATTGCCCCTCTTTGCTTGACAGCACATGATGATGTCCATGCATGCAATAGATTGTAATGGCAAATGATGTGCAATGACTTATGGGTGCCATGTGACTGCAGGAACATCAAGCATGCGTTTTACCAGCCAGCTGAGAATGAGATGATATGTCTGGTGCACTTTCACCTGATCAACCCCATCATGGTGGCAAAGAAGAAGACCCAGGATGTGCAGTGCTATGCCGAAGTCATGGACAGTGTGCAGACCCTAGATGCAGGCCGCCGCAGCATGTATGACCCTGATGAGATTGAGGAAGAGCAACGGGAGCGAGAACAGCGGAATAAGGTGTTGATCTCCGCAGCTTTGCCAATAAGACTTTGTACACAGGCTTGTCCATGCACAACAACGTCATCCATAAGCGAGTCAGGTCTCTGTCTGCTTTGCTGAAAGGGGGAGCATGCTGATGTGCAGACTTTGGGACATATGCAACCATGCCAATCACCGGGCTTGCGCTGTCTGGGCATTTGTCTCTGCATGTACGGATTCTTTGGGTCTCTGAGCGCCAAATGTGGTATGTGTTGGTGCTTGCAGATCAACAAGATCTTCCAGCAATTTGTGCGCAGAATCCAGCAGGATGTGTGGGAGCGAGATTTTGGGTAAGATCACTCAGCTTGGTTCCTGTGGTTGCTTGTCAAAGTGAAGTCCATCACAGCACACTGCTGACAGCTGCATCATGATCTCCCCACAACAAACTTCTGATCAGTTCCAGCAGTCGTGAAGGTGGCAAGGTCACATGCTGTGCTATGTTCAGGCAAACGCAACAGTGTCATCACAGCCCTGACATATGTTTGCAGGGACCTCAACCTAGAGTTTGAGATTCCCTTCCGAGAACTGGGCTTCCATGGAGTGCCCCACAAGTCCACAGCCTTCATCATGCCCACTGTCAACTGCCTGGTCGAGCTGGTGGAGTCCCCGGCCACTGTGGTGGCCATGCCTGCTGTTGCCATTGTCAACTTGGAAAGGGTTGGCTTCAACCTGCGCAACTTTGACATGGTCATCGTCTTCAAGGTATTGCTTTGTTTTGCTTGAGCTCAGCAGCATTTTGAACTTGTGCAGTCAGTCTCAAGCAAACCTCTGCAACTAAGTCATGGGCAGAAAAGCATACTTTGATGCAAAAGCATTGATGTAAATCACACCTTAGGAGTGTGTGACGTCTGCAGGCTTCAACAAGCATTCCGACCATGCTGCTCTGGTACCTCAAAGCATACCGCTTGCTTGCAGGACTTGACCAAAGATGTGTTCAGAATTGATGCCATTCCCTCACAGTCACTGGACACTGTGCGGGAGTGGCTGTCCTCTATGGACATCAAGTTCTACGAGAACAAAGTCAACCTGAACTGGAAGCAAGTATTGAAGAGCATTGTGGATGTAAGATCTCTTTGTCCCTTTCCGTTTTTTTGCTTGCTCTGCGTACATGGCATCAGACATGTCCAGATCTGTGACCCCTGCATTACGCCCTTGGTCAGGACGGCGGCTATACAGCATTGTCACTTGCAAGTTGCACTTTCATCACGCCCCACCTGCATACCCTGTCTTGTGTAATCACAAGTGGGTCTGTAACATAAGGCATGCACGTATGCAATGCAGGATCCTGAGGCTTTTGAGGCAGATGGCGGTTGGAGCTTTTTAGACATGGAGGGTGACAGCGGCGAAGAAGAAGAGGAGAGTGAAGAAGGGGACCCTGAGTTTCAGGCAGATGGTGATGATTCTGAAGAAGCTGGGGCTAGCAGTGAAGACTTCAGGTCAGCATCAATCACCTTCAGAACTGAGTGAAGGGCATGACATTGATCCCAGAAAACCATGCGCTCTTGCCCACATGCTGTTCAGACCTGTCTGAGCACAACTGCAAAGGGCAAGGTTGCAACTGTTGATGTGCTGCAACCTTGCCCCTTGAATCTGTGCCTCAGGCCACAAATGGAGGCTGGTTTGCCTGCAAAATGCCATGCAAGGATGGTGGAATATATCTAACTGTGTTGCCACGAGTCTGGGGCATTGAGGTCAAGGTTGCTGTGTGAGAGAGGCTGCTTGCAAACATGCCTCCAATGCGCTGCAGCGACAGCGATGATGAAAGCCTTGTAGACAGTGATGAGGCTGAGGAAGAGGGCAGTGAAGAAGAGGAAGAGGAAGAAGAGGAAGAGGGCAAAGATTGGGAAGAGTTGGAAGAAGAAGCAAAACGGTGAACAAATGACACCCATTCATGACAGCATTGCTGGCTTGATGCACAGCTGTTTGCGTGCTTCACTCAGTCTTGATTTGCTATCACCATCACCTTTACATTGCATACTGTCCTCAGGCTCATCACCCAATGCAACCTATGCAATGGCTGGTCTGGACTTCATATGTAGGTCCATGAATGGGTCCATGAATGTGTCTGTCTTAGCTCAATACTTGTGCAGGGATGACCGGGAACGGCATGTGAGTGATGATGAGGAGGAAAACCGGAGAAGTAAGCAAAAACGCAAAGGTGGTAGCGGTGGCGGCAGAGATGCCAAGCGGTCTAGGCGCTGACGGCTGCATCATTTATATTAGCTAGTCACACACTACTGCTCGCCAGCAACTGGTCAGCAGACTTGCAGGCAGGGCTGGCATAGAATTAAATGAATCCACTCTGTTGTTGTGTAGGATGTGACTGTTGATTTTGCTGGAGTCTGCCCTATGGCCTCTTAGATTCTGAAACATTTTATGCAAGTGATCATGATGCATAGAAGTCCGACATTGCTGCTGTGTAAGCTAGCTGGGCCATTGATCAACATCAAAGTTATTCATAGTTCTGTGTACACTGCTGCCTATGGCATAGCCAGTAGCTCAGACATATCATGCCGTATTTGTCTGACAAGCTGTCTGCACTCATCAGCAGGTCTGCTTAATTTGAGGGCTGTATCCAAAGTTTCAACCTCTTGAACAATAGCCTTACCAGCCTGCAGTCATTGAACAGCATTCAGCACATAGACACACACCATGTCAGCAAAGCAGTGATTTGCAGCATGCCATGAACCGTTGCACTTTGATTGTCGTCAGACAACCTCACTGCTGTCAGTTGACAGGTCAAGCTGACTTCACCTGTGGGCTACCTGGCCCAGTATGCTGGGATCGGTCATAAGCACGCAGGTCCAATCGGATGGTGCTGGCTGCGCCTTGCCGCAGCTGCAATCGTGCGGAATCATACTGCCCTATGCCTATCAGAGTCTCCACTTTCCCCAATTGAGCAGCAGCAGCCTGCGTACACACTTTGTTGCATCATGACATCCCTCACATCATCACAGTCTGTCCTGAGCCACTGTTAATACCAGACAGCCATGCCTATTTAATTCTGTCATACTTGACTTGTCAATAGGCAACAGCAGAGCATGCAAAATGCAAAGAGTACCTCAAGAAGCTGTGCTGGGGTGGCTGGCCGCTGAGACTTGCTGTTAGCACTCTTTTCAGCCTGCAGCATTATTGATCTATGTAAATTTGACACAAGTTTGATTCACTAGACATGATCAACTGCTTAAGTAAAGCTTGCATGTCTAAAGTCCAGTAAATGGATGCAAAGCAGACCTGGTAGAAATGTATCTGGTCTACCAGGCTTGTGTTGCTTGCCGCAGCTTCACTTGAAATAGCGCCTGTGATTGCACAAGCGCTTGACTGCAGAGCACGGCTGAATATGGCTGAGCAAAGCAGAAGATGTGTGTTGGCGAGACTGTGAAGAGAGTACCTGTGCCCATTAGCAGTGCAGCAGCTAGCATAGCTGCAGGTAGAGCCTTGCAAGCAACAAAAGCGGACGCGGTGGGGATGTGGTCTCCTTGTGTTTTGGAATGACACTGTATAACGCACATCATTTATTGATCGCTACTATATGTGTGAAGTCTTATTGCAAGGTCTATACGAATACTCACAAGATCACCTGTGTTTGTCTTTCAGTCCGACGAATGGCAAGTGCTGATGGCCTCAACGCAGACGTAGGGCGAGCGACAGACACGTTTCTTGTGACCTTGTAAGCAGGGCTCATGTTGGCAGCTTGAATGACGCCTAAGCCTCTTACAAGCAGTTTGTGGCATGCATGCGCGTTTAACAGTTACTCTGGCTCGAACGGGCGCAGCCAAGCGGACAAGCGTGCGGAAAGCGAGTGATAACGCAGATACGCTGATCGGTTTATACAGCCAAACTAATCGCCAAGAAAGCTGAAAACTTCTGTTACAAAAGCAACCACACAAACATGGTTTGACCGAAGTCGATACAAGTCTACGACTGATGACGGTCATCATGTCACAATGAATGCTGCCAAGACATGAACGCAGAGATTATGCTCAAAACTTTCTTACCGGCCCATTCCTACTCGTGCGCGCTCTGTCGCAGAAGCCCCTTCAGAAGGCTGTCGACCATCAAGTGCAGAACCAGGGCCATGGCTTCCGCAGTAGCTTCCGAAAAACAAAGTCCCGCTTATGTCGTACAGCAATTGAACGAACAGTACGAAAAGGTGAGCAATGTTTCTTGCGAGTCCTGTCGGCACAGGTGAAATGCTTGTCAGACCATGCATGCACCATGGCTTTGACCTGCAGGCTCACAAAGCTTTTGAAGACAACTTCTGGGCGACGAAGATGAATCTCATGGTGCGGGCGCGTGCCTAACGCTATGTCAACAGAACGACATAAGGGCATTTGCAGAGCTTGCTGGACGCTTGCAGGGGAACTCTAGTGCAGCCCTGGCTCAGACCAAGACTGACTATGACACCTTCTTAGGAGATGCACAGAACCTGCAGGCTGTGCGGGAGGCCCTCCAAGATACGCAGCTGACACCCCAGCTCAGAAAAACTCTGGAAATCATGCAGAAAACATTCCTTTGCTATATCACAGAAGATCCTAAGGCTACAGTAATGAAGGTGAGCCATACGATCGAGCACTCAAATGCCACAATACAATGCCTGCCTTATGCAGCGTGATCCCACAAGAGCTTGGCCATCCCTGCTCTGCATGACTCAGCCTGAATGCACAGCACTGCCACCTCCTCACAATGGCCCTTGCATGGCCATACTGTCTGACACGGAATGCCCACGTTGTGCAGGAGAAGCTGAACCAGCTGGAAGCCGATCTGGGGCAGTCACGTAACCAGATGAGTCTGGGCTACACCAATCCCAGCACCGGCAAGTTTATGAAGGCCAGCTCAGTTCAGCTGCGCAACACCATGCGCACAGACTCTTCTGAAGATGTCAGGAAAGCTTGCTGGGAGGTCCGCCTGTCATGTCTTGTATACTGTGCAGTGAGCTTGCCTGGCAATACGCAATTATGAACGTGCAGTGAAATAATGTTGCATGACGGCAACATTGCAAGTTGGTTCAAATTGTGCTTAAGCAATGCTGTGCAGATGACCACAGACTGTGCTTACTGTCTGCAGGGCATGAGAACAGTGGGGCCTCATGTTGCTGCCCAGTTCTGTGAGATTGTGAAGCTCCGCAACAAGCTAGCACGCAACCTGGGATACGAGGATTTTTATGATTACAAGGTAATTTTTGTCAATGAGCGCCATATGCACACATGCATTGACCGCATGACTTTCAACAGAATGAAACAAGGCAGAAAGCGTTGATAATTCACCTTGACACATACCACACACAAGTCACATTCACATACAGTAGGGCGCATGAGTATTCGCTGGACCAGCAATATGTGCGAGCTTCAACACTAATGTGAAGCGGAAATCTGTGTGCAAGCGGCAGCTCTTCCAAACACAGCAAGTCAACCAGCACATCTTCCTGTGTACAGCTTCACTGGTGAAACACGGGCTTGTAGCACATGTGTGGCGCCGGCACCATCAACAGGTCTGTGACTCTGAAATGAGGCTGACAGCAGGGCCCCAACTTGGCAGCTGTGCAGCATGTAAGAGACATGCATAGCCATAGCCTGTGACACCCTTGATGTTAACACTTACCAGCTTTGACTTGCACTATCCTCAGTGAAGCAGCAGGCATAGATCAAAAGCATTTGCACAAGGAAGTCCAGAAGCTTGCTGCCTGAACAAGCTTTCCTTTGACAGAAGGAGAGCCTGTTCAGTCAGCAAGCCTTTGTGTTCAGTGCAATAACTTGCATATGCACAACACAGCAGTTTACTTACCAGCTCAAAAAGGATTGTTAGAGTTTGTTCCTCTCCTTGCCCATTGACTTTGACTTCAAAGCAGACTGCTGACTGTGCCAGCAGCTTGTGGCTGAGCAAAGGCTACCCCACTTTTCTGAATGAAGTCTATAGCTTTGGCATTCAAATGTGACCACACAAGATGCAAACCATGCTGAGTCACTGGGTTGTCATGGTGTTGAATGGCAATGTACCATGCCTTCTCCAGCAATGTAAATATCATGATAAGGACTTATGGACCAAAGTGTAGGGGAGATGATTTGTGTGCATCATGTTGTACATATACTGGTGTGCATGCGTGCATGCGCATTTCAATGGTATCAACTACCCGATGTGCATTACCCTTCTCAGAAAAGGCTGCCATGAAGGTATGCTCAGTGGTATGCAGTTCTGCCTGCCTGCATGGCTGGCATCTCATGTTGCACAACCACAGTAGGTCGCTATCAAAAACAGCCCGAAACTGCACACCTTGCTGGCATGAGTTGCAACCACACAGCTTACTCATATGTTCTCTGATTTCAATGCATAGCTGCATCTGCACAAATTAGTGACACTTGCAGGTGAAGACAGCAGAGGGGTTCAGCAAGAGGGAGCTGTTCCAGAAGCTGGCTCCCCTGGAGGAGGCCACCCGGCCCCTCATGGCCCAGGCATGCAAAGCCCTGGCTCAATCCAAGGGCCAGTCTGCTGTGCAGCCCTGGAACATTTCTTACTCTCTGTCAGGTGAGATCTGTTCGCGTGGACACAGCTAGCAATTCATTGTTGGTAGCTTTGACAGTCAGCACATTTGGTGCCATGTTGATGTGGCAAGCGTACATTGCATTGCAGCAATTCAATCTCATGCATCAGTCAGGTGTGTACTGCAATGCAGCAACTTATGACAATGCAGCACCTCATGGGATTGCTACAGGTGATATTGAGCGTGAGATGGACCCATACTTCCCATTTGAGGAGGCAGTAGATGTGTGGGCACGCACCTTTGCTGGTCTGGGCATCCAGTACAAGGGAGCCCGCATGCGCCTGGACCTGTGTGACCGCCCTGGCAAGTACAGCAATGGCTTCTGCCACTGGCCACAGCCTGCCTGGCGCCGGGTAACCCCTCTCCACTGCCTGCCTGCCCCCCAAGTCATGCCGCACAACTGCCTTGCTGTTTGCGCTGGCAGGTTGCAGCGTGCAGGTGCAACAATGCTCAACACTTTTTGCTTGCTGGAGAGTCTGTGGAGAGCTGCATGGTTGCAGCCGGCCCCTAACATATGCGCCGCTGAAGCCAAGGCAAGATTTGCCCACGACAGAACAGTCTGAATATTGTCTGCCACTTTAAGTGCCATACAGTAGATTGCTGCGGCACAGGCTTGAGCCGCAGGTCATGCCAAGTCTAGTTGGCGCATTGACCACTTGCAGTGTGTAGGCATAAAGGTAGATGTGGGGTGCAGGATAATGGAGAGTGGGTGGCTTCTGAGGCCAACTTCACCAGTCTTGCCACCCCCAATGCCATTGGCTCCGGCAAGACCGCCCTCAACACTCTCCTTCACGAAGGTGGGCCACCTCTGCATGTCATCTTGCCATGCCACTGCACACTCCTACCCCACAACTCATGCCGCATTCACTGCTGCTTGCAGCAATCAGAATTGAGCCTGACATTAGGCAGTCCTGCTACCAATCCGGGCGTCATCTGCCTTGCTACATCCACATCAACTGAAATACAACAAGAAAGGAGCACCGCTGAGCAACTTGCGCTCAGCTTCATATGCTGGGAGCATCAACGTTCATTCTTGCCATGAACAGCAGGTCCAAATGGACCCACGTGGCCCCCCATATGTCTTGCCGTTGCACGCAATGTGCATGTGAAGGGATTGCAGGCATACAGGGGTGAGTGGGGAGGGGGTTGTGGCAGCAGTGGTGATGTTTGTGTGGATGCAGGGGGCCACGCTGCACACTTTGCCAACATAGACCAGGGGAGCCCCATGTTCAGCCAGGAGCGGGCCCCCACCAGTGTGGCCTATGCCGAGAACCAGTCCATGTTCCTGGACTCCTTCATTGATGACGCCGCCTGGAAGGGCCGCTATGCACTCTCAAGGTACTTGCTGCACCTGGAGGCACTCCCTTTTACACAAACTGGGATTATATGCCTGGTCAGGCAGGTGTGCACCCTGGTCATAGCATGCAGTCATGTGCCTTCACGCTTATTACTTACTGCTCAACAAGCAGTGTATATCGTCTCAACAGTTCATGTCAACCTGAGAACTCTCAGCTGACGAATTTGACTGAAATGGGGCTATCACAGCTGGCCAGCATGCCGGTTTTGTTTTACAATGCTACTCTTGCCTTGCAGAGAAGGAGAAGTGATTCCCTGGGAGCTGATTAAGAGAGGCATTGAAGCCAGCCACCCCTTCTCAGTATTCACGGTCCGGAGCATGCTTGCAGTGCCCTTTTTTGAGAAGGCTGTGTATGAGCTGCCAGAGGAGCAGGTCACCCCTGAAGCAGTCACTGCTCTTGCAGACTCTACTGAGAAGGATGTAGAAGGGGGCCTGGCTGGCAGGTACTGTCTGTGCCCACCACCTGGCTACCATTATTGCCACCGCTTCACACCTACCCTGCCTTGCTTGGCTTTGCACATCAGACTTTCACTGCTCATCCTCTTTTCAAACCAGTATAGGCCCAAGTTCTGCTGATCAATCATTCATCGCAGTGGTGATAGACATGCAGCCCACCTTGAGATGTGCTGCTGCTCCTGGTCATGCTGCTGAGCTTGATGCGCAATCAAAAGCTCGCAAGACCACTCACCAGCAGCATGGCTGCTTTACGCTTGCATGCTGCCATTCTGTTCTTGCGATGTAGTTCTTGCCTCTGTGCCTGCCTACCTGCATGGGGAATTTGTCAACCAAGGTATGTAACGCACTTTTTGGCCAGAAGTGACACCTTCAAGATACTTCCATGTTGCTGTTTGTCTTGATGATGTTGTGTTATGCAGGCCGTTGATGTCTGTACCTCACATCCTTGCAGATGAATCCAGTGCTTACTATCATGCCTATGTACTGGCAGAGATGAGTGTACATCAGACACGAGCTCACTTCAAGCGCAAGTATGGCGCCCTTGTAGACAACGACAAGGTATCTGCCAAGTATATTACTGCTGAATTGCAACACATAATTTGCAGTGCATAGCCCTTGTAGGAAAGCCTTGCATGACACTTGGTGTGTCTGAAGCGCCATCCTGTGAGAGGTGACTTCACATTGCACTGCTGTTCTGCCATATAACAGATTTAGCAAGCCAACACACACCTACCTACTCGTGCACAATACTGTAGCAACTTCCATGCTGTGCCAGAATGTGGAGAAACACAAAGCTTGCGCCGCCTGGTAAGACCTTCAACTTTCCCGCAAGAAGACGCTGACTTGTATGCACACCAGGACGCCCACTGGAAGGCACTCCAATTCCTGGCGCTAGCTGGACCTTGCATTGTGTAAAGCCTCAGCAAAAAGGGAAAAGACATGCAGCAAAATGGTTTTCTGAGGCGTCTCAGTAGTGTGGTAGGTGGGGAAGGATTTGGAGGAGATGTATTGGCGGCCAGGCAATGGTGCAGCCTTTTTAGAGCTGGTGCAGCAGCTGACTGCAGAGCCCCTCTCTGCTGATGCCTGGGTCAGCAGGCTCAAACAAAGTGTGGACAGTGTGGTGCAACAGGAAGAGCAGGACTACCTGCAAGCTGTACAAACAGGCCCAAAGATCAAGCCAGGTCAGCAAGCTTCTTCTTGGTCATGCATTCGTGCAGCATGAAAATAAAGCCATCAAACTGCTCTTGTCGCAAGAAGGGCGCTTGTTTTAGATGTCTTTCGTCAATCTGTCTCGTGTGTAGACATTCTTGCTGTGCCAAACTTGAGACCTTGCTCTTTTTGCTTGTCCACAATCTATGCAACTTGTTACTCAGCAGTCTTAGGCACAATTGTAGTTGGCGTGCTCAAAGGTGTGCTGTGCCAAGCTCAGTCTGAGCATGGCATGTTGTGCGTCATAGCTAGAAGAGCTCTTGATGGTTTCAATGGGATTTGCAGGAGAGCCAGCTGACCTGGGTATGCATGTGGTTCTTGTGCATGGTGATGACATCATTGCAGACTCTGAGAAGGCGGGTAGTATACAAGCTGCCACAACACTCTACAAGGAATGGCTACGCAGAACATGGCCTGCCACCAGTTGATACATCTAGCACGTCTTTTTGAACGAGCTACCTCAAAATCAGGCCAGCAATGGTCAACATGTCAGCCACCTTGGAGCATGCATGGTGGAGGCGTGTACCCAACGTGAGCTATATGGGTTATCTTGCTTGTTGGGCGGGTGAGCTATTCTTCATTATGTAAATGCAAAGAAAGCATGTCTACCAGTACTACCGTTGGTAGTTTATCTGAACACGAGCAGCAGGTAAAACGCTGACTTGAAACGTCTGCGACAGAAGTCATTGTGCCAGGCAACACACAAAGGTCTTGCAAAGCACTTGTCTTTTCTTTGAGCCAAGCATGACCAATGTCCAGATCATCTTGACACACGGCGGCAAACAAAAGGTATTGTGCTAAGCAAAACAGGCAGCATACCAAAGGGAACATCCAGAATGCAAAGCCCCATTTTCCCCCACTGAGCCCCATTTTCCCCCACTGAACAGAGAGTGACCAAAGCCCGGACCGTCTCAACACAATTTACAATGATAAAATGCTGAAGTCAGGCATTGCCAAAGCACCTTTACAGCGTGCATAAATCGCACCGACGGAGCATCTAAGCAGTGTGCAAATCAGGCAACATGCATGCACAGCAGCCATAATGGTCAACTGCTTGAGCTGCTGATTAGCGCGAACGGACCGTTGACTTCAAGAAACCAGCCTTGAGGCCCTTGTTGACCTGGATTATTGCAACTGTTGCTATGGCTTTGCCTTCTTGTACTCCGTAGAGCTGCGCCTAACACCATCATAAGGAGAGCTACAGCATCAGTGTCAGCAAAAGGCTCTGAATCTGAGCCAGACTCCAAGGTTTTTTCTTGCTTGCAGATCAGCCTGATCAGCATGTACTTGCCCACAAGTGAATACCTCAATGGTCCCCACATTCACATCACCAACAGTGAACTCCACAGTACTGTCATGGGCTGTACATGTCACACCAATGTCTACAGCAATTTTTGGCGGAGCCCATCGATGCTGCCTGACCTTGTGCTTGACCTTGTGCCTGACCTTGTGCCTGACCTTGTGCCTGACCTTGTGCCTGGCCTTCTTGACTTTCTTGCGGTGCTGCTTCAGCAAGGCATTATATGGGAAGACTTACGCTGCTCATGCTTGCAGCGCAGGGTGCGAGAGGCAGCAACAAGGTGTGGCTGTATGCTCAAATGAACTCTAATTTAGTTTAAAACGGTGTTTATTCTATAAGATCCGAGCTATGACTATGACTTATAGGTAGGGTTTTAAAGTAGTAAAATGGTGTAGTAATGTG
>JAABUP010001848.1_pt1 | contig 43245 bp, 6 predicted proteins | sample 5559201 | NCBI WGS metagenome assembly JAABUP01 (sample SAMN10711887, study PRJNA513373) | rock metagenome | isolation source: Antarctica rocks | place: Antarctica
CGGGCCAATGGGATGGGACGTACACGCTGACATGATTGCAATGATAGGGTTCAACGCGTTCGACGACGATGCGTGGATCCTACGGCTGGTCGGGTTCATGCGGGAGGTGTTGCAGCAGCGGCGGGTGAAGATTGTCGGGGTATGTTTTGGACATCAGATTGTTGGACGGGCGTTGGGGGCGAAGGTGGGGAGGAGTAAGGAGTGGGAGGTTAGTGTCTGTGAGGTTTCGCAGACGGAGAGGGGGAAGGAGGTTTTTGGGGGAGGGGAGGTTTTGGTATGGTTTTTTCTTTTCTTTTTGTTTTCTTGACGGAGGTTGGGGTTTGATTGGATTGCATGATAGGATATGAGGCTGATCTGTCTTGATGTTGGGTATCGACAGAGTATCTTCCAAATGCATCGGGACATCGTCTTCGAGTATCCCGCCGGCGCCGAGGAACTGGGCTCCTCGGGGGGGTGTCAGGTGCAGGGCATGTTTATCCCAGCCCGGGTCATGACGGTGCAGGGACATCCGGAGTTCACGGAGGAGATCGTGGCGGAGTTGTTGGAGAGTAGGCATGCACAGGGGATCTTTGGCGATGAGGTTTATGAGGAGGCGAGGGGGAGGGTGGGGAGGCCGCATGATGGGGTGGTGGTTGCGCGGGGGGTTTTGAGGTTCTTGATGGGTGGGTAGGGGGGGTGGGTGTGGGGGGGTGTGGGGGGATTGTGTACGATATGTGATATGTGATATGTGATACATTGCGTGAACGGTGTAGACGATTGACGAAAGAACTTTCGATGGAGTTGAGTGGTACACAACGGATATTGTTGGCGTTGAGGACTGGTATATACAGGTACGTGATGATGCAGCAACAGACACCGCTGTCTAGGGAGTCGTCATGATGGTCGCAACAGCAGTACGAGCAATCCGACAAATGCTACCCCTGCAGCTGCCCCTTCCATCATGGCAGTCGTTAGGTCCACGCGTCGGACGGTGACGTGCCGCTCGCTGAACATATCTCGTATTCTCTCCCTGACACTTTCGAGAGTCGACACGGGCATTGGCGGCCGCGGTATGGGTTGCGGTGTGATTTGGCGCTCTGCGGCTTCAACAACTTGAAGTACCGGCTCCTGCAGGGCATCCTGCGGCTCTGGCGAGATTTCTTCGACCACCTGTGCCTGGTCCTGAGATTCTTCAACTATGTCTGCGGGTGCTGGTAGATCTTTGGCCGCGTTCATTTCCGCCAATGTTGCCCCTGCACTTCCTTCCCTCTCCAATGCTTCCATGACCTTATCCTCGAATCCCTTGACCAATCTCTTCCTCCTCCAGGGCTCCACCGCAACCTGAAACAACAGAAAGAGCAGAATGTTCACTCCCATCAGCCCCCACGTACCCCACGTACTCATCCTCCTAATCTTATCACTCCAAATTTGCTCTTCATGATATCTTGCTAATATACAGGCACTCAATTTCGCCCCCGCTTCTTCCGCTCGTCTTTCTACCGCCATCAATTTTTCTTGCGCTGCGATCTCAGCCTGCTCGTTCGCATGGTCGGAGCGGTAGAGTGCGGTGAATCGTTCGAGGTCGTTAGGAGTCCAGGCGTGTTTACGTTGAAGGAGCTCGTTGACTTCGCGCTGGGAATTGGAACGTTGGGATATTGCTGCGGAGTAGTCTTCGCGGACCTTTTGGAGGAGGGAGCGGGTGGTTTGGACGAGCTCCTCTGTGCAGCGTCAGTGTTGGCTACGCAGCGAACGTGGGAAATAGTTGACCTTGTTGCTCGATGTCTTTCTTCAATGCCTCAATACCGGAGTAGCCAGTCAGGTCATTCAACCTCTGTCCAGCTATGAAGATATTGGATTGAAGATGGTCCAAGATGTGGGAAATTCTCTTCGAGAGGTGAGACCGGCGGCCTTCTTCTTGTGAGGGCAAATCATTTCGAATTTTGTTTGTTTCGATGCTGGATTCTCTTGACTCGAGTCTCCGCCGGGAAGTTGAAAACGAGGCCCTCGATGCCTCGGCATGACGAGAAACTTGTGATTCCGACTTGGGAGCGAGCTGAAGCCCGCTGCCTCTTCTCAATGCCGTTGTGCGTTGATTCTGGTGGTAGCATTGTTGACAAATCCACGGTCTTATGCACCATTGTTCTTGACCACGTGACAGCAGTGAATTGCGTAGGGGGAGCTTCAGTAAAGTCTGACTGCGTGAGGCTGAAGCATATCCGAAGACAGGTATCATAGCTTATCCATACTAAGTGGTTGAGAGGGTTGCTAGAAGCTCGGGATCTCAATATAGGTTACTAACCCGATGGAGCCTAGTAACATGTTTGTCCACTTTCGAGGTAAATCTCGGAAAAATAGTCGCCGATACACCGGCCCCGCTCTTGCCTAAAAAATAGTTCAGTCTTCCGGTCACTCTAACATTTCAATCAAGATGGCTTTACCAATTAGACCTCTGTCTTCAAACCGAGATGTACGCCGTTTTATCGCCGACTTACTTCAAAACATCGACGCAAACATAACGAGTGAAAGGGCTAGGGAGATGGCTGAGATGTTCCACGGTAATGGATACGATGCATTAGAGCTTGATGGGAAGGAATGGGAAAAGCTTTTCGGTGAAATACATGGGAAATTGGTCTATAGAAGATTTGTACGCTTCCAGAACGAGTACGTGGACGTAAGGTCTAATCATCCTAAAGTTCATGTTTATACTAACAGGATACAATATGGCCCCACCTCCGACATATCTATCGGATTTTCATCTTTCTTCTCGTCATTCATACAGGGGGGACTATTTTCGAAAAAGAAGCATTTACAATCGATAAAAGTTGGAACATCGCCGCCCTTATCTACTTCATCTGCTACGGTTTCGCCTACATCTTCGCCTCCGCAAAATTCATCGATGATAACCCCTCATGGCCTACATATATCAAAATTAGACCTATGGGACCAACACAGAAAAGCTGGCGATCAACTCTTGGGTGCTAGAGAGCAGGACTGCCATTACGGAAGCCGAATTCGCCACCCTTTTCACCAAGAAATAGATTAAGAGAAGAATCTCGTGTTCTCCATACTTGGCAGCATCAACATTGGGAACATCTACATAATAAGGAAAAAAGATCCTGGAGTTACAGGGCGACATCAAGGAGGTGCAGCGTCGCCTCCGTAAAATAGAATGTCAAATCAAACCCCCCACGACGCGTTAGGACGATGAGGTCATTCATGATATCTCGGTTACACTGAAACTACTCGAAGACTGCAGCAAGATGACGAAGCGAGAGATTCATGAGCCAAAGATTGTTGCTCAGCAAGCGTATATCCAATGGTGCAAGCATTGGATGCTACCCATTGACAATGGACGAGAACTTTCAAGGGTTTTAACATGCCTGGTATTGGGCGAGGAACCTCTGCAGGCAGATTTGCCATGGAATACCGCCGAGTTGATCTTCGAGAGGTTCAGCGGTTGGCCTGACGGCCAACAACATCACGTTCAAGGTGCTGAGGCGAACCATAGCTTTCCAAATCGGTCTCTCGCCTTTTCAAGAGAATAGCTCATCAGAGGTTTCAAGAACCCCAGTGACTCAGATGATATGGATCCTTGTCAGAGCCTAAGCTCCAGTCAGCTAGCTAACGATACTTGGCCTTTGGCCATCAACGAGACGTTACTTGCAGTGATCCTTTTCGTCCTCCGCGATACTTCGTAATTATTGATCATCATCAACAAATCATCGCTTTGGGTTGGATGAAAACACTTGACGACGGGGTGCTTTGGAGATATGATTTGGAAAAGCCTTAGCATTGCTTCATTAATTGCATCTGTGTCCCACACACGATTTCCCCATAGATTCTGCATCATTACAGCTACTTCAAGTCACTCTGTTCTAACAGCAAACATCTGTGTCTCTTCAGATGACCGCAAGCAACACCATTACTATCGCAGAAGATTAGGTCGGCATGAGTGAGAAGCATTTTCCCTTATAGATTTGCTCAAGGGAACACGCCACGAACTTTTTGAGGATAATGCGACCCTCCAGCATTAAGTGGCTGAAGACGATTACTGGCCTGGAGCGTAAGCCCACCGTCGAACACGATGCTGCAGACCCACTAGCTAGTCCAGTGGCACCAGCAGCACCACCAACGGCAGTTACCAGCAACCCGAGCTCCAGAACTTGCAACCCCAGTCATAAACCTAGACGATCATGCAATTCATCTTAGCTCTTGTCACTCCTTTATGTGAGTGATCCCATGAATGCGTACACGACACTGTATACGAACAGCATACCGGATGCGAATACAAATCCATACACCAACTAGAAGTATCTAGGTTGAGAATGGAAGGCAAAGTGAATCGCGAACAACCCCATAGTGGCTCGATGCCTTATGGATGTGTCAACTTCGGTGGGAACTTTGTGAAGAGAATGTTGATCTCTCAGTAATCCTTCCAAGCCTCACTCGGCCAATCCGTCACACTCATCGCCTCCTGCTCATCAACCATTGCATCCGTCCAACCACCTGCTTTTAATATCTTCCGAATGGTCGGTCGCTTCTTCGCTGCATACTGCATGATGGTCCCATATTCCACACCGGCAGCAGTCAGCTCAAACTTCAGTTGCCCGTACTCCTGCCTCAATGTCTCGTTCACCGTCAGAGTCTCCTTCAGCGCTCTATAGCTTCTCAATACGAGCCCGTCGTCCTCCGGCATCACATACACGTTCCGAGCGGGCTCGATATCACCGTAGAGCTTGAAACTCCAGCGACCCTTGACGCCTCCGCTGCCGATGTAATGGTATCCCATCTGTCGATGGCCCCAGGACAAAGCGTCTGTGAACTTTTCGAGGTTAGTGTCGTTGAAGTCGCTGGGGGTTATCGTTATGAGGATGTCAATAATGGGTTTTGCGGGGAGGTCGGGAATGGCCGTGGATCCAATATGCTCGATTTTGAGATAGGATACGCCCTCATCCGCGAGATCTCCTGCGAGCTGGGCTCTGATTACTTCGAATTGTTCTGGCCATGTGGGATCGGGCTTAGTGACTATTACTTCCATTGTTGGAAAGTTTCAAGATGCAATTTACTTGAACTCTTAGTAGTTAAGGAGATTTGGAGTAGGTGTACTGGGAGATTATTGGATCTATGATCACATTCGCCAACGTCTAGACAAAGACGATGTAGGCGGTGAGCGCTTGACCGGCTTGCTTCACCAGGGTGTGTCAAGCAATCATATCATAGTGAAGGTTGAAAAGTTTCCTGGTGAAGGAGCGAATCTTCCCCCATGAGATTTAGAATGCTGATCAGATGATATGATTCATTCAAAAATGAGGAGCCATCTGATATTCTCTGGCTGGGGAGAACCTGGCAGCTGAATTAGGATTGTCCGCAGTACTTTTGTAATCTGGTTGTGTAGACAAACATCACGAATGGGAGATTCTGCATGGTGCTGAACGTTGAATGCGAAAGTGGGAGCTTGTTGATTCCGATCTATGAAATAGAAGTGATGTACAGGTACGCGAACCATAGTTATTTACAGACTTAACATAATGATCCTAATACGATCGTTTTATGTCACCGTTCAGACCGAGTTATCTGCGAATTAGAACTAGGCATCACGTTTGATAGTTCTAAGAACAGGATATCAATCTACGTAATACCCGAGTTTAATACAAGCCAAGATATCATACAGTGGAAGAGGTGGTAATATACGAAGATTGAAGTGACATGCATTACATATTTACATTACATATTCGTCCTAATGCATGTGGTCTTTGCTGAGATAATCGCATTCTTCAAAGTCAAACATATGCGTTGGATCAATCGTCATACAAGAGAGCAGTGCGAGCAGGATATGAGCGGTCAATCAAGCAGTTTCTACATCGCAACTTGAGAGGTCTTCTTTGCCAGCTGGACGAGTGTAGGGGCGCGAGTATACTGTTGATAATCAAGATGGGTCTATTGCTCGATATCTCACAAACTCAACGAATGTCCTATTTATGTAGCTCCGATGCTCGACATGATGCCGTCAATAGAATATCTTTGATAAACTCAATGTTCCCATTCCGAACGGGTCTCGCACCCTAGTCCCATTGCGCCATATCCATGCAGATTGTCCGTGGACAATGATCTGTGAACTCCCATGCTCCACGACGCCGCGCTAGATGCAACAATAGGAACACATTATGCCTGGAGGCAGGGCAAGGAGCAACGCAGATCAGCTCATCTCCAAGTCTCCAGAACTATCTGGCTTAGAAGTGCCATTGGGTTCGTAGTGCTCAAACACAAGCCCATCGCCGTTGGCTTTCGCGGATTCCGGACGTTGGGCTGCGGCCGCTTGATCGTCAACGGTTCCCTCTGACATGTGAGCATCTTCTGAATGCCCTTTCTGTGGATCGCTGTGCTCATGGGGCCGGTCCGGCAGGGAGCGGGATGCGTCTAGGGTAGTCTGGCCGTTTTGCAAGGGCTGAGGCACTTTTGTCGCCTTGTTGGCCCTCCTTGCCTTGTATTCTCTGTATGTGGTGGTTTGTGGGATGACGTCTTCCAGGAATTGCAGATTGTCTATGCGAGATACCGCGTTTGCTGAGAAAGTTGTCAGTATATCAAAAGCTTGCAATGGTAATATGTCGTACCTAGATCCTTGTATTGGATGTTTCGTCGAGGTTTTTTTTCAGCCTTGACCACGTTGAGGGCTTGCTCTGCTAGATACCTTATGAACATTTCCTGGCTCTGTCAGTCTGTGCGAAGCGAATTTGTGCGCTGTAAAGTTCACCGTAGCAATTGTGATCACAAATGAGGCGTTGTTCGACACTTGATGAGTATCTTCGTCGATGTGTAATATTTTCTTCACACGCGCCACTAATATTGTATGAGTTCATATCGCTGTCTGCATCTAAGACAACTCACGGGGTAAGGAACACTGTCCAGTGATCTCTTCCGGAGGAGCAATAGCCGCATTGTTGTAAGGCATCGTGGAAGACGGGGGTTTCGCTTGGACTCTTGTCCTCTTTGACGGTCGAGGACTAAGTCCAGAAATAGTGTATTTGGGTCCGCCACCAGAAGGCGTGGAATTTGTGTAAGTATGGGTCTCTCCAAGACTTTTGTTCCAGGCCTCTAGAGGAGAATCTTCTTCCTGCTCCGGTGTGAGGGTGTTCTTTGGCTGATTCAGTAGCCCGAGGACTTTATTCTTCGTGGCGGCTGCGAATATGTAAATCGTGCAGCTTGAGACAGGCCTATTTCCGAATGATTGAATGAGACGGTAACATGAGCATCAAAGTATCATTTGTCTTGATCGCAGCGACAATTCAATTCAATACGCGTAGACATACCCGCGCGTGAATCGGTCCGCGTTTGGGCGTGCTGCTAGCCTGCCGCTTTATGGCCGTGAATGTGGCCTTCATCGGGGCTAGGTAACGGTCCCGGCGCGCTTGGACGGTAACTTAGGCTGAGCCCGATCGGGCCTTCTAGGGGCGTAGCGGCCTTAGCCTTAATATTCTATTAAAGCGCCCTACTAAGGCTAGAACTTAAGAATTTTAAATTAAAGTTTAAATAATTTATAATTTTAAACTCTTAATTTAAGTATATATATATAAGTAATATCTATTATAATAAGAGTTTATTAAAAAATTTAAGATTTATAATAAATATTATAAATAATTTAAAAATATTAAATAATTTAAATAAAAGTAAATTTTAGAAACTTAGAAATTTTTAAACTTTATAAAATATTATCTTTATATATAAGATTATTACTTACTTATCTTAAAGGACCTTTAATTATATATAAATTATAACTTTATATATTAAAGGTATTATAAAATTATTAAATATCTATTAAGAGATCCTTAATTTATTAGAAGAAGATATAAAGTTTTAATTTTTATAATATTTTAAATCATTCTTTATTTACTATTATTATTACCATCTTATATTAATAGAATCTTTTATAATTATTAAAAATTAATTATAATTTTTCCCCTTATAATATATAGAAAGTAAAGTATATTCCTTTATAAATAACTCCTTTCTAATTATATTAATAAGAGCTTAATTCTCTTCTTTTTTAATTTTTTTAAGTAGTATTTAAAAGTATTATCTATATCTTCTATTTTTTTAAAGATTTATTTTCTCTTATAAACTCTTATATCCCCTTAATATTATTAAACTTTTATTAGTATTAATATACTATTTAAATTATAATATTAATTAAATTATCTTTAATAAAAAATTACTTATCTACCTTATATTTAAAAATAGCTTTTTTATTAAATTTTATAATTAAGGCTAGTTTTAATATACTTAAGTAAAGAAATTATATAAAACTTAAGTTCTTTAAATTTTAATTATAAGACTTAAGTTTTAATTTATCTATTTTTAAAGAAATTAAAGAATATCCTTTAAAATAGATATAAAGGAGGATAAAATAGGGATATTAAATTTAATAAATTTAAGAGATATATATAATATCTTTAAAGAGAAGAGTTTATTAAAAGGCTTTAAAGTTTAAATAGATTAAAGATAATTAATAGAGGAAATACTTAATATTTATAATTTAATCTATTAATTATTTAAATATTAATATAAAGGATAATAATATTTTATAATAATTTAAATAGTAATAAAGCTTTAATTATCTTATAAACCTTTATTTTAAAAAGAGTCTCTTTTAAATTTATTAAAGTAAAGTTTTAAATATTTTAATATTAAATTTAATAAATTATTTTAAAAATTATTTAAATATAATAGTTATACTTTTAATACTTAATTTCTATTACTATAATATTAGCTTTAAAGACTATCTTTAAATTTCTTAAATAAAAGAATTAAGAGTTTAAAACTTATAAAATTATTTATTTTATAACTTTTTAATAAGTTCTTTAATTAATTATAATATAAGTATTTTAATCTACTTTAATATTTAAAAGTCTAGGGCCTTATTATTAAGATCTCTTTAAGCTTAAAAAGGCTAGGATCTTTAATAATTTTAAAGACTCTCCTTTTAAATTTTCTTTTTAACCTTATTAAGAGGTATTATAAGATAGGTTTAAAAATTTTAAGGTTTTAAAATTCTAGATAATTTAATATTTTTAAGCCTCTGTATTTTAAATTTATAAAGTAAACCTTAATATACTTTAATTAATTATTCTTATACTTTATAATATAATATAACTATCTTATTACTTTTTAAATATTTAAATTAATTAAAGTTCTTTTCTTTAAATAGATTAATTAAAAGTATTAAGGGACTAAGTCTCTTAAAAAGATTTAATTATTAAAAATAATAGATTTTTTAAAAAAGATAATATTATTAAATATATCAAGACCCTTTATTTAGAAAATATAAAAAGTAAGATTAACTTAATTAATTAATAAGTTATACTTATATCTATCTAAACTATTAAAAGATAATTATAGGGGCCTATAAGTATATTATAATTACTACTATAATAGCTAACTTATAAGGGAAACCGTATACCTATACCTTATAAAGGCCTAGGTAAAAATCCTTACTATTCCTATCTCTTTATAACTTCTAGTCCGTTTCTCTTTATATTATATTTAGCTCTTTATACTTAATACTTATATTTATTACCTTATTATCCTAACTCCCTAGGGCTAGATTATATATTATAGCGACGGGTATTATTTTAATAGTAAGGACTTATACCTTAGCTTAGTCCTAATATAACTATATTATTATAAGTAAGAACTAGCCTAGTATCCTAGTTTAAATTATTTATTTTACTACCTACTTCGCCCCCTTCGCGCTTATAAGTATCTTATAGGTATCTAATATACCTAAGATATCCCTTAACTCCTAATAATAGTTATAAAACCTAGGGTAGTTAATAAGGATATATCTTATATCCTACCTATGCTAGCTATACTTATAGCCCGTAGATATAACGCTAGGGACTCTATATTAGTATAAAAAGGTAGCTAGTCCTATCTTCTCTATTTTTATCTACGTAAGGGTAGAGCTCTTAGCCTTTTAGAGGCCCTTATAAAGGGCCCTTCTACTAGTTTATAAGCCTTTAAGCTAGGTAGGGGGATAGTTCCTAGCCCTTAGTCCTACCTAGTATTCTTCTTATATTACCTCCTAAGAGGATTTCTACTAATAGTATATCTTCTTCCTAATCTCCTAGGGGTATTAAGTTACCTCCCTAGTTATAACCGCGTTCTAGTCGTCTAGGCGTAGGGAGTATAGAGCCTACTTATTCTTCTCCTTTATAAGGGACTCTACTACCTTTCTTCTCTTCCCTCTCCTAGCCTTAAGCTTCCTCTAGATATATTTATTTCCTATTACTATTACTAGGTAAATTCCTTTTAATATATACTAGTAGAGAACTAAGTAGTCTAATATTAATTATATAAGGGCTATCCCTACCTCTACCTCTAGTACTCGCGTTAGGGTAGCTTTATATACCCCTAATACGCGTCTTAAGTAGCTATTTTAGATAACTTTAAGCTTCCTTATATATATCTTCTTTATTTTCCTTAGGCCTTATAATATATATTATATAACGGACGCGTAGGTTATTACTAGCCTTACTATTATATTATATACCCTCCTAGCCTTATTAAGGATAGCTCCCTACGTTAATACTAATATTATAAAAAGGATTAAGCTCTAGGTAGTAAGCTTTACTTATACCCTCTTTAAGTATAAGCCCTATTATAATTTACCGTTAATATATAATCTTAAGACTTAGATCTCTACTTAGGGTTTTATTATTATATACCCTAGACTAACTACCACGCTTATATTAAAGTAGTAGGGGTAGTAGGTAAGGTAAACTAACTTATACTTTTAGGGGGTAAAGCTTACCCCGTATATTAAGGCCTATTTAAGGTAGATCTTATATACTAGTTCTAGGGTCTTATAATTTCCTTCTATAATTTTCTTATATATTAGTAGGTAGATATTATTTATAAACCCTCTAACTTATAACTATAATTTAATAGCTATATACTCCTTAATAAGTAGCGCGTTAAAGAATAAGAAGAGGATAGGGGAGATTAATAACCCCTAGGGGATCCCTATCTCTACTAGCTCTATTCTACTTATTATCCTTCTAATAGTAATAGATAAGGACCTCCTCTCTAGGAAGCTTTCCGTCTAGCTTATAATATAGCGGGGGATCCTTTTCCTTTAAGGTTATAAATAAGTCTCTAGTGAAGATATTATTAAAAGCTCCTATAATATCTAGTAAAAAAAGGCTAGTTATATTAGCCCTATTATAGTCTTATATTATATATACTACTTCTATAATAGTCTCTAATATAGTCTTAATTAATCTCTTCCTTCGCGCCCCTATCTATTCTTAATGGAGGAGGCCTTAGCTCTTAGTATAATTATTAAGTCGCTTTATAACTATTAATTCTAAGGCCTTCCTAAGAGTACTTAATAGTACTATTAGATAATACGCCTTAAGTACTATATAATCTTCCTTCTTTAGTTTTTTTAGGATAATTATATTAGCCTTCTTAAACTCCCTTAGGTAATAGCTAAGGGAGAAGTATATATTAAATAAGTAGGCGAGCTCCTTAAAGAGCCCGTCTACTATTAACCTAAGGAACTGATTTAGGATCCTATTGATCCCTAGGGCTAAGATTAACTTATAACTTAATATAATTAAAGAAGGACCTAAGAATTAAAATATTCCTTTAAATTCCTTTTAATAGATTTAAAAGACTATTAAAGCTTTAATTAACTTAAAGACTCTTTAAGGATATTATAATTAATTTTAAATATTTAAAAAATTTATAATTAAAGATCTAGAATTCAAGATCTTTAAAGTTAAGATTAATAAATTAGGAGAGAATCTACCTTATATAATTAACTATTAGATTATCTCCTCTTATAATTATATTAACCCTAAAAGTAGCTTAAAATCTCTAAATATATTAAAGACTTTAAAAATTCTAAAGATATTTAATTATATTTAAAAAATATATTTATCTCTTTTATAAATTTATAATAATAATTTTAAAAGAGGCTTATAATAATATCTAAAAGATTTATATAAAGTATAATAAAGAAATTTATCCCTATCTCCTTTTATTTTAAGATATATAAAAGTAGTTTATTAAGTAAAAATATAATAATTTTAAAGTCTTATAAAACTAACTATTTTATAAATATAAATAGGAGAAATATATATTAATATAAGGGCTATTATTATTAAAAAACTTAAATAGCTTTTTTAATTTAATTCTAGTATCCCTAGCTTTAAAGGTTTAAAACTATTACTACTATTAATAGATCTAAACTTTTAAGCTTAAGGTAGTATATAGGAAAGGTATAGTAGAATTACGTCGTGAAAAAGTAAACGTAAGGTAAAGGTACTCTTAGGTAAAATAGGTATAAAGGCTTACCTTACTATCTAAGGAGGTAACCCCTTATATCTAACTAAGCTAAGCTATATAAGGTATAGCGTCTACTACGCTATAGTAGCATTTTATAATAGTTACTACTAATAGGAAAAGGAGAAATATATCCTTATATACTATACTTTCTAGTATAGAAAGTATTCTACTCTACCTTAGTTATATATATATACTATTTCTATATACCTAGCTATCTAATACTCTTCTAGAAGTCTCGCTATATATTAGGGGTAAGGAAGCTAAAATTAAAATTTATAAGGTCTTTAATAAAATTAATCCTTTCCTACCTTAATTAACCGTCCCTTAGAATCCTAGGTAAGTTATTTTTAGGCGGGTATAAAATATAATAAGATTATAAGATAGATAGCGCGTTAGTAATATTTTTAGGTAGGTATAAAATATATCGAGATAGTAAGGTAGATAGAGTATTAGTAAGTTAATAATTTATAGGCTTATAACGTCTCTTTTTACCCTTTACTTCCTTTTCTACCTCTCTCTCTTTAAGCTACCTCTTAGCACGTTTACTTACTTCCTTAGAGGTATATTATATATCTTCGCCGGCTAACTACCTCTTAGTATATTTATTTACTTCCTTAGAGGTATATTATATATCTTCGCTAGCTAGTAGGCTATTATCTAATAATATATCTAATAACTAAGTATCTAAGGTTTCCTCCTATTTTATCTTCGCCTTATTTACTTCGTCTACTTACCTCTTATTTTTTACCTTGATAATAGCCGCCTCTTAGTTATTAGTAATACTAAGAGTCTTAAAGAACTAGGAAGGTAAGAAATAATTTACTTAGGTCTAATAAAGCGCGTAGAGTACTTTAGCTAATAACTTTATCCCCTTATTAGTTAGATACGTCTTGATATAGTCTTATAATACTTACCTTATAGAATTAAGTAAGGCGCCTATAATATTAGAAAAGTCTACTATTATTTTAAGGCCTAGCTATAGTAATTTATTATTATCTATATTAGATAGTTTATTAGTTATATTAGTAAGGTATATAAGCTTTTTATTTATTATTATTACTATCTCCTCTAATATTATTATTATCGTGATAAGAATATATATTATATAGTTACCTATTAAATTAGTACCTTAGTTCTTTATCTTTATTACCTTTAGATTTACTATCTTCCTTACCTTTATAATCTAAAGGAAGGTAGGCTTTATTTAAATTAGTTATTCTATTTTAGTAGGGTTATTAGCTACCCTAGTAACCTCTTTCTCTTACTTTTAGGATTTTAGCGGGGCTAAGTTAGGTTTTAAAGTAGGATTCCTAGCTAACTTAGTAATAGACCCTTTATCCTCTCCTTTTATTCTTAATAACTTTATAAATATAATAGGAGCTATTAAGGGTAATAGTAAGGTAAGGGCCTTATTAATATAAACTTTATATATATTTAACTTTTCCTTTAGTTTCCCTATCTACTAGCTTTTAACTTACTACTTAAGTATAATACTAGCTATCCTAATATCCCCTTATAAGATATAGGTATTATAATAAATAATATCTTATATTATCTCCCTATTAGATATATTAGCCGCGTCGCCCTTATTTTTATGCCTCTTAAGTAGGTCGCTATTATAAGAGAAATCTAGTAGCTAACGCGAGTTTTTTACGCGGGACGTTAGCTTAGTATAAACGACTTACTAAGTTATATAATTAGATAAAGTAGTTTTAGTAGGAGGCTAAGTATTCTTATTTAACGCGTTTACTATAAGATCCTACTTTATAATAATTAGCTATTTACCTTAAGGTAATTAGTAGGCTATTCTAGGGACTACTAGGAAAGGTAATATTAGTTATAATAGCTAGTATTAATATTCTTCTAGTATTTCTTTAATTATCTAAGTAGGTAATTCTAATATAAGTCCGGCTTAATACCCCTTAATCTTATCTTTTATATAGCTTAACGCGCCCTTTTTAGCTTAACCCCTAATTATATTAATAAGTATTTTACTTCTTTATAAATAGTATTTTCTACCTCTTAAAAATATATAGTAGTAGTAGTTTAATATAATAATAAGTAGAGTTAAGTAATATAATTATATAATAAGTAAGAGTTAAGGAAAGTAAAAGTAAGTTTATACTAACTACTAAGACTTCGCTAAGAATTATAAAGGGATATTTTACGTTATAGAGATAGTAGTTTAACGTCCCTACTTATATTAACGGGCGTCTAGCTAGGTTTATACCTACCTAGCTAGACGTATATAACGTACGCGTACTAGCCGGAAAGATATAGGATAGTATAAGATATTAGTCTCGCCTACTATACTATACTATAGTATAAGATTAGCTATTTTAGTCCTATCCTATTCTAGGATAGTATAAGTTTTCGTAGGATAATCCTACAGGATAGGTTATTTATAAGACCTTCTTTTAGGATAGGATATTTATAAGATATCTTATAATTACTAAGAGGAGCTTAGTATCTATATAAAGGAGAATAGAAAGTTATATTAAGTAAATATAATAACTAGAATAATAACTAGAAATAATACTATTATAAATATTATATTAATTATTAAGCTATTATATATAAAGAATATTATAATTTTATAATATACTAATTATTAGGAAGTTTAGGCCTTATAAACTATATTAGAGTAAATACTCTATAATTATAAGGGTTTATAATCTATATATATAGCTAAATATCCTTTATTATTAATATAATACGCTTCGCGTATATAGTATATAGGTTTAATACTACTATAATTATTAGTATTAGCTATATTAGAGATAAATAGATAACTTACTTTCTAATATATTTATTAAGAATACTTTTAAAGCTTCTTATAAGCCCTCTAGTACCTTAGTCTAGAATCTAGTACTTATATATAAATTAAGAGTAATCTCGCGAATAAGTCTATAAAAAGGGAGTTTTAAAATAAGGAGATTAGAAATTTTCTAGTAGCGGCGGATCTTATAAAGAGTAATAGCTTATATACTTTATTAGCTAGGAGTAATAAGTAGAATAATAGTTATAAAGATATACTACTACGCTTTTATTTAAGCTTCTTCTAAGTATTTAAACCTAGAAGACTTTTAATAGTATTAGACTTAGGACTTATAACCTTTTTACTACCTTTACTATCTATAGTCTTATAAGCTTTCTATACTATTATATTAACTATTATAAATTAAATACCTTTATTAGAAGTAATTAATTATATTTAATAAGGTTAGAAATATATAAATACTATCTTATTAGTTTAAGCTATACTATTAACTATAAAAGGGTAGATATACTTAAATTACTATAAAATAAAATAAATAAGAATATAATAAGAATATAATATATATAATATAAGATTAATATACTCCTAGAGTTCTAGAGTTATATATATATGATATTAGAGGAGGTTATAAGTTAGATAATTAAGTCTTTTAAATAAGATATCCTTAGTTATTATTATTTTAAGTAAATACTTAGATTTCTTACTATTCTCTACTTAAAATTACTCTATTATTTATTATACTCCTCTAACTAATACTAGAGAAGATTATAATTAATCTATATATTTAGTATTATTATATATTATATTATTATAGAATCCTATAATATAATATAGTTATTATTATAGTTAGAATATCTATAGAATTATTATTTATAGAGATTTACTACTAGCGGCGGGAGGCCTCCGCTAGTACTATAAGGCTAGGAACTTAAAATTCTACTATTATATATAATACCTCTCTATTTAACACCGTTTAAGTATATAGAGATACGCTTCTATTAATAATAGTATATAATATATTATTAGGAAAATCTATAATTAATAATAATTATAGTTACTTAAAGAATTAATATTTATATTATTTACTACTAGCGCTAGGTACTAATACTAAGAATAAGTAATAGGACTATTATAACCTAATTAGAACTAGTATATTTTATAATTAAAATAAATCTCTTAATTCCTATCCCTACCTAATACTTCCTCTATATATTATTAAAATCTATTTAAGTATTAATAGTTCGTAATATAATAGTACGCGGTATATATATCTTATTATTAATAACTATAATAATAGCTAGAATTAATAATATAGGAAGGTAAATATAAGGTAGTAAAGGTAGAGTAGGTAGTAGAGTTTAATTTAGTAGATTATAGTATAAAGGCTCTTTTAAAACTTATATAGTATCCTACTAACTATTATAGATATTAGAGATAAAGAAGAAGATTTTAATAAAACCCTCCTCTAGCGCCTTAATACCTATAATAGTAATTATACGTAGTATAAGGTACCGCCTAGGTCTTTAGGTAAAGTATAAGGTAGTTAAAGAATTAAGTAAGAATATATATATAAAGTATTCGCGAATATATATAAAGTCTTTTATATTAGGTAGAAAGGTAGTAGAATTAGTAAAGAAAGCTAATATTATAGCTATTAGCTATATTATTAGGAAGTATAAGAAGTTTATACTTTATCTTAATAAGTTTATATAAGAAAGGGAAGGATAGCTTACTTATCTTTAATAATTTATTATAAATTAAAGGTAAGATTCTCCTAATTATAGTTATTATTCTAGTTATTTAATATTCTTCAAGGATTACTACTAGAATTTATACTAAAGTAGTAGTAAAGTATTATAATATATAGCTTACTACGCGTACTATTATTTATATTAATAATAATAGTAGGGACTTAGTATAAAAAGATATTAATAATAAAGAGGCTAAGTTAGGTAATTTATACATAGCTAATTTCCTCTCTAAATTATATACTAATTATATAGATCTAATTTTCTAAGCTACGCGTAAGCAGGACGCGCTCTATAATTAGAAGAAATATAGTATTACTTTATATTAGCTTATAGATTAATAGATCTTATAAAAGTCTAGCTAATTATAGTAGGAATATATAGTAAACTTTAAAATAAGTTTATTTATTTATACTTAGTTAATCTAGTATAAGTTAATATATAACTTATTATATAAGTTAGATTACCTAGATTAATATTTAAACCTAGGATATTACCCTAACTATTATATTAGTAGCTTACATCTACTACTTATTAAGGTATATTAATTCTATAATTCTAGTTATTATTCTAGTTATCTCTATATATATTATTAACCTAGGTAGAATAGTTAGATTTATAATAAGCCTCTCCCTCCGCCGTATATATACTTTAGTTATAGAGAAAAGGCTATTTAGTATAATATAGCTAGTTATCTTTTAAGACCGGCGTTTTAGTATTATAAATAATATACACTTAATTAATCTCCCTAGACCTACTTTATAATAGCCTAATAATTATAATCTAGTAGCTAATAGTTTTAAGCCTAATATAAATATAATTAATACTATATAGGTATATCTTCTAATTATTTAGGGCTTTAAATAAGTGCCTTAGGAGTTTAGCTACCTTACGCCTTTTATTAATAGATTAATTAATTAATTAATTAATTAATAAGTTATACTCGCATCTATCTAAACTATTAAAAGATAATTACGGGGGCCTACAGGTATATTATAGTTACTACTATAGTAGCCGACTTATAAGGGAAACCGTATACTTATACCTTATAAAGGCCTAGGTAAAAACCCTTATTATTCCTATCTCCTTATAACCTCTAGTCCGTTTCTCTTTATACTATATTCGGCTCTCTATACTTAGTACTCGTATTTATTACCTTATTATCCTAGCTCCCTAGGGCTAGATTATAGATTATAGCGACGGGTATTATTCTAATAGTAAGGACTTATACCTTAGCTCGGTCCTAATATAGCTACGTCGCTATAAGCTAAGGATAGATATATAAGGTTAGTATCCTAGTTCCTACCCCTCCTTATAAGCGTTACCTTTTACCTTAGAGCTTAGGACTATTTACTTATAGGGGGGCTTTATACTTCTAGTAGAGGCGGACTATTAATACTTAAGTTAATCCTTATTTACTCCTTAAGTATATCTCCTAAGTAGATCTAGGTATTATTACTACTTTAACTTACACTCTACTCTATTATAAGCCCTATTTAAGTAGATTATTCCCTTAGCTTAATATACTAATACGCGTATACTATCCTCTTAGGCTAAATAGATAGTCTTTATAATAGCTACTATTAAATACTACGCCTTATAGGGTTATAACCCCTACTTTATATTACTATTAGAGGTCTCCCTTATTTAGGCCGTTTATATTTTATAGGGACTACTAGTATTAAGCCCTTAATTACATTAGTAAACCGGGAAACCCGCTATTTACTACTATTTGCGTAAAATGCGCAAATTAGTACCTAAGTCCATGTCTCCGTACAGGAGATGAAGTTAACACGGAATAGCACCTTGAGTATATAAATGCGCATAGTGTAACCGCGAAATTCTAGGATAGAATTCAGGAAGTCCGGGGAAGTAGTCTACGTAGTCTACGTAGTAGGCCTACCTAATAAGGTAATAAGTAGATAATATAGCTATATAATACGGCGCTAAACTAGCGCCGTATTTTACGCGTATATAAATTACGTGAATCGACGTAATTTAAAATCTATATTACGCTAGCGTATATATAGCTTCCTATATAGCCTTAGCGAGCTACCTGGCGCTAGTAGAAAATCACGGATTTAAGAAATTAAATCCGAAAATTCTATAATTAGCCTTTTTAAGATTTTATTTTTATTTTTTTACCCGTAAATACCTGCTAAATGCGTATTTTATAGATTTAGTAGGCTAGAAAATCTTATACGGGTTCCTAGTTTACCGATATAGGTAGTATAATATAGTATTTCTACCCTACTAATTAAGGTACGCTATACTAGGTTTCTAGTATACCTATATTAAAACCTACTTTATTCCGCTCCTAGCCGGTAACTACGCGGAGGGACTTAAACCCCTAGGAGGTATAAGAATTAATATTAATAAGTTCCTTATATTTAATAGTTTATATACCTTAAGGGTACTCTATTTAGTAGCTAGTAGTTTAGTATATCTACTAATTAAGACTAGCTTTAGCCTATATTAATAACGCGTAGTAGCTACTAGTTAGGTAGTTTTTATAAGTAATTTTCCTTATAGATATTAGGCGCGACCTAACGCGTCTTAGGCCTTAGACCTAGTCCTAGCCCTTTCCCTATTAGGGGGTACCTATATAAGGAGATAGGAGGGTACTTATATTTATCCTCCTAGCCGCTCTTAGCTAATAACTATGTAAGGGGACTTAAACCCCTAAGAGGTAGAGGACGCGTCTTAATAATTCGTCTCCTATTAGCCCGTTTTAATAATATAGCCCTAATATCTCTTTCTAGTCTATCCCCTACTAGGGGGTACTTATATAAGGAGATAGGAGGGTACTTATATCTATCCTCCTAGCTACTCTTAGCTAATAACTACGTAAAGGGACTTAAACCCCTAAGAGGTAGAGGACGCGTCTTAATAATATAGCCCTAATATCTCTCTCTCCCTAATATATATATCTATCTTCGTAGGCTATATAAATAGTAACCCTTTATAAGCTTCTTATAAACTTATAGCTATCCGGCTACTAAAGGTAACTATCCGCTAGGAGTTAGAGCCTATTAAAGAGTTAAAGTCCCTAGGGCTATATATATATACTTTAAGCTATATTTAACTACGGTTACTACTATTATATACTACGCCTTATAAGCCTTTTATAAAAAGCCTATTTCGCGTTACCTATAAAGGTCTCCCTTAATAACTAGTTATAACTAGTTTAAACCGGCTATATCTTATAAGAGTAGATATTTCTATATACCCTAGGGCCCTAGCTATATATCTATTCCTAACTCTTATTAATTAAGCTCTTTTATAATAGTATAAGTAGTATTATATCTACTACTACCTTTATTCCTAATAGCGGCTTCGGGCCTTAGTATAAATAAGGTACGCTATTACGTCTTTTCCTATCCTTACTACTCCGCCGCGCTAGGTAGTTTAATAGTCTTAGAATAGAGTCGAGCCTAAGGGTATCCTACCGCGTAGTTAGAATAATATTATATCTACTAGCCTAAGGCTAGCTTTAGGCCTAAATACGGGTTAGGTAAATATATATTAAATAATTCCCTTATTATTACTACGTCGCGAAAAGACCCCTAGCTAATACTAAAGGCTTAATATAACGCGATGGTAGCGAGCCTCTAATAGATTTAAACTATTTATTATAGCTATATCTAGTATAGGTCTATAGTACTAATATAGTACTTACTAGATACCGCGAGGCTTATTAATATATTATACCTCCTATTATAAGATATAGCCTATTTTCTTATATAAATAGCTATAATTTATAGATATAATAAATTAAAGATTCTCTTTATATTATACTTTTAATTAATAGTTTATTACTATAATTTAGTAATAGGATTTATCTTTAACTTTTCTAGGTTGGTTTTTATATTAATAATAGACCTCTAACTACTAAATCTAGTTATACTCTTATACTCCTTTATTTTTTCTTTATAATATATTCTTTAAGATCTATCTTCTTCTCCTTAATATATTCTTTAAGGTCTTTATAATTAGTCTTCTTATTATTATTATTAATAATTATAAATAAGTTCCACGCTTATAATTTTTAGATTTATAATTATTATTCTAATTATTAATAGTACTTAAAATAATAAAAGGTAATTATAATATAATATAAGTACTATTTAAGGAAGTTATACTTTATACTATTTAAAGACTTATATTATTTTATAACTTTCTAAATAAGTCTATATCCTTTACTTATATAGTAACTCTCTTTATATAGAATATATATAATTAGGCTACTAATAATTTATTAGTATCTATTATATTAAGAGTCTATAATATAATATAAAATACTATTAAGATTATTAATAATCTTTTATAGAAGGTTTATAATAACTTCTCTTACTAGACGACTAAATAATAAACGCGGTATTATTAAGTCTATTATTTTTTATAAATATTAAATTTCTAGTAATACCTATATTATAATATTATATTAGTTATAATTCACCCTATTTATATTCCTAATATATATTTAGGTTTCTATTATTATATTATAATTAGCTATTTCCTTTACTTCCCCCTTACCCTTCTTTTAATAGCTTTCTTACTACCTACTATCTTCTAAGGTTACTAATATTTTAATAGGGTTCGCCTATCTAGTAGTAGATTAGGTAAATTATTTAGTAGATATTTAGTATTAGAGACTATACTATTAAGTTTTATAGATATACTACTAGTAGATACTTAATTAAAAATAGTAGTACGGCTATTAATAGAAAGTATAGGGAATATATTATATACTAAATATAAAGGAGAGAAAGAGTATAAGGGATTTTAAAAGATTAATATTAATTATAAAATATACTAAAAACTTAGTCTACCTACTAGTCTAGGAGCGGGGACTATAGTATTTAACTAGCTAGGGTAATAACTAGAATTATAATTAAAAAGGTTAAAGCGTAGCTAATTATATTACTTTTAGGCCTCTAATTAGATTATACTTTACTATTATTAAGACTAGTAGTAAAATAGTAGATATAGATACTATAGCGTAATAAGAGCTTATAAATCCTAACCTAAATCCTTAAACCTAATAGTATATTAAAAATATTAGCTTTATTATATTATCCTTTTCTCTAAATAGTAATACTCTACCCTCTTTTATAATTAAGACTTCTATAAATACTTTAACTACTAATTTAGTAGCTAAGGGTAAAAATGAACCCTACTATATCTTTTAATATAAGTAGAAGGATAAGTAGCTAGATTAGTAGGTAAAGATAGCGTAGGCTATTAAGAATAAATTAAAATCTAGTTATAATTATTATAATATCCATTAGGGTTTAATAAAGAAGTCTAAGAGATAGGAATATTTTTATAAATATACCCTTATCTCTAGTAGAGCTTTATAGCTTATATACTACTATTATTATAAAGTTATTATTTACCCCTTTATAGGCTATATTACTAATAGTATAAGTATCTACCTATTATTTAAGGGATATATTAAGAAATTAGGTCTTAGTACTTTATAGTAAATATTAATTATTAATAGTTACTAAGATAAGGTATATTAATATTATATTTTCCTAGGCTTTAATAGGTAGAATAATAACTAGAACTAATATACTACTATCTACCTTAAAGGAATAAGGGTAAGGATATAAGATTAATATTAAGTAGGCAGAAACTTATATATAAAGACTTCTCTAAGTAATTTTAATATTAAATTATAATTATAAGTATACTATTTAATATTATTAATAATTATAAAATATTATAACTCTTTTACTACCTTAATCCTACTCTTTAAATAGACTTAGTATTTATAATTAAAAACTACTTAATAATAAAGGTTAAAGAGATTAAATAGGGTCTTTTATTAAACTTACCTATTAATAGTATTAAAGTCTCTATATTACTTAACTATTAATTAGCCTCTAATTATTAATTATATATAATAATTATAACTTTCTTTATTAATAAAGATTAGATATAATATAAGAAACTTATAAGCTTTAAGTATCTTAAAGGTTAATATTATAGCTTATAACTTATAATAGTTATAAATCTAATTATTAAGTAGTATAAGATTAAAGATTAACTTCTTACCCTTACTATTAATAATATAAGTAATAATACTTTATTATATAATAAACCTATTAACTCCCTTCTTATAAGCCCTTTTAATAATTTTATTAATTAAGGAGAAGATAATTTTAAGTATTCTCTAATATATATTTTATATATAGTATATATTATTTAATTAGTATTAAAAGAGCTACTTAGAAAGGTTTATATTAATCTAATTAATAAAGAATTTTAGAGGAACTAGGTTAATAATAATAAGTAGTAAGAAGTTTAAGTAGTAAAAAAGGGTCTATTAATAACCTTAGCTAAGATAAGATCTTTATAATTATTATTTTAATTATCTTCTAATTAATTAATTAAAGGTATAAAAGATTATAGTATTTATTAATATAAGTAGTTAATAAAAGGAGCCCTTTTTTAATATATAAAAAGAGTAGTTATAAAAGGATAATATAATAGTAGCCCTAAATAATAGTATACCTACTATTAAAGAGAGGTATAAGTAGAGATACCCTCTTAAGCTTTTTTAAGATATTAAAACGCGCTAGGACTTAACTTTTTATATATTAAAATAAGTATATCTACTTTATAAAGATTTAAAATACTACTTTAATAAAAAACTAGGAGGCTTCCTTAAGCTTATTAATAATAAGTAGTTATAAGTTAAATACTTAATATAACTTATTAAGCCTTTTTATATATTTATATTATTAATAAGTAGAGGGAAGGAGGTTATAATATATAATATTTTTACTATCTATAATAGGCTCTTTAATTATATAAAAATAAAATTTAAGTAACTAAGGTATAAATAGGTTTTATAGAAAATTAAGCTTTTTAAAGCACTTAAAGTAGCTTATTAGAAGCTTTCTATATATTATAATTAGATATAATTAGATTTAAGATTTCTTTATAACTAAGTAGTACTTCTTTATCTAAGCCGTAGGGATATAATATTTAAGGGTAGGAATTAAGTTATTAAAACTAATTAATAGCTATAAGTAGAAGTCTATTAGTAAGCGCTTAGAAGAACCTTTTAAATTACTAAAATTATAAAGTAAATAGCTAAGATTAGAGGGTTATACTAGTAAGGGGTTATACTAGTTTTAGCCTTAATAACGCCTTAGAAGCTCTATTAAAGGATTTAAATAATATTATAAAGGACTAGTAATAATAGTATAAGGCTTGTTATAAGGTTTCTAGTTATTATTATTATTATTACTAATTTTTTAATATTCTTATAACTCCTTTTACTTATTTAAAATAAGGGTTTATTCTTAAGTAGTAGAAGGCTTTAAAGTCCTAATATCTAATAATTACTTATATAGCGCGCGATATCCTTACTATTATAACGGGGGCTATTATATATAAGTAATACTTCTTTATAATAAAGAGATATTATATAAGCTATATATATTATATACCTCCTACTTTCTATACCTTAATAATAGTCCTTTATACTAAAAATTAGTAGAATCTATTTAAATAGGTAGGACTTAATTTAGAAGCTAACTTTAATATATTTAATTAGGTAAAAAGGGCTAATAATATTCTATATAATATATAAGTAGAAGAAGGTTATCTTAATAGTAGTTATATTAATAATAGAAATAAGGATAATAAGAGTAATCTAGTAAATAGGTTATAAGCCCTTTTTATATATCTTAGAAAATAGTATTAATACTTACTCTTATAATTAAGAGGGTAAGTTTATAGTTAGTAAGAGTCTACTAATAATAATATAAGGATATTAAAAAGGTAGAGGTAGGATTAATAGTTATTATCTACTAAGGTTTAAGTAATACTATCTAGTAGAACTAGCCTATTATTACTCTCTATAATTACTATAGAGTAGAATAGGAGGGATAAGTAATAGTAGTAAGGGATAGTAAGGTCTAAGAATAGACTAGGTTTATTTAATTAGTAGTAGAAGTTCTTATAAACTAGAATAAAATATTAACTTTAAAAAAAGTTTATAATTATTATTCTAGTTATTATATTTACTTAATATAACCTTTTATACTCCTCTTTATAAATACTAAGCTCCTCTTAGTAATTATAAGATATCCTATAAATATCCTATCTTATAAAGAGGTCCTACGAAAATCCTATCCTACTAAAAATTCCTATCCTATTCCTGTCCTATATCTTTATAAAGATATAGGATTAGGACCTAATTTACCTATCCTATCCTACGGTCCTATACCATCTGACGTGGGATATCCTGTAGGATATCCTATATCTTTCCGGCTAGTATATACGCGGTACGTTACGTAATATTAGTCGTACTTATCTTATAAATTAACTACCTAACCTAGAAGGTCTTTACTATACTACGTATTATCCTCTAGGCCGTAGCCCTTCTACCTAACTAAGTACTTAGTAACTAGTTTTCTATAGCCGTACTTTCTCTACCGCTTTCCTACTAGCTCTTTAATCTTATATAAGTACTATTTATTATTTAGCTCTTCTACTACTAGAGGGTAGTCCGGCTTCTAGCCTCTATTAAATAGGTTATTACCTTACAGCGACTTTTCTAGTTATATAATTAAAATAACCGGATAGATTTTCTAGTTTACTAGAATTACTAATTTATAAGCTAATTTCCTTACCTTTTATATAATCTCAATAGGACCCGCCTATTAGTTTAATAGCTTTACTTAGATTATACTAGGTAGATTATACCTAGTATATAACTTTATAAAGACCTCTTTACCTTTATTAAATTAAATTAGCTAATAGTATTTATTATACTCAATCTTAGATTTAATATAAGCCTACCTAATTAAATCTTCTATCTCCTTCTAGATAGTAATCCTATTCTCTAGAAATTAACTAGCCTTCTAATTATCTAGGGGTAATAAGGTAAGGGTATTATATAGGTAGTACCTATATATAACCTTATTTAGGCTTATAGATATTATAAGCTAGGTAAATTATTTAGGATACCTCTAAGTTAAGGTAGGAATATTATCTAGTCTTTTCTAGGGTTAGAAGTTAGCTAATATTATAGGGTAATTTTAACTATTTAGTTTATCCTCTCTAACTAGCTATCCGTTTATAGATAATATACGGTACTTATTAAGAATTAAACTCCTAGACTTTTAAATACTCCCTACTAGAAAGCGGATATAAACTTCTTATTATAGTCTAATATTATTACGCGAGGTAGACTCTAATCTATTATTCTATCTAAGAATACCTTAGCCTAGTCCTCTACAGAGTAGGTATCTTTTTTATATAAGATAGTTACCCTTTTAGAAAACTTATATATAATAGATAACGCCGTATTTATCCTTAAGGTAGTCTCTAGTAAGGTAATAATAAAATCTATAACTACGGTATAATATAGTATAAGTAGGGTAACTATTAGAACTAGGACTTTATAGGCAGGGTATTACTTTACTTTATCTAATTAATATTATATTTATAGTAGTAGCTAATATATAAATATAAACGTCTTATTAATTTCCTAAAGTAGTAGTTACTTATAATAGCCTCGTATATATAGTTAAATCCTAGGTAAGACTTTTTATTATATACCTAGTAGAATATCTCCTTCTTAAATTCCTTAGAAAGGTATAGTTATATCCTTCCTTTATAGTCTATAAAGTAGAGTAGCCCTTTTATAAGATAAAATTAAACTCCTAATAAGGTAGGTTTCCTATCCTTTAAGTTATTATAAATCTTAGCCTATTTCTTACTTATTATATAATTAGCTACTACTTAGTCTTTAAAAGACGTTAATACTTTAATAAGAAAAATATCAAATATAAAAATATTATTAAGCGTACCTTCTTTAATTATCTATAGGCCGCGTTTAATAGCTAAGTTATTTATTAGCTTTAATAGTATATTAGGTATAATATATTACTTACCTAGTTAGTACTAAATATCTAATCTAAATTATAATAAGTACTAAGATATATAGACTAGTCTAAGATTAAGTTTATTAACTAAGGAGGAGGTAAGTAAAACCTACCTTATAATATTTACTATTACTAAATAGTCTATAAATATAATAGTTATAAAAGGTAAATTATTAATAAAGTACCTAATTTTATAAATAGTCTAAACTAGGTACGCGACCTTAAGCTCTATTAGCTAATAATAGGTTTTAGCCCCGTTTAATAACTTAGATAAGAAAAGTATAGGCTTAATATTAGCCTTTAAGTATTTATTACTTATAGGATTACCCTTAATATAATATAATATAACTTTATAGCCTCTCTTCTTAGAGGTATTAATATCTATATAAAGACGCTTTAAGTATAAGAAATAAATAAGGAAGTTTAGACTTGGAAAGGTATCTTATAAAGAGTTAAATAAGTTAAGTAGAATTTACCTTTTTTTAATTAATATTATTTTTATAAAATTCTTTTACTTATAACCTCCCTTTATTAGTAAACCCTTTAATAGCTTTATCTTCTCTACTTATAAAGGATCTGCCTACTACGCGTAATAGCTAACTTTATTATATATTTAACTTATAAGGCTAAGGTAATATTCTAGTACCTTAAGATCTTTTAGAAAGTTAATATTCCTAAGTACCTTAATATATTCCTTAGTTATTAATAATCTAAAAGTATTAACCCTTTACTTTAGTAAAGTAATATTAGGATAGTTTAAGAAGGTCTTCTTCGCGCTAATTATTATATTTAGTTTAGATAGAAGCTAGAAAAGTTACTTAAAGTAGCTAAGATATTTATTAAATATTTAGGAGAAGGTAATAAGGTTATTTATATAAGTATAGATAAAGTCTTAAAGGGGGTATAGTACCCTATTTATAGTTCTTTAAATAAAGGGAGGTAAGTTCTTAAAACCTATTACTATTACCTTTAGGTATTCTAATCCCTAATAAGAAATAAAAGTAAACTTATATTAATCCTTAGGTTTTACTAGGAATTAAAATAAAGAAGGTAAGACTATTTATAAGACTTATATTATTTATCCCTTATAAGGTATTTATAATTTCGGTCTATAGTTATAGTAGGTAGGAGTTAGTAGTAGTAATCTTATTAAGACCTTAAATATCTACTACTACTCTTACCTTTCTTATAAGCGGAGCTACTAGCCTACTTAAGATAGTTTTTTATATAATAAATATAGGGAAGGTAAAAGGCGTTAGACTATCTATCTATCTTATATACCCTTATTTATAAAGCTTATTAAATTCCTTATTAATTACCTCTCTATTTATAATACTTATTAGGTATACCCTCTAGTTTAACTTTAGGGTTATAGAGGAGTTCTAGTTAGTATTTATTAATACTATTATCTAGTCCCTTTCTAGGATATTAATAATATTATTATTATCCTTCTAAATATCCTAAAACTTATATACTAAGGCCTTTAACTTTTCTAGCTCCCTTTTATTTCTATATAGGGAGATGCTATCTTAAATTTTAATCTCTTTACCTAATAGTAAGCCGCTAACCTTAATATTAGTTTTTACTATAATATAGATATAATCCTCTAGGTAAGTAGGATAGTAAAAGTTAGTATTATATTTAATAATTATACTAAGGTAGGAATAGGTAGATATAACTCTAACTACCTTAATATTATTCTTAATATAGATAAAAGGTAGAGAAGGATCTATAATATAGGTATATACTCCTAGTAGGTAGGGTTTAAAAAGGTAATCCCTATTAGGTAAAGGCGCGGAAGTCCTTAGTTATACTAGTACTTAAGCTATTAAATTTACTAGGATAATAACGCGTTTTTTATTACGTACTATATAGTAGATAATAATATTATCCTTTACTAAAATTTAAATTAGGGTAATAAGCCTACTATAGCTTTTAATAGTTAATTTTTAGTTACTTAAGTTAAGGATTATCCTTTCTAGGCCTATAATATCTATCCTAACTAGTATTTTTACCTTAAGATTATTAATTAAATATATATTATAATAAAAATATACTAAAGCCTTCTAATTATCCTTCTAGCCTAGAATATATATATTAATTATTATATACTTATTAGTAGAATACCTAGCTAAACCTATACCCTAGATATTTATTAGGGTATATATTTTCTTAATAATTATTATAGGTAAAATTTATACTAGAAACTTATAGTTAATAAGTATTATTATATATCTTATATCTAGGTAGATTACTTTAGCGTTACTTATAACCTAAAATCTAGCGTAGATTATGATAAAATATTATAATTAGAATAATAGGCTAGTATTAGGATATAATATAGTATCTAAGTCTACTATTAGTTCTAGTATATCTTCCTATTTAAAGTTTACCTTAGTAAAAAGGTACGTACTATCTTAGCTACTCTTAGTACCTTAATATAGGGCTAGATACGCGTATAATAGGTTTCCCGAGCTAAAATCTTCCTTATAATAGTAGTAAGTCCTTAACCTTAGCGGAGGTATCTTAATAAAGTAGGAACCTATATAGGGGATTTTAATATAAAAGTAATAGGTATCTATTATAAGACTATATACCTCGCTATTTTTTAGGTCTAGTAAGGATACTTCTTCCTAATAAATAGGAGCGTTTGTTAAGGCTACTACTAGGAAACTATATTCCTCTAGATAAGCGGCGTACTTAAACTCGCTAGTACTATATTCTACCTTAGGGAAGAACTTACTTAGTTTAATTATTATAATTATTTTAGCGTATCTATAATATATAGTAGCTTATAGTATAGGTATTTAGTTTATCTAGTTCTAATATCTATAACTATAATTTTACCTAGTAGGCTATAGGGCGTACTAGTATTAGTTACTACGTCGGCAATTTCTGAAAACCCGGAGGGGTACCCGGGGCCGGCCCTAGGCCGCCCCGGGCCCCTAGAGCCGTAGTTTAAGAAAGTTTGCCCTAGGGCGGTAGGGGTAGATACGAGTCCGCCTAGGGCTAGTTTAAGTACCCTAATTACTATACTTTCGACTTATAGCTATAATTTTATACTAGGGACTATTAAAGGCGTACTTAATATTATTAATAATCCTCTAATCTATATTAAAAAGGTTATTAGTACGAGTAAGGTATATTATATTATATTTATATTATAAGGATACTATATTAAGAGTATACTAATAGTAATATATTAATTATATAATATAATAACTAATTATACTATTAGTTATATAGCTATATAAAGTACTAGATATAAAGAATATTAAAATTATAAGATATATAAGATATACGAGATATATAATACGTATTAGACCTCTTAAATATATAAGATATACTAGATATACTAGCTACGCTAGATATACGTTAGTAAGATCTTAACTTACCCCTATACCCTTAGTAAAGACCTTTTACCCGCAGGCCTAGGGCCGGCCCTAGGGGCCCTAGGCTAGCCCTAGGCCCTTGAATCTTAAATTAAGGCGCCTAGGGCCGGCCCCTAATACTATAAGAGCTCTAGACTAGGTATTAGGAAGTCTTTATCTTAGTTAAGAGCTTTCTAATATAATAAATATATCTAGAGAGATATAATATATATTATATACCTTAATTCTTACTTATAAGATATTATCTATCTAACCTATATCTTATATCTTATATACCTTATAATAATTAATATATATAAATATTAAGTTATATCTTATATCTTATAAGTTATAAACGCCGCTATTATATTAAGTATATATAGTATATTAAATAATAGTAATTATTAGAGGTATTCTATTAAACCTATATCTTATATCTTATATACCTTATAATAATTAATATATATAGATATTAAGTTATATCTTATATCTTATAAATTATAAACGCTACTATTATATTAAGTATATATAGTGTATTAGATAATAGTAATTATTAGAGGAATTCTTATAACCTTTATAACCCGTAGACCTTCTTATTAATTCTAACCCTTAAGTATTATATATTATATATATATCTCCGTCTCTTACCCTATTTATTAGGTAGGAATAACTACGTAAAGTATAGGTACCCTCTATTTAATTTATATTATAAGTACTAGCTATCTCTATTTAGTAACTTAAGTAATAAGTTACTATTAACTTTAGTATCTAAATATAAAGGTAATATTTAAGATCTAACTTATTAATATAATATTATTAAAACGCGCTTATAATATCTTATAAGTTAAATACCTTTATATTATTATAAACTACTTAAATATTCTTCCCTTTTATATTAATAGTATCCCCCTTAAGCTACTATATCTAAATTAGTAAGGTCTTTAAGTAATTATAAGATTTAATAAGTAAGGACTAGGATAAAGGGGGCCTATTAAGAATAGAGATATACCTTTACTAGGAGTATATAAACTACTATATTTATTCTAATAATTACGAGCTTCTCTAATATTATACTAAGCTACCTATTAGAGCCCTTTTTATACCTTATAATATTAAGCTCTTTAATAATATTAATAATAAAATTAAACTTTAGAGTAGATTTAGCTAGTTTAGTAAGTCTTTTAAAGTATAAATTATTATATTTATTATTTAATATTCTATATTCCTTCTATTATATCTATATTACCTTTAACTCTTTATCTTCTTCTAGTATAAGTAATAGCCCTAGGATAGATATAATAGCTCTTAACTATTATACCTTTTAAAAGTATATTATATTTTTCTACTACTCTATTTTTCTAATATTAATAGTATCCTCCTCCTATTAAATAGTTTACTCTCGCTTTTTAAGGGCTAAGATAAGTACTACTAGGAACCTAGTTATAATATTTATAAACTTAAGTTACTACTTAGGTAGCTCTATAAGTAGTAGATAGAATTATAATAAATTAGAATAGTAATTAAGTAATATAACTTTAATAATAATATATAGGTAACTAATATACTCTTTTAGCTCTAGGGTAATACTAATTACACCCTCGCGGTCTATTAAACTATTAAAAGCTAAGCTAATTACCTTAATATTTTCTAGTAAAGTCTATTAGAGGCTAGGCTTAGCGAGTTACTAGCTCTCTTATCCTTCTTATAATTAATAGAATACTAGTTAAGTTAGTTAAAACTTTATTATACGGAGTACCTAAGATAGCGCTAAGTATAATAAACCCCCCCTAGTTATTAATCTCTTTTTAACTAGTTATAAGCTTAATAGAGTCTCCCTTACTTAAGTACTATTTATTATATACGACGTCTATCTTAAATAAAGTAAAATTAGTATTAATAGGGTAGTAAGGCTTAAAACTTTAATCTATATAATATATAATAAACTAGATATTAAGGGTTTATTAATATTTATTATTAAACTAATTAGCCTATTTATTTACCTAATTATTAAGTACCTTTATTAATATAATAGTAATATTTAGTCTTTATTATAAAAGGAAGCTACTTATTAGTCTATTATAGATATACGCGTAGAGGAATAGCTATTAATTCTAAAATAGGTAGGTATTATTAGGACACTAATTATTAAGAAGGTATTAATTAATTTAGATAGTTCCTTAATTATATTTAATCTTACTTTATATAATATTAATCTAGTATTAATATATAAAGTATATAATTACCTTTAAGGTTTAAACTATTATTTAAAGTAAGTTAGCTTTCCCCCCTTTATTAAATATACTTAAGGGCTTATATTAATTATTAACCTTTCTAAGTCCTATCTCCTTAGTTATAACTATCCTATTAATTATAGAGTTCTTAAATTAAAGTATAATAAAGGCGGTAAACTCGCTTAATATCCTTTATTTTATTATTTAATTTTTTAAACTTCCCCTTTTAATACTTTTAATTAATCCTTTATTTATATTTTATATCCTCTTTTATAACTTTATAAAAGTGCGTAAACTATCTTAATAGATATATATTAAAATACTTTATTACCTTAATATCTCTAACGGCTTATACCTATCTATTAATAAGTCTTAGCTCTATTCTTATAAATTAGTTAAAGGGAGAGGACTTACTTTATAAATCTATTTATTATCCCCTTATTACTATCTCTTATTATTATATCGCTATTAAGTAGCTTATATATAGGATCCTTACTACTATTAATATTAATATACTCTTATTCTATAATATTAAGCTCTTTATTAAGTAGGTCTATATTTTACTAAATTTTATCTATTATCTTTATACCCTCTTTATTTAACTTACTTAACTTACTTAATAGTAGATAGGTATTTAGTTCTTTAGTAATAAGAGGCTTAATAAATTTATTACCTAAAAGATCCCTTTAAATAGCTTATAAAGGGAATAGAAATATATAATTAGATAGGAAATATCTAGACTTAAAGAATACCTTTAGTACTATATATAAATTAACTATTCATAAGGGATTTATAAAGATAAAGAAGAGGTATTACCTTTTCTAATAATATTAATATATTACTTAAAGATATTATTAAGTATTAAAGGCTAGAGTAGAATTATATATAAAATTAATTCTTTAACCTTTATAACTAAATTCTTAACTATAATAGTTAATATTAACTAGGTCTTTAAGTAGAGTATAGTAAGTTATTTATTATGTAATCTAAGGACCTTAAAAGTAAATATTAATAGTAAGATATAATATAACTTATAACTTAATTAATATCTTAAAATTATTAGTATAATTATTAATTTTTATCCCTTTATTCTTAAGGGGTATTTAACTTATAAGCGTTTACGTCTTATAATTAATTAATAATACTTAGGTAGAGAGTATCTTATAATAAGCCTTTAAATTAATATAGTTTAAAGTATCTAAGTCTTTAATCTTAATATTCTTACTAAGAATATCCTTAATTAGATAGATAACTTAATTTTCTCCTTTAATATTATTAGGATATTAATATTAAATAACCCTTTATATAAAGGGAACCTTCTCTCTTTTAACTATTTTTATATAGCTAGTTATATATTTATTATCCCTTATACTTAATTTATCCTTTAACTTACCCTTAATCTTAATTACTCTCTATTTAATAGTATTAATCTTAATATCCTTAGGGGTAGTAACTCTATATTTTAAGTTATTAATAAGTTTATAATAGTTATAGTTAAGTATCTTATTAATCTAGGTAGCTAGGATAATATTAAGCGGCGGTCTAAGTATAAATTAAAGATAATCCTTTAATTATTAGTATACTAGCTTAATAGCCTCTTAATTATAAGGTAAGGCTATATTATCTATATATTATAAACTAGCTATTATAATATTATATTATATTTAAATATAATAATTATAAGGCTCTTTAATTAAGAGCCTTAAACTACTTAATATTCTCCTTTTAATACCCTCTCCTTCCTTTTTTAAAAGATATAATTAAAAGGCTAAGCCGTATTAGGTAAGTAAGTATAATAGTGAGGCTTAAAGGTTAATCTCTATTAATAGAGTAGAAGTAGGACCTAAGGAGTAAGTAAGTAGATAAGGGAGAAGGTAGATTAAGGGAGAAAATAAATAGGACTAGAGAATAGCTCTTAGAAAGAGGGAGAAGTAATACTAATTAATATAATAAAGAAGCTTAAGCTACTTATAAATGGATAGAAAGATATAAGGTAGATTAAGCTATAAATGAAAGGAAAGTCTAAGTAAAAGGGGTATACTTTCCTATTATTCTAGCTTATCTAGGGGGCACGTTAATTAAATAGCTTATAGTAGGTATAATTAATTATATTACTCTTAGATATCTATTATTATAATATATATTTATACTAAGGCTTATAAAAGGCTAGGGTAATAATAGAGTATTTATATTTAGTAGCTAGGACGCGTTAGTCGAGCGAATTTATTAGTATAAGAAGGAGTATTAAGGCTACTTACGCGATTAGTATTATCTAGTATATATCTTATAATATTATACTTTCTATACTATTACTATCCTTAATAGCGTTATTTATATAATAAGATAAGGTACTTATAGAAGGTTAAAGCTATAGGGAGTAGTCGACGTATAGGATATTAAGTATACTTAGTATATCTTATAATATTATATATCCTATATAACTACTATCTAAGAGTCGATCCTATTATATTATATATCTAGTATATCTTATAATCTTATATATCTTATATACTAGTAGTAGCCTAAATTAGAAAGTATACCTCGCCTAGCGCTTATCTATTAATTCCCTTATATAGTATATTTAATATATCTTATAATATAATATAATCTTATATATCTTATATTAGCTTATCTACCTATTATCTAGTATATCTAGTATATCTTATAATCTCTTATAATCTCGTATATTATATATACTAACTAACCGTAGCCTAATTTAAAAAGTATACTTTAAGCCTAATACTCTATTAATTCCGCTATCTAGTACGTCTAATATATCTTATAATCTCGTATATCTTATATACTAGCCGTAGCCTACTAGTATACCCTACTATATTCTAGATATAATATATAGTTTCTAGCTCCTAATTTTAAGCGTATCTAGCGTATTTAATATATTTAATAATATTAAATATCTTATAATACTTAATACCTTAGTTCTAGCGTCTTATATTATTAGGCTAGATTTATTATAGATATTATAAGTATTTTCCTCGTTATATATACTATTTATTAGATTAAAGATAGCTTATATTATTATATAATAACTTCTATAACTTCTTATACTTTCCTTACCTCCTCCCTAGCCTTATTTCTAGTCCTTATAAATTAAGCTATTAACTAGCTTTACTTTCCTTATATATTATATATCCTCCTATCTATTTTAACCTTTAAGTACTATAGAACCTACGTATACGTCTTATTCTATTACTTAATTCTATAAATACAGAAGATTACCTATTATATAAGTACCTTTAAGTACTCTATATTAAGTATAATAATCTTCCTTACCCTTATTAAGTTAATACTAGTCCTAATTAGACTTATTAGAAAAATAAGAATATGATACTTTAAGTCTAGGTTACTACTAGGTCTTTATTAAAAAGTATTAATAATATCCTATTAATTAGATAGTTATATATTACTATAAACTACTCTAACCTTCTTCCCTTTTATAATAGTAAGATCTACCTCTAACTACTACGCTAGAGTTATTATAACCTTTAATAACCTAAGGTATTTATAATAAAAAGGACTAGGATAAAGGAGGGCTATTAGGTATATAAATATACCTTTATTAGGAGTATATAAACTATTATATTTATTCTAATAATTATAAGCTTTTTTAATACTATATTAGACTACCTATTAAAGTCCTTTTTATACCTTATAATATTAAGCTCTTTAATAATATTAATAATAAACTTAAACTTTAGAGTAGATATAGCTAATTTATTAAGTCTTTTAAAGTATAGATTCTTATATTTATTATTTAATATTCTATATTCCTTTTATTATATTTATATTACCTTTAACGCCTTATCTTCTTCTAGTATAAGTAATAGCCCTAGGATAGATATAATAGCTCTTACTTACTACGCCTTTTAGAAGTATATTATATTTTTCTACTACTCTATTTTCTTAATACTATTTTTATCTACCTCCTATTAAATAGTTTACTCTTATTTATTAGGGGCTAGGATAAGTACTATTAGGAAATTAGTTATAGTATCTATAACCTAGAGCCGCTATTTAGGTAACTATATAAGCGGTATATTAAATTATATTAAAACGGAACGGCGGCTAAGCGCTATAATCTTAGTAAGTATATATAAGTAAGTAATATAATCTACTAGCTTATCTATTATCTAGAACGCGCTTATAGCTTTTATTAATCTATTAAAAGTTATATAAATATCTTTAAAGTTTTTTAGCTTAATTTATTAGAGATTAGTATTAAGCTACTACTAATCTTTATATCCTATCTTTATTACTATTAATATACCGGTAAGGTCTAAAGGTACCTTTATCTAAGGGGTTCCTAATATAGTAATAATTATATAGAACCTTAAATAAGCTTTAATTACTCTTAAAATACTTATAAGCCTTATTAAGTCTCCCTTAGACTTATACTATTTATTAACTACTATATAATTAACCTTAAGTTTTAATTATAAGACTTTTATAAATATAATATGTCTTCCCTACTTAATATTTTAATACTTAAAATTAGTAAATTAGCTTTAAACTTACTTAATAAATACCCCTAGTATTATAATAAATATCCCTTACTAGTTAGTATAAGTAGGTAGGAAGCCTTTACCTATCTTAAATAGATTTAACTTAATATTAGTAGGATAGTAGGGCCTAAGATTTTAATTTATATAATATATAAAGAAATATATACTAAGTATTCCCTAATAATTACTATTAAATTAATTAGCCCATTTATTTACTTAATTACTAAATAACTTCGCTAGTATAAGGATAAGGTTTAATCCGCGTTATAAAAGGAAGCTTCTTATTAATCTATTATAAATATATATATAAAGGAATAGCTATTAATTTTATAATAGGTAGGTTTTATTAAATTATTAATTCTTAGGAAGATATTAATTAGTTTAAGTAGTTTCTTAATTATATTTAATCTTACTTTATATAATATTAATCTAGTATTAATATATAAAATATATAATTACCTCTAAAGTCTAAATTATTATATATAATAAGTTAGCTTTCCCCCCTTTATTAAATATACTTAAGGGCTTATATTAATTATTAACCTTTCTAAGTCCTATCTCTTTAACTAAGATTATCTTATTAATTATAAAGTTCTTAAACTTAAGTATAAGAAAGATAGTAAAGTAATAATAATAATAGGCTACTCGCTTAATACCCTTTATCTTAAGACTTAATACCTTAAACTTCTCCTCTTAAGGCTTTTAATTAACCCTTAGTTTATATTTTATATCCTCCTTTATAACTTTATAAAAGCGCGCGAACTATCTTAATAAGGCTAGATTAAAATACTCTATTACCTTAATATCTTTAGCGGCTTATACCTATCTATTAATAAGTCTTAGCTCTATTCTTATAAATTAATTAAAGGGAGAGGACTTACTTTATAAATCTATCTACTATCCCCTTATTACTATCTACTATTACTATATCCTTATTACCTAGCTTAAATATAGAATCCTTATTACTATTAATATTAATAGAATCTTTTTTTATAATATTAAGCTCTTTATTAAGTAGGTTTATATTCTATTAAGTCTTATCTACTATCTTTATATCCTCTTTATTTAACTTACCTAACTCGCTTAATAATAGATAGGTATTTAGTTCTTTAGTAATAGGAGGCTTAATAAACTTATTATTTAAAAGATCTATTTAAATAGCTTATAAAAGGAATAGAAATATATAATTAAATAGGGAATATCTAGACTTAGAGAAGACCTTTAATACTATATATAAGTTAACTATTTATAAGAAATCTATAAATATAAGGAAGAGGTATTACCTTTTTTAATACTATTAATACGCCGCTTAAAGATATTATTAAGTATTAAAGACTAGAGTAAAATTATATATAAGATTAATTCTTTAACCTTTATAATTAAATTCTTAATTATAATAGTTAATATTAGCTAGGTACCTAAATATATTATAATAAATTACTTATTATATAATCCTAGGACCTAGAAGTAAATATTATTTATAAGGTATAATATAGTTTATAACTTAATTAATATCTTAAAATTAATAGTATAATTATTAGTCTTTACCTATTTTTTATTAAGGGGTATTTACCTTATAAGTATTTACGTCTCGCAGTTAGTTAATAGTACTTAGGCGGAGAGTATCTTATAATAGGCCTTTAAACTAATATAATTTAAAGTATTTAAGTCTTTAATCTTAATATTCTTACTAAGAATATCCTTAATTAAATAAATAACCTAATTTTCTCCTTTAATATTATTAATATATTAATACTAGATAATCCTTTATATAAAGGGAACCTTCTCTCTCTTAACTATTTTTATATAACTAGTTATATATTTATTATCCCTTATACTTAACTTACCTTTTAGTTTACCCTTAATTTTAATTATTCTCTATTTAATAGTATTAGTCTTAACCTCCTTAAGTACTTTAATTATATACTTTAAGTTATTAATAAAAAGGTAATAATTATATTTTAATATCTTATTAATCTAGTTAGTTAGGATAGTATTAAGTTATAATTTAAATATAAATTAGAGATAATCCTTTAATTATTAATAGACTAGCCTAATAGTCTTTTAAATATAAGGTAAGGCTATATTATTTATATATTATAAACTAGCTATTATAAGCTTATCTAAAATCTAGTTAATAAAAGCGCGATATTCTTTTATAAATATACTTAAGTTAAGTTAAATTTAGTTATTTTTAGCTTCTTTATTCTTTTAAATAGTATAATTAAAGGATTAATTTATATAAGTAAAGATAAAGCCTAAGTAAGACTTATAATAGCTTAGAATAGTTTTTAAGGATAGAAAGATAAGATAGTAAGGAGAATAAAGTCTAATATAAGAGTAATAAAAGAGTTAAGGTATATTATATTATAAAAGTAATAGAAATCTAAGTAAAGTAATATAAGAAGAGAGGAGAGGTTAAAGTTAAGTTCTCTATTTAAGGAAAGTTTAAGATATTATAATTTAATAAGATAAAGTAAATATAAGCTCTATTAAGAATTTTAGCTTTAAATATTAAGATATAAAGTAAATAATAAAGAGTATAATATATAATATATATTATAGTTAATACCCTTAAGAGAGATCTTATATATTAGTAGGTTCTACTATTCGCGGTTAAGAGAGAAGGGGTTCTTATAATAGATATTCTTATTAAAAATATATCTTTTATATATTAAGGATTTATACTATCTAGTCTATTTATTATATTATTTATTTAGTAAATATAGTATATCTTATAATATTATACTTTCTATATAACTATTATCCCTAATAGCGTTATTTATATAATAAATAGGGTACTTATAAAAGGTTAAAGTTATAGGGAGTAATTAATATATAAGATATTAAGTATATTTAATATATCTTATAATATTATATATCTTATATAACTACTATTTAAGAGTTAATTCCGCTATATTATATATCTAGTATATCTTATAATCTTATAATCTTATATATTAGCCGTTATCTAATTTAGAAAGTATATCTCTAGCCTAGTATTAATTCTATTATATTATATATCTAGTATATCTTATAATCTTATATATCCTATATACTAGCTATTACCTAATTTAGAAAGTATATCTTAAGCCTAATAATATCTATTAATTCTATTATATTATATATCTAATATATCTCGCGATCTTATATATCTTATATATTAGTAGGTATTTTAAGCCTAGCTTACTACTAATTCTATTATACTATATATCTAGTATATCTTATAATTTTATATATCTTATATACTAGCTATTACTTAATTAAGAAAGTATATCTTAAGCCTAGTAATATCTATTAATTCTATTATACTATATATCTAGTATATCTTATAATCTTATATATCTTATATACTAGCTAGTATCTTAAGCCTAGTATACTATTAATTCTATTATATTATATATTTAATATATCTTATAATCTTATATATCTTATATACTAACTATTACTTAATTTAGAAAATATATCTTACGCCTAATATGTATTAGTTAATTCTATTATATTATACGTCTAATATATCCCGTAATCTTATATATTTTATATATTAAAGCGCGCCTCTTAAGTAATATACTAATTCTATCTTAATCTATTTAAGCTCCCTTTAACTAATAAATCTAATTAAAGAAGGTAAAGGCTCTATTATACTATATTACATATACTTATATTCTATACTTATACTAAACTTATCTAGTTATTCTATTATTATCCCTCCCTTTTAAATAGCTAGTTAAGTATATAATAATTATAACTTTATTATAAAGATTAATTAAACTTTTTTGAAATATATTAATAGATATTATAAATAATATAAAATAGCTTTAAATATACTCCCGCGAATAAGCCTTTAAGTTATACTATCTCCTAAGTAGAGTATTACTCTTATATAAGTTATAATTAATAAGTTATTTACTTTAAATTTAATAATTAAAGAAGATTAAGATAAATATATCTTAAAAGATATATTAGCTAATAATTAGGTTATAAATAAATATATCCCTTTAAGTAAATAAAGTATATTAAGTAGAAAGAGGTTAAGGAAGTTCTCTACTTATATAACTTTTAAGATAAAGACCTTTTAAGATATTATTAATAAAAGAGCTAAAGAACTACTTTTAATAGAGCTTCTTATAATATATTAATATATATTAAACCCTTTATTCTTTCCTTTTAATAATAAGATAGATTATACTCTTACTTAATAGTTTTTATAAGTAGAGTATACTTAAGGAGATATAAATAGCTTCTTTAATAATAACTCCGCCTATTATAAGAATATATTAATTTTAAGAGTAATATAAAATAGCTAGATATATTAAGTATAATAAAGAATAATATCTTTAATAATAAGTAGGTAGAATTAAAGATTAAGATTTAAATAAATATAAATAATATTAAGGCTAAGTAATATACTATCTATTATTAAGATATTATAAAGGTTATTAAATTCCTAATTAGCTATTAACTATTTACTAGTAGCTTAGCGTACGCCCTTATATATAAGTATATAATAGATAATCCTAATAATCCTTCTATTATAAAGGCGGATTCGCGAATCTAGAGTAAGATATATACTATAAATTAATAGTAGGAATAATAGACTTAATTATTAAATAATATTATTATAATACTAATTCTATTAATAATAGATAAGATGTAATTAATAACCCTTATAAGCGACCTATTAATATAGCCTATTTAGATAATAATTAGTAATTTAGATAGAGAGGCTTATAGATAATATAGTAGGCTAAGTATAATACTTCTAGGTTTAATACCTATCTTATAAGAGCTAGGTAGGGAAATTAAGTTAGAAGTCTATTATATAATAATAGAGCTTAAATTAAAGTATAAGTATATATTCTATATAACTATAGTTCTTAATTACTAATACCTACGGTTTAACTAGTATTAAAGTAGTATATAATAGATAGTTTTCTAATAATTTATATAGATAAGAAAACCTAAAGGGGGTATTTTATTATTACTAGAATTTTAGCTAATTATAAAGAGTAAGTTCTAATTACGGGTATTAAAAGTTTATAATATTACCCTATTTATTAGGTGCCCTAAGAGAAATAGGAAGATCTACGCTAGTATAACTTCTAGCTTATATAAACCTATAAATAGATAAATAGATAAAATTATAAATTACCTTATAACTAACTTTATAATAGAATAAATATTATTCTTAATTAGACTATTAATATATCTATCCTACTAATAATTTTACCTAGAAATATTATCTTATAAATATCTATAAGTATATATTATCTAATATCTTATACTAATTATTTAAAGGGGTAGCTAGAGACTACCTACTTATATAAGTTAATAAGATAATTAGAGTATCTATATAAAAGTTAAAGGGGAAAAAGTATATCTAAATAAAAACTAGAAATAGAGTACTTTTAAAATTATTTATAATAGTTTAATTAGATTAGGCCTACTATTAAGTCCTACTATTCCCTAGTCTTAAATACTTTAATTATTTTAGCGAGGTTAAGTAGTAGTTAGGAGTAGAATATAAGGGGATTATTTAATAGTTACTTCCTATAATAATCCTATTACTAGATAAGAAGTAGCTAGGTATTATACTTACTATTAAAGTATTAATAGATTTTATAATAGTAGTCTAATATATCTCTTATATATAAGATATAATAGCCTACTTAAACTATTATTTAAAGGTATTTAATTAAGTAAAGGATTATCTATAACCCTATTATAATAGTTACTATTTTAACTTTCTAAAGATATATATACTACGCTATTACCCTTATTATATACGCGAATATAGTAGCCTACCTAATATAATAATTAAAATAGGTAAGGTAGCTTATATTAAGATAGTTAAACGCCTATTTTAATAAATAAATAAATAGAAGTATTTTAAGAGGTAACTACTTTAATATAATACTTAAGAGCTTAATATTCTTATAATAGCTAATATTAAGAAATATAGCCTTAATTACCTATTAGGTTAGGTTAAGTATAATAATAAGATATATACTAATTAACTTAGCGCCGCCACGCTATAAAGTAAGCTAGGATAGAAGATAGATAAGTAAGAGTAGGGATAGCTATATTTTCTATATTATAATCTAAACTTATAGTATATAATATCTACTACTACCGCTAAAAGTAAAGTCTTAAATCTTCTATATATATTAGCTATTTTTATCCGGTAGGAGCGTATAAAGGTAGTAGACCCTAGGTCTATATAAGACGTAGGTAATATATAGGAAGATAACCCTTCTTAGATTTCTCGCTACTTAGTATAGATCTATAGGTTATTAAGGACTTAGAAAAGATCTAGTAAAAATATAACTAATCTAGATTAATTATTAGAGGAATTCTA
>JAABUP010001849.1_pt1 | contig 43242 bp, 30 predicted proteins | sample 5559201 | NCBI WGS metagenome assembly JAABUP01 (sample SAMN10711887, study PRJNA513373) | rock metagenome | isolation source: Antarctica rocks | place: Antarctica
ATCTGGCGCGGCTGACCGCTCTAATCCCGAAAAGTCTCGAAACCAAAAAGAAAACGAAATTTGAATCCATGATCAATTACATGGGAACTTGCCGCTGATGGCTGCATTCATCGTCCAAGAAATTTCCTAGCCAGGAAAAGCGTCCTGAAAGTCGGGAACAGCACAATTATACCTCGTGAGGGCGTGCAGCTTGGCTCTGCAATGATAGGCATATACTGACCTCCCCATTGGAAACATGATGTTAATCTATCCGCTATCATCATCCTGAGTACTTATGCAAGGGCCGACATATACCGCAGCCGCATATGCGCCTTGATCCTCATCCCGCGTTGTGGCAGGGGTATTTGCAATTGCCATTCTCGATTTTCCATTCAGAAACATACCTTGCGATTTTCCTGTCTCTCAATGAGGTCTTTCTCCTTTTTCCTTTCTTTCCTTCTTCTCCGCCCAGCCTCATCCACAGCCATCATCCAATCTTCTCGAAGCTCCTCAAGCCTTTCCAGCCGAATTTGGGCTTGCGTTCCGTCCCGGGACTGGGTTGACACGGGCTATGTCGCGTCAGACTGTCAGCAAGCAATTCGGCGCATGATTCATGATGAGGTCTACCAACATATGGATCAAGAGCTTGAATTTCTCTCTCCTGGGTCTTCTCCAATTCATACCCTACGCACTATGGAAACGCCCAGGAGATACACCATCGGTTCGTTGAGCTCACATGCCTTCATGTCGCAACAGCCCAAGACCACTAATGCTTGCACTGAAAAGGCAGTTGCACTCTTGTGATCGCCATGTTCAGCTCTGCTTTCTTTCCACCTGGCTCCATTCCATACCTACCCGATAGGAATTACTATCCAACGGACACAAGCAATTACCCTGACATTCGTAACGCGGCGCTTTCGCTGGAGACGGAATGCATTGATGACGACAGGCCGGGCTTTCAATGTGGAGGATGGCGGAGCGTGGGAGCGAGGCAATCCATTGGAGTTTTCCTATGGAGCACGCTGAGCTCTGCCAATAGGAGGGTGGGAGCTGCTGCTAATAGAGGATTGGATATGCCAGGCATGAATGAGACGGTACTGGAGTTGTTGAATGTGACGGATGTAAGGACGGAGTGAGGATTGTTGGTAGGAAAGATGATTCTACTGGAAGATCAACATGTAGAAAGCTCTTGAGTTGGATCATTCTCCAATAGCCAGGAGCGACCTGCTTCCAATATAACTGCCATCGGCAGTCAAGTCCACAATCAGTCCACGCCCAACGCAAAATTGCCGTACGAGGGCTACAAAGGACGTTTCTAGCACAAACAATCATATAAGGTGAGCCCACTTGCCCCATCAAGCATCCATGTCCATCATCGCAGCGTCCATATCCTCATCAGCCCCATACTCGTCCAACGCCTCCATCCCATTTCCATTCGCAAACCCATCAACCTCCATCTTCCCACCATCCAGCCCGTTCCTCAACTCTCTTATCTTCTCCTCGTCCATCTTCTCCTTATGTCTCTCCAAATCCGCCAAATCCCACGTACTCACGCCCTTCTGATCCTTCTCACTAAACGGCTGCGCCATCGTCCGCAAAAACTTCTTCGCGCTCGCCGTCGCCATATCCGTGCTCAAACTCGTGTCGCTCTCCAATAACGCTTGATTGATCCATTTCGGCAGCTGCGAGCGTTTCTTTTGGAACCGTCTGTCCGCGAGGACCATGACGCCGTAGTCGTCCTTGCCGCGGAGGACACGGCCCAGGCATTGCGCGGCGTGGCGCATGGCGTCGAAGGAGAGGAAGTCGTTTTCGCGGATGCGGTAGGTTTCGCGGAGGAATTCGAGGCGGGCTTTCAAGATCCGGGATTCGGTGTATTGGAAGGGCACGCCGATGCAGAGCACGGTGCGGCCGTAATGGTGGTCAAAGTCGATGCCTTCGCTGACTTTGCCGCGGGCGACGCAGAGGAGGATGGCGCCGCGGCCGTTACAGCAGGCCGTGCGGTAGGTTTCGAGCGCCAGGGAGGTTTCCTGGGAGTCGGGGGTTTCGACGAGGATGAGTTTATATTTCCAGATTTCGTCGAGGGTGCCCATGCCTTGCCACATGCTGATGATGGATTCCATGTAGAGGTAGGAGGGGAAGAAGACGACGACGCCGTCGGGGGTCAGTTTGCTGAACTCGAGGAGGATGCTGCCGTAGTTGCGGACGACTTGGGGTTCGTTGCGGATGGCGAAGCCGGAGGATATGGGGGATTGGTCGGAGCCGCGGGTTATGATCATGGGGAGGAAGGAGCGGCGGGCGAGGGTCATGCTGTAGGATTCTTGGGCGACGGTGGTGAAGCCGAGCATTTTGGGGTACATTTCCAAGGGGGAGATTGTGCCGGAGGTTATGATTACGGAGGAGAAGCGGTCGAAGACGGGTTTGATGGCGATGGCGGCGTCGAGACAGGTGAAGTGGAGGATGGGGTTGGGGACGGTGGCTTGTTCGGATTCGTAGGGTTCGAGGATGAGGAGAAAGCCTTTGTCGTAGGTTGCGGCGAGGGTGGCGAAGGTGGCTACTTCTTGGAGTGGTTGGTAGTCTTCTATGTTTGTGAGTTCGAGCGTGCGGACAAGGGAGGTGAGGCGCTCGGCGCAGAAACGGAGGGGTTTCTTTTCTATGAAAGTCAGGTCTTTCAGGTGCTGCAGGAAGGAGGGCGGTGTTTCTGATATGACGTGTAGCACTTTCATCCGAGTTTTGAGATATTCGACGAAGCGTTTGAGGAAGGCTACAAAGTGCTCTGCACGTCGAATGTTGCCGGGTACAGCCTCCTGCAGTAGATCGTCAGGTAAAGCTGGATTCGCCATAAAGGTATCTTCTGTTCTAGCTTCGTCCGCATCTCGCAGGCCCTCAACTAGCTTTGAATACTCATTCTGAAGTTTCTCAGCATCAGAAGACCTCATCTCTGTGATTTTGCGCTCCAGATTATTTGCTCCTCGCGTAGCTTTTCGTAACGAGTCCTCGGTCAAGTCAATGCTTAGTGATTCGATGCACACGTTGTCAATATTATGGGCTTCGTCGAAAACAACAATACAGTCTTTGGAAAGTTCTTTTGATACTCGCTCTGCGATCTTTGGGTCCAATAAATAATGGTAAGAGTAAATTATGACATTGCAGAAAGGCATCATTCGCCGTGCAGAAAAATAAGGACATTGTTTATGCTGTTCTCCATATTTCAGCAAACCGTCAAGTGTAAAGACTCCGGGAGGTACAAGGCTATGAGGTTCCAGAAGGTCGAGGTTGTCATGATAGATGCAGAGTTCGACATCTTCACCTCTCTCCTTCTTTTCTCTTACAAAGCCAGCAGTCAAGCTTCGACAGCGTGCATCAACAATCGCGCCACTCTTCTCCTTCTTGACAGAAGGGTGGAGACACAGATTTTTTCGACTCGTCAGTCCCAAGCCACGGAATTCTTCCTCTTCACCTAGCTGATCGGCACGATACTTCATTAATGCCTTTAATTCTGCCAAGGCTTTTTCGATTTCAGACATTGTACGGGAGCAGTAGATTAACTTTCTGTGTTCTGGATAATACATCTGGTAGGCCACGATGAGAGATAGCAAAGACACGGTCTTTCCTGTCCCCGAGGGCATCTCAAGCACGCAGTGACCTCCCGCATCCAGGGTGCGCTTGAGATCGCACATGTATGCATATTGCTCGGGGTATATCCGAGGATATGGGAAAAGGATTTCAAGGCCTTCGATGAAGAACTTCATGATGGGCTCCTATGAGACCACCAAGGGCCAGTGATGGAGTTTACCCCTTCAAGAGAAACTGACTACAAAATCTACAGCTAAGAGATCCTTGATATCGCCACATGAGTCAGCCCTGTGGCGCGTAAGCCACGCGAAACGCTAAGATTAGATTGCTTGCCGGCGCCCGCTTCCTCGAGTCATCGTCACTGTTTTCAACAAGCGGTTCAAGTGCTTTGTCTTGTCCGTGTTCTGAGATCTTCCGCAAATGGCCAGAGAATTATATACCATTGGTACTCGGAGCTGTTGTTGTCGCTTACGGTTACTATTGATGAAATAGCTATATCTCCTCGAACTTGCCAATAATCTACCGACCAAATTCTCGAGAAGCGGCAACAGCTTCGAATTGGAAAATCTCAAAGGCACTCACAACCAAAGCCTAATTATAAAAAGGCCTGGCTGGCTCTTCGTTGTCTGCGACCCCCTTGAATTTCCCATCACTACTATAATCATGAGCAAGAAAGCCTTCAAATCTCAGGCTTCTAGCAGCCGAGCTGTCTCTGGTACTTTTGGGGGAGCATCTGGTAGTTCTCTGTTTGGCAGTGGTTTTGGCTCGTCAGCTTTCGCGGCAGTCTCGTCGTCCCCCTTATCATACGTCTATGAGCCACCGGACCTAAGTGGACTTTCGGACGCCAATGTCGGGGTGGCCTTCAAGAACGTACAAAAGAAGGATGGCACAACCAAAGCAAAAGCACTGGAAGATCTGCAAGCCTATGTCTCGTCTCTTGGTTCGGAACAAGGTGGAATGGAGGAAGCTATGTTGGAGGCATGGGTGGGTCTCCCTGGAAGACCTTGCAGGATATGGTAGTGACTTGGGGTACTTTTCTAGGTCAAGGTCTACCCCCGCACATCCATCGATAACTCTCGCCGCGTTCGACAGCTTGCTCATAATCTCCAAGGCCAGATCGCGCTCTCATGCGGCAAACGAATGGCAAAGCACATGCCTGTGGTCGTAAGTTCCTGGTCGACGGGCCTCTATGACAACGACAAGTCCGTTAGTCGAGCCGCAAACGAGTCCTTTGATCGTGTCTTCTCCTCCAACGAGAAGCGGAGTAATGTATGGCGCTTATATCAGTTTTCGATATTGGAATATTCCACGGATGTTATTGCGAAGGAGACCCCTACTACTCTCAGCGACGAGAGGACGACTAGCCCTGATGATGCGACTGCCAAGTACTTTAGGGTCGTCGGTGCCGCTGTAATGATGGTCACCAACTTATTGGGTTTGTCTACTCTCACTTCGTTCAGTCCAAATAAGAGCTGATTTTCCATACAGAGAATACCCGTGAAGCCGATTTGGAGAAAATCCGGGCGCTTCAGGGGGAGTTTCTGAATCTGGATAAGCTATGGAAATTGACGACTTGTGAAGATGCATTTGTTCGTCGTGCTCTATACAGACTTCTCATCGTTGCTCTAGCTAAGCAGAAGAATTCATTAAATCCGTCCATCATCAGCGCCAATGTATTGACATCAGGTCTACATACCAAGCAGACAGGTTCCGCCTTCGATTTTGCCAGAGCAATAACCATTCTTTCCCAAGAGCTACCCGACGTATGGACACTCCATTACACTGGAACAGGAAAGAAGTCTGCGCAAAGCCGCCTGAATCATTTCTTTAGGAGAGGATCCCAGGGTGGACCGCCCGACTTTTGGTCGACTGTGTCATCTCTGCTATCTAGCCTTCCCCATTCAATTCTTACAAGCACAAATGAGGATGAAGGTAACAGTAAAGCTGAGAACAGGGTATTGTATTCAACCGTGTTGCCTGCGCTACGTGAAGGTATCAATAGCAAAGGTGAAGGGCGCATGAATCGAGGTAGTGCTTGGAACACGTATTTAGATGCGTTCGAGCTCGTGCAAGCATCTCTACCAGAATCGGTCGACCGACCACTCTTCTATGAGGAGTCCCTTGTACCGATCTTAACACAGTACATTAGGCCTTTACCTGACCAATCTAGCTGGGCAGTCTCCGGTCCGCAACATAAGAGCATTGTTCTGCGAACGTGCAATCTTACCTTGCAAGAGAGCCCGAAATTATTCGAGAAGGAATGGCAAGCTCTGTCGACGAACATCGTTGAAGATTTCAAGACTTCTCTGCCTGAGCAGTCAAAGGAATATGCGAAATCGCAGGACTCAATTTCAGCTATGACAGACAGATGGTATCAGCTCCAATCATTCCTTGTAAGTGGGCAATCAGGCAGCGCTCTGACCGCAATCTTCGAGCGGAGTGTGCCCGACGAGATTACTTCCGCCTTGGCTGTGATCAAGAGTCGAAATGGGAAGCCATATGGTGCAGCAGCCGCGGTGAACATAGCTGTGCAGTCGCTACCTGACGTTGTGCTGAGCAAAACCGCAATGAGAGAAACCCTAGTCGACTTTGCGAATACCGTCATTCCGGACCTCCTAATCTCACCTTCTGCCAAGTATTTAGTTCAATTGCTTGGTTTGTTAGAAGATAAAGCGGATGTGTCTCAGGCATACGAGAAATGTATGCGAACTCTAGCGGAAGTCCCTGACTCTGAGCCAAAGTCGAGCACACTACAAATCTTCACTTCTTCTCCACTCCTAGCCCACAACAGTTTTCTTTCAACAATAGTAATGGGTAGCTTGCAAAAAGCCCTGAGGGATGATAATGAACTCAGTTGGAAGCTTGCGATGGCTGCCATAAGCAACTCAGCAGCGCCAAAGCGCCTTACAGACGATCTACTATTGCGCATGATTGGTAGTCTTTCCATTCATACAACCAGCTCTGCAGGTCTACATGGTCTTGAAATGGCAATAAAGCAGAGAGAAAGCATCGTGAAAGATTTTGTCCTGTCAACGAAAGGTTCGAGTCTAATCTCAGCCCTTCTCTCTCTTTCTGAGTCAGATGAAGAGACTGTTTCTCAAAAGGCTCGAGGCTTAAGTGGCCTTATAGAGCGAGCAATATCGATCAGTAGCAATCCAGACCAAGCCACAAAGCCGATGCTTGAGACGATCAACAGTAGTCTCGATGCTGCTGAGGCAGATTCTCTTCGGTATGTGACTTCCTCTCTAGCCTTTGCTCAGTCTACTGACCAAAGAATAGGGTAGATATTCTCGTGAGCCAGGCGCAGAGAGTGTTCGAACAGGCTTCGCCGGACAACAAGTCAGACGCCGCCACGAAGTTACTTCCCGACCTGGCAAGGTGGAATACTGCGATCGAGCCATTCTTTTGGGGCTCGCCCAACCTTTCCTTAGCAATTACGAACTCTCTCAGCGGCGCGCTATCCTTGATTACCCCCATTTCCTCAGCCTCAATCTCACAGCGGATTACAACAGACGGGGATGGCTACTCCTCTGCTTTCAGGATGTTTAGGTATACTACCAAGCTCATCGAAAGTACCAAGGCCTTTGAATACATTACTAGTAGCCACAAAGCCGTCCTAGTCAAGAGCCTTGCGCTCCTTTTACAAATTGCAGGAGACAACCTAAGTGTGCCCGAATCCATACCACTATGGAAATTCGAAGATCGAGATCAGGAGGCCGAAGTAGTCGAATTCGTAGCCGAGACACAGGCACTTCTTGCATCCTGGTTTGCTCTTGAGCCATCACCCTCGGACTTCGTTCATGTAGCTCAGATTCAATTGCTGGAACAAGCAAACGGGCAATCGACTAAATCTTACTACAGTGCAAGAGCTTACGCTGCGATTACCGCCGAAAAGACCGAGATCCATGGACATAGAGGGGGTGAAAGTGACGCTGATCGACTGAAAACAATGCGGAAATCTACGGACATCTTCGCTTCAGCTGCTTACCTGGCATCTGCTCCAGGGTCAAAGGAGCTCCAAAGACTCTGCAATGAGCTCATCGCGGACCTGACAGGTTTAAACTTCCAAAAGAACATGGAGAATGGTATGTCTGACAGTGGAACGAATGATGCTCAGTACTGACTGAGTGCAGGTCTCCAAAAGTTGGTCCTCTTGAGCTGTATCTTCCATGCAGCAGAAGATTATGTCACAGATATATCACAACAGCGGCTAGTGTTCTTCGTTAAGCATATTATTCAGCAATTGGAGATTGTCCACCCGACCTCGGTCATTGGGGGTCAGATTACATCTACGCTCTTTACTGTCCTTCCTCCAATCAATGGCATATATGGAGAATTTTGGTCAGACGTTCTTGAGATCGTAGGAAAGGCTGGATTGCGAAGCACTGGAGATGAATCGCTCTATGGCGTTCACTCCTGTCTACGACTTTTATCGCTCTTGAGGAGACCGCACATGCAAGAGGCCAACGATGATCTACTGGATGCCTGGAACGAGAAAAAAGGGGTAATAGAAGCAGCGTTGCTTGATTTAATGAAAAAGCTTGCAGGTGAGCTCTCTAACTAGAGTACTGCTATGATAGATGGGAGCACGACAAGCTAACACTTATTCTACCAAGACACCTCGGACGAGTCCCATCAGCCGCGGCGAATCGTCAATGAGTTGCTCGGCAGGCAGCTTGCGGCCCTTTCTAAGGACTTGGACGTGGACGTGGACGTTCCAACCCTCTACCCTGTCCTTGCTTCTGAGGCTGCAGCTCTTCAACAAGCATCATATGAGCTGTTACACAACCACATACCTTCCGGTCAAGAACAGATCTCCATAGATAAAGCATTGTCTGCAGACTACGTGCCTCATCTACCGCAGGAGCTCCTATCACTGATCCTTACGGCGCCCACAATGGAATCCTTAGCTAGATCCAACTTCGAAAGAACGATGCCACCCACCCTACGCAGCTACCTCATGAGCTGGAAGCTTACAGTCGATCACTGGCAAAACGCAAGCTACAAAGTCCAAGCAGACTACGTTGCTGAACTCCAAGAGGGTACATATGTGCAAGACTTTTTAAATTTTGCACTCAACATTCTCGTCAACGTCAGAGCCAAACCCATCGACGCCTCCAAATTTGACATTGAGAACTACACTCCCGGACTGGAAAAATCCCCAGAAAAAGAAACGCATTGGCTCCTCATCCACCTCTACTATCTCTGCCTCCGACATCTCCCCTCCATAACCAAGACCTGGTGGCGCGACAGCACCTCCCGCCAACTCAACCTCGCCGTCTCCTCCTGGACCGAAAAGCACATTTCTCCCCTCATCATCGCCTCCGAACTCACCACCATCACAGACTGGGCCCCCTCCCAAGCCACTGCCGACCAACCAATGATCATCAAAGTCTCCACCACCGCCCGCGAAATCACCGCCTCCATCCCCATTGACGAACAAACAATGACCATAGCCATCCACCTCCCGAAATCCTACCCCCTTGCCCGCGCCGAAGTGACCTCCGTCCACCGCGTCGCGGTCGCGGAAAAGAAGTGGAATTCCTGGCTTATCAACACGCAAGGCGTCATCAATTTCTCGTCCGGTGGCGCCGGGGAGGGCAATGCGCTGATCGATGGATTGATGGCGTGGAGAAAGAATGTCACCGCTACGATGAAGGGGCAGACCGAGTGTGCGATTTGTTATAGCGTTGTGAGTGGGGATCGGCAGTTGCCGAGTAAGAAGTGTCAGACGTGCAAGAATACGTTTCATAGTTCTTGTTTGTTTCGGTGGTTTAAGAGTAGTAATTCGAGTAGTTGTCCGCTGTGTAGGAATGCGTTCAATTATAGTTAGGGTGGGAATATAGGTAGACGAGGAATGAAAATTCATCAAGAGCACAGATAGAATGTATATTATGTATCAACATATTCCAATGTTCCTATTTTCATGACAGAATTCAATATCTTGAATTGTACTTGAAACGAACGTGTCTTTGCGACGCCTATACGCTATGTCCGTTCATTGATACATGGTCCTGAGACTCTCATCAGTCCTTCCATGCAACTCCGGATGCGGCCCATGGCCACTTATATGCACCAAGCGCCAAACAAATGCCCAGCGATGTCCACCGTCTCTCCTCCGACTATTATGCTCATTTCTGCACAGGCATCAGCACATCAAACGCCCCCGTCCCCACCCTCGACGGCCTTCCCACCACAATCCTCGCACTCGGATTCTTCAAATCATCCCAATCGTTCTCTAACACTGCATCCTTCAAAAACCCCAACGTAGTCTCAAAGCTCATCTTCATAAACGGACTCACGCTGCTCTTCAAGCCATTCCGATTGAACGGCGTATACCCACCCCCCCTCGTCATCACATCAGCAATAAGATTCAAATGCCGCATGTCGACGGAAATACTATGGCCTTTGAAGACGGCGTCCATTTCTCGGATGATGGTCGCGCGGCAGGCTTCGACGCCGTAGATGTCGAGCATGGCGGCGATGTCGTTGCTGAAGATTTTGTGGGGATTAAGGATTTCTTGGAAGGCGTGCATGGCGCGGAGGTTGACACCTTGGGTGAGGATGACGGGGACGTCGATGGGCTTGTTTGTGAGGGGATCTCTGATGTCACTTTTTACTTTGGAGGCCGTGCAGGCGAGGAGGCTGGGGATGGATTGGATGACGGCGTCGTGGCAGGCTTTTTCGACTAAAGGGAGGAGAAGGAGTTTGGCGGTTGAGATGTCGTACTCGAATTGGATTTCACACCATTGGGCTTCCTGATCGTCAAAGGTGAAGCGGGTCACGTCGGGGCATCTTTCTTTGATTCGAGCTTCGCGTACTTTGGCTACTTTGCTCAGAATCCTTTTCTCTTCGTCATCTTCGTCTATTTGGCTCTCGTTGTCAGGTTCTGATGGCCTGGGGCTACCACCAAAGCCCTCGTCCTCTGGCTGGTCAAGCTCAGGAGTGGACCTTCTTTGCGCATCTCGCGCGATTGCTTCTTCGCCCTCGTCAGGGGCAGCATAAGAGATCGCTTCGGCTCGGTTTTGCTTTTGCTTGTTGTTGGTAGCATCATCATCGCCATCGTCGTCCTCGTCACTGTCGCCACCCTCACGATCCGCTTCGGCTCTTCCTGGAACGTCCTTCACTACGCCTGAAGACTTTCCAACCTCAGGCTGAGAGGCACTAATCTTAAGTAATTTTGCGTCACCCTTTTTGGTAAGCTCCTTCTTGATAGATTTAGCCAGCAATGGTATAAACCTCGCCTCAATCGTTCTTAGAACGTCGTGGATCGTGATACTGTATATATCGCAGTATTCTTTTGAAGGGAAGAGATTGAGGCGTACGACATAGATCTTGGCTGTTGCAAAGCCGATACCTGAGCCAATGGATTCGCTGACTTCAACGTCCTCGATTACCTCTGCCATGGTCAATTTTGTGATACCTTTGGCGAACTTCTCGCGAGCACTCTCGGGCAGCTCTGGAATCAAATGCAACGTCATTGACGGAGTGGAGATGGACTTGCTAGCAGTCATGACGATCTCGCGTAGTCTTGGAATACCTAATGTGACGTTCTTAGCGGAATGCCCTGCCAAATGGAAGGTATTCAGGGTCATTTGGGTTGACGGTTCTCCAATCGATTGCCCAGCGACGACACCAACGGCTTCTCCAGGCTCGATCACGGATTTCATATATTTGATGTCTACCAAGGCACTGAACGTTTTCTTGGAGATTGGTGCTTCGGGAGCCTTCTTTTTATCTTTGAGGAGATTGTCGGGGTTGTCGTCGCAGTACGTCTTCAACAACGACATGAACTTCTCCGAAGTGCTACCTAAAGAGCTTCCCGGGGCAAACACTGATAGACACGGGTCCATAGCGTCAAGCCTACCGGTCTTCTTGACCTTCTTCATGGCAGTCTTCTGGTATTCAGTCGCACCTTTATCCGGTAGCTTCGAAAATTCTTCCTTGATATTGAGTTGGGCTACCAAGGAGAGATAATTCTCTGCAAGGAACTTGAAATCCGTCAGATGCTTTTGCTTGACAACCTCCAGGCCATCTTCCCCATAGAGGAATTGCACCATGCTACCATCAGAATCTCGGACTGAATTATCGTATTCGGACTTCAATCCTTCCATGCCCTTGATGAGGCACCGTTGAAGATAACCAGATCGCGAGGTCTTTACCGCTGTATCAATCAACCCTTCGCGGCCAGCCATGGCATGGAAGTAGTACTCTTGCGGTTTGACTCCTGTCAAGAATCGATCGGTGATGTAGCCGCCAGCTCGTACTTTGGTCTCAAAGGGCTTGAATGATGGCAATGTCTTTCCACTGACCATGACTGGGACTCTCCTCGCTTCAAGCACCTGTTGTCCAAGATTACAAGAAATGAGGTTCGCGTTGACAGGACTACCTTTGGCTCCAGATGATGTCATGGCTTGCATTTGATTCCGAGGAAATGGTTTCTGCAGGCCCTTGGGCAGACAAGCATTCGTGATTTCTGTAGACAGCTGGGCAGTCTGAGAGTTTGTGACCTGGTCAAGGCCCTTTTGCTTTTCATCATCGCGAAGCACATCCTCGAGACGAACATGCAATTCCTTATCATTGGCCTTCACTTTGCCTTCTAGAGTCACATATTTTGTGGCCACTTCCAACCCAAGTGTATCAGCTCGTTCAAGTTTCTCTCGGCGGCTCTCCTCACCGCTTCTCGTTAGCAGCAAGTCGTCTATACCACATGTAAAAGCTCGCATGTTCAACAGCCTTGTTAAGAGCCTCCCTAATATACTCAGCAGCTTTCCCGCAATCGTGTGCCCATAAGCCTCGTATATGCTATGGATAAAGCCTCCTCCAGTAGGCCCAAGCTGAGCCTTGTCGAGAATCCCACACAATAACTCTCCGGCCTGAAAGATGACAACACCTTCTTCGGACCCTTCCCCCCAGTGGTCGGCTGAAGTAGATTTTCCGAGAAGAGTAAGGCCCGGATGTGTTTCTGGTGTGATATTTTTAAGGACTGTTGTTACAATTTGCTTTCCAGTCCACATTGGTCGTGGTTTAACGATTGCTGGCGGAACAGTCACTATCCTGGCTAATATGGTTTGATTATCCTCCGGCCTCAGACAGCCATATAGAAGCTGATAGTAATCTTCCCGAGAGAAAAAGGTATCTCTGTTGGTCAACCATACACCCATGGAGATATGGTCCTGAATGAGACCTCGAAGCGGTTTGCCTGCAGTTGCTGCAAGGTACTGATGATCAGTATCCGCTATCTGCAAAGCTTCAGCCCTTGCAATCTCATTCTGTGGAAAGTGCATATTCATCTCATCGCCATCGAAATCTGCATTATATGTATTGCAATTGGCGTAATGCATGCGGATAGTCTTCTCTCCTGGTAAGACACGAGCACGATGAGCCATGATTGAAGGCTTATGCAGGGTTGGCTGGCGATTCATCAAGACGATGTCTCCATTGTTAAGGTGTCTATGAACTTTCTTGTTCCGTGCCCCTGTAACACTAGTACTCGAGGGCGCAAGCAGCTGATTCGCCAAGGCTTGTCTCTCCTCGAAGTTCTTAGTTCGAAGATTAATCACCTGGCCATTCTCATTCTCGACTGCGGCAGCACCAGGCCATTTGTCGATACCATTTAATACAGCCTCTTTGAGTTCATAGAAGTTGTGATTGGTGACAGGCTCAGGATAAGTCAATTTCTTAGCGAAAACAGGAGGCACTCCAATCTCGTTGGTCTCGATGTTGGGGTCAGGCGAAATGACACTTCGGGCGGCGAAGTTAACCCGCTTTCCCATCATGTTCATCCTGAATAGACCCTCTTTCTTCTCAAGTTTTTGTTTGACACCGTCGGGATTCAGCTTCGCGGCTGCTCCTTGAAGAGGATTCCGATCGCTATCAACTAATGAGTTGACAACATCCTGTAATCGAACCCACGCGTTCTGTAAGTCTCTGAAATCACGCTGGCGATAGCCAGCGTTTGAAGCTTCCCCACTCATCTCCTTTCTGATTTGATTCAATTGTTCACATTGCGTCAAGATATTTTTGTACAGCGTATTGTCTTGAGCTTCAGTAATCTCACCTTCTCCTGTCTTTGCTTCTGGGCGATATTTATTAGGGGGTACAAGAATTTCTCTGACAAAGAACATGTCAGCTGATACAGGCTTCTCGTTCCTTGCGCTTTGATGATTGTATACAAGCCCTAAGACTTCCCCTTCTTTATGGAAAAGCTCTGAGATAGATGCGTGTATTTCATGGGCGTTTACGTATTCATGCGGCTCCTCATCCTTGATTTTTATGCTGCTTTGTTTTGTAGTCGCGGATTGTTCCACGATTGCAAAAGCGTCCATCTCGGTCTCATCCTCCTGCGTATCCATGGCCTCGCCTTCCCCTTCCGAAGTTATGTCATCAGAATCTATTACGATACCTTCATCGATCTCTCGATCCTCCCGCTTCTGTCTACGGGCAGCTTCTCGCTCCTTTGCAGCCCTGACAAGCGGGTTCACGGCCTTGAGCCCCGCCTGCACCATTTTTGCCTTGTTTCTCTTCGAGAGTGGTTTCCTGAAGATCTTGCTGTATCCATCTCTTCTCCAGCCAGGCGAAATGCCCTTGCAACTTCCACAATTTTTGGGTGTTGTGATGACAGTAAGGAACTCCTTGATGATTCCTCGCCGAACTTCGGATACAGCCTCTATTTTTTCTGAAGCAACCGTTAATTTATTCTCCTTGCCGCCTGCATTTTTTATTGCGCGCTTGACGAAGTCATATCTTCTCTTCTTTAGCGACTCTCCATCCTCTTCTTCGGAATCCTGGCTCTCCCCTCCCGCTTCTATGGCGGCTCCGCCGAGAGCTTTTGTCGTTGCAGATCCGAGATGGATATGGTCCAATTCCTCCACTTGCTTCACCAAACCATGTTCTATGAGACGTAGTTTGCAAATGAATCGGTCAATCTCTGCAGGATGTAATCTCAGATGGCCGCAGTAGACGCATGTCGCTCTCAGTAGCCGTAGAAGCTGGTCCATAAAAGTGACATGATAGATAGGGACCGGAAGCTCGATGTGACCGACATGGCCCGGGCAGGCGTAGGTCTGCAAGTGACATGTTGAGCATCTTGTAGCGGTCTTTAGCTTTAAGTAGTACTCAGAAATAGGAGGTTTGGATTCTTGCCCAGAACTCACGGGTTGTCACTCCATGCACCCAACGCGGCATCATAAAGCCCGCCTGGCACGGGATGAAGTAGAGAATCAAACGTGGTAGGATTCTGGATTCTTTTCACTGACAGAGCTTTGATATCCTCTGATGATAGGATTCCAAAGTTCACGCTTCCGATGTGGGAAGCTACAGGATGTGAGATATTCATTGTATTATATGATATCCATAGTACATGTTTCCAAAGCAAGCGTACAGCTCAGACAGCTGCTATTACTGCTGTTGGACGGTTCTGAAGACCAAGACTTTGTGTACAAAAAGTTTTGCCGAATAATTACCGACAAGATTTCCTCCCAGGACCGTTTGCGCTAGTCCGAGCTCTGACTAGTCAGGAAAGACTCCGACCACTCTCAGTAATTACTCTAAAACTCATCAAGTATACCACCGTCAACCACTTTCGAGTCTAAGTAATTTTGCAGGGCGCGCTCATTGGAGCGAACTGACAACGTGAGTTGCTCTTGGAAAGGTTCCACGCTTCACCACTAGATAGACAATATGACAGACTCTCCCTCCAACAGCCTGAAGCGACCTCATCCGGATGGCCTACAAGATGGAGGCAGCGCACAGAAGAGACCTCGTTCGACCAACGGGTCGCCCGCCCCACAAATCAATGGGTCAGCTACCGGCAAGCCCGATGTCAGCAAGATCATGGCGGACGCAAGAGCGCGAGCTGCAGCCATCAAAGCGAGGATGCAGGGTGCAGGAGCGAAGACGAATGGCTCTCCATCCCCGGCTCCACCCACCTCAAGCGATAGCGTTGGGATGTCCAGAGCGGAACAGTTGAAGGCTCGTGTAGCTGCTGCTATGGCAAAGACTAGTGCTTCAACAGAGCAGCGGACTGCTTCTCCAATTTATCAAACACCGACCATGGAAGATGGGATATCGCGCGCACGAGGCGGACTTGGAATAGGTCTACATCCCTCCCTGATGGAGGCGAGCCAGGGATCATCGAAAAACAAGCAGGCAATTCAACCCAAATTCGCAACCACTATGGCAAATCGCAGGCCAGAGTCACCGGCAGACCTGAATTCAAAATCTGGGAAACCAAAGAAGCAACTAGATCTCTCGGGTCCCTCAGCCGAAGACTATCGTCAAAATCCATACTTTGATGCAAGTCTAGGTGCGAAAACCGCAACATTGAAATCTCGAGGGAAAAAAGAGCTTGTGTTCAATCAAAAGGGCAAATACGTGCAGCAAGCCGCAGCTCTACGACGCCAAGCGGCTCTCGAGCAGCTGAAACAAAGAGTGGCCGCCAATTCCAAGCGCGCCGGGCTCCAAGAAGATGTGACGGAAAAGAATTTCAAGAAGGAAGAGCCGCCCTTGGTCGAATGGTGGGATGAAGGTCTATGCTCGGAAAACTACGAGAACCTTGATCAAGCCAAAATTGACACAGAAGACTCGATTGTTACCCAATTTGTGCAACATCCTGTTTTGATTGAGCCGCCGTCTATGAAGAATATGCCAGCCCCAAAGCCGCTACCATTGACCAGTAAAGAACAAGCGAAATTACGAAGAATGACACGCATGGCGGCATTGAAGGAGCAGCAAGCGAAAGAAAGGCTTGGATTAGTCCCAACACCAGCACCAAAAGTAAAACTCGGAAACATGATGAGAGTGCTCGGCGAAGAAGCCGTCAAGGACCCCACCGCAGTCGAAGCCCGAGTGAATAGCGAAATCGCCGAACGAAAAGCCACCCACGAAACCATGAACGAAGACCGCAAGCTTACCAAAGAAGAAAAACACGAAAAGCTTGAACAAAAGAAAGCTCAAGACGCCGCCAAAGGCATCCATGTCGCCGTCTTCAAAGTCGACTCCCTCGCCAACGGTCGCCACAAATTTAAAGTTAACAAAAACGCAGAACAGTCCAACCTCAGCGGCACCGTTGTTTGCGGCCCTAAACAAACGCTCATCTGCGCCGAAGGCGGCCAGAAATCCGTAAGAGACTATACCAAATTGCTTCTCAACCGCATCAACTGGGCCGAGAACGACATCCCGCCCGTACGCGAGGGAAACAGAGTCGCCAAGGAGAAATGGCTCCAGGCGCAAGAGGAAGACGGGACGCTTAAGGATCTGTCAGAGAATCGGTGTGTGTTGGTCTTTGAGGGAGAGACGTCGTCGAGGGTGTTTAGGAAGTGGGCTTTCAGGGTTGTGGAAACGGACAAGGAGGCCATGGATGCGTTGAGCAAGGCGAAGATGGAGAATTTTTGGACGCAGGCGAAGAGCATTCAGTGAAACGCAAAAATGCAGATGGCGTGTGGACAAGCGGTCCTCGGGTATAAACACACCGAGTGAGCTCGGAGCAGCCAGCTCAGTACTTGCATTGTGTCAATGCTCAGGCCCTGATATATTTGAACGCATAAAACCGTATCAAAACCCCAAGAGTCTCCATATGAAACAGGTTCTTGGTCCCAGATGGTAACCAATGAATATAGGAGAATCAGCAAACAGGAAGGACGCAGGTCTGAATCAATCGGTTTCGGAAATCACGCAGGTGGTCTGTAGGGAAGGCCTCTATTATATGCGCTAAGAGCATCGAGTTGAAGAGAACAAATCAGCATTCATCACATAAACAAGGCCTACACTATCAGAGCGCAATGGGGACAACTAGTGACGTGAATCATGGAATTTTGCAGGCCAAAGCTATGCTGAGCTCTGACTTGAAGTAGTTGCAAGCCCATAGATTACATCATGGAATCCTCGTGCAGATTCGACTTTCCGCCATAATGGCTTTGCCGCATGAGCTTCAATCACATGCTCTCTTCCATTCTTGACCTTCCATCAACGCCCTTCAAGATAAGCTGACATCGACAAAAATGCGTGAACAATCTTTGCAAAGGCTCAAAAGACCAGAGCGGCTCCTTTAGTCTTCTTGTCTCCGCTGAACAAATATTAGCACTGCATTTCAGTCCAGGCGGTGAACCCAACCCCAATTCAAAGTGTTTGCATCTCTTGAGAGCCAACTGCGCCTTGGTCTTGCATTTGACGCATTCTAATCGGAGCACAACCTTCTTCGTGGTCTTGGCCTTCTTGTGGAAAACGGGCTTTGTCTGACCTCCGTATCCCGACTGTTTTCGGTCGTATCTTCGCTTCCCCTGCGCGACTGGAGATGCCTGCGGTGACCTGGTTTTAGACGTGCCCCTTCAACATTTCTTTCCCCAACTCACTTTTCCAGCCTTGTACTGAGTCACCTTATGCTGCTGGTGGCTCTTGCAGTCCTGTGATCTCTCAGCATCAATGACGATTCTGCTTTGCAACCTAACCCACCTTTCCACGACAGAAGGTTCGCCTCGTTTTCGGAACGTTGACCTAATCAAGATGTCAGTATTTTTCAAAGCTTCCTGATGCTCAGGGTTACCATTTTGATTGCTTTCCCTGAATGCGCGAAGGTAACAAGTCGGTGATAGAGCCTCTAAAGTGGACAATTGTGCGATCTAAGCGGAATGACGGAACTAGCGCCTCGCCAAGTATCATAGTCCAATAAGCACGCGCTAGCATCGACACAGCGAACGCGGAAGTCTAGTCGCGCTTCGTCTGAGAATCAACAAGTCTCCCACTTTTCATCACAAGCGAATCTATTTCACGAAGCTACGAATTGCTATGCGCTGTATGAATTATTGCTTACGCTACATTGAAAATCCTACGCTACCTTCATGCCTTTCAAATCGACGTGTGGTAGGCGCCGAAACTGTCGATGCCTCCAGATCCCCCACTGTTCGAAGAACACAATAGCGCCGAGGAATCTACACCCCTTACAGACGAAAGTGCGTTACAATAGAGCGCTCCTGAATCCGGCGACTGACACAGTGTGCAGATGTCGCAATTCTATACCAGATCATCAAGTCCGCCGAACAGTATCCCAATGTTGATACCCTCCCCTTCCGTGCCATCTACGCCGCATATGAGACAATCCTCCCCAAGAATGGACTGGAGCCAGATCGTGACCAGATATACCTGCGCTTCCTGTTTCGATTGGGCAACGGCAGGAAAGAAGGACAATCGCTCTATGAAAGTTTCGAAGCGCTACTCGAGGAGCTTGGATTTCAAATCGAGTTTGTCCCGGATGAAGATGGCATACAGGAAATTGCGAAAGGCCTCGATATGGAGGCGCACGGCGCGCCCGTCTATGCGCAAGTGCGCGAGACCCCGGGGCACCCAGGACGATCTAGGCGAAGTTCGCTCGACTCTAAATATGATGCCGAAGATGAAAGTACGGAGGAGATGGGATCGCGACCTCGATCGCGAGCTTCTATGTCACGCCTTGATACCAGTCAACGATCCGTCCTGGACCGTCGACCGTCGACGAGAGCCACTACAAGAAAGACAGAAAAGACTCTTGCTCGTGCTTCACCTTCTAAGCCTTCGATCAAGCAAGCCAGGAGGGGTAGGCTAACAGCATCAGAATTCGCGAGTAGTCCACAGCACCTTCCACAGAGAAGGACATCCTTATCAAGCCAGCTTAGCCAGAGGGAGCAGCGGCCTACTCCCTCCCAGGAGCTCATGTCCAACTACTCACGCAATGCGAGTCCTCCAAATGGAATCAGTTTGCAGACAACCGAAAGCGGAGAGTACAATAGCATTGAAGTTCCGGCAATGCCTCATCCCGTTGGGCCTAGTTATACCTTGAATCGACGTGAAATGTTATACAACCCTTCCAGAACCCAATTATTTCGAGATGCAGAAACCTTCCATCACTACCGGATTCAATCCGTAGCCCGAGACATTGTGGATAGATGGTGCGATGCTGCTCTACGAGCAAGAGACCGGTATGAGCATTTAGATAGACTGGCGGCTGCTCATGACGCTGAAATACTTCTTCGGCAGGCATTCGAGCATTGGCGGCTCAGATTGCATGCGAAGAAGCAAGCCGCAGCTACAGAGAGATATTTCAAGCACCAAGAACGAAGGATAGGTAAAGCTCGGGATCTGATGTTACTGGGCAAGGCCTTCACCCATTGGGTTCAGTGTGCATTTGAAGAGCGACTGCGTATCACCGATGCCCAACGTAGGATTCTCAGCCTGAAGTATTTCCGAGCTTGGCGAGAGATCACTGTCAACAATCAACTCAATGTGCGTCACCAAGGACTGCGAAAGTACTTTGGGATCTGGAAGAGACGCTATGTTCGAAGCCTGACAGATGATGTCAGGGCGGAGCTCGTACACCGTGAAAGCATCGCTAAAAATGCATACTGGCGGTGGTTTTGGGCCTTCTGTGAAAGACGCGCCCCCGAATGGAGAGCTGGAAGACTCCGGCGCAAGTATTTCTCACAATGGATTACTACATTCAAAAGCAGCAACAGGCAGAACTATTATATCATGAGCCAATATAATAATTCGATTCGGCAGCAAACTCTCAACAAATGGCTCGCAAAAGCACGGATTGAAATCTCTAATCGGAACGAAGCAGTGATCTTCAATCAACAAAATGAGGCCGCTCATGCCCTGCAATCCTGGAGACGGACTTGCATGTATGCTCCACTGTACGAACAGGTGTCCAACATGGTCGATTGGAGGGTAGCCGGTGCAACGTTCGCAAATTTCGTCACCAAACACAGATACGAAAGACAAGCGGAGGCTGTCAGCAGAGCGAGAGTCATGAGAAACGCATGGACCCAGTGGAACGATCGCCTTCGCTGGCAGACTATAGCTCACCGCATCGAGGATCGCTATTGCCTAGAAGCACTCTATAAATGGGTAGTTTCAGAGAGACACATCCTTCTGCAAAGACTCTCAAATGAAAGACTCAAACATCGATATCTGTACAGACTGAGGGACGAAAGCGCCGCGCGACATTTGCAGCGTACACGAAGTCTTCGATCCATCGAAGACGCACGGGAAAAAAGATCCTTGCAACATTATCTCATCCGCTGGCACTCACGGCTAGAAGTTTACAAGCAAGATGAGCGCATTGCCTTCGAGTTCCAAGCGCCCAAGCTTGCTCAAGATGCATTGCGCCCATGGTCACAAAGTATAACACATTTGCAACAGCTGGATGTCTTTGCAAAAGACGCGCAATTCTTTTTAATTTCCAGAAGACTTCTCAAGCGCTGGCGCGCTGCATCGTTGGAGTCGAAGAAGCAAAAGCGGAAGAATGCATATGTACAGATCAGACGAAAGCAGAAATTGATTCTTGCCGGAAGCGTTATTCAGCAATGGCGTAGTGTCTCTGGCCGTATGGACGAGATCTCGCAACAAGCAGACCTGGCCAATCAGACTTCGTTGCTCAGATTTGGTACCACATTATTTGATCGCTGGCAAGATCAATTCAACGTAAGGAGAGACCAGGACGACCAGGCAAGTCAACACTATGAGAGACGACTACTAGAACGTCACCTCTATACGTGGATCGAACGACTCGAGGACCGAACTAGGTCCGAGGAACTGGCCGAGCTGAACTATGACATGCGTGTCAAGAATGTCGCATTCACCTGGTTCAACAAATTCCGGCTCAAGATCATTGAGCTGAAGGGCCAGGAAGCCAACGCTGAGAATCTGAGAAGCTGGTATGAGAAGCGTCACTTTCGTAATATTTTGAGACAATGGCACGACAAAACAGCGAAGAAACTTAGCCCGCAACAGGAGACTACCTTTTCGTCTCGAGTAGTCAGGACAAGGCCACGAGCTGTGATTGACGAAGGGCCCACAGGCCGAGCAGAAGACTGGACAGACTTCGACATTGGCGATTGGATCCCCGCACTGGAAGCGCAATCTAGTACCACGCCATTGCCTGGCTACTTGAGTACACCATCGAAACGAGCAGCTCATGCCAAAGCAGTGGTCAAAATTTCTACAACTCCAGCCGGTACGCCTTTCGAGCAGCGCCTCCGATCCCAAATTGGCTCCACGCCTCGGACGGCACGAAGAGGCGGCTTTGGGAGATCTACTAACGCCACGAAAGGCAGTACCTTTGGTGCCATTTTGGAGGACTCACCAAAGACCCCGGGCATGAGGAGGAACGAGTAATGGCGTAGGATGGACGTCGAGCGGCGTTGGATACTTGTTATGATTATTCAAAGATACCCTTGTAGCGCTTTTTGAATTTCTCGGGGTTCAGCGTCTGAGCGAATTTGTCTGTGCTACGAGTAATACAATCTAGGTTGGTTCGAGCCTTTTGTGACACGACTTTCTTGAGCCTGAGCGCTGTAAAGACCGACCCAATAAGGGCTGAGAGGCCCCCTTGCGACCCTAGAGATTACTTGCTTTAGGGCTGCATGAGGCTTAGATATCGGTCCGAGCCTTCGAGCTGCAGGGTCATGTAAACATCTTGTGACATCCCATTGCTTTTGCCCATTACGCCCCCATGCTGTGGAATGCTTAAAGTCGCATCTCCTCCCTGTAGACAGACTGTTGTCTACCTACTCTCTAAGCCTTGATCTACCATCTCGACCGTACCTTCAAGCTCCTTCCGGGTTGCTCTATGATGAGGAGAACAGTACACGAACGCTTTGACAGACTTGAGGCCTTGACCTCAGATCGATTCTATGCGAACAGTATTACCTGGTAAACCCCAGGCGAAGCTACAGGCCCTGTGTACTGCATATTGGGAAGGCTTGCGACTGGTCGTATATATATCCGGTAGCGCTCTTGTCATCCTAGGCGGTCCTCACCAACTACTCCAAACAATTTATCATGACGACCAGTACGGTCTGGAAGCTGTGGCCATCGATGAATCCAATGGAAAGATAGCTACGTGCAGCTCCAAAGAAGTGACCATATACAAGCCTTATGGCAGGGAAGAGGGCGTCCTTAAGTGGTCGTTCCAGTCATCTTTCCAACTACCAGACCGAACAGATACCCCGCTGGTATTGTCGTGGGGCTCTGAAGAGGAACTACTGATTGGATCCTCGTCTCTCAGACTCTACCGGACAGCAGAAGATGACGTCAATGTATGGACTCGCAAGCTACCCCGGCCTGTCAGCATCGCGAGCTTCTCCTACGACGCCAATTTCATTGCGTCCACAGGCCTCCATGACCGACTCATCAAACTTTGGCGGCGGCAATCATACGGCTCAGACGACACCCGGTTCGACTTTACATACCTCCCACATCCTACAACTGTGACAGCGATACATTGGCGGAGGCCCCATGAACATGAACATCTCATCGATAATGTGCTATTCTCTACATGTGCCGATAGCAAGGTTAGAATATGGGCCGTTACAGATCCACATGGGTTACAAGTACTACAGCTTTGGGCGGAGATCGATATGCAGGAGGTTATACAGCCACGAGAATTGAATCTTCCGTTTGAAGCGAAGGAACGCTATGCATTCTTCATAGATAGCAAAGATTTCGCATACGGTGTTGAACGAGCGAAGAAACTCGCTGCCGAAGGAGTACAGCAAGATGATCATGCTCTAGAGCATCTTAGGGAGGTTGCGAATGCGAGCCCAGAGGTCTGTGTGATCATCGACAGACATGGCAACATGTCTGCCTGGGGGCTGAACAATATTGGCTGTAAGGCCCGGAAAAATACTGATAAGTTCAATATTGCTCACGTTGAAAACGTCAATGTCTCTTTCTTGGAAGTTGTAGAATCGGAGGAGGCTAATGTCCAATTCCTGAGCTTCTGCAGCCAAATGCAAGACTCGTCATTCACTCTTCTCGTGCATCAATTCGATGGTAGAATTCTGTGGTACGAGAGCGAGCTTGATGAGCTCTTTGACCCATCTCCTCGTGAGGAGCGACTACATGCAAAAGCTTTGTGGACTGGGCATGATGGATTGATCAAAAAAATTGTTCGCAGTGGCAGTGGGAAATCACTCATGTCTCGTACTAACGACAATGAAGGTCTAATTTGGAAACAAGGACATGACAAATCAGGGATGGCTTTGGTACGATCGAGCTCGTTAACATGCCCTAGACACATCCATCGATCCTGCCTGCTAGAAGAGGGAGATTTCCTCATCACTCTACATCATCATAGTATATCATTGTGGGATGCACGGTCATCTGTCGCTAAGCAGCTGGCATCATGTACCGTCCGGACCGAAGGAAAGCCGCTATGTCTGCTATCACTACCACATCAAGTACAGGGCTCTCATACTTCTCTGGTCGCTACAATCACCTCAAAGATGGAGGCAGTGGTCTGGAAAATAGTCCTTCCGACAAAGTCTAAGCGAAGTATGAATGGAGACAAAAACACAATCATGGATGAATTTTGCTCCTCTCACCTGGGTATGACGGATGATCTTGCTTTTTTGCTGCCAGTAGACCCGGCTGGATCTCTCCCAGTTGTTTCTGGGTTTTTGGATCCATTTGCAAAGGACTTGGCTATCGCCTACACTACCGAGGGAGTTTTGCGTGCATGGGCTGCCACTGTTGATTTCGAGAGAAGCCGTGTACACTGGCTGGTGACCTCGAGTGTCGAGACCGGTATTCATATGCCTTCACTAGCAAGCGGAAGTTCAATCAGGAAGGTCGCTGTTGTGGACAAAGCGAAGACTGGGCTAACTATCTGGAATTCTTCGAACGCTCAGCTCGAATACGAATCGAAATACGACCCCTCAGACACTATCCAGGACTTGGATTGGTCCTCAACCCCGGATGATCAATCGATTTTGGCGATTGGTTTTCCTTATAAAGTAACAATATTGGCCCAGATGCGATATGACTACGTGAACGCGGGTCCTGCGTGGGCACCTGTGAGGGTGATCAACATCAAGGAGTTTACGTCTCATCCTATTGGTGATAGTACATGGCTTGGAGATGGTGACCTCGTCGTTGGGGCTGGAAATCAGCTCTATGTCTACGATAAGGATGTGAGTACTTCTGACGACATGGTCACGGATCTATCAATTCCAATGCACGAGCATTATTCACTGAACATTTTCGATTTGGTCACTTACTTGAACGGCCCATTACCTGTCTTCCATCCGCAATTTCTTGCGCAATGCATCCTCGCCGGCAAGCTGGTGCATGTACATCGAATTCTCATTGGCCTATACAAGGCACTGAAATTCTTCGTGGCGGGTGACCAATTGAACAGCTTTGTCTCAATGTCACCCGTCGATTTCTACATCCAACAAGAGGTAAGACGTTCGAACATACATCATAAAGCTCCTACTGAAAGCATTAGGACATCTCTCATACGGCGAAAAAGGAGTTGCGGTCGTCCTATGCAGATTTCGTGGACGATGATGAGCCAGAGACTGTGACTGAGGAGCTGGCAGCCTCCCTGAATGAAAGTCTAGCAAAGTTGGCCATCCCGCAGCTATCAAGTCACGAGCAGATTCATCTTGCTGCTATCGTGGAGTGCGTCGCAACTGCGGAGAAGTATCGACGTTCCATGGACCTAAACGCCATGCGGTATCTTCTGTTCTTCCGACAACATATGATCAGAAAAGCTCAGGCCTCTGCGCGATTCAGCGTTACTTGGCGAGAAATTGTATGGGCGTACCACAGCGGTAGTCAGGACATACTAGTCGATCTGGTGTCAAGACAATTCAATGGCAGGATGCTGTGGGAACATGCGAGGGAGAGCGGTATGTTCATGTGGATGACTGATCTCAATGCTCTTGTAAGTATGCTTGGCGAACTTAGGGACTCGTCAGCTAATGTAAGGTACAGCGAGCGCAATTCGAAGTCATAGCGCGTAATGAATACACCAAGACTGATGAAAAGAATCCCATCGATTGTAGTCTCTACTACCTAGCGCTAAGAAAGAAAAGTGTCCTGGTTGGTCTTTGGAGGATGGCAGCGTGGAATCGAGAGCAATCTGGAACGCAGAAGCTCTTACGAAACGACTTCTCGGAACATCGATGGAAAACAGCGGCTTTGAAAAATGCCTATGCACTACTAGGAAAGCGGCGATTTGAATATGCCGCTGCATTCTTCCTACTGGCCGGCAATCTCCAAGACGCGGTCAATGTGTGTGCTCACCAGATGGAGGACTTACAGCTTGCTATTGCTGTCGCTAGGGTTTATGACGGTGACGATAGTACTGTACTCCGCTCACTGCTCGAAGACAAGGTGCTTCGGCAGGCAGCATCCGAGGGCAATCGATGGCTAGCCACATGGGCTTTCTGGATGCTTGGCCGTCGAGACATGGCCGTGCGCGTCCTGATCTCTCCCGTCTCCACCCTCATCGATTCACCCAAGCCTCCGAATCTGAAGTCCAAATCTTACCTATCCAGCGACCCTGCCTTGGTGATTTTGTACAAACAGCTGAGGGAAAAAACTCTTCAGACTCTGAAAGGCGCCTCGAAGATCTCGCCACGAGCTGAATGGGAATTTGTCATTCAGAATGCAAGGCTCTACGATCGTATGGGCTGCGACCTTCTCGCACTGGATCTTGTCCGCAATTGGGAATTCCTCAAGCAGCCGAAAGATGAAACCACGAATGGCGCCCGGCCCCCTGATCCACGCAAGATGCTGAGGAGAAGAAGCAGTCTCGTGGTCGATGATATGCCTAGCCCCAGATCGCCAACAGAGCATAAGACGAAGACGGCCGGAAAGCCTGCGCCGACGGTGTTTGAGGAGCCAGATACTAACAGCTTGTTGGATAGCTTTGGCTTTTGAAAAGGGTTGCCCTTTGCTGGTTCTGGTGTCTACGGACGCCGTTGGGATCAAGATGATTTTGCAAAAGCGTGGGCGTTAAATGCCAGGTGTATATACATACCGTACTTGCTGGGAGACTCAGACTGTTCGACACTCTCGTTGTACTGATTAGTTCACTTATGTATGAATAATCTCAGCACTATGCTGAAACGGATTCTGTTCAAGACATCTTTCGCAGAATCCACCATGCTTGATACAATGTCCAATGGAAGTTGCATTTGTCTCCCAGAATATATCATATATCTAACAATCTAACTTCAAGGCTCCTGACTCTCGACAGAATACTCTAGCATTGTTGGCTTCACTAACGTTATCTCTCACGTGACAGGTGAATCTCAACGACGGAGAAAGGGCATTGCAAACTCATTCAACATAAACCTCGCCGAGCGCGGCGAATGACATGCCAGACATGAAACACGGGCTGTCGTGCGATTCCGATCCCAACAGCAGAAGATCTCCCTGAGGCAGGCACCTTCATCAAGCAACGCGTGTCCGGATACAGCCTCCACGAACATGAACGCTCCCCACAAGTAAGAGCATACATGCGATGAAATGGCCCGTCCTCGAATCGCCACAATCCCCGACAAGCGAAAATCCAACCATGTGGCCCCCACCCCGCCGCATCTTCGTCTTCTGCTCCACCCCAACCGGCCACTCGCCCTTCCACCTCCTCGCCGCCCGCTCCCTCGCCCACGCCCTCCACGCCCACGGCATCCATCTCGTCCACGGCGGCGGAACCACAGGCCTGATGGGCGAGCTGGCGAAGGCGCGGAGTGGGCCGGAGAGTGTGCATGGGATTCTTCCGAGGGGGTATTTGGGGGTTGAACGGCCGGGGGAGGATGGTGGTGAGGCACGAGATGAAAGCCAGGAGGGTGGGAAGAGGGGACTCTGGGGGAGATTGCTTCCCCTCCCCTCGAAGCAAGATATAGGAGCAAAGAAACCACGGGCAAATGAAGCCGCGCTGCTCAGCCACTCAATCTACGGCCTCACGACCATAGTCCCAGACGGGAAGAAACTAATGGCGCGAGAAATCGCTGCCGGGGCGCCGGGCTCGGGGTTCGTTGGGTTGAGCGGCGGGTTCGGGACGATGGATGGGGTGATGGAGATGGTGTTGTGGGGGCAGATGGGGGTGCGTGGGTGTGGGGTTTGTTTGATGGATGTGGAGGGGTTTTGGGATCCGGTGGTGGAGTGGGTGGAGGGGGCGATTGAGAGGGGGTTTGTGAGGGGGGGAGGCGAGGGGGAGGCTTGTGGTTAGGGGGGGCGGAGGAGTGTGTGGGGGTTGGGGGGGTTAATGGGGGATGGTTAGATGTTGATTTGGAGTAGATGGATAACGGGGGTGGAAATGTGAGGAATCTATCTTGTACGTCCTTTTTCGATCTAGTGTTTGAAAGTTCAGTGTAATGTACGCTCCCAAGTCTTTAAACAGACACCTCTTGAAACGTCGGGTTGATGTGTCTTCGTATGTCGATGAGTTAGTAAAGGCACAGATTGAACAAGATATGATCTCTGAACACCTCGGCAGACACTATCAATATATAGAGAAAATAGGCTTAATCTAGAAGCGCTATCGCGAGCATTGGCCTTCGCTGTGACCTGTATTGGGAGATATCTCTTATAACCAAAATTGATAGCGAGAGGGATAACGTGATAAATTTGACAATATAATACTGGGCGCATGCATCAAGGGACCCATATTTGAATCAAGTTCATGCGTCACAATGTCACCAGCCAGTGAAAGACCCCAAGTCATTGTTGAATCCTATCCTCACAAGTCCTGGTCATAGTCTCTGGGATTGCTAGGTAGCTTTCTCCGCTATTTCGCCAGCCGCCAATCAATGAGATGTAACGGTAGAAATTGATTGAGCATCGTCGCCTTGAAAAGAAAGTAGACGTGTTTTATGGAGAGCGAAACACTGCCAGTCGCTATCAATACAGAGGTACATTTCACAGCTTTCCCAACGAGAAAACCCCTAATCAAACATTTAGCTCTGAGGGGGGCCCCTTCCGTTCAGATCCTGCCGCATTCGTCCTACGTCTGGTGATACATGGCTTGGCCGACCCGCATTGTTGTTGATAGACGAAGTCTGTGGGTACTGTTGATAATGTGACGATGGAGAGAAAGCGGGACCTTGCTGCTGGTGCCATGATTGAGGTGGATTCTGCGCTTGCTGTCGGAAGAAATTTGGGTTGATGTGCGCACCTGGAGGAATGGACGCTCCTGGAGGAATGGACGCTGGCGTTGGTGGTGTTTGCTGGAGTGGGTGTTGCATACTGGGAGAAAAAGGCTGTTGTGGGAAGTGGTTCTGATGTGGTATCCCTTGGAGGTAGGGATCTTGAGTGTATTGAGGCTGTTGGTATTGTTGGGGATGGGATTGGCCGTATGAAGGGGGGTACTGGAAAGAGTAGCTTTGATGGGGGTGAGGCTGAGATGACGAGTGGGCCGGGTACAATGATGGTTGCGTCTGTGGATGGTGAGGTTGAGGAACCGAGGGAAAGTCGTTGTTCTGATGAGGAGGACGAGGTGGAAGATTGTTGCCAGGCGGACTAAAAGCGCGATTCTGAGCCCCCGGAGAGGACCTTTGACCGGAAGATGGGTATGCATGCGGTTGGCCATAACCAAGGGAGCTTTTCTGACCGTTTCGATCACTGTTTCCCCCTCGGCCTGTTCCACGGTTACCACGACTACCACGATGGCGTCCCTTGCCGTCGCCACGGTCTCCTCTTCCTCGGCCGCGGCCACCTCTTTGAGCGTTTCCACGATTAGCCAAGGGCTCCGTAGGTCCATCCCTTCGACCCATCATCTCATGTAAATTGGAGGGTCGAGACAGAGGCGTATACAGATCGTCGCTGTCCTCAGCCGCATCATCATAATTCAATGATGGGTTTACAGGATTGGGTGGGTTTTCTGGCCAGGCGTTTGAACGCTCGTGGAAATGATCATCCGGCTTCCTAGCCCTTTGTTGTGGTCCACGTGAGAAACCATCTTCACGGCCATGCTTAGCATCATGCCTTGCCCGTTTCTGTAGCTTGACTTGACGTTTGTGCTCAGCTTCGGCTTCATCGTCTGAGAATTCAAGCTCATCATCCCCGACTTCTTCATCGTGCAAATTTGAGGCGTCAGATCCCTTGAGAGCCTTCAACGGCTGAGTGAAGACCGTTGTAGCAAACTGAGAAACATAGAAAACTTTTGTGTCCTTAGCTATCCCAGCCTCGCTCATGGAAGCCGGATTAGTGAAGCGCACTGAGTAATAGGGCTGCTGAACTCGGCCTAATGTCTCTGCAACGGCTCCAATCACGCTTCTGTCTTCCAGGAGGAGCACCGAGCCAGATTCTAGAACTTGATATTCTCCAGACGTATTCGCCTTAATCAGGGCTAGATTCTCCACCAAATTTTCCACGCAGCCCAGCTCTTCGAGTTTCATATCCACGGTGATTGTCACGTTCGGTTTTGGCACGATCTCCTCAGGCTTCTCATTCAAGGTACGCGGAGCATCTCGAGTCACCTTCTCCTCAGCACCACCATCCTCTGCCATAAGCCTGCGGGCCTCCTCCTCTGCAGTCAGCATTTCGTAGTCATCCACTTCACTATCGCCCCCGATGTCATCAGAGGATGACGTGTCAGTCGAGCTATCCGTCGACGAAGACTCATACGGGGATGAGTCCACTTCAAATTCGGCCTGTTCATTCGATTTATTTGCTTCGACCAACACTTCAAAAGTTGGAACAGCGGACGCAACATTCTCTGAACCAATGTCGTGTGTCTTGAAATCTTTGAAAGGCCCTCCATCGTCTTCATTGGTATTTTTCTTGATACCTTCCACTTGCTGCACCTCTCTTTCTGAATCAATGTCCATGGTTTTATCTACGTCTTTCGATATCTGTCCCCCAATATCAAGACGCCCATCTTCCGGGATCTCAGCGCCAGCTAAGCTCTCCGCTGGTGGGACTATGGCTTGCTGCAGCTTTCTGTCCACCTGCGCTGCACTTGGTGCTGGGGGGAGCTGTCCATCTGATTCCCCTGCCCCAGACGCCATACCTTCCGTAGTAACTTGTAGTATCTGCGAAGGTTTTTCAGTGTTCAAAGGCACAGGATCCACTAGTTGCGCAGCAGGAAGTTGGGTTTGCTTTTCCGGTGTAGTGTCCTGCCTTTCCCTCGAAGGGGGTCTGTCCTTCATCTCCATTTCCCCTGCATGGGTGTTTGATTCGCCCTTGAAATAATCCAAGCCTGGGCTTTCCAGTTTTTCGATTACTGGGTCTAGTTTTGGGAGTCCATTTGATATCGTCGGGTCACCACCAATTAGGGAGAGTCCTGGTAAGTGAAAAGTTTTGGAATTTGCTGAAGGAATTGCTTTCGCTTGGGAAATCTCAACTTCCTGTATGAGCGCCCTCGGATCTTCAACGCGTACTGGAGTCGTGTCGTACAGGTCATCCAAATCGTCGATTGCAGGAGGTGTACTAGACGAGATCTCTGGCTTTGACAGCTCGAGTCGCATCCTCTTTGGAGAAGGCATTTCTAATTCTGCTTCCCCATCCATTGCAGGTTTCCGAGTCAAGGACTTTGGCAGACTCACATTGACACTGTCTAGGCTTCGTAGGTTTGTGGGAATTCCTAGGATTATCGCAAGCTTGCAATCTGAAGAGCTCGAAACTTTTTTGATAGGGCTGTCTTGGCAGCTGAAGAAAACAAAAATGTGCCCCCAGCTCAGTTATGTAGGCCCACACCCGCGATTGCCGCTTTTAGGGTGAGCAGGGGTGATGCGGCACCCAACCTTGGTGATCCAGCACTTCATCTGGGTGATGAGCACTCGACGGCTCATCCTTCCACTCACCAACCCCTAAGGTTTTAACACCCAGAAGCGTAGTCTTTATATAGCCCAGTCTAGAGGGCCTTAGAAATGGCTGCCACTGTGGGTATAAAGGAGAGCGGTAGGCCGCCCGCTCCAGCTCTTCAAATTGCAAGATTGCAACGCCCTCCCACCACATCTATTCTTAACTCTCCCCCTATTATAAACGATTATAGGTCGCGAAGTAGTGCTAGCGGACGAAAGGAAAAGCTGAAGACATAATTTAGGACAACAGCGCTTTCTTTTTCTGATGCTCTCTATAATAGGTCTTTGCTTGGACTCTGTTCTCTCCCATATAACTGCTTCTCTAGAGACGGTCACCGTTGCTTGGGTCGTGTTTCGAAACAACGGCTGGGTACATGATACGAATAGACGAGTACCTGATTTGATTTGATTATTTATACTCCTACTCTAGTAAAACTACATTACTAATGAGGGTGTTCCTTATACCTTTCACCTCCGAGTATTAGACGTACTCGTTGGCCGCTGGAGAAACCGTTAGAGCCTGCGCTCTGGTCCAAAACTCCCTCTTAGACGAGTACCTATTAATGGGATTTCGCTTGTCGCCTCTCCTTCTTGTTTCCGCGTGGTGGCTCAGACATGACACCGAAGCGATGCTGTACGTGCTTTTATATAGAAGCACTTCATCCATCGATTGCGTTCCGGATCTGTATCATTGGCTTTTTGCTCTCGGTATCGCTATTGACTTATATCCAAAATTGCAGAATTGTACTTCTCCACTATGCTTCCGAAAGCCCAACGTTTTGCCTCTTCTTGGCTGTTCCTGGCAGCACTCTACCATGCAACTTATTGTATAGCGGCTCCTCCACTACGCCTACCATATAATGGTCCGTTGTCATCCATTCTTCGAGCCAGCAATCACAGTGTCCGGCTTCCAGATAGCGCCCTCAAGTTCGTCTCCCTGCTCTAGATTGCCCAGCACTTTCTAAATTTACCCTCCCTCAAGTGTCCCTGCCTCCGGATTCTGCACAACAAACGACCTACAAGCCCCCGTTGAAAGATACATAATCGACATCCGCCCTTCCACCACAATCTTGCATCTCTTCTATTGCCCCGGTCTCCCTATTGACCGAGACGCGATGGATAACACTATCAAATTCGTGCACGATTACATGGCACGCCAAGCGTACACGTACGGAGAGAATGCTCATCTCGTGGCTGCAGATGACCCCTATCAGATGGCAAGAGTCCAGGACCAGAATTGCACCTTCGAAATAAGTTCTTCGGGCCTCAGTCCCCACACGGGAGTCACGTACCATTTGACATACCAAGTCGTTCTAAATGTAGTACACGGTCTTTTCAATTTCCTCACTCCTGACCGACTGGGAAGTATTGTGGCAATAGTTTTCGATCCGAGTCTTGGCGAGGAGAAAGTCGGAACGTTGGGCCTCCGACCTTGGGAGGATTGAAAGGTGACGCTCTTTGTCACGTGGTGGATGCAGATGATAGGATGGAGCAATGGCCTGGAACCTCTCATACCTCTTTGGTACTAGCTTACGGGCCTCAGCTCTGCCTGGGCACTGTAGCATATTAAGGCCATTCTCTCCATAGATCAATCAACAATCTTTCACACCACATACTATTATACTGACCCCGTGTCAACATGAAGAGAAAGGAATGCAACAACACGAAAAGAGAATGTCCAAAGTGTCATGCGGAACGAAGTAGATCATGTCAACGAAAGCAGATCGGGCATGCGTCATCCCAGCACACAGAATCACACAAGTCATACCTCCAACAATGCAGCAAGTCCTTGAAGGAAAGACGCCAGCACAAAGATCCGAGCACTGACAGCCACTCCAATGTCCAAGTGGCGCTCATAAGTGTTGACAAGAGTATCCATAGCTGGGAATACAACAAGTAACAAGAGCAACAGCCACGCGATCTTGCCTTTCTTGTTGCTCCTTAGGCATTCACCTCGGCTCCCTTTTCTAGCAGCATATGCATTACGGAAGTGTGACCTTCATCCGATGCCGCCTGCAATGTGGTGCCATATTATCCGCCTTGGGCATCGACCTCCGCTCCCTTATCCAGCAGCATTTGTATCACCAAAGTATGACCTCCAAGCAATGCCGCCTGCAATGCGTTACCATAAGGTCCGCCTTGGGCATTCACCTCCGCTCCCTTATCCAGAAGTATCTGTACCACGGAAGTGTGACTATTTTCTGATGCCGCCTGTAATGCGTTGCCATATTTTCCTCCTTGAGCATTCACCTTCGCTCCTTTGTTCAGCAGTATCTGTACCACGGAAGTGTGACCTTCAAGCGATGCCGCCTGCAATGCGTTGCCATGATGGATGCCTCTGATGTTCAGCTCCGCTCCCTTGTCCAGCAGTATCCGCACCACAGAATCGTAATCTAGTTCAGATGCCCAGTTAAGTGCAGTACGTCCATCTCCATCCTCAGCGTCCAAACTAAGATCCGTTGATTGCAAAATATCTCGAAGGATATCACTGTGTCCATTAAATGCTGCCAACCGAATATCAGTCATGTCGGGTTGGTCCTCGTAAGTGTTATAAGCTATTCAAAAAACCTGGAACCAGTACTTGAATCTTCCACTGCCCGTATTATATAGCTCGTAGATCATATCCATTGGAAGACAAACCTGCTGTCTTATGTATACTCTTAGGGTTAGGGTTAGTCGGCTCGAGTAGCTTTCTGTACGAAGCAAGTAAACTACCGTTTTGTGTTCTTCGTGCTTTACTAAGTATTATGTTATTATGGCCAGGAGCGAGACCGAATGCGACACAACTTGCATGTTCTTCCATAGTAAGGTGGTTAGCGCAACTTACGGGAAGTGCTGACTTATGTTAGATGGCACTGCTTGGGAGCAAAGTAGATTAGATCGCTCGGCCGTGTGCATAGAGATTATTACCCAAATATAACATACATAAACTGATAATTATATAGATAGGTGGTGCATCTCAATACATCGTGTCAAGTTGTTTAATGATTCAAATAGAAAATCGGTTATGACTGATAGAGAAAAGATTTCTTACATTGAAATTTTATCTCGAGCATTCATGACACGGGGTCAGTATAATAGTATGTGGTGTGAAAGATGTTGATTGATCTATGGATGGAATGGCCTTGATATGCTACAGTGCCAAGGCAGGGCTAAAGCCCGCAGGCTAGTACCAAGGAGGTATCAGAGGCTCCAGGCCATTGCTCCATCCCATCATTTGCATCCACCCCGTGACAATTCAGGTCCCCGCGAACGATTAGTCAAACACTTTGGCATACCTCAACGTTTTTGGTCGAGGAGTTGTCAATATTCGAATGGCTTCTTTGGTTGCGAGTAGGTCGAGGATGACCAGGGTCGACTTATGACGCATGGTATCTATACGAGGCCTCGTCGCGCAGTCCCCAAGGGGCTCGCTTCCAGACTCTCGCACCTCTACCGCCCTCATGCTTATCTAGCTGTTCCCTGCCCCTCGCTTAGCTTTGTACCTCAATCGACCTCCGCCGCGGCAGCCAGATGTACCATCACTATCGTTCGCCTCGTAGAATGCCTTGCAAAACACTTATCAGCGCCCTCCCAGTCTGGATTTTCGATCTTCCGAGGCTCGTCGCCAGTGCTCCACCGATCATTAAAGACTCAGCGTTGGCGCAGCTGGAACCATCAAGGCCACGGGCTACAGTCTCGCCGCTGCAATTGGCGCCCTCAAGAATTATTCGGCAGAACGGCTCATGAAAGCGTCATAACCCGAAGCATGAACCCACTCGAATCGAAGTACTCTCCGGTTCAATCGCTCGAATAAAGATGCCATTTCTAACCTAGCCTTGAATGTACTCAGGCGAGCGAGATTTTTTTTGGCGGATTTCGTGACACGAGTAGAATCATAATGACATTAAGCTGAGCACCGAACCACTCAAATACATTCTTGACTTTGACTGTGGTCGGCGTTTGGTATGTTTTATCTGACACCGAATGACGGTGGTTTCCCCCGGGTTACAGGGACTTTGGAATATCCAACTGCATGGACGACCTTTTCCGACTATACTTTTTTACAAGAGCTGCCTTAAACCTCTCTCTTCGCCGCGTCCCTAGAGACTTGTTGGTCCACACCATTTCGCCATTTCTTGAGGTCGTCCGGACTCAAAATTCCGCAGCAGTTCCTGTGCGTTCCTCAAATCGTCCCTGCGAAGCCATGTATTCTTCCAGCGTACTTCATATTCGTAGCCCCTGGACCCCTTACGAATCCGTCTCTTGCCAATGATCGCTGTGATTTCCCATTGCTCTTTATCATCCTGTGCTGAATCACGAGGGCCTTGCGCCGTCTGCACGAGTGGGGAACTTGTGAAAGCGCTGAGAGAACCCGGGGTGGGTAGGGTGGTGCTATTGGGTCTCAGGCGATCGTCAAGTTTGATTGTAGTCTCAGTAGTGGGATCGATGGTGAACTCCTTCGAAAAAGAGTTGTGGAGCTTCGCAATTCCGTCCTCGGACTCCACGCTCGTTACAGCGTTAGCCTCGCCGATCTTGTCGTCATCCTCGACTAAGACCGGATTATCTATATGATGTCAGACATAAGCTAAGCTACTGGGCGTACGTACACAGGCGAGGCGTACCTTTGCTATTGCAGCCTCATTTGACCCCTTTGCGCTTGGCTTGTTCTGCTGGCGTCGTACATGGTACAGGGCGAAAGGATCTATGCACTTAGGCTTGGCGTGCATCTTGCGCTAGTTCTAGCCTGGACCCCTTCTTTTGAGGCTCAAGAGGCTGTTGCTCAGACCCCGATGTCCACCTCGTTCAATGGCGCATGAAAGCACGGCTGCGCCCTCAGTCACAAGCAGAGATGGGGCTCGTCACATCAGACGAAAGGGCACAACGTCCAGACCAGAGGACAAGTTCCAGCGCGCGAACATTGTAGCTTTCTGCATATTTACGTCGGTCAACATACTAGCCGCAATCTACGCACCTATTCAAGACTGTGACGAGGTCTTCAACTACTGGGAACCTACTCATTATCTGAACCATGGGTTTGGTCTGCAAACGTGGGAATACTCTCCCGAATACGCCATCCGGAGTTGGCTCTACACGGTGCTTCATGCTATACCTGGCAAATTAGGAACATTGTTCTTCTCGAGCAGGCGCCATGAGTTCTACTTTGTTCGCAGTGTACTCGCATTTGTGTGTGCAGGCGCTGAGACGCGTCTTTTCTCCTCTATCTCGAGGGCATACAGTATTACCGCCGCATTCATTTCTATGATTGCCATGGTCACCACTCCAGGGATGTTTCATGCATCGGTGGCTTATCTTCCATCAAGTTTTGCTATGTATACTTCCATGATGGGTCTGGCGGCCTTCATGAATAACTTGGGTGAATCAAAGACCAGGGAAGGGATTGCGTGGTTTGGTATTGGAGCCACGATTGGCTGGCCATTCTCCGCAGCCCTCATTCTGCCTTTGTTCACAGACGAGCTAACTTACCTCTGGTTGACTGGACGTACGAGCGAGGTAGCAGACAGAGTCCTTGGTGGAGTCGTTCGGAGCTTGATCATTGTGGTACGCATCAAATCTGTGGTTCTTCTCACCCAAGTGATGGCTGATGTTCATAGCCATTCCAAATGGCAGTTGATCTGTTCTTCTATCACAAGGTCGTGTTTGTGCCCTGGCGCATCGTATCGTACAACATTTTCAGTGGATCATCCCGTGGACCTGACATCTTTGGCACCGAGCCATGGCATTTCTATATTCGCAATCTGCTGTTGAATTTCAATGCTTGGTTCTTGCTAGCTATGTGCTCTGGTCCGCTCCTATTGATGCGATTCGCGCTTGGTTGGGAGAACGCTACCAGAGATCATCTATTGAGAGGTATGGGGCTAGTTGCTCCCTTCTACCTATGGCTAGCCATATTCTCAGCGCAAGCGCACAAAGAGGAAAGGTTCATGTACCCTGCGTATCCCTTTCTGTGTTTCAACGCTGCACTTGCTCTGCATTACCTTTTATTCTACCTCGGCAGACCCCGTAGCATTGCAAGAAAAATGCCAGCAAACGTCAGGCTTCTCGTCGTGTCCATCTCCATCATTTTCATGGCAATAGGTGGTGTTCTGAGGACCGCTGGTACCGTGGGTGCCTACGGTGCTCCGTTGGAGATCTATTCACCACTACAGAATTCGCCATACGCGCAGATGGAGGGCACCGTCTGCCTCGGAAAGGAGTGGTATAGATTCCCATCCTCGTACTTTCTGCCGAAGAAGATGCGAGCCAAGTTCGTCAAAAGTGCCTTTGATGGCCTCCTTCCCGGGCAGTTCAGTGAAGCTACAACGGGCTTTGGTCTCTTCCCTACATGGCTCGTTCCACCTGGGATGAACGATCAGAATATTGAGGACCCGGGGAAACATGTGTGATGAGATGCTACCCTTCGCGATCTGTTGCTGACATTCGCAGGTTGACATCAGCCATTGCACCTTCTTGGTGGATTCATATTTTCCCGGAAGCCAGCCTTCGCCTCTGGAGCCGAACCACATACTCGACACAAAGACATGGGAAGAGGTACAATGCCGCCAATTTCTCGACGTCTCTCAAACTCACATCTTGGGCCGAATCTTCTTTATACCAGACTGGAGTATGGTCCCGGCAGCATACCGTCGCAAGTGGGGACGGTATTGCATACTCCGGCGCAAAAGTCGTACAACATCACAATAATACAAGAGACTGATGTCTCCGTTCCAGATTCCATCTGTTCCATGTCGAGTCTCTCCAGTCTTTGCGATTTCGGGCAACCGGACCCTCGATGTTGTGAGACGCAAATGAGGTGGGCAATGTCCGCAATATCCGCCTAACCTGATGTGGTCCGATTTTCCAGTGGGCCCGATAACAACCCCACATTATCAAAGCATCCGTCAAGCCCTATGAGTATGAGTATCTTGCCCTCTTGCTGGTCTTCTCTTTGCGAGCAGTGATTTGTGACACGCTATGTGATGTAGGTACTTTTCTCTGACCGGCTTTCTCGCTTTCTTTCGTCCACCATTCTTGCAGACCAAGATCATCTCATCACATCAGATATCTCCTCTTGAGTTGAAGCCTGCTGTTCAATTGTTCGCCTGCATTCGCTCAATTCGACAGACAAACATGGTGCCAAATATCATTCCGATGGCTCGCCATCATTGTACCCATTTGACTCAGCTGATGGCCGAGAACGTGAAATACGTCTTATATGGAGGATTGCTTGCTGCTTTTTTCATTTATGTCCTGGTAACGCGAATCATCCAACGCAAGCAGAAGACACCACACAGACCGAACTCCCCAGACCCGGAGAAGCCAGCTTCGAAGAGATCGACTTCTTTCAAAGCTCCCGAACGACCACCAGGAGTATGGACACCGGTCGACTTCAAACGCCCAAAAGCGACTCCGCTTCTAGACTGGGACGTCCACAAAACAGAACCCCTACCCTACAGACCCTTCAGACACGGACCCTACCACATCACAATGGGCCTCCGAACAATGCAATGGGACGACTGGATCGAACTAGACAACCACTACCTGAAATTCCACGCCGACAAAGCCCGCCGCATCGCCGAGCGCGGCTCCAAATGCTGCCGCACCGCCCCCGAAGCCATGGACGGCGCCATCGAACTCCTCGAAGAGCTGTACGCTTCCCCCATCCCCACTCCCCACACGTCTCGCTCCCTCTAACCATACCCCCCCACCCGCAGCTGCTCCTACCTCCCCCAACGCTACCCCACCCTCTTCCGCTCCACCCCAACCGGAATCCACAACCTCGCCACCCACGAAACCTTCAACATCACGCACCGCCCCCTCCCCGAAGACCCCATGACCACCTGCGCGCGCCTCATCCAAGACGACCTCGCCATCATGTTCGAACGCCCGGACTCCCAATACTACCTCCTCGCCGGCGCCATCCTCCTCGCCGGCTTCTGGCGCCTCCCCGACAAATTCGGCATGCCCCTCTCCGAAATCCACACCTCGGGCGCCGTCCCCGGCTTCAAACCCAAACTGGAAAAAGGCATGATGAACTTCTTCCGCCGGATCCAGCCCGCCCAACCCGTCCTCCGCAACAACTATTTCCTCCAAGTCGACGACGACCTCGCGTGGAGCTCGTCCATCGGCTCCGAAGACGCCGACGGCGAGCAATCCCAATCCCTGGGCTGGAACACGGCCCGGAAAAACAAAGCCATCACGCACCACTATTTCCGCAGCGAGCGGCAATCGCTGCGCCGCCTGCCCCGCAGCGGCGGCGTCGTGTTTACCATCCGCACGTATTTCGAGCCGGTGACGAAAATCGCGCGGGAGCCGGGGGTGCCGGGACGGTTGGCGAGCGCGGTGCGGAGTTGGGGGGCGGATGTGGCGCGGTATAAGGGACGGGAGAGGTATGGGGATGTGTTGTTGGAGTTTTTGGATGGGGAGTGTGGGAGGCAGGGTGGGGAGGGGGTTGTGAAGGAGGGGGAGGAGGGGGGGAGGGGGTATCCTTTTTGATGGGGGGGTGGGTGGTTGGGTGGTTGAGGCTTGGCATGCGTTGTGGTGAATTATGGTGTTTGGTACGGTAGATGGGATGATGGGATTTAACAGTGCCACTGTGAGTATTGATGCCATGCGAATTCCTTTGCATCGGATTAGTACAGGCGATTCATGGTGCAGAATAACATCACATATCCATTGATTTAGACATGATTATCATGTCTTGGATGATTGATACATTAAGATCAAATCATTTTTCCGATCTACGAGTAAAGGGAATTAGAGGAGCAGAATAAGGTCACATTCAAGCACGATTATCATGATTTTGATTATCAATACATTATGATTAATTTAATTTCCCCCACTGATCCACGAACCACGCAAGCTATGCAAGCGAAAGTAGCGATGTTCACTTCGTAGCCGCCTCTGAAAACAAGTACAAAACACCACTCGATGGTGGATGATATTAACAGATGCAGCCCATGGCATCAGCATCGTCTCATGAAACCATCTCAATGTGCTTTCATCACGAAACGAGGTGCTCTCCACCCCCCTGTACAATGCAAAGGCAGATATACGCATGCCATCAAAAGAAAAGGAATTGCTCTATCACATTTCGTAGACTTTTGATTGTCCCCAAAACGCCTCGCTTGCATGAATTATCCCATCGTTCGAAAAATATTATTTGAAAGAAAGCATGTGAAGAGAATAGAAGAAAAGGACGAATTCAGACCAAGTCCACACATCGTATCATGTCATAATCCATCATCTGCCACCTCGGCTGCCTTCAATCCTCTGCCTAACCACATCGACGCCCTCGTTATTTCGACCCCGTCTCGTCTTGCCGGGGAAATCGACATCAGGATGGACAACACGCATGTGGCGTGTCAGTGCATCGTTCCTGCTGAATGTCTTTTCCTCAGTGCATAAGTGACACCGAACCTTTTGCTTGCGATTATTGTGTATGGTATCTTCATGTCGCGTGAGATCGTAGCTGCGACTGAAGATAGTATTGCAAGGTTTGCCGGTACTGGGATTGATCTTCTCGCACTTGTGCGGGCCAGGCTGATTGTTGCGGGAGACGTTATTTGCGGCTGCTTGCTGATTGTAGGGGGCGGTTGCAGAGGAGGGTGTCGTTGGTGTGGAGGTTGAGGCAGGAGAAGCGCGGTGAGCGTCGCGGCGGTGTTTCTGCAGCCTGGCTGATGTGTCGAAGCGAGCGTGGCAGTCTGAGGCTATACAAGTGTAGGAACCTGAGTTGGCTGAAGTATCGGCAGGTCGCTGAGTTGGACCTTCCTGTGAGGACGGTGGAGAGCGCTCGGGTATGATTCGAACATGCTCTTCTTGGCCAGACTCGCTCTTTGTTGATTCCATTGAAGTCAGCGTAGACGGAAATTCCGGGACTTGATCTGAGCCGCTTCGCATACTGCTGCTTTGACGCCGCGATTGCGAGATGAAGGGGTATTGTTGAGGCATAGCCGGGACTGAGGGTGGCATGAAGGTGAAGCTAGAACCTTGCGAAGGTGGTGCAGGTGACGAAGAGTAATTAGAGCTCTGACTTCTTCTTGCGGCCATCGAACCGAAACCTCGCTCGCTGCTGTTTTCAGCGCTCCCGCGATTGATGCGTCGATCACGAGGATTTGCCGAGAGTTGATGTTCTGGTTCGCGGTTTGGTGAGGGGAACAGAGGCATCTTGGCAGCCTCATCTGATTCGTGATACTCCCAAACCGCTTCTTTGGGTGAGATGGTTTTGGGAGGGTTCATGAATTCATGACGCGATGGGGGGTGGTGTTGCGCGTATGCATGTGCATCAGCCTCCATCTTTTGCTGTTCTCTCATTTGCGCTGCGGAGTTTAGCCGAACGGCGGAGGTGTTCGGGCTCGATTGCTGGAGCTGGGCCGCGGCATAATCTGCTGAAGTCTCGCGAAACGGTGAACGCCGCGATGCCAGATTGTTAGATGCCGGCGACATTGAACGTGCTGACATATGACCATTGTTGGCAGCATGAAGAAGCTCGTTCAGCGCTGCATTATGAGGTGTGAGGAGGCCATTCTGGCTGGCGGCCGACTGTCGTGGTTGCGACGATGGTGCTGGCTGCGCCATGGCAGGATTGAAAAGCTCATCTTGGTAGATATCCGACATGGTCCGATCGAGCTGTGGTGTGTTTGTACGCAAATCCGCTGACGAGTCCTCGTCGCCGCCATACGACCCTCTCGACGAAAGCTGTCCTCCATTCATGCTCGACCCCCGAGTCTGGCCCATGTTATTCCTCATGTCTGCTTGCGCTGTCATCATCGAACCCGCATTGTTGCCCGCGATGTTGAAGTTCTGAAATGCCGGATATAAAGATTGGTCACTGCCCTGCGTCGAAGCAGGATAGTTCGGCTTTGGATATTGTGCGCTGACTGGAAAGGAGCCGTCGAAGGAATCGTATTGCGCAGAATGCACCGACTGATTGTCCGTGTCAACAATTTGAGGGTAGCTCGATGACTGGGTGTACGGAGAGTCAGGTCCGACAGATCCGACCGACGACCCAGACGACAACCTCTTGTGAGAGCGATAGCTCGACGGAGTGTACTGCTGTGCGTGGGGCACTAAGTAGCTTGCGTCTTGGTAATTCCACTGCGGCTGAGAGAAGTCGCTGTCGTCGGTCACCAGAGGAGGGGGGGTGGCAGAGGGCAGACCACAGTTCGGCGTCGACTGCTGGACCCGAACCTCTGGGTAGTGCGAAGAGCTGTTCTGCATAAATTGTGAATCTGGGAGACCGTAGTTGACGGGGTCTGAGGGGGTCGATTGTCTCGAGTCGAAGTAGTAGGATTCGCTAAGTGGGATTGAATAGTTGAGTTCCGGTGGCGGGTGTTGAGGAGCCGAGTAGGCGGCCTTTGTATTGAAGAGTGGATTGTAGAAGGTGGTCGACACCGATGGAGAGGTGGTTGGTGAGGGTGACACGGAAGGGGAGTGGTAGGAGTATTGACGTGATGGACGAGGATGCGCTAATGACATCTCTCAGAGTTCTCGGTACGGTCGGAACTAATAGGAATGAAGGAACCAGGAGTGGCGATCGTTGATGCTTATGAAGGGAGAGCACAGTGACTGGGTCAGATCTTACTCATCGACATTAGGTGTTGGATGGTAAAAGTCAGGATGTGGTCGGCTGATGCGATATAGTCGTAGTGTGCTCCTGTGTTCACTTTATCACAGTGTCCCAGAACAGGAGGGCGGATCGCAAAGAATATATCAACGGCCCGACAAATTTTCTTCTTCGAACTACTTTCTACTTACGTCATGCTGTTCGGTGTCTGCAGCTACTGTCCACTACCACCCTGCGATTTCCCATGTCGGAGCGCCAACCTCCGGCTGCTAGCCTCGGTTTGTGGAGCTTGTCCCGATGCGATTCGCCCTCCTTGTCCTTCTGGAAGCTACCCGGGACCCTGATCGACACGGGCTGCGCCTTCCAAATATAGCATAATCGAGCCCAAGCAGCCCTCCACCTGCCAAGTCGCACACCTTTCTTGCTTTCTCGTTAGTCGTTACTATCACAAAACTCCAATGCACGTCGTGAGGCGCAGTGAGATGATGTGGCTCGTGCAGCTCTCTCTTCGCTGCGTTTGACCTCTATCACCCCAAAGGTGTGCAGTGCCGGTGGCCTGTGGGATTGTGCTGC
>JAABUP010001850.1_pt1 | contig 43226 bp, 36 predicted proteins | sample 5559201 | NCBI WGS metagenome assembly JAABUP01 (sample SAMN10711887, study PRJNA513373) | rock metagenome | isolation source: Antarctica rocks | place: Antarctica
TGACTTTGTGGAATATTTCACAAATCCGCGCGGCGGGCGGTGTGGCTCGTGCAAGGCGTGATGGGCCGCGCCACGGGCGGGTTGTCGGGGCATATGTTCTGCGGTAACGATCGCGCGGTCACGCCGCCCATCATGCAGACGGCGTCCCACCCTGTCGGCCACCTCGTGCGGCTCGCGGGGCGCTGCGGACCGCGTTCGGTAGCCATAAAGGAGCAGCCTCGATGACGGCCACCACCGCCACCCCCACGCCCACGCAGGCCGGGTCCGCCCGTGTCGGCGCGATCCTCGATTACTATCGCGGCGAGAATCCCGGCGTCCTGACGAATCTGGCCCGGATGCTCTATCACGGGCGGCTCGGCGGCTCCGGGCGGATGCTGATCCTGCCGGTCGATCAGGGCTTCGAGCACGGCCCCGCGCGCTCGTTCGCGCCGAACCCGGCGGGGTACGATCCGCGCTACCACTTCCAGCTGGCGATCGACGCCGGACTAAGCGCCCACGCCGCGCCGCTCGGCGCGCTGGAGGCCGGGGCGGCGGAGTTCGCCGGGCGGCTCCCGCTGATCCTGAAGTTGAACAACCACGATGTGATCGCGGACGAGGCCGATCCCCTCGCCGCACAGACGGCGGGGGTCGCGGATGCCCTGCGCCTCGGCTGCGTGGCGATCGGCTACACGATCTACCCCGGCACGGCGGAGCGCCGCCTTCTCTACGAGCAGTTGCAGCGGCTGACGCGCGAGGCGAAGGAGCACGGGCTGGCCGTGGTCGTCTGGTCCTACCCGCGCGGCAGCGCCCTCAGCAAGGAAGGGGAGACGGCGCTAGACGTGGTGGCGTACGCCGCGCAGATCGCGGCGCAACTGGGGGCGCACATCATCAAGGTGAAGCTGCCGACCGACCATCTGGAGCAGCCCGCCGCGCGCAAGGTCTACGAGCAGTACGACATCCCGCGCGCGACCCAGGCCGAGCGGGTGGCGCACGTCGTCAAGAGCACGTTCGACGGGCGGCGGATCGTGATCTTCTCCGGCGGCGCGATCAACACCGACACGGCGGCGCTGCTCGACGAGGCGCGCGCGATCCGCGATGGCGGCGGCTTCGGCTCGATCATGGGCCGCAACACCTTCCAGCGCCCGCGCGAGGAGGCGTTGAAGCTGCTCGGGGATATCATCGACATCTATAAGTCGTAGGGTCTGCGACGGTAAAGAATCAGGCGGCGGGCCATCGATGAAGATGGCCCGCCGCTTGTTGTTTGGGGAGTTATATGGTTGATTGCGGATTATGCTTATCAATGTTCAATTCTATTGCGCTGACGCTATCGGCGTGGATTGTCGCTCGTCACTATCGTCCAATGTATGGGTTGCAAGTAGGAGAGCAATAGTGAGCCAGCAGTACCGGATCGACTTGCACATGATCGTCCTCGGCATATTGCACGATGATATCGAGGATCTGTCCAGCATCATGCTCCACATACCGTCGTGGCGTCGGTATTGGCCGCGAGACTTCACCGAACCGGAGATCATCGTCGCCCTGAGGCTGTTGCTCGAAGCAGGCTGGATCAGGGCTCTTGCGCCGGGTTTGAGTCAGACTGGCCATAGTGAGCTGTTTGACGTCGATGTGGCGCAGACGAGCGAGGAAGCGATTCGCAGCTATTCGTTCCTGCCCACGAAATCCGGTCGCGATACCTGGCGACGCTGGAGGGAGGCGCATCCGCTGACAGACGAATAACACCGACTTTTTGATTACTGATCCGCGTGCCACTCCGTCTACTGAGCAGTTGTTTGATGGTTATTGCTCGCCCTTTTCCGTGTCGCGCCCATCAGGCACTGACAGGGCGCGCCCGATCAGTTCGCTGCCACTCGCGATCCGCTCGGCATTGCCAGGAAGTATGCCGTCCTTGAGCAATCCCACCGAGAGCCACGCTTCCATACCATCCGCACCATCCGCGCTCACCCCGGCACGAACGTCGGCGAGCGCGGCGGCTTCCTCGGCGTATGCACCGAGACAGTTCCCGGTGCTCAGGTTCCAAAGTTGGTGGCGTGCTATAGGCATCGTGATCTCCCCAACCGCTTTCCCAGCAGTTCCTGAAAAAGTGTTCCTGCTTGTGGCAATTCTTCGATCGCCTTTCTTTTTGTAAAGAGCTATTCTCACCTCAGCGCATTATACGTACGGGAGGATCTTGTGCGGTATATTCTCGAACAGAGGCAACGTTTGGCGCATGTTTTGTGGCTCGGTGGCACGCCGTGTTCCGGGAAAACCTCAGTTGCGAAGCGACTTGTCGAACGACATGGCTTGCAATATTACCATTACGATAAGCAGGAAAATCAGCATATCGCCCGGAGTTACCCGGAACAACATCCGTTCATGTGCGAGCATACCGCGATGAGTATGGACGAGCGCTGGGTGCATCGACCGGTAGCGCAGATGGTACGGGCGACAGAAGCGGCGTGGATTGAGCGGTTCGAGATGGTCATCGATGATCTGCTCGATCTCCCCGACATGCCGCCTGTTCTTGCCGAAGGGCCGGGACTCTTGCCTGCGTCTGTCACCCCCCTCTTGCAACGCCCGCAACAAGCGGTGTGGTTAGTGCCGACAGAAGCTTTCAAGCGTGCGACACAACCGACGCGCGGTGGTGCGCCCGCCGACCAGACGGGCGATCCAGATCGTGCCTATCGTAACCTCATCGACCTCGACTTGCGACTCGCCACAAATGTGAAGAGCCGGGCGCGCGCAATCGGCCTGACCGTGTTTGAGGTTGATGGCACGAAGTCGATAGACGAGATAGCGTCATTGGTCGCCGAGCACTTTCGATTAGAACCTACTCCATAATGTCAGCGTTCTCTTGCTTGACGATCCGCTAGCGCGTCGGGCCATGTCATCGCCGATATCGAAGTTTCAGCCTCCTTTACTGCTCATTCAGCACGCTTGTTTATAGCATCCTCGCGCCCGCCGCCCGCCCGCCCCACCGCACTCGCGGGATAGCGACTGGGGTGGCGGGTATAACCCGCCGCCCCTCATTATCGCCTGTATGCTGTACGTGCGAGACCCGTGCGCCAGGCCAGCGGTGCGACGCGGATAGCGGAGTGGTAAGCGTTGGGCGCTTACCAGGTGATGGGCAACGTGGTCGGGCCGTGGACGACGATGCTGGGGAGATACTCGATCGGCCTGCCGGGGATCGCGCGCAGCTCGGGGAAGCGGCGGTAGAGGGCGGTCAGCGCGAGCTGTGCCTCCAACCGCGCCAGCGGCGCACCGAGGCAGAAGTGGATGCCGACGCCGAAGGCGAGGTGACGGTTCGGCGTGCGCGTCGGCATGAAAGTCGCCGCGTCCGGGAAGATCGCCTCATCCCGATTCGCCGAGCCGATCCAGACGCGCAGATAACTCCCGGCGGGGAGGTCCTGCCCGCCGAGCTGGGTGTCGGCGACGGTCGCGCGGAAGATGCACTGCACCGGCGAGCGGAAGCGCAGCGACTCCTCGATCGCGCCCGGCCAGAGGGTCGGGTCCGCGACGAGCCGCGCGCGCAGGTCCGGTTGCTCGGAGAGAACTTGCACCGTGTTGCCGATCAGGTTCGTGGTCGTCTCGTTCCCGGCGATCAGCAGCAGCACGCAGAAACCGAGTAGCTCCCGCTCATTCAGGCGTTGCCCGTCCCCTTCGGCGGCGAGCAGCGCGCCGAGCAGGTCGCCCTCGGTCGTCCCGGCGTCGCGGCGCGCGGCGATCAAGCCCTGGAAATAGCCGATCATCTCGCGCATCCCGCTCGGATCGCCGGTGAGGACCGCGTCGGACCAGCGCTTGAAGTCGACGCGGTCGCTCGCGGGCACGCCGAGGAGTTCCGCGATCACCAGCACCGGGAGGGGGATCGCGAACTTCTCGACGAAGTCGAGTTCGGAACCGCCGAATTGGTCCAACAATTCGGCGGCGAGCTGCGCGATGCGCGGCCCCAGTGCCTGGACCGCGCGCGGCGTGAACGCGCGATCGACGATGCTCCGCAGTTGGCGGTGGCGCGGCGGATCGGTGGCGATCAGGCTGTCGCCGATCACACTCCCGCCGCCCATCGCGCGGGCGGAGGAGTAGATGGCGTGGTCGGAGAGGGCGGTGCGGACCTCGGGGTAGCCGAAGACATCCCAGAGTCCGGGCTGATCGCCGGGCGCGACGGGGCTTTTGGCGCGCATCTCCGCGTACCAGTCGAGGCGTTCGGCCATCGGTGTCTACTCCTTCTGTGGCGTACGCGCTGTCGGCGCGTGTCGCCGGTGCGTCGCGCCCTCTCCCGATCGGGATGCTTGACGATGCGGTCAACATACTACCGCCCTCGTCGCTGGGCAAGGTGGCACGCGGGTCGCCGTCCGGTGCCCCGCTCAGCCGCGCCGTCGCCCGCGCCGTCGCCTGGTTCCCGCTTCTTTGGGCTAGCTAGCCCCTCCGTGATCGTCAGGTCGGGCGGCTGGCAGCCGTAGCCGGTGACGGTCGAGATGGTGCTGGCGCAGATGGCGGCGGTGACCGGGGCGAACGGCGTATCGGGCGGCAATGCGAGGGCGACGTGCAGTTGCCCCGGTTGCTCCCGGGTCGCGCGGTAGTCGGCGATCGGGGCATCGGCGAAGAGGATCGCGCGGCGGATCGTGCCGGGGAAGCAGGGGCGCGGGGTATCGTCCGGGTTCAGGTAAGGAGCAGAGATCGTCGCCCCGCCCCTCCACGGCGACGATCACCTGGAAGGGGGAGCCAGGGACAAGGGGCGGGATCGAGCCGCAGCACGTCGTTGCGGCGGTAGCGGACGATCGGCTGCGTCCGTCGCCAGCAGCTCGCCGACCGCGCCGAGCCCGAGCAGGCGCACTTGCTGCCTACGCGCCAGCGCCAGCGCCGCCACGCGCCGCCCCAGGAAGCCGTTCCCGCCAGTGATCAGGATTCGCACCGCTCGCCCCCTCCGTCGCGGCATGATATCGCGCCCGCGCTCTTCGAGGTATGGTCGTCAATGAGGGCGTATCCCGTTCCTCGTGATACTGCACGGTGAGCCTTCCCCCAGGGGATCGTTACCGCTACAGATGCGCTCAGCTCTGTGCGAAGGGCAACTTGCGCGGCTCGTCGTCAGCGTGGTATCCCTTCCAAAGTGGTCGACATGGTTAGCGGTCGACATGGTTCGCGGTCGACATGGTTCGATGACGATGACGATGACGATGAAATGGGGAAGGGCAGGATGGCCGATACTCGCGCGCGTGCCGACGACCGGACACTCGTCCTTCATCTGCGCCCGGCACTCGAATTGGACGAGCGACAGTTCACCGCGCTCGCCCGCCAGAACCCGGACCTGCGTCTGGAGCGTACCGAGGAAGGGGACGTGCTCGTCATGGCACCGACCGGCGGGGACACCGGCTATCGCAATGCGGCGATCACCGCCCAACTCTGGGTGTGGGCGATGCGCGATGGGACCGGGGCGGCGTTCGACTCCTCGACCGGCTTTACGCTGCCGAACGGGGCCACCCGCTCGCCCGATGCCGCCTGGGTGCGCGCCGAGCGGCTGCGCGCGCTCACCGCCGAGCAGCGCGAACGCTTCTTGCCGCTCTGCCCCGATTTCGTGCTCGAATTGCGCTCGTCATCGGACAGCCTGGCGGCGACGCAGGCGAAAATGGAGGAGTACCTGGCGAACGGTGCCCTCCTCGGTTGGCTCCTCGATGTTCCCAGTCGGCGCGTCTCGGTCTATCGCCCCGACACTCCCACCATCTACCTGGACGCCCCGGCGAGCCTGCTGGCCGACCCGGAACTCCCGGGCTTTCTGCTCGACCTCACACCAATCTGGATGCCACATTTTTAGTCGCGCCTCCGCCGGTGCTGCCCCATCGCGCCCACCGATCCGGCGGTGAGCGGCACCCGGGCCGTTCGACACCTCCGTCGCGGCGATGATATTGGCTTCGCCACGGTAGAAGGTAACGGGTTCGGGGCGCGAACGTCGCCATGCGGCACGATTGCTACTCGCCGTGCAACCGCCGCAGCTCCGCTTCCAACGCCGCGAGCTGATCCAGTTGCCGTCGATTTTGGGCGCGTAGTTCCAGGCCGGTGAGGACAAGTTGCCCGTCCTGATCGTGGACGCGCAGGAAGGAGCCGTCCGGGACGAAGGAGATGCCGAGCGCGCTGTGCCAGCGCCCGTCGGCCCCTGGCTGCCACGGCTCGTAGCCGTCCGGGCCGAGCCTGCGCGCCCAGAGCCCGGCGGGGACGAAGTCGCCGACCGGGTCGAAGACGAGGTATTCGGCGATGCCGAGCGCGGCGTAGGCCGCCGGTTTGCCGCGCGGTGTCCCCTCGGTGAGATCGCGCGGGCGGGCGGTGGACGGGCTGGCGATCTCGATCACCAGCGCCGGGGGGCCGTCCGCCGCGACGATGATCGAGTCGCGCGAGCCGCTGCTGAGGGTCGGATGGATCAGGAGGTCAGGGGAGAGGGTCAGGAGGCGACCACCGCTGCGCGGGATGAGTACCCTGATCTGGTTGCCGACGAACCAGGGGAGGCCGCGCCCCTGCCCGCAGGCGTCGAGGCTGTCGTGGAGGACGGTGATCGCGCCCTGATGCAGCGAACTCCCCAAGATCGATTCCTCCGTATCATCGGCGAGGACCGCGAACTGGGGGCCGAGGGCGATCCTCTGTTCGATGGTCATGGCATCCTCCCTCATGGCGCGACCGTTGCGCGTCCGCTCACCGCCGACCGTGGCGGTTGGCTGTAGCGATTATAGCATCGCTGGCACGCGCGAAGGATCGTCGTGTCCGTATCGGTCGGGTGCTCGTACCGCCGCTTCACCCTACGCTTCGGCTGTGTAGTCGGTGCCGATCCCTGCGAGCAGTGTATCCGTCCTGGCGAGGAAGCCGTGCGATGAGGAGGAGGCCGCGCGCGATGAGTTGGCGGTTGATCGCACCTGTCCCCGTGCTCCTCCGGTCCCGTTAGCGCTGTTTAGTATGCAAACCGTACCGGTGGTGAGGACGTGCGCTCGGGGCGTTTGGGGAAGGCCGGTCGCGTTTCGGCTTCGCGGGCGGGCATGGCGAAGTGGTGCAATGCGGCGTGCGCGATCGTGGCCGCCCACACCAGTGCGAGGTGCTAGATGGTGTGTTCGGGACAAATAGCAGCCTCCAATGGGTTGACAGGGCCGATCGGCCCTGGTAGGATGGAGCGAAGTTCCTGAAACGTGTACTTCAGCATGGAGCCAGGCAGCGTGAGCACGACGCACCGACTCGGACAATTCAGCCTTCCGACGTTCGGGCTCGTACTCGTACTTATTAGCCTCCTCCTTAATGGGAGGCTATAACCGCTTGGGAGGCGCACGGTAACGCAAAAGTACAAGCGAGTATGACTGAGGCCTCCCGAAACGGGTGGTCTTTTTTGTTGCCTGTGGCTGTGTACGAAGGAGGCGAGACGATGGCGGCGCGAGCGTACAGGAGCGGTGACCACGGCGGACGGGCGGCGATCGTCGCCCGGGCGATCGAGCAACGGGATGCGCTGATCGTACGCGCGACCATCGCCCTCGTCGGCTGCGGCGTCGCCGAGATCGTCCTCGCGCTCGCCGCGCGGTGGCTGGCCCATTGAACCCCGACTGCATGACCCCGTATCGGACGCATCAGCACGGAGAATGATCGGCATGAGTACCGCCACATTGCCCCCCACGACCGCCCCCGCAACCCCGGTGGCCCAGTCGGCCCCGGTCACCGCCACCGGCACGCCCGATGGTCGCCCCTACATCGGCGCGCACGCCCTCTGCGACGCGCTGCTGCGCGAAGGGGTGGACACGATCTTCGGCTATCCGGGCGGGGCGGTGATCCCCCTCTACGATGTCCTGCCGAGCTACGAGCCGCGCCTGCGTCACATCCTCACCCGCCACGAGCAATGGGCCGCGCACGCCGCCGAGGGCTACGCCCGCGCGACCGGCAAGGTGGGCGTCTGTCTGGCGACGAGCGGCCCCGGCGCGACGAACTTCGTCACCGCGATCGCCGATGCGATGCTCGATTCGGTGCCGCTGGTGGCGCTCACCGGGCAGGTCGGCCTGCCGATGATCGGCAAGGACGCCTTCCAGGAGGTGGACATCATCGGCGTGACCCTGCCGATCACCAAGCACTCCTATCAGGTCGAGCGGGTGGAGGATCTGCCGCGCGTGGTCGCCGAGGCATTCCACCTGGCGCGCAGCGGGCGACCCGGCCCGGTGCTGATCGACCTGCCGAAGACGACGATCGTCGCGCCGACCAGGCCCAGCGGCCCGGTGACGGTCGATATGCCCGGCTATCGCCCGACGATGAACGGCAACATGGGGCAGATCAAGACGGCGGCGAAGCTGATCGCGGCGGCGCAGCGCCCGGTGGTGATGGCCGGCCACGGTATCTACATCAGCGGCGCGATGGACGAGTTGCGACAGCTCGCGGAGAGGGCCGATCTGCCGGTCGCCTTCACCCTGCACGGCCTCGGCACGCTGCCCGATTCGCACCCGAACGCGATCGGCTTCATGGGGATGCACGGCCATCGCCACGTCAATCAGGCGATCGACGAGTGCGATCTGCTGATCACGGTCGGCGCGCGCTTCGATGACCGCGCGACCGGGCGGACTGACATGTTCGCCCCCAACGCCACGGTGATCCACATCGATATCGACCCGGCGGAGATCGGCAAGAACGTTAAGGTGGATGTGCCGATCGTCGGCGACGCGAAGCGGGTGCTGGCGCGGCTGGTCGAGACGGTGGCCCCCGCCGACCGCCGCGAGTGGCGGGAGCGGATCGCGGGCTGGCGGGTCGCGCCGCCGACGCCGGACTTCTCCGCCGATGAGCCGGGCATCTCCCCCTTCAAGGTGATCGCCGCCCTGCGCGCCGCGACCGGTGGCGCGGCGATCATCGCCGCCGACGTGGGGCAGCATCAGATGTGGGCCGCGCAGTGGGGGGCGTACGAAGCGCCCGACCGCTGGATCAGTTCCGGCGGGGCCGGGACGATGGGTTTCGGCCTCCCCGCCGCGATGGGCGCGCAGGTCGGGCGACCCGAGTCGGAGGTCTGGGCGATCTGCGGCGATGGCGGCGTCCAGATGTCGCTGCCGGAACTGGCGACGATCGCCGCCGAACGCCTGCCGGTGCGCCTGCTGATCCTCAACAACGGCTACCTCGGCATGGTGCGCCAGTGGCAACAGCTCTTCCACGGCAGCAACTACGCGCACACCCCGATCACCTCGCCCGACTTCGTCAAGCTGGCCGAGGCGTATGGCATCGTCGGCCTGCGCGCCGAGCGCCCCGAGGAGGTGTGGTCGACGATCGAGCGCGCCCGTGCGGTCGACGGCCCGGTGGTGGTCGAGATCCGCATCAACCCCGAAGACAATGTCTACCCGATGGTGCCGCCCGGCGGCGCGAATTCGCAGATGATGTTCCAGGAAGACCCGACGGCGGTGGAGTAGTCGGCAGTCGGCAGTCGGCAGTCAGCAGAACAGCCTGACAGCGACGAGGGTCTTGCCAAACTTCTTACCGTTGTCAACGAGAACCTGCCGACTGCCGACTGCCGACTCACGACTCGAAGAGGAGCGCTACTGTGGCGATGTTATCGGACTTCTCCCCGCTCGGGACCAGCGAGCGCACCCTGAGCGTGCTGGTGGACGATCATCCGGGCGTACTGAACCGCGTGTCGAGCCTGCTACGGCGGCGGCGCGTCAACGTGGATAGCCTCAATGTCGGGGCCAGCGAGCAGCCGGGCCTCTCGCGCATGACGATCGCGCTGCGCGGCGACGAGGCGGATACCGAGCAGGCGGTGAAGCAGCTCTACAAGCTGATCGAGGTCCGCAAGGTCACCGACCTGAGCGACGAGCGCCTGATTTCGCGCGAGTTGGCGCTGTTCAAGGTGGCCGCTTCCGAGGAGACGCGCCCGCAGATCCGCGAGATCGTCGAGATGTTCGGCGCGCGGATCGCCGATGTCGCCCCCCGCGCGTTGGTCATCGAGGCGGTCGGCACCGTCGCGCGGATCGACAGTTTGCTGGACATGCTGCGCCCGTATGGGATCAAAGAGCTCGCCCGTACCGGGCGCGTAGCGGTCGCACGCGGGGCCGGAGAAAGCTAACACGTCGGGCCGGGGCGTTCAGCAGAACGCCCCTCTCGCTTGTATGATACGTGTTGGGTCTGGATGAGAGGGATCATGTCATGGTAGCGCGAGGAGGGCCGATAGGGGAGAAAATGATCGCCGTGCCGACGCCGAAGACGGCACGGTGCCGCTTGCGGCCATTCGCGGCGTCCGCCGCGCCGCTGGTGCGGGAACTGGCGGGCGATGCGCGCGTCGCCGCGCCGACGCTGAACTTCCCGCACCCATATCGGTGCGAGCAGGCGATCCTGTGCGATGAATGGAGACAGTCGGCAGTCAGCAGTCGGCAGATTCCTACCGAGAGTAATGAGTGATTGGCGGACCAAAGCGGTATCCGTCGCAACCAACTGCCGACTGCCGACTGCCGACTTACTATGGAGGAAACACCGTGGCGGTCACGATTTACTACGACAACGATGCGGACCTTGCGGCGCTGAAAGACAAGAAAGTGGCGGTTATCGGCTACGGTAGCCAGGGCCACGCGCACGCGCTGAACCTCAAAGAGAGCGGCGTCGATGTGCGCGTCGGGCTCGCGCCGAACAGCAAGAGCCGTGTCAAGGCGGAAGCGCGCGGCCTGCGCGTCCTCGATGTCGCCGCTGCGACGGCGGAGGCGGACGTCATCATGGTCGTCGTGCCGGACGAGCTCCAGAGTACGGTCTACGAGGAGTCGATCAAGCCGAACATGACCCCCGGCAAGATGCTGATGTTCGCGCACGGTTTCAACATCCATTACGGCTTCATCACCCCGCCGGACGGCGTGGACGTGACGATGATCGCCCCGAAGAGCCCCGGCCACCGCGTCCGCGAGCTCTATCAGGAGGGCGTGGGCGTGCCGGGCCTGCTGGCGATCCAGCGCGACGCCACCGGCCACGCGAAGGAAGTGGCGCTGGCCTACGGCAAGGCGATCGGTTGCACCAAGGCGGGCGTGATCGAGACGAGCTTCGCCGAGGAGACCGAGACCGATCTCTTCGGCGAGCAGGCGGTCCTCTGCGGCGGCGTCAGCGCGCTGATCCAGGCGGGCTTCGAGACGCTGGTCGAGGCCGGGTATCAGCCGGAGATGGCCTACTTCGAGTGCCTCCACGAGATGAAGCTGATCGTGGACCTCATGTACGAGGGTGGACTGAAGTACATGCGCTACTCGGTGTCCAACACCGCCGAGTTCGGCGACTACACCAGCGGCCCGCGCGTGGTGGACGAGCATGTCAAGGATTCGATGCGAAAAATCCTCTCCGACATCCGCGAGGGCGTCTTCGCCAACAAGTGGATGGACGAGAACCGCGTCAACGGCCAGGCCAACTTCAAGGAGCTGCGCGCGAGCCACACCGAGCACCAGATCGAGCAGGTCGGTGAGCAACTGCGCGGCATGATGCCGTTCATCAAGAAGGGCGATACGGAGTAGCGAGTCGGCAGTCGGCAGTCGGCAGAAAGGGGTTGGTAGTCGGGAGTCAGCAGGGTAGAGGGAGGAGCAAACAGGCGTCGCCGTTCGGCGGCACCGCGCCACCACTGCCGACTGTCGACTGCCGACTGCCGACTCACCCCGGAGGAGTCATGGAGCCTGCCATTACGGCGCAACGGATTCGCATATTCGACACCACCTTGCGCGACGGCGAGCAGTCGCCGGGCGCGACGATGTCGCTCGACGAGAAGTTGGAGGTCGCGACCGCGCTGTCCGATCTCGGCGTGGACGTGATCGAGGCCGGCTTCCCGATCGCCTCGCCCGGCGATCTCGATGCGGTCCGCCAGATCGCCCAGACCTGCCGCAACGTGACGATCGCGGCGTTGGCGCGCTGCGTCAAGGCCGATATCGACGCCGCGACCGAGGCGCTCCGCCCGGCGGCGGACCCGATGCTGCACGTCTTCTTCTCCACCTCGGATATTCACCTCCAACATCAGGTGCGCCTCTCACGCGAGCAGGCGTTGGAGCGGATCGATCAGCTGGTTCGTTACGCGCGCAACGCGGTCCCGAATGTCGAGTGGTCGGCGATGGATGCGACTCGCACCGATCTCGACTACCTCTGCCGCGCGGTCGAGGCCGCCGTGCGCGCGGGCGCGACGACGATCAATCTGCCGGATACGGTCGGCTATACCCTGCCGCACGAGTGCGCGCGGATGTTCAGCACCGTGCGCGCCTACCTTGCCGAGCGGGTGCCGAACGCCGAGCGGATCGTCCTCAGCGCGCACAACCACGACGACCTCGGGATGGCGACCGCGAACACGATCGCGGCGATCGAGGCCGGGGCGCGGCAAATCGAGGTGACGATCAACGGCATCGGCGAGCGCGCCGGGAACACCCCCCTCGAAGAGGTGGTGATGGCGCTGCGGACCCGCGCCGACAACTACGGCGGCTACACCACCGGCATCCGCACCGAGCGGATCGGGGCCGTCTCCTCGCTCGCCGCGCGCAGCACCGGGATCGCGGTGGCACCGAACAAGGCGATCGTCGGGGCCAACGCCTTCGCGCACGAATCCGGCATCCATCAGGACGGCGTGATCAAGGATCGCACCACCTATGAGATCATGACCGCCCAATCGGTCGGCTGGACCGCGAATGGGCTGGTACTCGGCAAGCACTCCGGGCGCGCGGGCTTCCGGCAGCGCCTCAACGATCTCGGCTACGCGGTCGATCAGGAGCAGTTGCAGGCCCTCTACGGGCGTTTCATTGCCCTGACCGACCGCAAGAAGCGGATCGACGACGCTGATATCGTGGCGATCGTCGAGGAGGAGCGGCAGCACTCCGAGGCCGAGCCGTTCACCCTGCTCGCCTGGCGCGCGGCCAGCGCCTCGGAAGGGCAGGGACGTGCCGATGCCGCCGTGGTGTTGGAGATCGGCGGCAAGGAATACGAGGCGAGCGGCACCGGGAACGGTCAGGTGGACGCCCTCTTCGCGGCGGTCAACCATCTCGTGCGTCTCCCCAACACCCTCGTCTCCTACCATATCGAGGCGGTGACGCCCGGTGGCGACGCGCAGGGGACGGTGGGGGTGACGATCGCGGTCGGGGACCGCACTTTCCAGGGGCGCGGCGTGGCGACTGATATCGTGGAGGCGAGCCTGCGGGCCTACCTCTTCGCCCTCAACCGCGCCGCCGTCGTCGCCGAGGCGACCGCGAGCGCGGGGGCGCAGTAGGCAAGGGACGAAGTCGCCTCAGAGACGGAGAGACACAGAGACGACGAGAGAAAGAAGCGGGGATAGGAAGACGCGGTCAGAGTACGATACACTCAACACTTCACATATTCCGTACTCTGTGTCTCTGCGTCCAATACGCAATCATCAAGAGGATAGGGGAAGGTGACCCAATGGGCATGACGATGACCGAGAAGATTATGGCGAAGCACGCGGGGCTGGAGTCGGTCAAGCCGGGCGACCTGATCGAGGCCGAGATCGACCTGATGATGGGGAACGACATCACCGCGCCGATCTCCATCAAGCGTCTGAAGGATATCGGACTGACGCGGCTGCCGTTCCCGGAGAAGTTCTTCCTGGTGCTCTCGCACTATGCCCCCTCGAAGGATATCGCCTCGGCGGCGCAGATCATGATCTCCCGCTCCTTCGCGAAGGAGCAGAAGTTGCAGCACTACTACTCCGAAGGGTCGGGGATCGAGCACGTCATCCTCCCGGAAGAGGGCTGGGTGCTGCCCGGTGAGCTGATCGTCGGCGCGGACTCGCACTCCTGCACCTACGGCGCGACCGGCTGCTACTCGACCGGCGTCGGCTCGACCGACCTGGCGGCGGCACTGGCGACCGGGCGACTCTGGATGCAGGTGCCGGAGACCTACAAGTTCGAGTTGACCGGTGTGCGCCCAAAGTACATCATGGGTAAGGATCTGATCCTCCACATCATCGGGATGCTCGGCGGCGCTGGCGTGCTGAATCAGGCGATGGAGTACACGGGCGACGCCCTGCGGACCCTGCCGATGGAAGAGCGCCTGACGATGGCGAACATGGCGATCGAGGCCGGGGCGCAGAACGGCATCTTCCCGTACGACGATGTGACCGAGGCGTACCTGAAGGGGCGCGCGAAGAAGGAGTACACGCCGGTCGTGGCCGATGCCGACGCGCAGTACGCCAAGCGCTACACGATCGATATCAGCAACCTGGAGCCGCTGGTCGCGCTGCCGTGGGCACCAGAAAACGTCAAGACGGTCAGCGAGATGTCCGGCGAGACGGTCGATCGGGTCTTCATCGGCTCCTGCACCAACGCGCGCCTCAGCGATCTGCGGACGGTCGCGGGGATCCTGAAGGGGAACAAGGTCGCGTGCGACACGCTGATCGTCCCCGGCTCGAAGCAGGTCTACCGCGACGCGATGAACGAGGGGCTGTTCGAGATCTTCCTCGAAGCCGGCGCGACGATCAGCGCCCCGACCTGCGGCGCGTGCTTCGGCGGCTTCATGGGCGTCTTGGGGCCGGACGAGAAGTGCCTCAGCACCTCCAACCGCAACTTCGTGGGGCGCATGGGCCACCCGACCAGCAAGAGCTTCCTGGCGAACCCCGCCGTGGCCGCGGCGACCGCGATCACCGGGGTGATCACCCATCCGAAGGACGTGGCGGGCAAAGAGGCGGTGACGGCGTAAGGGACGAGATGGCGGTCGGCGGTCGGCAGAGAGATCAGGGGAAGGGAAAACTGAGTGCTACATTCGGTCCCATTCTGCCGACTGCCGACCGCCGACTGCCGACCGTTCGACTGAAAGGAGAACCCTGTGCAATTCGAGGGGCGCACCTGGCGCTATGGGGACGATATCAACACGGACGTGCTGATCCCGGCGCGCTATCTGAACACGTCGGATCCGGCGGAGTTGGCGAAGCACGCGCTGGAAGACCTCGACGCGAACTTCGTCAAAGAGGTCCAGGTCGGCGATGTGATCGTCGGTGGCAAGAACTTTGGTTGCGGCTCGTCGCGCGAGCACGCGCCGATCGCGATCAAATCGGCGGGGGTGAGTTGCGTGATCGCCAGTTCGTTCGCGCGGATCTTCTTCCGTAACAGCATCAACCTCGGCCTGCCGATCCTCGAATGCCCGGAAGCCGTCGAGCACGCCGAGGCTGGCGATGTGCTGCGGATCGATCTCGCCGCCGGGACGATCTACAACAACACGACCGGGCTGACCTATCAGGCCGCGCCCTTCCCCGAGGGGGTGATGAAGATCATCCGCGCGGGCGGGCTGATGAACTCGATCCAGGAAGAGGTTTCGGCGCGCGAGGCGACCTACGCCACCGCCAGCACCAAGTAGAGTACGTGAACAGGAGTCACAGAGACACAGAGAGGGACGGAGTAAAGGAAGGACGATAGCCACAGAGCGCGCAGAGCGCGCAGAGAACGGAAGAGAGAGGGACGAAAAGAAGACCCATTGTGGAGTCGCTGCAAAAGCACCAGCTTGGTGTGTGACACATAGCCATTATTAGCAAAGCATCCCTCAAATCGTACTTTCTCTCCCTCGTACTCTGTGCGCTCTGTGGCTACGTCTCCTTTTTCGTTCTCTGTGTCTCTGCGTCTCTGCGGTGAATCGTTTGGAGGAGGGGTGTGTGAGCGGGGGGCAGGCGTATCGGATCGCGGTGCTGGCGGGGGACGGGATCGGGCCGGAGGTGACCGGGGCGGCGCGCGTGGTGCTCGATGCGGTGGCGGCACGGCACGACCGGCAATTCACCTACGAGGTGGGGCTGGTCGGGGGCGCGGCCTATGACGAGACCGGTGAGCCGTTGCCCGCCGCCACGCTCGAGCTCTGCCGCCGCAGCGACGCGGTCCTCTTCGGCGCGATCGGCGGGCCGAAGTGGGAGAAGGTGCCGGTCGCGCGGCGCCCGGAGAGCGGCCTGCTCGCCTTGCGGCAGGCGCTTGGCCTTTTCGCCAACCTCCGCCCGGTGCGTCCCCTGCCCGCACTCGTCGCCGCCTCCCCCCTCAAGCCCGAGATCGTCGAAGGGGTCGATCTGCTCGTCGTGCGTGAATTAACTGGCGGCATCTACTTCGGCGAGCCGCGCCGCCGCTGGACCGAGGCGGGCGCGCGGCGCGCGGTCGACACGCTGCCCTACGGCGAGGGGGAGATCAGTCGCGTGGTGCGCCTCGCCTGCGAGCTGGCGAGCGGGCGGCGTGGGCGGGTCAGCAGCGTGGACAAGGCGAATGTCCTCGATACGTCGCGGCTCTGGCGCGAGGTGGCGACCGAGATCGGGGCGGAGTACCCCGCCATCACGCTCGATCATGTGCTGGTCGACGCCTGCGCGATGTACCTGATCACCGATCCGCGCCGCTTCGACGTGATCGTGACCGAAAACCTCTTCGGCGACATCCTGACCGACGAGGCGGCGGTGCTCGTGGGGTCGCTCGGCGTCCTCCCTTCGGCCTCCCTGAACGGCAAAGCCCCGGACTATGCGGGCGCGCGCGGCCAGCAGTTCGGCCTCTACGAGCCGATCCACGGCTCCGCCCCGGACATCGCAGGACAAGACCGCGCGAATCCGCTCGGCGCGATCCTCAGCGCGGCGTTGTTGCTGCGCCTCTCGCTCGGCCTGGATGAGGAGGCGCGGACGATCGAGCGCGCGGTCGATGTGGCGCTGGCGAGTGGCCTCCGTACCGGGGACATCGCCGCGACCGGCACGCGCACCGTGGGGACGAAGGAGCTGGGTGAGGCGATCGCCGCGCAGATCGCCGTGGCGTGACGCGTGAAGAGAACGGAGCAGGAGGCACAGAGTCACAGAGAGGGACGAGAGGAGGGCGAATTTGTGGGGGCGGTGCCACGGCACGCGCAGCGCCTTCCCTCATAGCAGCGGTCAGAAGCTTGGCAACGGCGATGCCCCCTCTCCTCGGATGGGCGGGTGCCCTTTGGGCGGCGGGGTGGCGAGCCGGGAACTCTCTGGGTGGACGAGCCGGGGGCGAGGGTGGTCACGGCACCCGCCCACCCCGACAACGAGGCCCCTCTCCTTGAGAGGGAGAGGGGTGGCGCGCCGGGTGCCCTCTGGGCGGACGCGACGGGGTGAGGGCCGCATCGGCGTGAGTAGTGCCACCATGAAGGTGGGTGGTGCCGTTGGGCTAAAGCCCCGGCTGCATGGCCTCCGTCCACCAAGTGCCCCGGAGGGCAGCCACTACCCCTGAAGGGCACACTGTACCCGTGAAGGGCACACTGTACCCGTGAAGGGCACACTGTACCCGTGAAGGGCACACTGTACCCGTGAAGGGCACACTGTACCCGTGAAGGGCACACTGTCCGCCTCCGCGGATTGGACCACACCCAATCTTCTCTCTCTTCGTCCTCTGTGCCTCTGTGCCTCTGCGGTGATTCCCCGTCCCCGTTTCGTCAGTGGGAGAGATCGGTGATGGACCCATTCGCGGAAGCGGCGGCGCGACTGGCGGCGTATGCGCCCCGGATCGCCGCGCTGCCACCGGATACGCGCCTGTCGCGCGAGGCGTTGCTGACGCCCGAATTCCTGTTGCACGAGGAAGGGCGGCTGGCGATCTACTATGCGCCGTTCGATTACCTCAATCCGCGCGCCCGGATCATCCTGGTCGGGATCACCCCCGGCTTCCGGCAGATGGAGATCGCCCTGCGCGCCACGCGCGATGCCCTGCTGGTGGGCGACGGCGACCTGGCCGCGATCTGCGCGCGCGTGAAGTATCAGGCGAGCTTCGCGGGGCCGATCCGCCACTTCTTGCTGGCGATGCTCGACGGGATCGGCCTCCCCGCCGCGCTCGACCTCCCGGCGAGCGCGGCCCTCTACGCCGAGCGCGCCGACCTGTTGCACACCTCGGCGGTCGTGCGGCATCCCGCGTTCGTCGCCGGGCGCACGCCCCGACCGTGCGCCGCAGTCCGCTCCTGCGCCGCTACCTCTGGGAGACATTCCTGCCCGAATTGCGCGCGATCCCCGCCGCGCTGGTGATCGCCCTCGGCACCTGCGCCGCCGATGGGCTGGCGGAACTGGTGGCGGCGGGGGCGCTCGACCCGGCGCGCTGCCTGATCGGCCTGCCGCACCCCTCCGGCGCGAACGGCCATCGGCACGCCCGGTTCGCGCGCGTGCGCGATGCGCTCTCGGGGCAGGTCGCCGCGTGGTTCGCGCGGGAGCATAGTTCGCGCGGGGGCGTGGTCGGCTCGGGCTAGACCACGCCCCCGCGCCGTGCTACCGTACAGTCGTCCTGGACCCGCATGCCGCCGACGACTGATGACTGACGACTGCTCACTGGGAGGGGGATAGGATGACCGTGCCGCGCGTGGCCCACTACGGCAATCCGGGTGCGAACACCGAGGAGGCCGCGCAGACGATCTTCGGCCCGATCGAGGCGTTGCCGTGCGCCACCTTCGCGGCGATCTTCGAGGCGGTCGCGGGCGGCGCGGCGGCGTATGGGGTGGTCGCGGTCGAGAACTCGCAGGCCGGTTCGATCAACGATACCTACGATCTGCTGCTGACCCATCGCGACGCGGTGACGATCCGGGGCGAATTCGATCTCCAGGTGCATCACTATCTGCTCGCCCTGCCGGGGGTTCCGCTCGACGCGATTACGGTCGCGCTGTCGCACCCGCAGGCGCTGGCGCAGACGCACGACTTCCTGACGCGCCACGGCATCCGCGGGGAGATCGGCGGTGACACGGCGGGGAGCGCGCGGCGCATCCGCGACGAGGGGCGGCGCGAGCAGGGCGCGATCGCCGGTCGCCGCGCCGCCGAACTCTACGGCCTCGCGGTCCTGGCGGCGGAGATCGAGGACAACCCGCACAACTACACGAAGTTCCTGGTCCTGTCGCACCCGGATACGCCGCTCGCCGCCGATACGTTCGCACTGGCCCCGGTGCGCCCCGGTATCGTCAAGCGCTCGCTCGTCTTCTCGGTGCCGAACACGCCCGGCTCGCTCTACAACGCGCTCGGCCCGCTCGCCACGAACGGGCTGAACCTGACGAAGATCGAGTCGCGCCCGGCCCGCGCGCGCCCCTGGGACTACTATTTCTACGCCGATGTGGAGGGCGACCCGCACGACCCGCGCTACGAGAGCGCGATCGACGAGTTGCGGTCGCACTGCCTCTTCGTGAACATCCTGGGCTCGTTCCAGGTGCTGCACTCGGCGCGCGAGGATGTGACCGAGTAGGCCGTTCCCTACGCGCCGATCGCCCCATCATGCCGTAGGCTGCATACGGAATCGGCGAAGTACCGATTCGCACTATACTTCCCGCGCGAGGGCAAGCGGCCCCGCATGGTCTATAGCGCGGAATGCAACTCATTTCTCTTCGGCTGTGTTTCTGGTAGCAGTCGCGATCATGGCGGCTGCCGGGATATGCAACGGAGGGAGATGATGGATACGCAACCACACACGAGCGCCGCGATCGATACCGCGTCGCCCTATCGACCTGCGCTGGAACGAACACTCGACCACGCCCTCGCATACCTCGCCGGGCTTGACCATGCCCCGGTCGCAGCAACGGCAACCCTCGCGGAGTTACGAGCGCGCCTGGCCCTCCCCCTTCCCGACGTCGGGCGCGACCCGGCGCGGGTGATCGACGATCTCGTGGTCGACGTCGCAGGGGGCCTTATCGGGAATGCGGGCGGACGTTTCTTCGGTTGGGTGATCGGTGGGGCCGTCCCGGCTGCCCTGGCCGCCGACTGGCTGACCGCCACCTGGGACCAGAATGCGGCACTCTACGCTTGTGGCCCCGCTGAGGCGGTGATCGAGGAGGTCTGCGGAACCTGGCTCAAGGAACTCCTCGACCTACCGTCGGATGCAAGCTTTGCGCTGGTCACGGGGTGTCAGGCGGCGCATGTGACCTGTCTCGCGGCGGCGCGGCACGCGCTGCTTGCCAGGCGTGGATGGGATGTCGAGGGCGACGGCCTGGCGGGCGCGCCGCCGCTCCGCATCCTCAGTAGTGGCGAGCGGCACGGCTCGATCGAGCGTGCGGTGCGCCTCCTCGGCCTCGGTAGTGCCTGTGTGGTCGATCTGCCGACCGACGACGATGGGTGCCTCGCGCCCGCTACGCTTGCTGCCGCGCTCGCGGCGCGCGGGGAGGGACCGACGATCGTCCTCTTGCAGGCGGGCGACCTGAATATCGGGGCCTACGACCCCTTCACCACGCTCATCCCCCTGGCCCATGATGGGGGTGCCTGGGTCCATGTGGACGGGGCCTTCGGCCTCTGGGCCGCCGCCAGCACGGCACACCGAGGCTTGCTCGCCGGAGTGGCGAATGCGGACTCCTGGGCGACTGATGGGCATAAATGGCTGAACGTGCCCTATGCCTGTGGTTACGCCTTTGTTGCCGACGCGGCGGCTCACCGGGCGGCCATGTCCCATCGCGCCAGCTACCTGACCCATGCCGAGGATGCACGCGATCAAATCGATTGGAACCCGGAGTGGTCACGGCGGGGGCGCGGCGTAGCGACCTACGCCGCACTGCGACAACTCGGGCGATCAGGGGTAGCCGACCTCGTGGTGCGGTCGTGTCGACACGCTGCCGCGCTCGTGCGGGGTATCGGTGCCCTCGACGGAGCCGAACTGGTGTGGGCACCGCAGATCAATCAGGGGCTGGTGCGTTTCCTCGATCCGCGTGCGGGGGTGACCGATGCCGACCACGACCGCCGCACGGACGCGGTGATCGCCGCCATCCTGGCGACCGGCGAGGCGTTCTTCGGCGGTACGACCTGGCGCGGCAAACGCTGCATGCGCGTGTCGGTCTGTAACTGGCAGACCGACGATGCGGATGTGGCGCGCGCTATCGCTGCCACCCGGCGTGCGCTCGCGTGAGGGTGGCGTGTCCCTACGCGCGGCACGGCGCTTATCTCCGGTGGCTGCCGCGCTGCACCGGAAGACTGGCCTCCAGCGATGGCTTGAAAACGAAAGAACGCGAGGGTCGGCCCTATTGGGCCGACCCTCGACGTTATGCGGTGGCAGCGCTGCTGTGTCCTGCGATCAGTGGCCCTGCTTCGCCTTCCACTCCTCGTACTCGGGGCGCACGCTCTCGTGGAGCGGGTAGTACTTGCGAAGGTCGCCGCCCTGCGAGAGGCGCAGCCGCGAGAACTCTTCCCACTCGTTGTGGCGGCTGGCCCGCTCCAGGAGTTGCTCGGCCAGCGCGATCGGGACGACGACCACGCCGTCATCGTCGGCGACCATGATGTCGCCGGGCAGCACCAGCGTATCGGCGCAGGCGATCGGCACGTTCACGGCGAAGGGGACGATGTCCGTCTGGGTGTGGAAGTTCGGGGTCGTCCCTTTCAGCCAGAGGCCGATGCCGAGCTTCTGGGCCTTGGGGTAGTCGCGGATGGCCCCGTTGATGACGACGCCCGCGCCGCCGCGCCCGGCGAAGTAGGTCAGCATCATGTCGCCGAAGACGCCGCTGCCCAGGTGGCCGCGCGCATCCACCACCACGATGTCGCCCGGCTGGGTGTGGTAGAGGACGTGGCGATGCAGCTGCACCTCGGGGTCCGAATACTCGTCGACCTTATACTGGTCCTCGCGCTTCGGCATGAACTGGAGGGTCAGCGCGGGGCCGACGGCCACCTTGCCGGGGGTCCAGTTGGTGATCCCGCGCAGATGGGGATCGCGGATGCCGAGGCGGCTCATCTCGCCTGCGGCGGTGGCGCTGCCGATCGACTTGAGCCCTTCGATGATGTCGCGCGACGGGCGCTGAATATCCGGGGTCTGGACGGGTGCCTTGCTCATAGCTCGCTATCCCTCCCTCTTGCTCGCGGGTGCCGCCACTGGCCCCCGATGCCCGAGTATAGCACCCTCGCCGTGCGCTGCCGCGCGCGGTATGCCGGTTTACGCCGAAGGCGCAGAAGGTCGCCATGTTGTCAGGTGAGTGGTATGGTTTTCAACGCGCGGATAATGGACCTTTCCCGTTGCATGATGGGTCAGCGTGGCGACAATCCTGCGTGCTACTCCAGCGCTTCAGTAACACTTTCCCTTGCTATAGCCTGGGAAAGCATGATCTGTTCTGCCATCCGCTGTATGTTTTCATTGAACAGATGCTAAAATATTCAGTAAACCCTTGAATGATGGGTCGGGCTGTGCTAGCCTGATAGCTATCCTGCACCGTCGGATTGACAATGCTGCACTGTCGGGATCGGGGTATCGGCATGGGCCGCAAGGTGACGATCGAGGACATCGCGCGACAGAGCAACGCCTCCGCCGCGACGGTTTCGCTCGTCCTGCGGCAGAAGCCGGGGATCAGCACGGAGACGCGCCAGCGGGTGCTCGACGCCGCCGCCGCGCTCGGCTATCAGCGCACCCTGCCGCCCGCCACGGCGGTGACGACCCGCAACATCGGCCTGATCCTCCGGGTGCGGACCAATCCGCCGGGGCAGGAGCAGATGTCGGTCAATCCCTTCTACTCCTGGGTGCTGACCGGCATCGACGCCGCCGCGCAGCAGCAACGGCTGAATCTGCTCTACGCCTCCTTGCGGGTCGATGAGGACAATCGCCCGCTCGACACGCCGGAGCATCTGCTCGAACAGCCGCTCGACGGCCTCTTGCTGGTCGGGGCGTTCACCGAGGAGGTGATCGCGCAGATCAGTGCCAGGTGCCAGACGGCGCTGGTCCTTGTCGATGCCCCCGCGCGCGCGCATCGCCACGATGCCATCGCCACGGCGAACGAAACCGGGGCGTACGAGGCGACGTGCGCGCTGCTCGCCAAGGGTCATCAGCAGATCGCGTTCGTCGGCTCCCGGATCGTCGCCGATGTGAACTTCCGGCAGCGGCGCGAGGGCTATCTGCGCGCCATGCGCGAGCGGGGCCTGCCGGTCCACTTTGCCGGGGATGACGAGCCGCTAGCGACCGCGCTGCCGAAGCTGATCGAGGCGGAGCCCCGGATCACCGCGCTCCTCGGCTGCAACGATGTCTTCGCGGTGGAGGCGGCGAATGTCGCCCGCGCGCAGGGCTGCCAGATCCCGCACGATCTCTCGGTCATGGGCTTCGATGACATCGAGCTGGGGCGCCAGATGAGCCCCCCGCTGACGACGATGGCCGTCGACAAGGTCAGTATGGGCCGTCTGGCCGTGCAAGCGCTCATTTTCCGTATCACCTGGCCCGATGCCGCACCGATCCTGACGACACTCCAGCCGCGCTTACTCGAACGCCAGTCGGTGCGCCAGCGAAAACCCTAGCCATTGTCCGGCACCACCAGGTATCCCCGGGCGTATTCGTATCATGATCGGTGTCGAGTGTGGGGAGAAGGGAATAAATGTTGCGAGAGAGGATGGTAGGCTGGCACGCTAAGGGCGGGTGCATCGCACCACCGATGCGAGGGTAGGACGAGCGAGTGGTAAGGATAGGGGGGGCACAATGGCGACAACCGGCAATCCGTCCGCGCCGCTGACCGCGCAAGGGGCGCAGTCGCGGACGAAAGCGAAAGGGCTTTCGCTCGGTGCGCGGATCATGCGCGATCGGTGGATGTATCTCTTCATCATCCCCGGCGCGCTCTACTTCCTGGTCTTCCAGTATCTGCCGCTGCTGGGCAATATCATCGCGTTCAAGGATTATTCGCCGTACATCGGCATCCTGGAGAGCCCGTGGACCGGTTTCACCAATTTCCAGCGGCTCTTCACCGATGTGGACTTCAAGACCGCGTTGAAGAATACTGTGGTCATCGAACTCCTACAACTCCTCTTCTCCTTCCCTGCTCCGCTTATCCTGGCCCTCATCCTCAACAGCGTTTTTAACGAGCGTATCAAGCGTGCGATGCAGAGCATCGTCTATCTGCCGTTCTTCCTCTCCTGGGTGGTCGTGATCGCCCTCTGGCAGCAGATCCTCGGCGGCGCGGGCGTCCTGAACCAGTTGCTCCGCAACAATGGGATGGACGTCATCAACATCATGAACAATCCCGGCACGTTCAAGTTCCTGGTGATCGCCGAGAGCATCTGGAAATATGCTGGTTGGGGCACGATCATCTTCCTGGCGGCGCTGACCAAGGTCGATACCGAGTTGTACGAGGCGGGCGCGGTCGACGGGGCCATCGGGTGGCGGCGGCTCTGGCACATCACCCTCCCGAGCATCCGTGGGGTGATCGTGCTGCTGCTGATCCTCCGCCTCGGGCAGGCGCTCTCCACCGGCTTCGAGCAGTACTACCTCCAGCGCGGCGCGGTCGGCGCGGAGGCGTCGGAGGTGCTCGATACGTTCACGTACTTTCGCGGTATCCAGGGGGGCGACTGGGGCTTCGCCACTGCCGTCGGCCTGGTGCGCGGTGTGGTAGGGACATTACTCGTCGTCGGCTCGAACTGGGTCGCCAAGCGCTTCGGCGAAGAGGGGGTGTACTAATGTCGGTCGCCGATACTACGCAAGTTCCCGGCGGGAACGAACCCGCCGCCCTCGCTTCGATCATCTCGCAGCGCCGCCCCCGGCGGGGCGGGATCCTCGGTCGCAGCGGTGGGAACCGCCCGGTCTGGATGGAACCAACCAATCCGGTCGTCCAGTTGCTGAAGGGTATTTTCCTGATCCTGGTCGCCCTCGTCGTGCTCTTCCCGATGCTCTACATCGTGGCGGTCAGCTTCTCCAGCGCCAAGGATGTCATCGGTGGTGGGCTGATCCTCTTCCCGAAGAATCCCTCGCTGGAGGCGTATCGCTCGATCCTGCGCGGCGGTGTCGTTGTGCGCTCGCTGATCGTCAGTGTCGGGCTGGTGGCGGTCGGGACGACGGTAAAGATGATCTTCAGCGTGGCGCTCGCCTATGGCCTCAGCCGGACGAGCGTGCCGGGGGCGAAGCCGGTCCTTTTCCTGGTCTTGGGTACGCTCCTCTTCTCGCCCGGCATCATCCCCAGCTACTTGCTGGTCAAGAACGTGAACATGATCGATACGTATCAGTCGCTGATCCTGCCGGGGCTGATCGGAGCCTTCAATCTGGTGGTGCTCCGCAACTTCTTCATCGGCCTGCCGAAGGAACTGCTGGAGAGCGCCCGGCTCGATGGCGCGAACGATTGGCAAATCCTGTGGCGGATCGTCCTGCCCCTCTCGAAGGCGGTACTGGCGGTGATCGCCCTCTTCTACGGCGTGGAGATCTGGAACTCGTTCTTCAATGCCGTCCTTTATCTCAACGACGCCACCAAATGGCCGATCCAGCTGGTGTTGCGCCAATACGTGTTGCAAGGCTCGTCGCTGGCGAGCGCGGTGACCCTCGACCCGAACCAGGCCCCCCCGCCGGCCCAGACGATCCAGATGGCGGTGGTGGTGGTGGCGACCTTGCCGATCGTCCTCGTCTATCCCTTCTTGCAGAAGTACTTCGCTCAGGGTGTCCTGACCGGCGCGATCAAGGGCTAGTGCCCGCGCGATGGTCATGCACATACAGGTATCACGGGGAGCCAGGGGTGGGGGTTCGTTGGGGGACGGACTAAATACACAGCGTGGCCTGCACGCGCAGGCCATATACCGGACGGAAGGAGACATCATGGACGATCGTTTGACCCGCGCCGAGGGGCCACAGCGCCTCAGCCGACGCACGATCTTGCGGGCCTCGTTGGGACTCGCGGGGGCGGCCCTGCTGGCCGCGTGCGGCGGCAACGCCACACCGACGACCGGCGGTAGCACCGGCTCGACCGCGCCGAGCACCGGCGCTTCGACCGCGCCGACCGCCGCCGCCGGTGGTAACTCAACCGCGCCGACCGCCGCGACCGGTGGTGCCGCCGCGACGCGCACGACCGCGACCGGTAGCAGTACCGCCGTGGCGACGCGGCCATCCGGGACCGCAGGGACCGCTTCCGGCACCGCGACCGGCAGCCCCACCGCGAGCAATGGCATCATTAAGTCCACCATGCCCGGGGTGCCGGACGCCATCACCGCCGTGCCGACCAGCTTCCCGGCGAGCTACACGGGCACGCCGAGCAAGGGTGGCAAGGTCAGTGTCTTCACCATCGCGTATCAGTCGCCGCCGGTGGCGCGCGAGCAGAACAAGTTCTGGCAGGAGTTGGAGAAGCGCCTCGGCTGCATCTATGATCCGATCATCACCCCGCAGCCGAACTACGGCGAGAAGTCGGCGGCGCTGCTCGCGGGCGGCGGCCTGCCCGAGCTCTTCTACCTCAATCCCGGCCAGAACGCCACGCCGCAATACAAGGCGATGGATCAGGGCGCGTTCCTGGACCTGACCCCCTACGTCACCGGCGATGCGGTGAAGGAGTACAAGAACCTCGCCACCTTCCCGACGGATACGTGGAAGAATGTCAGCTTCAAGGGCAAGTACTACGGGGTGCCGAAGCCGCTCCAGCGCAATGGCAACATCGGCTTCTACCGCTCCGACTGGGCCAAGAAGCTTGGCCTGGACGCGCCGAAGAGTACCGACGATGTGCGGAAGATGCTCCAGGCGTTCACCAAGAATGACCCGGACGGCAACGGGCAGGCCGATACCTGGGGTCTCGCGCGCTACGGCAGCGACTGGACCGGTTGGGACGATTCCCGCGTCGCGAATAACATGTTCGGGGTGCCATTCAGTTGGCGCGCTAACGCGGACGGCACGCTGACTAACCAGATCGAGACGGACGAGTTCAAGCAGGCGCTCGAATATCTGCGGAATCTCTTCGCGGACGGCTCCTTTCACCCCGATTCCGGCGGCATGAACTTCGCCCAGGCGCAGCAGGCGTACCTGGGTGGTAAGGTCGGCCTCCACAGCGAAGGTTTCGGCAACTTCATCACCGCGAAGTCGACCGGCACCGCCCTCTACAAGCTGGTGCAGGCGAACCCGAACGCGACGATCGCCGGGTTGTTCCCGGACGTGGTCGCCGGGAGCAAGGGGGTCACCCGCAACACGCAGGGGTCGTTCGGCTTCGTCGGCATCCCGTCGTCGGTGAAGGACCAGAACCGCGTCAAGGAGTTGCTGCGGATCCTGGACTACCTCGCCGCACCGTTCGGCAGCGAGGAGTACAACTTCCTCAACTACGGCATCGAGGGCGTGGACTCGCAGAAGGATCCGGCGACCGGTGCTTTCACCACGACCGACCAGGGCATCGCGGAAAAGGGCGATCTCGCCTATGTAATGGGTGGCCTGCCGGTCTTCTACTACCCGACCGCGCCGGGCGCGGCGGAGACGGGCCAGAAGATGGCGCTCGAAATCTTCAAGGTCGGTATCGACGATCCTTCCTGGCCGCTCTACTCGCAGACGAACGTCTCGAAGCAGGCGGAGCTCAACCAGTTCGGCTTCGACCGCGTCACCGCCATCATCACCGGGCGCGAGCCGCTGACCGCGCTCACCCAGGCGATCGCCGACTGGAAGAGTCGTGGTGGCGACCAGATCCGCACCGAGTTCCAGGCTTCGCTCAAGGGCTAGAAGTCACACACAGCGGGGGCGGCGCAATCGCGCCGTTCCCGCTGTCCGGGTCGGGATCCCCGATCTGGAACAAGAAGAGGATCGTCCACGCGAGGGGCGGCGCGATCGCGCCGCCCCTCGCGGCATGCTTTCTGCCTTACCCTACCCTGGCTATAGGATTTGCCAACAATGCTGCGGTAAATCTTCCTGTTGTGCCGATCGTCGGCACGCCGATTTACGGGGCAGGAGACGTTGGTCGGGCGGGGTCGGTGCCATGCTGGCCCGCTCGCAGACTGGTGGTAGGGAAGGAAGCGCATGAACGAGCCGATCGATACCTCAGGAACTCCGTATGTGAGCCGCCGCGCCCTCTTACGGGCCTCGTTGGGCCTCGCTGGGCGCGGCGCTGCTGGCCGCCTGTGGTGGCAACGCCACCCCGACGACCGCTGGCGGCACGGGCGGGAGCGGTGGCAGTATCGGCCTCGCGAGCGGCACCGCCGTGGCGACGCGCCCGGTAGGGACCGTGGGGGTCGTTTCGGGAACCGCGACCGTCAGTCCGACCGCAGGCGCGGGACGGATCAAGGCGACCCTGGAGGGCGTGCCGGACGCGATCACTGCCGTGCCCGCCTGCTATCCGCAGAGCTACCGGGGCACGCCGACCGCCGGGGGCAAGATCACCACCTTCACGATCGCCTACAATTCGCCGCCGGTGGCGCGCGAGCAGAACAAGTTCTGGCAGGAGCTGGAGAAGCGTCTCGGTTGCACCTGGGAGCCAATCATCACCCCGCAGCCGAACTACGGCGAGAAGTCGGCGGCGCTGCTCGCGGGCGGCGACCTGCCGGAACTCTTCTACCTCAATCCGGGGCAGAATGCCGCGCCGCAATATCTGGCGATGGATCAGGGCGCGTTCCTCGATCTGACCCCCTATGTCACCGGCGACGCGCTCAAGGAGTACAAGAACCTCGCGACGGTCCCGGCCAGTACCTGGAAGAACAGCAGTTTCAAGGGGAAGATCTACGGTGTGCCGCGCCCGTTGCAGCGCAATGGCAACATCGGCTTCTACCGCTCCGACTGGGCCAAGAAAGTTAGCCTCGCCGCACCCGCGAGCACCGACGATCTCCGGGCGCTGCTGCTGGCATTCACGAAGAAGGACCCGGACGGCAACGGGCAGCCCGATACTTGGGGCGTCACCCGTTACGGCGGCGGCTGGGGGGGCTGGGATACCTCCACCATCGCTTACAACCTCTTCGGGACGCCGTTCAACTGGCGCGTCAACGCTGATGGCACCCTCACGAACGAGATCGAGACGGACGAGTTCCGGCAGGGGCTCGAATTCCTGCGGAACCTCTTCATCGATGGCTCGTTCCACCCCGACGCCGGGGCGATGACCTTCGCCCAGGCGAGTACCGCTTTCACGGGCGGGAAGGTCGGGGTCCACGGCGGCGGCTTCGAGAGCTTCACCACCCCGAAATCCGCCGGAACGGCGTATGCCAATCTGGTCAAGGCCAACCCGCAGGCGACGATCGCCGGGTTGGTCCCCTCGGCCCTCAATGGCGGCAAGGCTGTGACCCGCAACACGCAGGGAGCCTTCGGCATCGTCGGGATCCCCTCGTCGGTGAAGGATCAGGGGCGCGTCAAGGAGTTACTGCGGGTGCTCGACTATCTGGCGTCGCCATTCGGCAGCGAGGAGAACAAGTTCCTGAGCTTCGGGATCGAAGGGGTCGACTCGGAAAAAGACGCGTCCACCGGTGCCCTCACCACCACCGATCAGGGCGTCGCCGAGCGTGGCGACCTCGTCTACCTGATGGCGGGGCTGCCGGTCTTCTACTACCCCACCGCGCCGGGCGCGGCGGAGGCGGCGCAGCAGACGGCGACCGCAATCCTCAAGATCGGCCTGGACGATCCGAGCTGGCCGCTCTACTCCCAGACGAATATCGCCAAGGCGTCGGAACTCGGCCAGTTCGGCTTCGACCGCGTCACCGCGATGATCACCGGGCGCGAGCCGTTGAGCAGCCTCCCGCAGGCGCTGACCGATTGGCGCAGCCGAGGCGGCGATCAGGTCCGCCAGGAGTATCAGACCTCGCTCAAGGGCCAGTAACCGCGAGCGCGGTGGGGGACGCAACAGCAGTTGTGCCTCCCGCCGCGTGTCGTCAGCGCGTATGAGACACTACCGCGCATTTGGTACGTAACGCCTTTCCTGCCACCGGCAGCCCGCCCCTATCCGGGCAGTCGTGGTACGATAATGTCCTGGACGATGTTGTCCGGGATGCAGGAAAGGAGCGCTGCGATGACCTCTTCCCCCGAGAAGACGCTGACCGACATGACGCTCGATGCGACGAACTTCCGCGAGTTCGAGGCGTTCATCCGCCCCGAGGCGGACGAGTTGCGCTGGCGCGCGATCCCCTGGCTGAACGATCTGCGTGAGGCGACCAGGCAGGCCGCCGAGCAGGGTAAGCCGGTCTTCCTCTGGACAATGAACGGGAATCCGCTCGGTTGTACTTGAAACAATGGCGTGGCTGGCCGTGCGCAAGCCTTCAGCGATCCCCGTGTCATCGATCTGCTCACCGACCAATACATCGCTGTCGCCGAGAATAGCTCCTCGCTCGAGCGGGAGCAGACCGACAAGGGCGAATTCTTCCGCCATATCGCCGAGCAGGGGCATTACGGCGGTCGCACCTTCCCCACCACTTCCCGCCAGGGGAGTTATACCTTCACCGCCCAGGGGCAATTCCTCGCCTCGGTTAACACCCGCGAGCCGGTCGGTATGGAGGGGATGCTCCGCACTGGGGTCGATCGTTGGCGCGCGGGCTACAGCCTCGGCGGACCTGCACCGACCCAACTCGCCCCCGAAGCCGCCGAGGATGACGGCTACCCGACCGGCGGGCTCGTCCTCGAAGTGGCGGCGCGCGATCTCCCGCGCGAGACGGATACCCGCCCGGAGGACTGGCGCACGATCGCCTGGAATCTCGACTACGCCTGGCTCACCCGCGATGAGGCCCGGACGCTGGTGCCGGAGCCGCGCGAGGTCGGCGCGCGCCGCGACTCCCCGGACCTGATCGTCCGCCGCCTGGCGCGCTTCCACCTGCGCGACTTCGTGCGCGGCGAGCCGGTGGCGTGGCCGCCGGAAGCGCAGCGCTCCGGGCAACTGACCGCCACGATCACCGCGATCGAGGGCGCGCGGATCAGCCTGGCGCTGAGCGGCGCGGTCCACCTCGAGCTCGACACCGTCTGGAAGCGCCCGGAGGACGGGGTCGAGCGGCGCTACCCGACCGGCTATCGCTGCACCCTCCAGGGCGAGGCGAGCTGGGACGAGGCGCGCGGCGCGCTCACCGCGTTCGATCTCGTCGCGGTCGGCGACCGCTGGGGCGCGAATCAGTACAACAACCGCGAGGACGATCTCGGCCCCGCGCCGCAGGGGATCGCCTTCACCCTCGCCGGTGACACCCCGAGCGACCACACGCCGCCGCACTGCATCCGCACCTGGCGGCGCGCGCGCGAGGGCGCGCGCACGAGCCGCGTCGTCGTGACGGCGGATCAGTACTACACCCCGGAGTAGCGCCCCTGTGCGGACGAACTTGCGACGGGTGCGGGGGCCGGATGTATCGCACATCCGGCCCCTTTGCCTTGTGTGCGCCGGTACATCGCCGTAGTTGCTAGGGCGGGGAGAGGTGGAGGGCTTGCGTCTTGTCCGGCGCAGCGAAGGCGAGGAGACGTGCGCCCTCTCCCGCCAGGGCGGCACGATCGGGCGGGGCGAGCGTGGCAAACAGGGTGACATGCAGCGTCGCCGCACCGCGCGCCCGCGCAATCTTCCAGAGGCCGCCGACGAAGCCATCGACCAGGATCGTGCCGAGGACGAGGCCGTTGACCGTGATGATGCGGGAGGTGGGGACCGCGCCGAGGATCCGGGTGCGATCGGCGTGCGCGAGGAGGACATTGTCGAACTCGGCCAGGAAGCGCGCCGGGGCCGGGGTGGTCGGATCGGGGCGGGGAGCCTTTGGCAGATCGAAGAGCTCATGCCCGCGCTCGTCGCGGAAGGTCGGGAGGTGCGGGCGCAGGCGCTCGAAGGCCGGTCACAGGGCGGCGAGCCCGGACCACTTCTGCGCGTCCGTGATCGTGGCAGGGCCGAAGGCGGCGAGGTAGCGCAGGATCAGCGCGTCGGGCGTGGCGTCGGTGGCGAGGGGCTGGCCCAGCCACGACTCGGCGGTGGTGAGGGTCGCCTGCCCGCTCCTGCCCCAGAGGCCGCGCGGCGGCACCTGCACCAGCGGCACCAGGGCGCGGATCGCCTCCGCCATGCTCCTGGCGTCGCGGTCGGGCCAGCGCTCGCGCAGGAGTGCGCCGAGGGCCAGGCCGGTGCGCGGCCCCTCCTCCATCAGCGCCCGTCCCGCCGCGAACACGTCTGCCAGCTCGAACCCCGCGAGTTGCCGCCCGTAGGTGCTGTTCTTGTGGAACCAGCGGTCCAGCAACGGCTGGATGACCGGGCGCAGCGCCAGACAATCGCGCGCGGTGACGAGATGGACCGTCCCGCGCAGCAGCACGATCCGCACCGCCTCGCGCGCCATGAGCAGCGCGGAGAAGTTCGGCGGGCTCGAAGCCTTCCAGGCGGCACCAGAGGCCGTAATAGGGCGGGAAGGATATCCCCACCAACCGCTCGATCGCCGCGCTGGCCGGGACGGCCTCGCGTCGCAGCAGCATTTGCCGCGCGAGCAGGGCGTGATTGAGGGCGTGCGGGCTGAGTATCTCCGTGTGCTTTCCCGGCGTGCGCCCGGCCATCCCCCCCCTGAGCAGGTAGTCATACGTTCGGCACGTTCTTGGGCTGCGTTTGTCCGGTAATACGGCCAGAATCAGGCGGGGAAGCGTGCCAGGCATACGGTGGCGTGCTTACAGCGCCACGCAGGATGCTTGACCCCGCGCCGTAGGCTATTCAGCCGGGAGAGGCTGCCCTTCATGGGTAGTGGCTGCCCTCCGGGGTACAGTGTGCCCTTCATGGACAGCGGCTGCCCTCCGGGGTACTTCAGTCCCGGTCCCCGGCGGGCCAAGCATGGTGCGCTTTGCTGTAGCGTGCGATGGCGATGAATCGGGCATGGGCTAATGTCGAGCGCAAAGCCGTCGTGGGTCAGCACAGTATAGCGCCTGGTATGGCACGCGGCGCATCGTGGTAATGGGGCGTTGCGGTAGGGAGATGTACGACAAGAGGCCCCCGCGACCATGACGGTCGCGGGAGCCTCCTCGTTGGCGGGGTAGGGGGATGTTATCGCTTGTTGTTGCTCTTCTTCGCGCGGGCGCGGTCGCTCTCGACGAGCAGGCGCTTGCGGAGGCGCGCGTGCTTCGGCGTCACCTCCAGCAACTCATCCTCGGCGATGAAGTCGAGCGCCTGTTCGAGGCTCAGCTTCAGCGCCGGGGTGAGGCGCACGTCGATGTCGCTGGTGGAGGCGCGCATGTTGGTCAGCTTCTTCCCCTTGCAGACGTTGACCGTCAGGTCGGCGTCCTTGGCGTTGAGGCCGACGATCATCCCCTCGTACACTTCCTCGCCCGGCTCCACGAAGGTCTGTCCGCGCTCCTGCGCGGCTGCCAGGCCGAAGCTCAGGGCCGGACCGGTCTCGTGCGCGATCAGCGCGCCGTTGCGGTTGGTGCCGATCGGCCCGGCCCAGGGGCGGTAGCCGATCAGGAGGCTGTTCATGATTCCCTCGCCGCGCGTGGCGGTAAGGAAGAGGTTGCGGAAGCCGATTAGGCCGCGTGTCGGCACCTCGAACTCCAGGCGCGCGCGCCCGTTGTCGTCGTGGACGAGGTTTGTCATCGCGGCGCGGCGGGGTCCGAGGAGCTCCGTGACCGCGCCGATCGACTCTTCCGGCACGTCGATCGTCACCGCCTCGAACGGCTCGGTGCGCTTGCCGTCGAGCTCTTTGGTGATGACCTCGGGGCGCGATACCTGGAACTCCGCGCCCTCGCGGCGCATCGTCTCGACCAGGATCGAGAGGTGCAACTCGCCACGCCCGGCCACCTCGAAGGTATCGGCGGTCTCGGTGTCGCGGATCCGCAGGCTCACGTTCGTCTCGATCTCGCGGTCGAGGCGCCCCTTGAGTTGGCGCGAGGTCAGCGGTGTGCCATCGCGCCCGGCGAACGGGCTGGTGTTGACGCCGAAGGTCAGTTGCAGCGTCGGTTCCTCGACGGCGATCGACGGCAATGAGCCGGGGTTGAGCGGGTCCGCGATGGTGTCGCCGATGGTGCCGGTGCCAACCCCGGCGACCGCGATGATGTCCCCGGCCATGCTCTCGGTCACCTCGCGGCGACCGAGGCCGTCGTAGGTGGCGAGCCAGGTGAGGCGGCTGTTGATGATGCCACCATCCGGGCGGACGAGCGCGACCTGCTGGCCCGCCGCCATCCGACCCTGCGTGATCCGCCCGATCGCGATGCGACCGCGGTGGGAATCGTAGTCGAGGGTGGTGATTAGCATCCGCAGCGGTGCCTCGAAGTCGGCCTGTGGCGCGGGGACATACTCCAGGATCGTGGAGAAGAGCGGCTCGAAGTCCTGCTCCATGTGTCCCGGCGTCATCCCGGCGACGCCGAGCTTGCCGATCGCGTAGACGACCGGGAACTCCAGCTGCGACTCGTCCGTGGCGAGGTCCAGGAAGAGATCCTGGGTCAGCGACAGCACCTCGGCGGGGCGGGCGCTGGGGCGATCGACCTTGTTGATCACCACGATCGGGCGCAGTCCGAGGGCCAGCGCCTTACTGAGGACGAAGCGCGTCTGCGGCATCGGCCCCTCGACCGCGTCCACCAGCAGGAGGCAGCCATCGGCCATGTTCAGCACGCGCTCGACCTCGCCCCCGAAGTCGGCGTGGCCGGGGGTGTCGATGATGTTGATCTTCGTGCCGTGGTAGTCGATCGCGGTGTTCTTGGAGAGGATCGTGATGCCACGCTCCTTCTCCAGTTCGTTCGAGTCCATGATCAGGGTGCCGGCGGCGTCGGGGTCGCGGAAGACGTGCGACTGCTTGAGCAAGCCATCGACGAGCGTGGTCTTGCCGTGATCGACGTGCGCGATAATCGCGACGTTGCGGATGTCGGTCCGCACCCCGGCCTTGATCGGCGCCTCAGTGGTAATCGTCATCGGTGCTGTCCTGCCCTTTTCTGTAGCGGTGAAATGGCCCGCGTCACCCCTCGTGCCAGGCGGCACAGCGCGCGTTCGCCGGGGTGCGTCACACACAAAGAGCGACCCGTGAATGTCCACACGGGTCGCGTGGTGCGTGACTTTACAAGAATTATAGCAGATATCCGGCGAAAAGTGAAGCCCGTTCAGTGATGAGTCGTGAGTCGAGGGTCGAGGGTCGTGAGAGGAGCAGGCGAGTAGGCGAGTAGCTAGAGAAGGTCGGCAGTCGGCAGTCGGCAGTCGGCAGAGGGGGACTGTACGTGGTCCGTGGTCCGTAGAAGGATTCGTTGAAGGGTGGTGCATTCTGCTCGTGCCGCGCCATCACCGACCGCTAACCACTGGTCGCTGGCTACGCCGCGACGGCTGCGCTACGCTTAACGGATGTGTGCTCGTGCTCGCGATGCGCGGCCACGGAGAATAGTGTCGAGCCTACACAGTCAGGATGCCGCGATGACGATGGTCGCCCCCAACGTAACGGAAACTCAGCTCATCCCGCTCCCCGAGTGGCAGCCCGATCCCGCCGATCCCCCGGTCGCATGGCGCGTCAATGCCGAGACCGCGACGCTGCTCGGGTGGGGCGCGGCGGTGCTGCTGCAACTGGCGCACCCGCTCGTCGCGGCGGGGGTGGCCGACCACAGCATCGCCATCAGCCAGCCTGAACGCCGCCTCGAACGGCTGACCGCGACGATCCGCGCAATGCTGCTGATCACCTTCGGGACGGCGGAGGAGCGCCAGCGGGTCGTCGACCGGATCAACCGCATCCACGATCACATTCACGGCGAACTCGGCGATACGGTGGGGCCGCACGGCGCGGGCGCGCGCTACTCCGCACACGACCCCGCGCTGCTCGCCTGGGTGCAGGCGACGCTCGTGCTGACCCTGCCGCGCGCCTACGAACTCTTCGTCGGGCCGCTGACCGTCGCCGAGCGCGACCGCTACACCCTCGAATCGACCGCGATGGGGCCGCTGCTCGGCATCCCGGCGGGGCTGCTGGCGCGCGACTACGCCGCCGTGGAGGCGGAGGTCGCCGCGCGGATCGCCGACGGCACGATCACCGTCGGCCCGACCGCGCGCGCGTTGGGTCGGGACATCGTATCGCCGCGTCGCCCGCGCTGGGCACCGCTGCTGAGCCCGCTCACCGCGCTCCCCACGATCGGCCTGCTGCCCCCCGCCGTCCGCGACGCCTACGGCTTCCCCTGGGGGCCGGGCCACGAACGCGCCCTGCGCCTCTTCGCCGCGATCACCCGCGTCGTCATCCCGCGCCTCCCGCGCCTGATCCACCACTGGCCCGGTGCGCGACGAGCCTATAGGCTGCTGGGCGCGGGGAAGTTGGGGTACTGATCACATCTTACAGCGAAGGTTCATCATGGACAGTATCACGCTTGGCTCCTGGACAATCCATTACGATGCAGATGCCACACGCGATGCCTACGCCGCGATCGTCGCGAGCGATGCTAAGGTCTGTTCATGTGCCGAGTGTCGCAATTTCCGACTCGCTCAGGAACAGGGGAAAGCGCTGCCGCCAGAACTCCTCGCGCTGCTGCAACGCTTTGGGGTGTCGTACCAATATCCGGCGGAAATTGTTTCGATGTATCCAGAAGCAGGCGGCTGGCGATATGAAGGTTGGTTCCATTTCGTCGGCGCTATTGTGGCTAACGACCTGACGATGGAACCTGAATCGGTCGCTGGGGTGTCGGGGCTACGCTACGATGGCGACGCCCTTGTTTGGCTCGGTGCGGGTAAGAACTGCGGTATTTGGCTTACTTCCACCCGTACGCTCTTGAACAAGGTCTTTGCGGAACTTCCCACGGTGCAGCTCGATTTTGAGGTTGATGTGCCGTGGTTGCTGGCTGTGCCCGATTCGCCAGTCGCGAAGGGATAGGCTACGTCCCAGTCCGCGCAGGCGGAGTAGTATGCCCTTCATGGGTAGTGGCTGCCCTCCGGGGTACTGCGTGGCCGCAGGCCATGCAGCCGGGACCTCGGTCCAACGGCCATCCCACGTTGGTGTAGCCCTCACCCCGGCTCGACTGACGCTCGCCACCCCTCTCCCGAATCGGGAGAGGGGCTTGCTGATTATGGGGTTGTCCGTGGGCGCGGCAGCGTCGCGATCACCCTCACCCCCGGCGCTCCGCGCCACCCCCTCTCCCCATCCGAGGAGAGGGGAACATCGCCGCTATTGATCTCTGTAATCACCGTGTAGACGTCATCTTCAGTCCCCGGAGGGGACTTCGTGGCGGCATGAGCCGCCCTTAGCCGGGAGAGGCTGCCCTTCAGGGGTATTTCAATCCTGGTTTATGAGAGGGGCGCGGCAGAAGCTTCGCCGCGCTCCCTATGCTCACTCCCGTATCCTCTGTGGGCGCTACCCATGCAGCCACTCCACCGTGATCTCGGCGTCCCCGAGGCCACGCACGCCGATCTGCTGCGGGTCGTCGGGGAAAGAGATCGAGGCTGTTGTCGAGGAAGTGGGCGTCGCCGGATGCGGAGAGGACGACTCCCTTGGTGGGTTGGGCGGCGCGCGTACAAGCTGCTGGGGAAGAGGGAGTTGGCCTACTAACGCCTTGCTGGCGGCTGTTGCGAGTGGTGAGGGCAGCGCGCTCGCAAGCTTTCCCCGCGATCCTACAACTCGGCGATTCCGGGGAGGGCGATCTCCCGCGCGCGGTGGCAGCGGACATGATGTTCCGGCTCGATCTCTTCCCAGATCGGTGCCGTGGTGCGGCAGATCTCTTGTGCGAACGGGCAGCGCGGATGGAAGTAGCAGCCACTCGGCGGGTTGGATGGATCGGCGATCTCGCCCTTCATGGCGGGCCGTTTCGCGCGGGCATGGGGGTCCGCCTGCGGGATCGCGGAAAGGAGCGCGGCGGTGTACGGGTGCTTCGGGGCGGCGAAGAGCCGGTCGGTTGCCGCGAGTTCGACCATCTGCCCGACGTACATCACCATGACCCGATTGCTGATGTGCTTGACGACGCCCAGGTCATGGGCGACGAAGAGATACGTCAGGCCGAGCCGTTGTTGCAAATCCAGCATGAGGTTCAAGATCTGCGCCTGCACGGAGACATCGAGCGCGGAGACCGGCTCATCCGCGACGATTAGGCGGGGATTGAGCGCGAGCGCGCGGGCGATGCCGATCCGCTGGCGCTGCCCGCCGCTGAAGGCGTGCGGATAGCGGACCATGTACTCCGGGCGCAACCCCACCAGCCGCAGGAGTTCCGTGACACGCTGGATGCGCTCCTGGCGGTTGGTCATGCCATTCACCTTGAGCGGCTCGCCGATGGTCTCCAACAGGGTCAGGCGCGGGTTCAGCGAAGAGAACGGATCCTGGAAGATGAGCTGCATCTGGCGACGGAGGGGCTTCATGTCCGCCTGGGTCGCTTTCGCCACATCGACCACGGTATCGGTGTCCAGATGGAAGAGCACCTCGCCATCGGTCGCCGGAATCGCGCGCAGGATGCACCGGGCGGTCGTCGTCTTACCGCAGCCGCTTTCGCCCACCAGGGAGAGGGTTTCCCCCACGTTGAGATCGAAGCTGACATCGTCAACCGCCCGGACCTGCCCGACGACTTTCCGCAGGAAACCCTGGTAGATGGGGAAGAATTTGCGGAGGTTTCGTACCTCCAGGAGCACCTCCGCTTCCGCTGGCGGGCTCGCGGTCTGCATCGTCATTGGCCTCATCTCCTTCCTGGTCAGCGGTGGGGCGGGTGGCGGCTCGCCTGCGCTCGGATCGCGGTATCCGCTGGCCCGCGCTCAGCGCGGGCCGCTCACCCGCGCGCGCTGCCCGCGCGCGCTGCCCGCGCTCCGAATACAAGAAGCAACTCGTCTCTTGCTCCCCGACTTCGATCGGTTGCGGCTCGTGAGTATCGCAGATACCGGGCATGAAATCGGGGCAGCGCGGATGGAAAGGGCAGCCGACGGGACGGTTATAGGGATGCGGGATCGTGCCGGAGATGGTCGGCAGCATGACGCGCGAGGGCGCGTAGACGCTAGGGATCGAGCGCAGCAGGGCGCGGGTGTAGGGATGCTTCGGCGTGTCGAAGATGGCATTCACGTTGCCGCGCTCGACGACACGACCGAGGTACATGACCACCACATCGTCGGCCATCTCCGCGATGACGCCGAGATCGTGGGTGATCAGCATGATCGCCATCCCGTTTTCCTGCTGCAACTCGCGCAGGAGTTCGAGGATCTGGGACTGGGTCGTCACATCCAGCGCGGTCGTCGGCTCATCGGCGATCAGCAGCGACGGATCGCAGGCCAGGGCCATCGCGATCATCGCGCGCTGGCGTAACCCCCCGCTCAACTGGACGGGATATTCGTCCAGGCGCTCCTGCGGGCGCGACATCCCGACCTGCTTGAGCAGCGCAATAGCGCGGTCGCGCGTGTCCTGCTTCGTGTAGCGGCGATGGAGGCGGATCGCCTCGGTGATCTGATTGCCGATCGTATGCACGGGGCTGAACGAGGTCATCGGCTCCTGGAAGATCAGGGAGATCACCCCGCCACGGATCGAGCGCATCTGTGGCCCATCCGCCTTCAGGCGCACCAGATCGAGTTCCGGTACGTCAGGGCCGTGGTAGTCGGGGTCGGCGCTTGGATTGGACAGGAGGATCTCGCCCTCGACGATCCGCCCCGGATGCTCGACGATGCGTAAGATCGAGCGCGCGGTGACACTCTTGCCGCAGCCGCTTTCCCCGACCACGCCGAGGGTTTTGCCCGCCGCGATATCGAAGCTGACGCCATCGATGGCGCGGACGATACCCTCGTCCGTGATGAAATGCGTGTGCAGATCCCGTACCGAGAGGAACGGCTTGTGTCCTTGCTCCACGATGCTCCGCTCCTTCCTCTTGGCGCTGAAACCCCTGCGCGCATCCCCCGGTGGCCCCCTGCGGGATGGCAGCGGGCCTGCTCGCCGGATAGCTCGGTTCGCTGCTCGTACTCGGCTTGCGCCCGGCCCTCGGGCAGCATGTGGCAGCGGGCCTTCCTGCCCTGCGGGTAGATTCGTTCCCGGCCCGGCCTACACACCGTAGGGGTCCGCCGCGTCGCGCAGCCCATCGCCGAGGAAATTGAAGGCGAGGATCACGATGATGACGGGGATCGCGGGGACGAGGAGCCACGGCGAGACGACGATGGCCTGGATATTCTGCGCCTGCTGGAGCATGACGCCCCAACTCACGGCGGGCGGGCGAAGGCCGAGGCCGAGGAAGCTGAGCGAGGTTTCGCTGATGATCATCGCGGGCAGCGCGAGCGTCGTGGCGGCGATGATGTAGCTGAGGACGAGCGGCACCATGTGGACGAAGATGATCCGCATGCGCCCGCTGCCCGCCAACTCGGCGGCCATCACGAAGTCCTCATCGCGCAGCGAGAGGAAGCGCCCGCGCATCACGCGCGCGAGGCCGGTCCAACCGATCATCGAGATGATGATGGTGATGACGAAATAGACCTGCAAGACGCTCCAATCCTTCGGCACCGCCGCCGCCAGGCCCATCCAGAGGGGGATCGTCGGGATCGAACGGAAGATCTCGATCACGCGCTGGATCACCGTGTCGGTCTTCCCGCCGTAGAACCCCGAGAGCCCGCCGAGGAACACGCCGAGGAGGAGGCTGAGGACGACGCTCACAAGGCCGATCGTCATGGAGATGCGCGTGGCGAACATCAGGCCGGACCAGACATCGCGCCCCTGGACATCGGTGCCGAGGAGGGAGAGGGAGCGATCGGTGCCGGTCGTATCCGCGATGCCGAGCAAATGGCGATCGGTCGGGATGATGCCGAGTATCTTGTACTCGAAGCCTCGCGCGAAGAAGCTGACCGGGATCTTCTTGTCCGGGTTCGGCGTATTTTTGGGATCCCGTTTGCCTTCGAGCGCGTAGACGTAGGGGTGGAAGCCGTTGTCGAACAGCCGGATGGACTGGGGGGCGATCAGGGACAGTTGGGCGTCTGACGCCTCCGAGGGGCTATAGGCGAGGAAGTCCGCGAAAATCACGATCAGGTAGGCGAGGAGCACGACGACACTGCCGATGACCGCCACCCGATGCTTGCGGAACCGTCGCCACATCAGTTGGCGCTGGGTCGCGACGGAGACGCGCTCTTCGGCGAGCGCACCGACGGATATTGCCGGTGCGCCGGGGGCGAGAACCTCGTCTATGGGCGCATTCTGTACATCAGCCATCATACACCCAGCCGAATCCGTGGATCGATCCACAGCAAGAGAAGATCGGAGAGGAACGTGCCGATCACCGTGAGGGCACCGAGCAGGAGGACGATGGCCCCCGCGAGGTACATGTCCTGCGCCTGCAACGCATTGAGGAGCAGCGGCCCGACCGTCGGGAGGCTCAGGACGATCGAGACGATGATGCTGCCCGACACGATGTAGGGCAGGGAGTAGCCGATCGTACTGGCGAAGGGATTCAGGGCGACGCGCACCGGGTATTTGAGGATGGCCTGCCTCTCGGTCATCCCCTTCGCGCGGGCGGTGACGACATACGGCTTGCGTATCTCATCGAGGAGGTTGGCGCGCATGATCCGCATCGCTTCCGCCGTGCCCGCGAGGCCGAGCACGATGGCCGGCACCGGGATATGCCCGAGCAGATTGACGACCTTCGCCCAACTCCAGGGCGCAGTTTGGTACTGGGAGGAGAAGAGGCCCCCGATATCCGCCCCGAAATACCTGAATGAGAAGTACATGATGATCAAGGCCAGGAGAAAACTCGGCACCGCCAGGCCGAGGAAACTGATGAAGGTGAAGATGTAATCGGCGAACGAGTATTGCCGCATCGCCGAATAGATCCCGATCGGCAGGGCGATGATCCAGGTCAGCAGCAGGGCGAAAAGGGAGACCACCATCGTCAGGGCGAGCCGACTGCCGATGACGTCCGTGACCGGGCGCTTGTACTGGAGGGACTCGCCCAGATCCCCGTGGACCAGCTTGCCCATCCATTTGCCATATTGCACGTAGATCGGTTGCCCTAGCCCATATTCGGCGCGGAGGTTGGTGATGACGTCCTGCGTCACGAGCGTGCCACTGGACTGGAGCTGCGCGACGTAGGCATCGACGTAATCGCCGGGCGGGAGCTGGATGATCGCGAACGAGATGACCGAGATCGCCAGGACCGTCACGATCGCCAGCCCCAGACGACGGAGAATATAGGACAACATGGCGAGAGCCTCCGTTTGTTGCACCGGGGCGGCGTGCCAGTCTGGCACACCGCCCCGGCAACAACCGACCGCACCTAGCTCTTGAAGAAGAACGTCGTCGGATGCGACGAACAAGGCGTGCGAACCGCCTGCCCGTTCGCCTGCCGCGCCGGGGCGTTGCCGATATTGTTCTTGATGATCCGCGTGCCGAGTTGCGCGGGCGATAGCCCGACTGTGCCGACTGTCCAGCACTCCTCGACGGCGATCTTCCAGACCTCCTGGATCGTCTTGTACCGGTCCTCCTGCCATTGCCCGAAGCAGGAGTTGAACAGGTCGATCGCCTTGAGGAGTTGCGGATCGGTCGGTTTCTTGCCGACCTTGCCACCGCTCGAATACCAGCTACTGAAGAGCGGCCCGAGGTACGAGCCATTGTTCTGCAAGGGCAGGATGTAGAACGCATAGAGGGGCAGCTTCTCGGTGCCGTCGCAGACGAACAGGGCCATCTGGTGCTTGTTACCCTGCGCGTTCGTATTCGCCAGCGTGCGCTCCTGCACGGAGATGTCCAGTTGCAGGCCGATCTGTTTCACCTGCTGCGTGACCATCTCGCCGATCTGGGCGAAGTCGAGGAATGAGCCGCTCAGGGTCATCACCTGGATCCGCAGGCGTTGCCCGTTATCGGTGCGCAGGCGATACCCCTCGCTGTCCTTCTTGGTGAGGCCCGCCTTATCGAGCAGATCGTTCGCCTGTTTGGTATCCAGCGTGTGCCACTTGGTGCGGTACTCCTTGCCAGGGTTGTAGGGATTCGTGTCCTCCGGGATCGGCGAGCCGGGGGTGCCGAGCCCGAGGAAGAATGCCTCGTTGATCTGGTCGCGATCGATGCCCAGCGAGAAGGCGTGGCGGAAGTCCTTGTTCTGGAGCCACTTCGCCACCTCGGCATCGCCGTCATAGGACTGGTTGAAGTAGAACGCTGCATCGGTCCCCACCTGTCCGGGATCGAGGTGGACGGTGAAATTGCCCGCCTGCTGGTTCTGGATGAAGACGGGGAGCTTGGTCAGTTCCATATTGCGGGACTGATAGTCGATCTGACCGGCGATGCCCCGCAGCCCGACAACCTCGATGCTCTCCGCGTTCTGCATCGCGATCGTGTCCATGTAGGGCAACTGGTTCCCCTCCGTGTCCACCGCCCAGTAGTAGGGGTTTCGTTCCAGGGTCCAGTTCGGTGTATTGATCGGCGAGGTGGTCTTCCAGGGGCACATCACGGGCACATCGACGTTTAATTGCCAGTTGTTCTTGAAGGTGAAGAACGTGATCCAGCTGTCGTACTTGCCATCCTTGGCCATCTGGTCGACCTTGTCCTGCCCCGCGTGCTTCGGGTGGAATTGCTTGAGGTAGTGCGCGGGGGCATAGCTACCCTGGAGGTTCGGCCCCTGGGTCGCATGGCCGCCGCCGATCGACGTATTCCCGGCGAGCACCTCGATGATGGCGGGGTACGGATCCGGGAACGTATACGCGATGGTGGTGTCGTCCACCTTCTCGATCTTGCCTTCCTTGCCATTGATGAACATCTGCTGCGACCCCGAGGGGAGCAGATCCTTGTTCTTGTAGATATCCTCATACCAGAAGACGAAGTAGAGTTTCGTCACAATAAGTCGTGGGGGCGGGTGGCCCCCTGACCCCCAGGGGTGAGACATGATGCCGCCGCAGTTGCCGGTTGACCAGCCCCGCGACCGCCCGCACGCGGGCGGTGTGGCCGC
>JAABUP010001852.1_pt1 | contig 43174 bp, 36 predicted proteins | sample 5559201 | NCBI WGS metagenome assembly JAABUP01 (sample SAMN10711887, study PRJNA513373) | rock metagenome | isolation source: Antarctica rocks | place: Antarctica
CCGCGGGCCGGGGAATCACTGGCCGAGATCGTGCTGGCGGTCCGGCATCGGCTCCGGGCGCGGGACTTGGCGGCGGCGATGCACGCCTATCCCACCTACTCGGACGGGATCTGGAAGGCGGCGATCGCCCAGGTCGGTGGGCGGCTGCGCCGACCCGTTGCCCGCCGGGCGATCGCACTGGGAGCGTGGTTGCGCCGGAGATCTCTGCGCTGAGGTCGGCGCGGCCGCAGTCGCTGCCCGCGGCGCCTGAATGCTGCGCGGCCCGATGCCGGGAGGTCAGCTCAGCCGCTCGATCGCCATCTGCGCCGCCTTCCTCCGATCCGGTTTCCCAGGGCCGCGGATCGGGAGAGCATCGACCTCGACCCATCGCCATGGTCGATGGTGCCGAGGCAGGCCCGCGAACGCGGAGTCGACGACGTTCTCGGCCGGTACCGCGCCGGTGACAAGGGCCACCACCCGTTCGCCCCACTCCGGGTCGGGCACCCCGACCACCAGCACCTCGCCGATCCCTGGCACGGCAGTCAATGCCCGTTCCACCGCCGCCGGCGGCACCTTCAACCCGCCGGTGATGATCACGTCGTCGGCCCGGCCCAGCACTGTCAGCATGCCGGCGTCCAGCCGCCCCAGATCCTCGGTGACGAATGTGCCGGGTGTCGCGAACGCCGGGTGATCGGGTTGACCGAGGTAGCCGCGGGCGACCATCGGCCCGGTCAGCGCGATCCGGCCGGCCCGCTCGCCCTGCGCGCCGGCGGCGTCGATGTGGATGGTTACCGCGATCCCGTCGAGCGGCCGGCCGTCGTAGACGCAGCCGCCGCAGGTCTCGCTCATCCCGTAGGTGGTGACGATGGGAATGCCAGCCGCCTTGGCCCGGCTGAGCAGGCTGGGTGGAGTGGCGGCCCCGCCGACCAGCACCCGGTGGAAGCCGGCCAGCACTGCGCTCGCCTCGGGGTCGTCGAGGATGCGATGCAACTGGGTGGGAACCAGCGAGACGTAGCGACGGTCGGCGTCCAGCCCGGCAGCGGCCCGGGCGAAATCTTTTGCGGTGAAAGAGCTTCCGGTTTCCATCGGCATCACCGGCAAGTCCGCTAGAGCTGCCCGGAGCAGTACCTGCAGCCCTGCGATGTGCCGAGCCGGCAGGGTCAGCAGCCAACCGCCAGGGCCTCCGAGGCGCCGCTCGGTCGCGGTTGCCGATGCCCGCAGCGCCGAGGCCGGTAGCAGCACCAGCTTGGGTTCTCCGGTGGAGCCGGAGGTGGACATGACGATCGCGGTCGGGTCATCCGGGTCGTCCTCTGCCGGGCCGAGCGTCGGTGCGGCAGCTCTACCTGTGGCCGAAACGGTTGCAGCCACGGGATTCCCGGGTGGCAGCAGCAGCAGGGCGGGGCCGCCCCGCAACGCGGCCGTCAGCCGGGGGAGCAGCTCCAGCACCCCGCGGCCGGTGGCGACTTCGAGGAGCTCGAGGGCCCTGGGCACTCAGTAGGCCCAGGGGAACGGCGAGAAGTCCGCGTCCCGCTTCTCCAGGAACGCGTCCCTGCCTTCGACTGCCTCGTCGGTGCCGTAGGCCAGCCTGGTCGCCTCGCCGGCGAACACCTGCTGCCCCACCATCCCGTCGTCGGTCAGGTTGAAGGCGAATTTCAGCATCCGCTGCGCCGTCGGCGACTTGCTGTTGATCACTCCGGCCCACTGCAGCGCAACGGCTTCCAGCTCGGCATGCGGCACCACGGCGTTCACCGCCCCCATGGCGTGCATCTGCTCGGCGGTGTAATCCCGGCCGAGGAAGAAGATCTCCCTGGCGAACTTCTGGCCCACCATCTTGGCCAGATATGCCGAGCCGTAACCGCCGTCGAACGAGCCGACGTCTGCGTCCGTCTGCTTGAACCGGGCGTGCTCGGTGCTGGCCAGCGTGAGATCGCAGACGACGTGCAGCGAATGCCCGCCGCCGGCGGCCCAACCCGGAACGACGGCGATCACCACTTTGGGCATTACCCGGATCAGCCGCTGCACCTCCAGGATGTGCAACCGACCCGACCGCGCCGGGTCCACCGATTCTCCGGTGTCGCCGGAGGCATAGCGATAGCCGTCCCGCCCGCGAATGCGCTGGTCGCCGCCGGAGCAGAAGGCCCAGCCGCCATCCACCGGGCTGGGTCCGTTTCCGGTGAGCAGCACACAGCCGACGTCGCTGGTCACCCTGGCATGGTCGAGTGCACGGTGCAACTCATCGACGGTGTGCGGGCGGAAGGCGTTGCGCACCTCCGGACGATCGAAGGCGATCCGGACCGTCGGCAGATCGCCGGTCCTGCCGTCGCGCCTTCTGCCGACCTGCCGGTGGTAGGTGATGTCGGTGAAGGAGAACCCGTCGACCGGCCGCCAGTGCGCAGGGTCGAACGGCTGTTCGGGTGCCACAACCGGATCGCTGGTGGCGGTTGCCTCGGCTGCGAAGGAGACGTCGGGTTCGTCGGCGGACACTCCCAGAGCGTAGGAGATGCTGAGCGACTCGTGCGGGAGCGCCGGCCGGCCGCGATCCAGGGTGCCCTCGGTTGTTCTCGTCCGACAGCGCGGTCAGGACGCTGGTCGCCCCAGGGGTTCGCGCAGGCCGGACTTCATCGCGGTATCCAGGCGGCGGCGCCAGTACTCGATGAGCAGCGTGCCGAGCACGGTTGGTGCGAGCCACGGCACCAACTGCGCCACGCCGGTGACAGGGCCATCCACAGTCAACGCCACCACGATGAAGGCGGTGACGAGGGCGATGTAGGAACCGCCCTGGCCGTGGACGTAGCCGTGGAGCCACCCGCGGAAGCGGTGACGGCGCTCGGCCGATACCCGGGCAAGGACGGCCAGCCCGTAGGTCAACGCGGACAGCGGCACAAGCCACCACAGCTCCGGGCGGCCCTGGATGATCAGCGCCACCGCCGACACGCAGACGAGAAGGACCACACCGCGGTAAACACGGCTCGCGGGACCGGTGGAGCGCTGACCCGCAGTGAGGCGCCGCGCACCCTGGTACATGGCGAACGGGCCGAGCAGCAGGCCGATCGTCCCGGCGACGACGTGGACGAGAAGTAGCGCGGTGTGGACCATGTGGCTGACCTTCCACGGCAAGGCGTTCCGCGGTCATGGATCGACATCCGAGTAACTTAGAAACTTAAGTTAGCATGTTACGGTGACGTGTGCCAGGTGACTTGAGCTTTGATCTCCATGTGCTGACGGCGCGCCTGGACCGGTCGGCCGACCGCATCCTGCGGACCGAGTACGGCGTGTCCTACCGACGGTTCCTGACCCTGTTGACCGTCGCCGAGTTGGGTGCGGCCACCCAGCGAACCGTTGCCGAGAGGCTGGGAATCTCCGAACCTTCGGCGAGCCGGATGACCGGCATCCTGGTCGAGTTAGGCCTGCTCGAATCGCCGATCGACCCCGCCGGTGGAAATCGGCGGCGGTTGACCCTCACGGCGGGGGGCGAACAGACTGTCCACGAGTGCCGGGAGTTGCTCGAGAGTCGCTTCGTCGACCTGGTGGAACGCAGCGGTGTCTCATACTCGGCTTATGCCCGCAGCACCACGCTTCTTCTGAACGCCCTCGACGCAGTGCCCTCCAAGGCGGTGCCCGAGAAGGCAGTGCCGTGAGGGACAGTGCTGTGAGGGACAGTGCCGTGAGGGACAGTGCCGGCCCTGATCCCCTAGCGCCGGCAGTGCGCGGAGCACGGCAATGAGGGCGTCGTGCGCGGCGTCGGGGCCGCTGACCAGAGCGACCGGCCAACAGATTCGGCCACGTTCGGCTGAGCCGATCCAGCGCATCGTTGCTACCGCCCACCTTGCAGATGCCTGTTCGGCGCCGGCGAACGCCCTGCGTGTCAACCGATCTGGTTGGTCCATCTAAACGTGGAGGTAGTCGCAGCGGATGCAAGCGTGCGAAAGATCACCGATCCTCACTGATCCGCTGCTCCGAAGAAGGCCGGGACGGCTGGCACCCAGTGATCGCCGTACCGGCGGCGTAGTTCGGTGCGCCGCCAGTCCGTGCCGGAGACCACGCGGCGGCACAGTGGAGAGGTGCAGTAGCAGGTCATGGCGAACGACGGGTCGACGGTGCTAGTGCAGTGTCTCAGTCTTGGTTGACTGCTTGGAGAGGGGGACGCGTCCGCGGTGGACTTTGGTGAGCATCTCGTCGGCTTTCGCGGTCCAGATGAACGGTTTCGGTTCCTCGTTGTGTGCGTCGAGGTATCGCCCCCGACCAAGCAGCCCGCTTGGACACCGTCCACGACGACCTGCAACAGCGCGTCGTCCAAGCCCAAGAACAACACTGGTTCGCCGACGTCGACCAGCTCCACGTGACCCTGAAACATCTCGAGGCCAAGAAGCACCAGTCGATTTGACCCTGACCACGGGACGACCTGCAGCCGCGCTCCTGGCCGCCGCACCGCCGCTGACGTTGCCGACGCCGGCTTGAGCTGACTCGACTCCACGACGCCTGGTCTGCCTGCTCTACTGCACTACCGTGAAGTCGCCCGGCCCGGGTGCAGCCCCGACCAGCGACCAGGAGTGCGCATGCCCCCCAGCTCCGCCCCAGGAACAACAGTGACTGCCGCCGCCGTGACCCACTTTGCCGGGCGAGCCGGCGACCACAACAACCGCGCGATGATCGCCTCCCCGGTGTTGGCCGACGCCCTCGCCACACGCCTGGACACAGTCGCCACGGTGATCGGCACACCCGAGTCGGCGTTGGCAGCGAACTGGGACCAAGAACTTGCTGCAGCGCTGCCCGCCCTGCAGCAAATGTCCGCCCAGTTCGATCAGATTCTGACCCAAGGCCGCGTCCCAGTCACGGCGCTGAGTCGCTGCGCGGTCGCGTTGGCCACGCTGCCCGTCATCGCCGACCACCGACCCGACGCCGTCATAGTCTGGTTCGACGCCCACGCCGACATCAACACCCCCGACAACACCACCACCGGCTACCTCGGCGGCCTCGCCCTCAGCGGACCGCTGGGGCTATGGGAGTCCGGTCTCGGCAGCGGCGTGCTGACCCACAATGTGGTCCTGGTCGGTGCGCGCGATCTCGACGACCCTGAACAGCGTCTCGTCGCCGCCGGCACCATTGCGCTCGTTCCCGTCGGCCCGGACATTGCCTCCACACTGCGCCGCGTCATCGCCGGCCGACCCGTCTACGTGCACATTGACTGCGACGTCCTCGACGCAGGCGTAGCCCCCACCGATTACCTGATGCCCGACGGCCTGAGCCTCGACCAGCTTCACGCATGCGCGCAAGCGCTGGCCGAAAGCGAGATCGTCGGGGTCGAAATTGGTGAGCTCGAAGCCGAAGATGATCAACACGCCACCCCCCAGCCCGCAAACCTCGTCCTCGACGCGATCTCGCCTCTACTACAGAAGATCAAGCCCCGGCGTGAGTAACACCTGATGCTCAACCCTTGACAGGTGCAGAGAACGGGCACTATCTGGCAGGTCCGCCGGACGTCCCGGACGGCAACCCCGTGCACCTGTCGCCGTCGGTATCAGTGCTGGTTACTGCGGGTCGGGGTTGCGCAGCCTCCGAGGCCCGGCTACGCCGGCCGATGGTCGCCAGCCGACCCAGGGGCTGGCTGCCGAGGTAGTCCCGCTCATTGTCGCTGAGCTCCATGAGTTCATCTCCCATCCCATCTTCCTACTGCTGTACCTATTGAAGGCACCGGCCGGCGACACTGGCACGCAGCTGCCGCTGACGTGGGTCGGGTCTGGCCCACGACGAGTACCTTCGAATCGGCATGATCCCGGGTGATCCCACGGTGAAGCCGTCGTGCGGACCGGTGTGCGACACCATGGGAACCTGAGGTTGCTGAATCGGTGTGAGGAGCGTCCACATGCTTGGTCTGGCTTGGTGGCACTGGCTGATCATCGTCGCCGGTTTGGTGCCTATTGCGCTCGTGCCCAGGATGCCTTCCTTTCGGCGCGGCCGGTACGACGACTGATCCACACCATCGCGGCGAGGTGACCTCCGATCCGTCCGACGCGGCGGATGAACGTCGGGTCGGCGACGTCATCGCCGTTCGCTGGGCCGGCGACCGGCCGGTCGTCGGGGGCCCGGCCGTAGTGTCGGCTGCGACCGACGAGCGGCAGGACTGGACCGGGGGAGTAGATGGCGCTGCACCTGCACCGTGCCCAGCGCAGCGACGCGCTGGTGGCCGGGCTGGCAGAGGTGTTGAGCGACCCGCTGGACGACCCGATGGCCACCGAGATCATCGCGGTCCCGGCCCGCGGCATCGAGCGCTGGTTGACGCAGCGGCTCTCACATCGGTTGGGCGCGGAGAGCGGTCAAGCAGCGTGGCCGGACGCCGGGATATGCGCAAATGTCGACTTCCGCTCGCCGACCTCGCTGGTGGAACGGGCGGTCAGTGCGGCCAGTGGAATCGACCCGCAGACCGATCCGTGGGCGGTCGACAGGCTCATCTGGCCGTTGCTGGCCACCATCGACGCCTGCACCCCCGAGCCATGGTGCGCCGCCCTGGCCGATCATCTCGGCGCGGTCGACGGCGACCCGCCGGCCGCAGCAGCCGGCCAGAGTGAAGCCACCGCCGAACGCACCGAACTGCGCCGGGCCCGCAGGTTGACCGTCGCTCGCAGGCTGGCCGGGCTGTTCAGCTCCTACGGGCCCATGCGGCCATCGGTCATCCGGGCCTGGGTCGCCGGCGAGGACACCGACGGCATGGGCGAATCCCTTGCCCCGCACCGGGTCTGGCAGGCCGAGCTGTTCCGCCGGCTGCGCGCCACCGTCGGCGTCCCGAGCCCGGCGGAACGACTGCCACAGGTCTGCGCCACGATCCGGGAGCGGCCGCAGATCGTCCGGTCCCCACCACGCATGTCCGTGTTCGGACCGACCAGGCTGTCCGCCCAGGAACTCGCCGTCCTCGACGCCCTGGCCGACGGCAGGGACGTGCACATCTGGATCCCGCAGCCGTCACCGGCGCTGTGGCCGGAGCTGGCGCACCGGCTCCCCACCGACCTATCGCACCCTGTCCGGCGCCGTGACGACCCGACCATCAGCCGCCCGAGGCATCCACTGCTGCGCTCGCTGGGCCGGGACAGCCGCGAACTCCAACTGCGGCTGACATCCTGTTCTGCCACCATCGTGGACCACCTGCATCCAGCGCTCGAGCCGGCGGCCGGTGTTCTCGGCCGGCTGCAGCGGGACCTGGCCGAAGACAACCTCCCGGCGCTGCACGGCGCCGCCACCGATGGCGGCTCGCTACTGGCCCCCGGCGACCGGAGCATCCAGGTGCACGCCTGCCACGGCAGGGCTCGGCAGGTCGAGGTGTTGCGGGATGTGTTGGCCGGGCTGCTCGAGGACGACGCCACGCTGCAGCCGCGGGACATCCTGGTGATGTGCCCGGACATCGAGGTGTACGCGCCGCTGATGTTGGCCGCCTTCGGCAGCGACTCCCGCGTCGGTCCCGCCGAAGGGATCCCCCGGTCGCATCCGGCCACCGGCATCCGGGTCCGGCTCGCGGACCGGGCGCTGCGCCGCACCAATCCGGTGCTGGATGTGCTCGCCAGGTTGCTGGAACTGACCGGAGCGCGGCTGACCGCGTCCGAGGTGCTCGACTTCATCGGACTGCCCCCGGTGCGGCGCCGCTTCGGCTTCGACGACGACGACCTGCAGCGGCTGCGGGAATGGGTGATCGGTTCCGGCATCAGATGGGCCCTGAACGGCCGAGGACGCGAACCGTACGGGCTCGGCGACCTTCGGCAGAACACCTGGCGGGCCGGCCTCGATCGGATCCTGCTGGGTGTCGCGATGAGCGAGGACGAGCCGAACTACCTGGGGCTGGCGCTGCCGTTGGACGATGTGGATTCCACCGACATCGACCTGGTGGGTCGACTCGCCGAGGTGATCGATCGACTGGCCCTGATGCTGCGCAGCCTTGCCGGGCCGCAGGTGCTCACCGAGTGGGCGGCCGCACTGATCTCCGGTGTGGAATCGTTCACCGAGGTCACCGACGTGGATTCCTGGCAGCTCGACCAGGCGCGCAGGACGATTGCCGACACCGTCGACCGGGCCGGGGGGCTGGCATCGCGGGTGCCGCTCCGGCTGCCGGACATCGTCGGATTGCTGTCGGACGCCCTGCGCGGACGGCCGACCAGGGCGAACTTCCGGACCGGTGATCTCACCATCTGCTCGATGGTGCCGATGCGGTCCGTCCCGCACCGGGTGGTCTGCCTGCTCGGGCTGGACGACGGCGAGTTCCCACGCACCGGACGGGTGGACGGCGACGACATCCTCGCCGCCGGTCCTGTTGTGGGAGAACGGGATCGCACCAGTGAAGACCGACAGCTACTGCTGGACGCGATGAATGCCGCCACCGAGAACCTGGTGTTCCTGTACTCCGGCGCCGACGAGCGCACCGGGGCGGCTCGTCCACCGGCCGCCGCCCTCGGCGAGATTCTGGACGTGCTGGACGCTACGGTTCGGTCGGCCGACGGGGGATCGGCCCGCAGCCAGCTGCTGATCCGTCACCCGTTGCAGCCGTTCGACATCCGCAATTTCGAACCGGATGCCCTGCGGCATCGGCCGTTCAGCTTCGACACCGCGGCACTGGCCGGTGCCCGTGCCGGGATCACCACCCGGCCGGCCGGGGCGGCGTTCCTCAGTGGTCCGCTGCCCCCACCACCGCCGTCGGACGCGGTTGATCTGGACGCGCTGGTGCGGTTCTTCGAGCACCCGGCACGAGCATTCCTGCGCGAGCGGCTTGGACTGTCCGCCGGATTCGCCGAAGACGAGATCCCCGACGAGCTGGCGACCTCGGTCGACGAACTCACCAAGTGGAACATCGGCGAACGCATGCTGCAGACCCGGCTGGCCGGCGCCGACCCGGATTCAGTGCGGCAGACCGAGTTCCGACGCGGACACCTCCCGCCCGGCGCCCAGGCCGCCGAGCTGCTCGAGGACCTCAGCGGCAAGGTGGAGCCGCTTGTCGCCGCCGCGCAGCCGCACCTCGGCGGTTCGGCCGACCAGCACGATGTCATCGCCGTCTTGCTGGACGGCCGCAGCGTAGTGGGCACGGTCGGCCCGATCCGCGACGGTGTGCTGACTAGGGTCACCTATTCCAGGCTCGCTGCCAAGCACCGGATCCGGGCCTGGGTGACGCTGCTCGCACTCGCCGCCGGGCAACCCGGGTTCCCGCCGCGGGGCATCGTCATCGGAAGGGGCGGCAAGTATCAGCCGGTCGCGGTATCGCGCGTCGAGCCACCGGCGGCCGGCCGGGCTGCCGAGTTGCTGGGGACGCTGGTGGGGATCCGCGACCTCGGACTGTGCACGCCCTTGCCGCTCACTCCCAAGACAGCGCTCGGGTACGCGTTGGCCAGGCTGCGAAGCCGCAGGGACACCGCGGAAGCCTTCGCGGCCGCCGACGTCGAATGGACCGGCCGGGCTTTCGGTGGGGAGGCCGACGATCCGGAGCATCGCCGGATCTGGGCGGACGCCGATCTGCAGGCCATCTCGACCAGACTCGGTCCGGCGACCGGAACCTCCGGGGAGACAACGCGTTTCGGCGAGCTGGCCGTGCAGACCTACGGTCCGCTGCTGGACGCGGAACAGCTGGGCGATCGATGACGCCCGCAGCGGCGCAGCTCCCGCAGTTGCCCAACTTCTCGATCACCGATCCGCTACCGGACGGCGTCACCATGGTGCTGGAGGCCAGCGCCGGAACAGGCAAGACGCACACGATCGCCTCGCTGGCTACCCGGTACCTCGCCGAGGGTGTCACCCGCCTGGAGGACATGATGCTGGTGACGTTCGGCCGGATGGCCACCCAAGAACTGCGAGATCGGGTGCGACTGCGACTGGTGGACGTCGAGCGGGCGCTGGCCGATCCGTCGTCGGCCGCAGCCTCCGATGACGAGGCGGTGCGGCTCCTGGCCACCGGCGACGATCGTCGGATCGCCGCTCGCCGCGACCGGCTGGCTGCCGCGTTGGCCTCATTCGACGAAGCCACCATCGCCACCACCCATTCCTTCTGCCAGCAGATGCTCGCCGGACTAGGTGTGGCAGCCGATTCGGAGTCCGACGCCGCGTTGCTGGAGAACTCGTCGGATCTCCTGCGGCAGGTGACCGACGACGAGTACCTGCGCCGTTACTCGAGCCTTCAGCGCAGGCCCTTCGACCCGGCCACCGCCCATCGCCTGGCCGCCGAGGCAGTCGGAATTCCGTACGCCCGACTGGAACCGGCGAACTCCGCGCCCAGCACCCCGGCCCGGGAGCGCGTCGAGTTCGCCGCAAGCGTCCGAGCGGCTTTCGATCTGCGCAAGAGACGGGCCGGACTACTCGACTTCGACGACCTGCAGATGCGGCTCGCCGAGGCGTTGGCCCACCCGGTGCGCGGCCTCGCTGCCAGACAGGTGCTGCGATCTGCCTACCGGGTGGTGCTGGTCGACGAGTTCCAGGACACCGATCCGGTGCAGTGGGAGATTCTGCGGCTTGCCTTCCACACCCACAGCACCCTGGTGCTGATCGGCGACCCGAAGCAGGCGATCTATGCCTTCCGCGGAGCCGATGTGTTCACTTACCTGGCGGCGGCCGGCTCCGCCGATCGGCAGGCGACGCTGGGTACCAACTGGCGCAGCGACGCCTCGTTGGTGGGTGCCCTCGACCACCTGTGGGGAGGATTGTCGTTGGGGGACAAGCGCATTCCGGTAAGGCCAATCGACGCCCGGCACAGTGGTTCGCGGTTCAAGCTGCCCGACCGTCCGGCGCCGTTGCGCATCCGCCAGCTGATCCGCCAGCAGGCGGCGCAGAATGCAGGCGGGCTGTGCAGGGTCGACTCGGCCCGGGCGGCGATCGCCAGGGACCTGGCCGCCGAGGTGGTGCAACTGCTGCAGTCGGGGGCAATCCTGGAGCATCTGGGCACCGAGGCGCCGATCGGACCTTCGGACATCGCGGTACTGGTCCACCAGAACGATCAGGGTGTGCTGATCCGCGATGCGTTGCGGCAGTTGGATGTTCCGGTGGTGCTCACCGGCAACGCCAGCGTCTTCGACTCCGAGGCGGCGAACCATTGGCTCACCCTGTTGGACGCGCTGGAGTCACCGAACCGTTCCGCGAAGGTGCGGGCTGCCGCGCTGACCCCGTTCCTCGGCTGGACGGCCGATCGGCTGGCAGCAGCCGGGGCCGCCGAGATCGACGCGCTGGTGGATCGGCTCCGCGACTGGGCCGACCGATTCGCCGCCGGCGGAGTGGCGGCCCTGCTGGAGTCGGTGACAGTGACCGGAGGCCTCGCCGCCAGGGTGCTGGCCGCACCGGACGGGGATCGGCTGCTCACCGACATCCGGCACGTGGCGCACGCACTGCACGCGGTCGCCCGATCATCGCACCTGGGCCCGTCGGCACTGCTGGAATGGCTGCGCAGGCGGATCGACGAGTCCGGCAAGGAAGCTGCCGAGGAGCTGAGCCGCCGGCTCTCCCGCGAGGATGCCGCCGTCCAGGTGATCACGGTCCACCGCAGTAAGGGGCTGGAGTTCGGCGCGGTCTTCGTCCCGTTCGCCTGGAACCGGCACGTGCGTGACGACCCTGACCCGTTGCGCCTGCACGATGACCTCGGGCATCAGGTCCTGGACGTCGGCGGGCCAGGTGGGCCGGGCTACGGCGAGCGGCAACTCGCGCACTGGACCGAGGCTTTCGGCGAGGATCTCCGGTTGATGTACGTGGCCTTCACCAGGGCCCGGTCGTTGCTGGTCACCTGGTGGGCTCCGACCGCGAACACGCCCTGCTCGCCACTGAGCCGGGTGCTGTTCGGTGCGGCCGGCCCGGACGGTGAGCTGCCGACGCGGGTGCCGATAGGCGAAGACCAGCAGGTCACCCAGCGACTGGAGGGCATCGCCGAGCGATCCGGCGGGCTGATCGCCATCGAGCGGGCGGACCCAGGGCGACACCCCTCGTTCCGGGGCGCCAGCCCACCGGCGTCGGAGCTGGCCGCGCGGACCTTCGGCCGGACCCTGGACGCCGAGTGGCGCCGCACCTCGTACTCCGGACTGACGGCCGCCGTGCACGCCGCCCATTACGAAGGACTCGAACTTGCCGGCAGCGGGAGCGGCACCACCGACGTCGGCGGGCACCAGGGGAATGCCGCCGACCCAGCCTCCGGGACCGAACCCGAGGACCCGGGCACCACCGACGAACCCGTTCTGTTCCAGGGACTCTCGGTGACTGATTCGGCCGGTCTGACCACCGGCGACGGCTCCCAGAACCCCGGCGAGGCCGCGCTGCGCGCGGTGCCCTCGCCGATGGAACAGTTCCCCGGTGGCACCACTTTCGGCACCCTCGTCCACGAGGTGCTGGAGTATTTGGACACCGGAGCCGCCGATCTGGCCGCCGAACTGCTGGCGCACTGCCGGCGGGTGCTCGGTGCCGGCGCCGCGCCAGGTACCGAACCTGCGGATGGTGGACCCGACCCCGGTGCGCTGGCCGCCGCATTGGGCCCGGTGCTGGCCACGCCACTGGGACCGTTGGCCGGAAACATTCGTCTGGCCGGTGTTCCGGTATCGGATCGGTTGGCCGAGATGAGCTTCGAGTTGCCGCTGGCCGGCGGGGACGATCCGCACGCCGAGTCCCGGCTCGGTGATCTGGCCGATGTGCTGGCCCGGCACCTGCCCGCGGGCGACCCGCTGGCCCCCTACCCGGACCTGCTGCGCGAGGAACTGCTGGCCGGTGAGCCACTGCGCGGCTACCTCAACGGCAGCCTAGACGTGGTGCAGAGGGTGCGCGGCGTCGACGGAACACCTCGCTACCTGATCATCGACTACAAGACGAACCGGCTCGGGGTCGCCGGACAACCGTTGTCCGCCTGGGACTACCGGCCGGAAATGATGGCCACCGCCATGATGGAGGCGCACTACCCGCTGCAGGCGTTGTTGTACACGGTGGCGCTGCACCGCTACCTGCGGTGGCGGCAACCCGGCTATCGCCCGGCCGCACACCTCGGCGGTGCCCTCTACCTGTTCGTCCGCGGGATGTCCGGACCGGATACCCCCACCGTCGACGGCACACCGTGCGGTGTCTTCGGCTGGAAGCCATCGGCGCAGCTGGTGATCGAGGCATCCGAGGTGCTGGCCGGCGCACCCGGACCGGCCGTCCCGGTGCCCGAGGGGGAGCGCCGGTGACCACATCGGACCTGGCGCGGGCGGCGGCACCACCGCTCGATCCCTACAACCGGACCCTGGCCATCGCGATGTCCGGGGTGCTCGCAGAGTTCAACCGTGCGGAGGTCTTGTCGGCCGCTGATGTGCACGTCGCCCGGCGGCTCGGGGTGCTCGGCGGAGAAAACAACCCGGACGTGTTGCTGGCCGTGGCGCTGGCCGTGCGCGCCGTCCGCAACGGTTCCGTGTGCCTGGATCTGGCGACCGTGCAGGACGCGGTCGTCGGGGATGTCGCCGAAGCGGTCCTGCCGGCTGCTGTCCCAGACCCGGAACTGGCCAGGCAGTTGGCCGCGGTGGGCGCCCTCAGCTGGCCCGAGCCGGGACGATGGGCGCAGTCGTGCAGGGATAGCCCGCTGGTCACGGTGATGCAACCGGCTCCGACCGTCGAGGCCGAACAGGCCGAACAGGCCGGGCAGGCAGAACAGGCCGGCGGACCGGCCCGCCCGCTGCGGTGGTCGGACGGGCTCCTCTATCTCGATCGATACTGGCGCCAGGAGCGGCTGGTGGCCGATGGACTCGATGCCCGCGGCGGTGACGGCTGGGCGCCCGCCGACTGGGACCTGGATCGCCTGCGCGCGGCGATCACCCGGATGTTCCCGGCCGAGGACGAAACCCGGCAGCGCATCGCCTCCGCGTCCTGCGCCGTCCGCCGGCTGGCGGTGATCGCCGGCGGACCCGGAACCGGAAAGACGACCGCAGTGGCGCGGATGCTGGCGGTCCTCGTCGACCAGGACGGGCGCCGCCCGCGGATTGCGCTGGCCGCTCCCACTGGGAAGGCCGCCGCCAGGCTGCAGCAGGCCGTGCGGGACGAGGTCGCCACTTTGGATACGGGGGACCGGCAGCGGCTCGGCGAGCTGACCGCGTCCACCCTGCACCGGCTGCTGGGCTGGAAACCCCGGTCGAAGTCACGGTTCCGGCACGACCGGACCAATCGGCTTCCCTACGACATCGTGGTGGTCGACGAGACTTCCATGGTGTCGCTCACCATGATGGCCAGGCTGATGGAGGCGGTGCGACCGGACGCCCGACTGGTGCTGGTCGGAGACCCCGACCAGTTGGCGTCGGTGGAGGCCGGCGCCGTGCTCGGCGATGTCGTCGCCCGGGCGACCGGATCCAGCGCCGCAGATCGGCCGGGACCGGGCGTGCCGCCGCCCAGCGCGGCGACCGGCGGCGACCGGTCAGATGGACTGCGGCAGGTGCAGGCCCTGTGCCCGCGGGATCTCGCGGGCATCGACACCCGGTCGCGGTCGGAGATCGCGGCGGGCGTCACCAGGCTGTCGCACCGCTTCCGGTTCGACGGAATCATCGCCGACCTGGCAGATGCCGTCCGCACCGGTGATGCAGATGCGGCGTTATCCGTGCTGACGGCCGGACACCCCGACGTGTCCTTCCTGCCATGGCATGCGCGGCGTGATCATCCCGAACTGGCACCGTTCCGCACCGAGATGGTGGCAGCGGCCAGAGCCCTGACCGGGGCCGCCGTGGCCGGCGACGTCCCGGCTGCACTGGCGGCGATGGACCGGCATCGGCTGTTGTGCGCGCACCGGCGTGGCCCGTTCGGTGCCGCCCTGTGGGGCATGTTCGTGCAGCGCTGGACGGCCGAGGATCTGGCCAAGAATCCCTTGCCCGGCAACGACTCCGGGGACGCGGGTTGGTGGCAGCCCGGGCGGCCGCTGTTGGTCGGCGAGAACGACTACGAACTGGGACTGTTCAACGGGGACACCGGGGTGGTGGTGCGGCACCCGGAGCGCGGCATCGTCGCAGCATTCGGCGACCCGCACGATCCGATCCTGGTGCGGCCCGGCCGGCTGTCCGGGGTGCAGAGCGTGCACGCGATGACGATCCACAAGAGCCAGGGCAGCCAGTTCCGGTCCGTCACGGTGATCCTGCCGCCGGCCCAGTCCCCATTGCTCACCAGGGAGTTGCTCTACACCGCGGCCACCAGGGCCAGCGATCATGTGCGGCTGATCGGCACCGAGGACGCGGTGCGGGCGGCGGTGAACCGCCCGGTCACCCGGGCCTCCGGCCTGCGCCGCCGTCAACCGTCAGCGATGTGAGGTGCCCGGGGAGCCACGAGTTGATCTGAGATCTGATGGCACCATGCCGACCACCGGGTTTGGACCCGCCCGGCGGCTCCGCGATGGGCGGGCGGGTCCAGAAGCGCTGATCGAGCGGCCACTGATCCGCGCGCCGGCCTCACTAGGCTGATCGGGTGCACCTGGACCTCGTCGCCATCGTTGTCGACGACTACGACCTGGCCATCGCCTTCTTCGTCGACGTGCTGGGTTTCGAACTGGCCGAGGATTCGCCGTCGCTGACCAATGACGGGCGTGCAAAGCGATGGGTAGTGGTGCGACCGCCCGGATCCCTGACGGGAATCCTGCTGGCCAGGGCCGACGGAGCCGAGCAGGCGGCGGCGGTCGGCCACCAGTTCGCCGGGCGCGTCGGCATGTTCCTGCGGGTCGAGGACTTCGACACCCGCTACCGCCGGATGACGGATGCCGGCGTCCAATTCGTCACCGAACCCCGCACCGAGGAGTACGGCACGGTTGCGGTCTTCCTCGACATCGCGGGTAACCGCTGGGACCTGCTGTCCGAGCAGGCCCGGTGACCGAGATCGCCGAATTATCCGAGATCCTTGCCACCGCACAGGTTTTCGCCCTGCCGATGGTCAACCGATTCCGCGGGATCGCGGTCCGCGACGGTGTGCTGCTGCGGGGGGCGGCCGGCTGGGCGGAGTTCGCCCCCTTCCACGACTACAACGACACCGCCTGTATCCCATGGCTGCGTGCGGCCGTCGACTCGGCGAGCCACCGCTGGCCGGTCCCGGTCCGGGATTTCATCGAGGTCAACACTACGGTGCCGGTGGTCCAGCCGGAGGAGGCATTCCGGTTGGTCCGCGACTCCGGCTGCCGCACCGCCAAGGTCAAGGTCGCCGACCCCGGCGCGTCGCAGTCGGCGGACATCGACCGGTTAGCAGCGGTGCGGGACGCCCTGGGTGGTGACGGCCGGATCCGGATCGATGCAAACGCCGCATGGACCGCCGATCAGGCCATCGCCCTGGTGCCGGACCTGATCGCGGCCGCCGGTGGTCTGGAGTACGTCGAGCAGCCCTGCCCGAGCGTGGCCGAACTGAGCCGGGTGCGGGCCGCCATCGAGATCCCGGTGGCCGCCGACGAGTCGATCCGGCTGGCCACCGACCCGTTGGCGGTCGCCAGGGCGCATGCTGCCGACATCGCGGTGATGAAGGTGGCGCCGCTGGGTGGGGTGAGCGCCGCACTGCGGATCGCCGGCGAGGTCCGCAGCGAGTCCGGAATGCAGATCGTGGTGTCATCCGCCGTCGATACCGCCGTCGGGCTGGCCGCCGGTCTCGCAGCCGCCGGCGCGCTGCCCGACCAGCCGTTCGCCTGCGGGCTCGGCACCGCATCGCTGTTGGCCGAGGACGTCGTCACCGGGCGTCCGCTGCCCACGGCCGGGCGATTACCGGTGCCGCGCCACCCCCCGGATCCGGACCGGCTGGCAGCAGTGGCCGCCGACCAGGCCACCACCGAGTACTGGCTGGCCCGGCTGCACCGCGTCTCCGCCCTGCTGACGGATCCAGGCAGGCCGGCCCGGTGAACAGCCCTCCGTCGGTGGCACTCGGCAGAGTCCTGGTCGACGAGTTCATCGCCGGCGGCGTCACCGACGCCGTCCTGTCGCCAGGCTCGCGCAACGCGGCACTGTCGCTGGCGCTCCACGACGCAGACGCCGTCGGAAGGATCCGGCTGCACGTGCGGATCGATGAGCGCACCGCCGGGTTCCTGGCGCTCGGTCTGGCCAGGGGCTACGGCCGGCCAGCCCTGGTCGTCACCACCTCCGGAACCGCGGTGGCGAACCTGCACCCCGCCGTGCTGGAGGCACATCACGGCGCGGTTCCGCTGATCGTGCTGTCCGCCGATCGGCCGCCGGCGCTGCGGGACATCGGCGCCAATCAGGTGATCGACCAGCGGGGGGTCTTCTGGCCGGCGCTGCGCCACTTCCACGAGATCGACACGCCCGGCGACGGTCCCGATCAGCGGCCGCGGTGGCGGGCCGCCGCGGCCTCCGCGCTGGCGGCCGCCACCGGCGAGGTGCCCGGTCCGGTCCAGCTGAACCTGCCGATGGCCGAGCCCTTGCTCCCGGGCAGCGACTATCAACCGGAACCGTTGCCGGACAACGAAACTGGAGCAGGGAGAGGTTCGCCGATGGAGGCGGCCGGGTTCACCCAGCTGCTCGCACCGGTCCCGGCGCCGGGCGAGCGGGTGTTGTTCGTCGCCGACCTGACCCACCCAGCCGCCGGCCGGGTGGCCGCGGCCGGCCATCCGGTGATCTCCGAAGCCGGCGGCGCTGCCGGTCGCGCCGTTCTTCAGGCCGGGATTTCTTTGCTGGAAGCGGGTTTCGGGCGTGCTGCGCCGCCGGACCGGGTGATCGTGCTCGGCCGGCCGACGTTGTTCCGCGCGGTCACCGAGTTGTTGGGCACGGCCGAGCGGGTCGATGTGGTCGGACCGACCGGGCCGATCGGCGACCCCACCGGGCGGGCGCACACCATAGCCGGATCCCTCGCGCCGATCTCCCGCTCCGCGGAACCGGCGTTCGGCGCCTGCTGGGCCGAGGCGAACCGGGCCGCGGCCGCGGCAATCGCCGACCGGCTGGCGGACACCGATCTCGCCCTCACCCCACGGCTGGCCCGCGACGTAGTCCGATGTCTGCCGGACGGAACCGCGTTGATTCTCGGATCCTCGCAGCTGCCAAGGGATGTGGGCCGGTTCGCCGCCGCCAGAGACGGGGTCGGGGTGATCGCGAACCGTGGTGTGGCCGGCATAGACGGCACGAACTCCACCGCCATCGGCGTGGCGCTTGCTATGGGACGCCCATCGGTGGCGCTGATGGGCGACCTCACCTTCCTGCACGACCTGACCGGTCTGCTGATCGGGCCGCACGAGCCCAGACCCGAACTCAGCATCGTGGTCGCCAACAACGACGGCGGCGCCATCTTCGGCACCCTGGAACCCGGAGAAGCCCGGCACGCCAGCGCTTTCGAGCGGGTCTTCGGCACTCCGCACGGCGTTACGCTCGGCCTTGCGGCGCAGGCACTGGGCATCGAGCACCTCCTGGTCACCGAGCCCGAACAGCTTCGGGAGGAAATTGGCCGGCCGGAGGGTATCCGGGTGATCGAGGTGCCGTGCACACGCACCGAGCTGCGGGAATGGTTGGCCCGGGCAGCGGAGGATGTCCGGGCGGCCATCGGCGGCTGAGAACCGATGGCGCCGCCGATTGCGATCCCTCGACGCGGCGGCACACGGTGGGCGGCTGTGCCAGTCTCACAGTCGGAGCACTCGATGGATGGGCCGCACCTGCTCTCACTCGGCCTCCGTGGGCGGCGGCAGAAGTTCGGTCCGGTAGTGCGGCGCGAGGGACTGTGACTTGGCGATAAACGCGGCTTGGGCCGCCGGGTCGAGCGGCCGCGGCGGCTCGGTCCGCGAGGCAACCGGCTGCCCGACCAGGGTGAAGAACTCGTCCTGACCGGCAGGGGCGCACAGGCACAGCAGCCGAGACGGACGGTCCCCCGCATTGGTGAATGCATGTGGGGCATTCGCCGGCACGTTGATCGTCTCCCCGGCGTGCGCGGTGAGGGTCTCGTCGCGGAACGTCACCTTCACCTCACCCTCAAGGACGGTGAACATCTCCTCGAAGTCGTGTCGGTGCGGCGGAGGTCCGCCGCCCGGCGGCACGTGCATGTCAATCAGGGTGTACTTGCCCGCCGTGTCGTCCCCGCTGAGCAGGATCGTGTAGGTATCGCCCACCAGACCGATGTGCGGCAGGCTCTGGTCCTGATCGGGTCGGGCGATAGTCAGCCCGCGGGACGGGTCGTCCGGGGGAATCGTTGCGGCCGGCGGCGTCTGGTGGTCGGTCATTGTGTCTCCGTGGGGGTGGCCGGGTTCACTCGGCAAGCTCGCCGAGGAAGCTGTCGAGCGTGCGCGGGGGGTGCCCGAGGATGGTGCGCAGCACGAGGCTGTTCCCGCCATGGAAGCCGTGGGCGGTGTAATCGGCGAACATCGCCCGCAGCCCATCGCGCATCTGTCCGCCGGGCATACCCGACAGGGCGACGTCTGGCGCGACGTCCTGTGCGATGACCGTGCGCCCGGCGTGACGGCTCATCATTTCCGCGATTTCGCTGCGGGAAACCATGCCACCGGCCGCGAGCTCGAACGTGCCGCCGACGAGATCGTCGCTGACGAAGGCAGTCGCTGCCGCCTCCGCCACATCGCGGTAGTCCACGAAGCTCATCGCCGAGCCTTTGGAGTAGGGCGCCGCAAAGATCCCATGCTCGACCGCGTCTTTCCAGCTGCCGGCCAGGCCCTGCATGAACATCGCCGGCTGCAGGACGGTGAAGGCCATCCGGGAGCGGTAGAGGGCCTCCTCGATCGGGCGCACGCTCGCGTGGTTCACCAGTGACAATGACGGGTGGTACACACTCGAGAAGACGAACCGACCGACGCCGGCAGCCGTCGCCGCCTCCACCATGGCGATACCGAGCTCCGCGGCGTCCGGCGCAAAGGCGGGGGTGACATGGAAAACGCCGTCCACCCCGGTCAGTGCAGCATCGATGCTCGCCGGGTCCCGTAGATCACCGGCGACGGCCTCATCCGCTCCCAGCTCGCGCACCCGGTCCGCCTTGGCCGGATCGTGGACCAGCCCCCGAACCTGCACACCTTTCGCCGCGAGTGCGGGAACGACCAATCCGGCGAACTGCCCCGTCGCTCCGACCGCCAGCACTCGCACATCGCACCCCACATGTCCTGATAATCGGAGGATTCCATCCGATTGCTACATGGTAGCAGCGTTCCGGAGGATGAACCGCGCGGCGTTGAATGGGCGGATGAGCGTCGTCGGTACTCCGCACGTCTCGCCGCGGGACATGCGCAGTGACGCGCTGCGCAACCAGGAGATGCTCATCCGTGCCGCAACGGCTGCGATACATCGGGAAGGCCTGCGAGTCCCCATGGGCACGATCGCCGCCGACGCCGGCGTCGGCGTCGGCACGCTCTACCGGCACTTTCCGACCCGTGACCATCTCCTGAACCACCTGACCCACCAATCATTCGAGCGGGTGCTGGCCAATGCTCGCGATGCCGACCGCGAGGGTGCCACCCCGATCGACAGTCTCCGACACTTCGTCGACGCCGCCATCAGCCAGCGCAATGAACTCGTCCTCCCGCCGCACGGCGGACCGCCTCTCACCTCGCCGGCGACCGCGGCCGTCCGCTCCGAGGTGCACCACATCCTGCGGCGGATCATTGACCGCGGCCTCGCCGACAACACACTCCGACCCGGAATCACTGCGCGTGACATCGTCGTCTTCGGTGCGATGTTGGCCCAGCCGCGCCCCGCCGATCCCGGCTGGGACACCAGCTGCCGCCGACTGCTCGCCACCTACCTTCAAGGCTGCGCGCCGAGCCCATGAACGGCGGACATCAGTCCTACTGCCCGGCTGAGCCGTGGGTGAGCCAGCACCGGTCGGGCTCCCGGCTCTCGTTCGAGAAGTCGCCGGCAACTCCCAGTCACGCCGGGTGGGGCTGGACGCTGGGACAGATCGGTTGATGGTTGTCAGGCCGGGGACTCCAGAGCATCCCGCATCGGGATCATCTTGACCTGCGCTTCGCGAGCCTCCTTCTCCGGATCGGAGTCGGCCACGATGCCGCCACCCGCTCGCAACCGCACGACGTTTCCGCGCACGTCGGCCCCGCGTAGGGCGAGCGCGAACTCGCCGTCACCCCTGGCATCCATCCAGCCGATCGGTGCGGCATATCCTCCCCTGGGTATCGGCTCCAGCTCCCGGATCACTTGCAGCGCAACGTCGGTGGGCGTTCCACCGACGGCCGGCGTCGGATGCAGAAGATCCGCCAGATTCAGCGCCGTCGGTGGGGGCTCGGCCAGCACTCCGGTGATGTCGGTGGCCAGGTGGGTCAGGTTCGCCAGCACCAGCGGGCTGGGACCCTGCGGCACCGTCAACGACGTGCATACCGGCCGTAGCACGGCCGCGACCGACTCCGCCGCGTACCGGTGCTCTTCCAGGTTCTTCGTGCTGGACATGAGATCCGCAGAGACCTGATCCGTCTCGTGCTCGGCCCAGCCGGTCCCGGCCAGCACCCGGGAGTGGATCCGCGACCCTTTGCGGTGCATCAACATCTCCGGGCTGGCGCCGATCAGCCCGTCCACGGCGTAGGTCCAGCAGGAGGGGTAGCGGGTGGCCAGCGCGTTGAGCACATACCGTTCATCGACCTGGAACTCGGTGGTGGCGGTCAGGTCGTGCGAGAGCACCACTTTCCCCAACTCGCCGGCCCTGATCCGGCGGGTGGCGGCTGCGACGGCCGAGGTGTAGGCGGCCACCGACATGGTCGCGTCGGAGTAGCGGACGGCGCCCGGAGCGCGCACCGGGGTGAAGGGGCGGTGCTCGATATCACCGATCACCGTGCTGAACGACTGTCCGCCGCGGCGACCCAGCAGCACTCTCGGTACCACGGCGACGGATTCGTCGCGGGGGTCGAAGCCGAGTGAGATGAACACCACCGGTCCGCCATGGCCCAGCCCGTCATCGATCCGAAATCCGGCGAGCAGGCGATCGAACCATTCACCGATCCTGCGGGCCGCATCGCTGCCGCGAACCGACAGTCGGGCGTATTCGCCCCAGCCGACCAGCCCATCACCGCCGTTGACGAACGCCAGCGCCCTGGTCGGATCGGGGATGGTCGTCAGCAGCGGTCCCGCGATCGGATCGATCAGCCGGGTCACGGCGCTGACCGAAGGCGAGCCGGCGTCGGCGGGGGACATCGGGCGAAAGGCCGTCACATCTGCCGAGGTTAGTTCCCCGCTACGGGATCGTCAGCCACCGCTGGTACCGAGGCTCTCCACTCGAAGGTGGATCGCTCCTACACTCGCCCGGTGAGCCCCGCCCGCGCACCGCGCATCCGGCGCTGGTCCCGGCGCGGGTTGGCGGTGATCGCCGGCCTGATCACCGTCATGTTGGTGGCGCTCACCCTGGCGATGTTCATGAATGATTCCAGGATCCGGGCCGAGCCGGTCCGGGCGACCGGAACGGTCCTCAACGTCTCCGCGCTGCGCACCGGTATCGAGTTCGTCGACCGACAGGGTCTGACCATCCGTCCCGGCGGCGGTGTGCTGTATCCCGGTCTGCTCCGGGTCGGCCAGCAATTCGTGGTGGAGTACGCGGCCTCCCAGCCGGAGGTGGTGCGGGTGGCGGGCCGCTCGGCCAGGAACGTCCTGCCGATGGTGGTGTTCGCGGGCTTGGGCACCTGGCTGATAGCGACGCCTGCGCTGATCGCGCTCAACCGCCCCAGCCGGCGCCTCGGCCGGGATCCGCACACGGTCGGCTGACCCGGCCCGACCGCCGTCACCGCCGGTCGCAAGATCGTCGGTATTCTCCTGGCACATGGGACGCGCAGACCTTCAGAAGCAGCCGCAGCAGGTGGCGGCGATGTTCGACGAGGTGGCGCAGAACTACGACCGGACCAACTCGCTGCTGTCCTTCGGACAGGATCGTCGCTGGCGCCGGCGAATGGTGAACGCGCTGGCACTGGAACCGGGGATGAAGGTGGCGGACATTGCCGCCGGCACCGCCGTCTCCACCAAGGAACTGGCCGCCACCGGCGCCTGGTGCGTCGCCGCCGATTTCTCGCTCGGCATGCTGCGGGCCGGGGCCGCAACGGTCTCCCAGTCGATGGTGGCCGCCGACGCGCTCGCGCTGCCGTTCGCCGGCAGCGCGTTCGATGCGGTGACGATCTCCTTCGGGCTGCGCAACGTGGTGGACACTGCCGGGGCGCTCCGCGAGTTCGCCCGGGTGACCAGGCCCGGCGGGCAGTTGCTGGTCTGCGAGTTCTCGCAGCCCTACCGGCCGTTCCGCTGGGGATACCACTTCCACCTGCGCAGGATCCTGCCGGTCATCGCCGCGAAGTTCTCCTCGAGTCCGGAGGCCTACTCCTACCTCCGCGAGTCGATCGGTGCCTGGCCGGACCAGAAAAAACTGGCGGCGACCATCGCCGCCGCCGGCTGGACCGACGTCACCTGGCGCAACATGACGTTCGGCGTGGTGGCGCTGCACCACGCCGTCAGGACCGGTGAGCCGGCCGGGCCGGCGATCCCGCTGGCAGACGGTCAAGGGTGAACCCACCCTGCGCACACTTCAGGCCGCGAGCGCCCTTACACTGGCATCTGCAGGACTTCGTGAATCAGTTCACAAGCTCGGACCGCCCGTCACGCAACCGTGTGAGCAGCACAGGAAGGTGAGCCGTGGCCGGCCAGCCGATACCAGCACAGGACAGCGCCGACGTCATCGTCGTCGGCGCCGGCCCCGCCGGTTCGACGGCAGCCACTCTGCTGGCCAGGGCCGGGATCGAGGTGCTGTTGCTCGAGAAGTCGACCTTCCCCAGGGAAAAGGTGTGCGGTGACGGGCTCACGCCCCGTGGGGTCAGGCAGCTGCACGCCCTGGGCATCGACACCAGCGGCGACGGCTGGATCCGCAATCGGGGACTCAGGGTCGTCGGCGGCGACGTCACCATCGAACTGCCGTGGCCCACGCTGGCCGACTTCCCTGATTTCGGGGTCGTCCGTCCGCGTCGCGACTTCGACGACATGCTGGCGACGCTGGCGGTGAAGGCCGGGGCCCGCCTGCGGACCGCGACCACCGTCACCGGGCCGGTGATCGACGAGAGGTTCGACCGGATCGCCGGAGTCACCGCGAAGACCACCGACGAGGGCGGCGCGGTCCATCGCTTCGGTGCGCCGCTGGTGATCGCGGCCGACGGTGTGTCGGCCCGGGTCGCGCTCGGGATGGGCATCAACAAGCGTGTTGACCGGCCGCTCGGAGTTGCCGTCCGCAGGTATTACCGCAGCCCCCGGGCGAACGACGACCATCTGGAATCCCACCTCGAGCTCTGGGATCGTGGCGACCAACGGAACCCGAAGTTGCTACCCGGATACGGCTGGATCTTCGGGCTCGGTGATGGAACCGTGAACGTCGGCCTGGGCATGCTGAACTCCTCGAAGGCCTTCGGGCATACGGACTACCGCGCACTGTTGCGCACCTGGCTGGACGGCACCCCGGAGGAATGGGGGCTGCGCGAGCAGAACGCGGTCGGCACCGTCGGCGGCGCCGCGCTGCCGATGGGGTTCAACCGGACACCGCACTACGACCGGGGTCTGCTGCTGATCGGCGACGCCGGTGGGGTGGTGAACCCGTTCAACGGTGAGGGCATCGCCTATGCCATGGAGTCGGCCGCCATCGCCGTCGACGCGGTGCTGCAGGCGACCGGCCGGACGGGTGCTGCCAGGGAGGCGGCGCTGCACGGATATGTCACGGCCATGCGGCAACATCTGGGCAGTTACTACCGGCTGGGCGGCATCTTCTCGACGTTGATCGGCAATCCGCGGGTGATGCGTGCGGCGACCAGACTCGGCCTGCCCCGCAAGCGCATGATGTACCTGGTACTGAAGCTGCTCGCCGGGCTGTACGACAGCTACGGCGGCGATTGGGCCGACCAGGTCGTGCGGACGCTGAACAGGGCGGTACCCAGTGTGTGACAACAGTTCTGCCTGCCGCATCGGAAGGGAGCACCGATGATGCTCGACGCCTATCTGCCGATCGTCATCCTGCTCATCGTCGCCGGCGGATTTGCCGTGACGATGGCGACCGTCGTCTCCGACAAGCTGGGACCGCGACGGTTCAACAGGGCGAAGCTGGACGCCTACGAATGCGGGATCGAGCCGACGCCGTTGCCGCCCGGAACGGCCGGGCGGTTCCCGATCAAGTTCTACCTGACCGCCATGCTGTTCATCGTCTTCGACATCGAGATCATCTTCCTCTACCCGTGGGCCCAGTCCATCGACGCTCTCGGCGTTTTCGGGCTGGTCGAGATGGCGTTGTTCATCATCACCGTTTTCGTCGCGTACGCCTACGTGTGGCGTCGCGGCGGCCTGGACTGGGACTGAGAGGCGCGGCACGGAATGGGACTGGAAGAGAAGCTCCCCAACGGCATCCTGCTGTCCAGCGTCGAGAAGCTGGTGAACTGGACCCGCAAGGCGTCGATGTTCCCGGCCACCTTCGGCCTGGCCTGCTGCGCCATCGAGATGATGACGACCGGTGCGCCGCGCTACGACCTCGGGCGGTTCGGGATGGAGGTGTTCCGGGCGTCCCCCCGGCAGGCCGATCTGATGATCGTCGCCGGGCGGGTGACGCAGAAGATGGCGCCGGTGCTGCGGCAGATCTACGACCAGATGCCGGAGCCGAAATGGGTGCTGGCGATGGGTGTGTGCGCATCGTCCGGAGGGATGTTCAACAACTACGCGGTGGTCCAGGGCGTCGACCACATCGTGCCCGTCGACATGTACCTGCCCGGTTGCCCGCCGCGGCCCGAGATGCTGATCGACGCGATCCTCAAACTGCACGCGAAGGTGATGGACGACCCACTGGGCCCGAAACGTGCCGCCGAGTTCCAGGGACAGCGCACCGAGTTGATCGCCTCGTCGGTCAAGTACGGCCGCGGCCGGCGGCTGGCGGTCGGCAAGCCGGGTGCCGAGCCCGGTCTGTCCTCGGGGGTGAAGCGGTGACCCAGCCACAGGATCCGGCCGATGGCGTCAGCTCGGTGAACCCGAAGGGCGAACAAGCCCGCGAGGAACACCGGCCATCCGGCGGTGCACCGGACTCCACCGGAGAATTGGCACCCGGCGGCCACGACTCGGTCGACTCACCGGCATCGACGCAGACCGGGACCACGGATTCGGCCGAACCCAAGTCCGCGCGGGCCACCGAGCCACCGAGCGCTGCTCCGCCTGCGGCGGAGCAACCGGAGGTCGGGGAACTCGCCGTGCCGGCACCCCCCGCCCCCCTGACGACCGGCGTCGAACGGGCCGGGATGTTCGGGGCCGGCGGCTCCGGTGACACCTCCGGATACGGTCTGCTCCGCCGGGCGCCGTACACCCCGGCCGCCACCCCAAGGCCGTACGGGGGCTATTTCGACGCGGTTGCCGACGCTCTGCTGGCGGCGATGGCCGAACGCGGCATCCCGGTGACGGCCATCGAACAGACCACTGTCGCATACGGCGAGATCACCTTCTACCTGCAGCGCGATCACCTGCAGGCGATGCTCTGGGCGGTGCGGGACGACCCGGCTCTGCGATTCGAACTGCTGAGTTCGCTCAGCGGTGTGGATTACGGCAGCGTCGGCGGCGCCCCTGGCGGCGCCCCTGGCGGCGCCCCTGGCGGCGGCCCCGGCGGCGGCCCGGCCGATGGCCCTCACGTCGCCCGCCGTCTGCATGTGGTGTACGAGATGACTTCGATGACCTACCGCCGGCGGATCCGGCTCGAGGTAGCGGTCGATGTGGCAGACCCCTACCTGCCGACGGCCGTCCCGGTGTATCCGACGGCCGACTGGCACGAGCGAGAGACTTACGACATGTTCGGCATCGTGTTCGCCGGACATCCGGCGCTCACTCGCATCCTGATGCCCGATGACTGGGACGGCCATCCGCAGCGCAAGGACTATCCGCTCGGCGGCATCGCGGTCGAGTACAAGGGTGCCGAGATCGCGCCACCGGACGAGCGAAGGGTGTACTCGTGAGAACGCGTGATGACGCCGGACGGCACGCCGCCCGAGGGCCCGTCGCCGGACGATCCACCGCCGGAGGGCCCGTCGCCGAGGGCTCCGTCGCTGAGGGCTCCGTCGCTGAGGGATGGGTCGCCGAGGGTTACGACGAGGAGACCGCATTCCCGGACGCCGCAGCCGATCCCCGCCGAGCCCGCGCCACCGAAACCACCGAGGGCCGGATGTTCACCGTCACCGGTGGCGACTGGGACGACCTGGTGGCCGAACTGGGGGCCGGCCAGGGTTCCGACGGCGGCCAGGACGCCGACGATTTCAGCGACGAACGCATCATCATCAACATGGGGCCGCAGCACCCCTCGACCCACGGCGTGCTCCGGCTGGTCCTGGAACTCGAAGGCGAAACGGTCACCCAGGCACGCTCGGTGATCGGATACCTGCATACCGGCATCGAGAAGAACTGCGAGTACCGCACCTGGGTGCAGGGCGTCACTTTCGTCACCCGCGCCGACTACCTGGCACCGTCGTTCAACGAGGCCGCGTATTGCCTTGCGGTGGAAAAGCTGTTGGGCATCACCGTTCCGCCGCGGGCGGACGTCATCCGGGTGCTGCTGATGGAGCTCACCCGGATCTCCTCCCACCTCGTGGCGATCGGCACCGGCGGTCTGGAACTCGGCGCCCTCACCGGGATGACGGCGGCCTTCCGGGAACGCGAAGAAGCCCTGCACCTGATGGAGTTCCTGACCGGGCTGCGGATGAACATGGCATTCATCCGGCCGGGCGGCATCGCTCAGGATCTGCCGGCCGGATCGCAGGACCGGATCCAGGCATTCATCGATGTGATGGAATCCCGGTTGCCCGAGTACGACAAACTGCTGACCGGCCAGCCGATCTGGAAGGCCAGGATGGAGGGCGTCGGGATCCTGCCGCTGGAGGGTTGCCTGCAGTTGGGCATCACCGGTCCTATCCTGCGGTCGGCCGGCCTGGCCTGGGATCTTCGCAAGACCATGCCGTACTGCGGGTACCAGACGTACGACTTCGAGGTTCCGACGGCCACCGAGGCCGACTGCTACGCCCGATTCCGGCTGCGAGTGGCCGAAATGCACGAATCGCTGAAGATCATGCGAGAGGCCAACGCCAGGCTGTCCGAACCCGGCCCGGTGATGGTGGCGGACAGGAAGATCGCCTGGCCCGCGCAGCTGGCGCTGGGCGCCGACGGCATGGGTAATTCCCTGGAGCACATCCGCACGATCATGGGCCAGTCGATGGAGGCGTTGATCCACCACTTCAAACTCGTGACGGAGGGCTTCAGCGTGCCGGCGGGCCAGGCCTACGTCGCGATCGAGAATCCGCGCGGTGAACTGGGTTGCCATGTGGTGTCCGACGGCGGCACCAGGCCGTGGCGGGTGCACCTGCGCGACCCCGGCTTCGTCAATCTGCAGGCGATGCCCGCGATGGCCGAGGGCAGCCTGATCGCCGACGTGGTGGCGGCCGTGGCTTCCATCGACCCGGTGATGGGAGGCGTCGACCGCTGATGACCGGGCAACCGCGGCGCGGGCCCGGCGAACCGATCACCGGGCCCATCCCGGCGATCCCGAACCAGGGGGACTCGGCGGCGCCGGCTCCGGCCGGTCCCGCCGAACCCGACGCAGCAGTCAGCCGACGCCTGTCACCCTCCAGCCTGAACGGCAACGGCGTCCCGGCTGTGGGTCCGGGCGTCTCGGCCCGTGCTCCGGGGGCGGAACCGATGGGGCACACCGAGAACCATCGCATCGGCGCGCCGGAGTTCCTGCGCACGGGTGTTGTCTTCGACGACACCACCAGAGCGCAGTCGGACGAGATCATCGCCCGGTACCCGCAAGCGCGGTCCGCCCTGTTGCCTTTGCTGCATCTGGTGCAGTCGGTGGAAGGGTGCGTCACCGCGGGCGGCATCGAGTTCTGCGCCCGCAGGCTGGAACTCACCATCGCCGAGGTGGAAGCCGTGGCCACCTTCTACACGATGTACAAGCGCGCACCGTGCGGACAGTTCCTGGTGAGCGTCTGCACCAACGCGCTGTGCGCGGCTCTCGGCGGCGACGCCATCTTCGCCCGGCTGTCCGGGCAACTCGGAGTGGGGCCGGAGCAGACCGCAGGGGAGCCGGGTGCGCCGGGTTCCATCACACTGGAGACCGCGGAATGCCTGGCAGCCTGCGATCATGCTCCGGTGGTCACGGTGAACTACGAGTACTACGACAACCAGACACCCGAGTCGGCCGGGCAGATCGTCGAAGAGCTCAGGGCCGGGCGCCGCCCGCACCCGACCCGGGGCGCGCCGCTGACCGATTTCCGTACCACCGAGCGCGAGATCGCCGGCATCTTCACCGATCTGGCCACCGCCGTGGACGCCCCCACCGCATCGGTGGAGACGTTGCGGGGCAACGAGTATGCCGAACGTCACCGGCAGACGGCGCCCGCCATGCCCGACTCCTACGAGATGCCACCGCTGCCGGAGAAGAAATGACCGTCGGAGATCCTTCCAGGAGGCCGCGATGACCGAAACCAGCGGTGGCGCTGCCACCGGGACCGGGGCCGGCAAGGCTCCGGTGCGGCCGTCGAGCCCCGACGACACTCCGGCGGTGCTGTCTCCGGTGCTCACCCGGCGATGGTCGGCTCCCCAGTCCTGGAGCATCTCCAGCTACCGCAAACTCGATGGCTACACCGCGCTGGCCCAAGCTCTCAAGACGGAGCCGGGGCGACTCACCGAGCTGGTGAAGAACTCCGGCCTGCGTGGCCGCGGCGGCGCCGGCTTCCCGACCGGGCTGAAGTGGTCCTTCCTGCCTCCCTCCGACGGCGGCCCGCGGTACCTGGTGATCAACGCCGACGAGGGAGAACCGGGTACCTGCAAGGACATCCCGATGATGTTGGCCGACCCGCATGCGATGATCGAGGGCTGCATCATCACCTGCTATGCGATCGGGTCCAGCTTCTGCGCCATCTACATCCGGGGCGAGGCGGTACAAGCCATCCGACGGGTCGCCAGGGCAGTGCAGGAAGCCAAGGAACGCGGCTTCCTGGGCCGGAACATCCTGGGTAGCGGCTTCGACTGCGAGATCGTGGTGCACGCCGGCGCCGGGGCCTACATCTGCGGCGAGGAGACCGCACTGCTCGATTCGCTGGAAGGCCGGCGTGGCCAACCACGGCTGAAGCCGCCGTTTCCCGCGGTCGCCGGCTTGTACGCAAGGCCGACCGTGGTGAACAACGTCGAAACCATCGCCTCGGTACCGGCTATCGTGTCCGGCGGCAGCGACTGGTTTCGCACGATGGGCACCGAGAAGTCCCCCGGCCCCAAGATCTTCAGCCTGTCCGGTCACGTCACCCGGCCCGGCCAGTACGAAGCCCCGATGGGCACCACGCTGCGTCAGCTGCTGGCCACCGCCGGCGGGATGAAGGATGGGATACCGCTGAAGTTCTTCACCCCGGGCGGCTCTTCCACCCCGATCTTCACCCCGGAGCACCTCGACGTCCCGCTCAGCTTCGACGACGTCGCGGCCGCCGGTTCGATGCTCGGCACCACGGCGCTGATGTGCTTCAACGAGACCGTGTCGGTCCCGTGGGCGGTGTGGAAGTGGCTGGAGTTCTATAAGCACGAGTCCTGCGGCAAGTGCACGCCATGCCGTGAGGGCACCGGCTGGCTGACCCAGATACTGCGCCGCATCGTCACCGGCGCGGGCACCCTGGCAGACCTGGACACCATGGAGGACGCCGCCGGCAACATCATCGGCCGGTCGTTCTGCGCGCTCGGCGACGCCGCTGCGACGCCGATCCTGAGTAGCTTCAAGTATTTCCGCGGTGAGTTCGAAGACCTGGTGACGGGCCGCACTGCGCCCATCGTCCGGTCCGGTGACCTGGTGGGGGCGCACTGACATGACGCTGGCAACGGACAAGACCACCGAGAACCTGGGACCAGAAAAGCCTGCGGTACCCGAGGGTCACGTCCGGCTGGTCATCGACGGCATCCAGGTCGACGCACCCAAGGGCGAGCTGGTGATCCGCACCGCCGAACGGCTGGGTATCGCCATTCCCAGGTTCTGCGACCACCCGCTGCTCGACCCGGTCGGCGCCTGCCGGCAGTGCCTGGTCGAGGTGGAGATGGGCGGTCGGCCGATGCCGAAGCCGCAGGCGTCCTGCACCCAGACGGTGGCCGACGGGATGGTGGTGAAGACCCAGCTGACCTCCCCGGTTGCCGAGAAGGCGCAGCGCAGCAACCTGGAGTTCCTGCTGCTGAACCATCCGCTGGACTGCCCGGTCTGCGACAAGGGCGGCGAGTGCCCGCTGCAGAACCAGACCATGTCCAACGGCCCGGGTCACAGCAGGCTGGTCGACGCCAAACGGGTCTTCGCCAAACCGATCCCGGTGTCCAGCGAGATCCTGCTGGATCGGGAACGCTGCGTGTTGTGCCAGCGCTGCACCAGGTTCTCCGAAGAGATCGCCGGCGACGCGTTCATCGACCTGCTGGAACGCGGTTCCAAACAACAGATCGGGATCGGCCAGGACGCGCCGTTCCAGTCCTACTTCTCCGGCAACACCATCCAGATCTGCCCGGTCGGCGCCCTCACCTCGACCCTCTACCGGTTCCGGGCCCGACCGTTCGACCTGGTCAGCGTTCCGTCGGTGTGCGAACACTGCGCCAGCGGATGCTCGCTGCGCACCGACCACCGGGCCGGAGGCGTCACCAGGCGACTGGCCGGTAACGATCCAGAGGTCAATGAGGAGTGGAACTGTGACAAGGGCCGGTTCGCCTTCACCTACGTCACCGAGGCCGATCGGCTGACCAAGCCGCTCATCCGCCGGGACAACGGCCGGCTGGAGCCCGCCTCCTGGACCGAGGCAATGACGGTGGCCGCCGAAGGCCTGGCGCGGGCCAGGTACAACGGCGGTGTCGGAGTGCTGACCGGTGGCCGGTTGACGGTGACCGATGCCTACGCCTATGCCAAGTTCGCCCGGCTCGCCCTGCACACCAACGACATCGACTTCCGCGCCCGTTACGGCACCGCGGAGGAAGAGGCCTTCCTGACGGCCAGGGTGCTCGGGCAGTCCCCGGACGCCGGGGGAGTCACCTATGCAGACCTGGACTCCGCACCGGCGGTGCTGCTCGTTGCGCTGGAGCCGGAGGAGGAGAGCCCGATCCTTTTCCTGCGGCTGCGCAAGGCATCCCGCCGGAAGCTCAAGGTGTTCTCAGTGGCCGCGATGGCCTCCCGCGGCCTGCACAAGCTCGCCGGCACGTTGCTGCCGGCCGCGCCGGGCGGCGAGGTGGATGTGGTCGCCGCGCTGGCCGGCCGGGCCGATGTTCCGCTGTCGACCGGCGATGCCCCGGCTGCGGTGATCATGGTCGGGGAGCGGGCCGCCCAGACCCCCGGCCTGCTGACCGCCGTCGGCGAGTTGGCCGATGCCGCCGGAGCCAGGATCGCCTGGGTGCCGCGGCGGGCCGGTGAGCGAGGCGCGCTTGCCGCCGGTGCGCTGCCTACGCTGCTGCCCGGAGGCCGCCCGGTCTCCGATCCGCAGGCTCGGGCCGACATCGAGAAGGCTTGGGGGGCGGGTCTTCCCACCACACCGGGCCGGGACAGTGCCGGCATCCTTGCGGCCGCGGCCAACGGGGAGCTGGGCGGCCTGCTGATCGGTGGGGTGGACCCGGCGGATCTCCCGTCCCCGGACGCCGTGATCGCGGCCGTCAGGGCCGCGGGATTCGTGGTGAGCCTGGAACTGCGGACCGGGGCGATCACCGAGCTGGCCGACGTGGTGTTCCCGGTGGCGGCATCGGTGGAGAAGAGCGGCGCCTATCTCGACTGGGAGGGCCGGCTCCGGCCGTTCGGCGTGGCCATCCGCAAGCCCGGCATGCTCGATGACGGCCGGGTGCTGGACACGCTGGGTGTGGAGATGGACGTCGACCTCTACACCCAGTCGCCGGCCGCGGCGCAGGCCGAGATGGAGCGGCTCGGCCGATGGCGCGGAACGACCGCGAACACCGAACAGGCCGGTTCACGGGCAGCGCGGTCGGCACGCTCCGACAAGTCCGGCGGCCTGCGGCTGGCGTCCTGGCGAACCGCGCTGGACGGCGGATCGATGCTGGACGGCGAGCCGCACCTGCGGGGCACCGCTAAGGCCGACGTGGCGGTGATCGCCGCCGCGACGGCGCGGGCCGGTGGTCTAACCGACGCCGCGATCGTCACGGTCAGCGGGCCGTCCGGGTCGGTGACGCTCCCGTTGCGGGTGGTGCCCGACGCGGACATGGTGGCGGACACGGTCTGGCTGCCGTCCAGGGTCGGGTCCGGACCTGTCACCTTCACCCTGGGAGCGGCGGTCGGCGGCCGGGTCGCTGTCCGGGGAGCAGCCGGCGGGGACGACTATCACGGCAGTGAGCAGCTGGATGGAGGCGGGCGATGATCGGAGCACGACTGGCCGACGACCCGAACGCGGTGATCGCGCCGGACGGATCGGTGTCGGCGCTGCTGGCCGACGACCCGTGGTGGCTGATGCTGATCAAGGTCATCGGCATCTTCGCGCTGCTGCTGGTGATGACGCTGTTCACGATCTGGTTCGAACGCCGGGTGGTGGGCCGGATGCAGCACCGTCCTGGACCCAACTGGAACGGTCCGTTCGGGCTGCTGCAGTCACTCGCGGATGCGCTCAAGCTGCACTTCAAGGAGGGGATCATTCCGAAGAACGCCGACAAGGTGGTGTACATCGCCGCCCCGGTGATGGCGGCGATCCCGGCGTTCCTGGTGTTCTCGATCATCCCGATGGGTGGACAGGTGTCGATGTTCGGGCACCAGACCGCTCTGCAGGTGGTGGACCTGCCGGTGGGAGTCCTTGCCGCACTGGCGTTCGCGTCCATCGGAGTCTATGGTCTGGTGCTCGGCGGCTGGGCGTCCGGCTCCACCTATCCGTTGCTCGGCGGCCTGCGGTCGGCGGCCCAGGTCATCAGCTACGAAGTCGCGATGGGGCTCTCGTTCGTGGCGGTGTTCATCTACTCCGGGACCCTGTCGATGGCCGGGATCGTCCAACAGCAGCGCGGCGGCTGGTACATCTGGCTGCTGCCGGTCTCGTTCATCGTTTATTGCATCTCGATGGTCGGCGAAACGAACCGGGCACCGTTCGACCTGGCGGAGGCCGAGGGCGAACTGGTCGGGGGCTACAACACCGAGTACTCCTCGATGCGTTTCGGCCTGTTCTATCTGGCCGAGTACATCAACATGATCAACGTCTCGGCGATCGCGAGCACCCTGTTCCTCGGCGGCTGGCGGGCGCCGTGGCCGCTGTCGCTGTGGGCGGGCGCGAACACCGGCTGGTGGACGATGATCTGGTTCCTGATCAAGGTGCTGATCTTCTTGTTCGTGTTCGTCTGGTTGCGCGGCTCGCTGCCGCGCATCCGATACGACCAGTTCATGGCGATGGGCTGGAAGGTACTGGTTCCGGTCTCGTTGGCCTGGATCATCCTGGTGGCCACCGCGCGGGTGTTGAACCGCTCCACAGCCCTGTCCACCAGGGAAGTCCTGCTGTGGATGGGGATCCCGCTGGTGGTGATCCTGCTGGCGGTCGCCTTCTGGCCCAGCAGGTCCGACAGCAGAACCGACGCCGAGATCGACGCCGAGCTGGAGGCGGATGGCCTTGTGCAGCCGCGGGGCCACGGCATCGACAACGGCCGGGTGGTGCAGCCGGCGATCGGCCGATACCCGATACCGCCGCTCGACCTGGCGGTTCCCGTTGCGCCGCGGCGCCTGTCCGGCGCCCAACGGCTGCCGGCCGGGCAGCTCGTCAGGTCAGGGTCGGCGCAGCCCGACACAGCGACACCCGATGCCGGAGGCAACTAGCATGTCGTTCCTGGACCCGGTCAAGGGTTTCGGCGTCACCTTCGCCACCATGTTCAAACCGGTCGTCACCGAGGACTATCCGCGCAGGCCGGAGCAGCCGGCGCCCAGGTACCACGGCCGTCATCAGCTCAATCGTCACCCGGACGGGCTGGAGAAGTGCGTCGGCTGCGAGCTGTGCGCCTGGGCCTGCCCGGCGGACGCGATCTTCGTCGTAGGCGAGGACAACACCGATGAGGAACGGTTCTCGCCGGGCGAGCGTTACGGCAAGGACTATCAGATCAACTACCTGCGCTGCATCGGCTGTGGCCTGTGCATCGAGGCCTGCCCGACCCGCGCACTGTCCATGACGAACGAGTACGAGATCGCCGATGACGATCGGCAACGGCTGATCTACACCAAGGACATGTTGCTGGCCCCGCTGCAGCCGGGCATGGAGGCGCCGCCGCACCCCATGCGGTTGGGAAGCACCCAGGACTACTACAACTACGGTCCGCAGCTGCTGGCCGATCCGACGTTCCGCCCTGGCGGGGCACCGGCCCACCCGGTACCGGTCCCTCCCGGTCCTGATCCGTTGCCCGCCAACGGTTTCGGCGGTGCCCGGTGATCGGCGTGATGCTGGCTTCCACCTCCGGCGCGGTGGCCACGGTGGCCGGCCACCCCGGCGCCGAGCGGGTGATGTTCTGGATCCTCGGGCCACTTTCGCTGCTCGGTGCCGTCGGCATGGTGTTCGCGCGGGTGGCCGTGCATTCGGCGCTCTGGCTGGTGCTGACCATGCTGTCGCTCGGCGCGATGTACATCCTGAACCAGGCCGAGTTCCTGGGTTTCGCGCAGATGATCGTCTACACCGGCGCCATCATGATGCTGTTCCTGTTCGTGCTGATGCTGACCGGGCGGGACGCCGGCGATTCGGTGATCGAACTTCTGCGGGGCCAGCGGGTTGCCGCAACGGTGCTGGGCATCGGCTTCGTCGCGCTGATGGCCACCGGTCTGCTGCGTGCGCTGCAGAGTTCGCCGATGGCGGGTCTTGACGCCTCGCTGGCCGAACGCGGACCGATCGGCTCCATCGCCAGGGCGCTGTTCACCGACTACCTCTTCCCGTTCGAGTTGACCAGCGCGCTGCTGATCACCGCGGCCGTCGGCGCCATGGTGCTGGCACATGTGGAGAAGCTTCCCGGCCAGAAGCGCAATCAACGGCAACGGGTGACCACGCGCCTTCGGTCGGATCAGATGTCCCCGCTGCCGGGTCCCGGTGTGTTCGCCACCTCCTCCTCCAACGCCACCCCGGCTCTGCTGCCGGACGGGTCCATCGCCCCCGCCTCCGTGTCCTCGCTGGTGGAGCGGAGCGAATCGGAACGGGTGGCCAGGCGGTTCGCCGGTGGGCACCCGCTGACCGAACTGGAGACCGGAGAGCACCCGCGTCGCCCCGGCGAGGTGGACGGCGCTGCCGCCACCGGGCAAGGCGGAACCGACGTGGTCGACATGGAGATCGTCACCCCGGACAGTTACCGGGTGGCCACCGTCCCCGCCGGAACCCCAGGGTCGAGGGACCGGAGCGCTCACCCAGACGAGGACCGGCTATGAGCCCCGCCCACTACCTTGTGCTGTCGGCGCTGCTGTTCGGCATCGGGGCCGTGGGATTCCTGGTGCGCCGCAACGCGATCGTGGTGTTCATGTGCGTGGAGCTGATGCTCAACGCGGTGAACCTGTCGCTGGTCACCTTCTCCCGCATGCACGGCAACCTGGATGGCATGGTGATGGCGTTCTTCGTGATGGTGGTGGCCGCCGCGGAAGTCGTCGTCGGCCTGGCGATCATCATGTCGATCTTCAGGAGCCGCCGCAGTGCCTCCGTCGACGACGCCAACCTGCTGAAGTTCTGACCCCGTGAGCCGACAGAGAGAGAGCATCGCGTGACTTCCGGACTCACGTCGGTCGCCTGGCTGCTGCTGGTGCTGCCGTTGGCCGGCGCCGTCATCCTGCTGGTCGGCGGCCGCCGGATGGACAGGGTGGCGCCGCTGCTGGGCTGCCTGACGGTGATCGCGGCGTTCGTCATCGGGGTGATGGTGTTCCTGAATCTGATGGGTAGCCCGGGCGAGCAGCGATTCGCGCAGGTGCGCATGTTCGACTGGATCCCGGTCGCCGATCTGAACGTCGGCTTCGGGTTGCGCCTGGATCCGCTGTCGATCACCTTCGTGCTCCTGATCACCGGCGTCGGCTCGCTGATCCACATCTATTCGGTCGGCTACATGGCGCACGATCCGGAACGTCGCAGGTTCTTCGCCTACCTGAACCTGTTCGTGGCGGCCATGCTGCTGCTGGTGCTGGGCGACGGCTTCGTGACGCTCTACGCCGGCTGGGAAGGCGTCGGCCTTGCGTCCTACCTGCTGATCGGATTCTGGTCCGATCGCCGGTCGGCGGCCACCGCGGCCAAGAAGGCCTTCGTGATGAACCGGGTCGGTGACGTCGGACTTCTGCTGGCGATCTTCCTGCTGTTCAAGAACCTGGGCACCACCAGCTACACCGGGGTCTTCGGCGGCATCGGCGACCTTGCCGCCCGCTCGCCCGGCACGGTGACGCTGATCGCGGTACTACTGCTGCTGGGCGCCTGCGGCAAGTCCGGCCAGGTGCCGCTGCAGGCCTGGCTGCCGGATGCGATGGAGGGCCCCACCCCGGTGTCGGCGCTGATCCATGCCGCCACCATGGTGACCGCCGGGGTCTACCTGATCGCCAGGTCCAATCCGATCTTCAACCTGACCGCCGACGGCCGGCTGGTGGTCAGCATCGTAGGCGCCGTCACCCTGCTGGTCGGTTGCATCGCCGGCTGCGCCAAGGACGACATCAAGAGAGTCCTTGCCTGGTCGACGGTCTCGCAGATCGGGTACATGTTCCTGGCCGTCGGGCTGGGTGCCGGTGTGTACGGCCTGGCGATCGTGCACCTGCTGACCCACGGCTTCTTCAAGGCGGCGCTGTTCCTGGGCGCCGGGTCGGTGATGCATGCCATGAACGACGATGTGGACATGCGCCGGATGGGCGGTCTGATCAGGCGGATGCCGATCACCTTCGCGGTGATGACCTGCGGCTACCTGGCCATCATCGGATTCCCGTTCCTGTCCGGCTTCTACTCCAAGGACCCGATCATCGAGGCAGCGTTCGCGGCCGGTGGGGCGAAGGGCTGGATCCTGGGACTGGCGGCGATGATCGGCGCCGGCATCACCGCCTTCTACATGAGCCGGATGATGATCATGACTTTCCTCGGCGATGCGCGATGGAAGCAGCTGGAGTCGACCGGCGAGGATGCTCGTCCCTACCACCCGCACGAGGCGCCGGCGGTGATGACGATTCCGATGATCCTGCTCGCGGTCGGAGCGTTGGGCGCCGGCGCGTTCCTGGCCATCGGGCACCGGCTGGTCGGATTCCTGTCGCCGGTCGTCGGTGAGTTCGCCGAGAACCAGGCGCTGCCGATCTCCGCTGCCGCCATCACCGTCATCACCCTGGTGCTGGTCGCGCTGGGCGTCCTGCTGGCCTATCTGATGGTGGGCCGACGGCCGGTTCCGGTGCGGGCGCCGGCTCGGGTCAGCCCGGTGGTGGCTCTGGCCAGGGCCAACGTCGGTGGTGACGCGATCAACGAGGCACTGGTGGGCCGGCCGGGTATCTGGGCCACCAGGATGCTGGTCTTCGCCGACGGCCGGGGGATCGACGGTGCGGTCAACGGCATTGCGGCCGGCCTCGGCGGGCTGTCCGGCCGGTCCCGGCGCTGGCAGAACGGATTCGTCCGCTCGTACGCGCTGTCCATGATGGCAGGGACGCTGGCGCTGGTCCTCGCCCTGCTCCTGGTGAGGTACGCGTGAGCCGACAGGGAGTGAGGATCGCAGGCACGAGCCGCGAGCAATCCGGTTCTGTGCCGAGGACCGCAGCGACCGCGGAGGCGAACCGATGACACCGATGGGAAACCCCTTGCTGTTGCTGATGATCGCCGTGCCCCTGCTGGGCGCGGTAGTGATGGCGTTCGCCAAACGCTTCCGGATTCCCGAGCGCACCGCGAAGACGGTCGCGCTGCTGGTGTCGCTGGTGCCGCTGGCGCTCGTCGTTGTGCTGTGGATCGGGTTCAAGCGGGACATGTCGAACCCCTACGCGGGAATGCCGACGCCCACTGCGACGCCGCCGGCTAGCCTGGCTCCGCTGTTCTCGCAGACCTTTTCGGCGGACTGGATTCCCTCGTTCGGGATCAAATTCTCGCTCGGCGTCGACGGCATCTCGCTGGTGATGATCGCCTTGATCGCCCTGCTGGTGCCGATCGTGCTCGGCGCATCCTGGGAGGAGAGGCTGCCGGCCGGCCGCGGCGCCGCCGGCTACTTCGGCCTGCTGCTGGCCCTGGAGGGCGCCATGATCGGCGTCTTCGCCGCGACAGACGTGTTCCTGTTCTACGTGATGTTCGAGGTCATGCTGATCCCGATGTACTTCCTGATCGGCGCCTACGGTGGCGTGCGGCGCGCGTACGCGGCCACCAAGTTCTTCCTGTACTCGTTGTTCGGTGGTCTGCTGATGCTGGCCAGCATCATCGGCCTCTACGTCGCCAGCGCAGGAATCCGCCCCGAGGGCGGCACCCTGGACTGGGCGGAGCTGCGGAAGATCGCTGCGCAGATCCCGTTGTCCAGTCAGCTGTGGATCTTCGCCGGCTTCGCCCTCGCGTTCGCCATCAAGGCGCCACTGGTGCCGCTGCACACCTGGCTGCCCGACGCCGGCGCCGAGGCGCCGGTCGGAGCCGGAACTCTGCTGGTCGGCGTGCTGGACAAGGTGGGCACCTTCGGTTTCCTGCGGATCTGTCTCCCGTTGCTGCCGTTGGCGTCGGTGAAACTCGCCTGGCTGATGCTGCTGCTGGCGGTGCTCGGGATCATCTACGGGGCGATCGTCGCCGCCGGGCAGACCGACCTGAAGCGGTTCGTCACCTACACCTCGATCGCCCACTTCGGCTTCATCGCGATGGGCTGCTTCGTGTTCACCAGCCAGGCGGTCGCTGGCGCGGTGCTCTACATGGTGAACCACGGTCTGGCGACCGGACTGTTGTTCCTGACGGTCGGCATGTTGACCGCCAGGGGCGGATCCCGGCTGACCGCCGACTACGGGGGCGTGTGGAAGGTGGCGCCGGTTCTCGGCGGCATGTTCCTCATCGGATCCCTTGCCACCATAGCGGTTCCCGGCACCAACTCGTTCATCTCGGAGTTCCTGGTGCTGCTGGGATCGTTCCGGACCCAGCCGGTATGGGCGAGCATCGCCACGGTCGGCATCGTGCTGGCCGCCGTGTACATGCTGTGGATCTTCCAGCAGGTGTTCACCGGGCCGGTGCGGGGCCGCGGCGTGATCGGCGACGCCGCCGACGGCTCGACCCCGGCGCAGCGGCTTCCCGGCGCACCGCCGGCCGGTGCCCGGCGCCAGGGCGCGTCGCCCGCGGGTGATCAGTGGGTTGTCGCTGCGCCGGCTGGATCCTCGGTGACCACCCCGGCTGGATCCGCGGTGACCACCCCGGCGCCGGGCGATGAGTGGGCCGTCACGACCCCGGCCGGATCTTCGGTGACCAGGTCTGCTGCAGTGGCCGTGCATCCTGGGGCGGCCGGCTCCATCACCGACCTGCACGGCAGTGCGGCGGTCGACGGGTCCCATCCGGTGAGCCGTCCGCTGGCACTGTTCAAGGACCTGTCCAGGCGGGAGATCGCGGTATTGAGCCCGCTGGTGATCCTGGTCGTGTTCCTCGGCGTCTACCCGAAGCCGGTGTTGGACGTCATCACCCCGACCGCGGTGCGCACCGTTGTCGACAGCGGGCACTCGGCAGTCCCGGGTGGGACAGCGCTGGCGCCGCAGGAGGAGAACAAGTGACGTCGATCCTGTTGGCCGCTGCACCCACCGACGCCATCGCGGCGCCGGCGGTGGACCTGCGGGCGGTGTTGCCGGTGCTGATCGTGCTCGGCGGCGCTTGCCTCGGGGTGCTGGTGGAGGCCGTCCTGGGCCGCAAAATCCGTTACCAGGCGCAGATTGCCGTCACCGGAGTCTCCATCCTGGCGGCAGGCGCCTTCACCGTGTTGGGCGCCGCGGACAAGCATTACGCGGTGACCTTCGCCGGGTCGATCGCCGTCGACAGCGCCACCTATGTGAGCTGGGGTGTGCTGCTGGTGCTGGCGCTGGCCTCGGTGCTGCTGATGGCCGACCGGGTGTCCGAACCGGGAGGCGCCTTCGTGGCGCAGGCGTCGGTGCGGGTCGGCTCGTCCCAGGACAGACTCGCCACCGCGACCGCCGTGCCGATGCAGACGGAAGTCTTCCCGCTCACCCTGTTCGCGGTCGGCGGGATGCTGGTGTTCCCGGCGGCGTCAGACCTGCTGACCCTGTTCATCGCGCTGGAGGTGCTGTCGCTGCCGCTGTACCTGCTGTGCGGTCTGGCCCGCCGTCGCCGCCTGATCAGCCAGGAGGCCGCGGTCAAGTATTTCCTGCTGGGAGCGTTCACCTCGGCGATCCTGCTGTACGGCATTGCCCTCATCTACGGGTACGCCGGCACCATCAAGTTCTCCGGCATCAGGGCCGCGGCGTCGGCGGCCACCGGCTCCGACGTGTTGCTGATAGTGGGAATCGCGCTGCTGGTGGTAGGGCTGCTGTTCAAGGCATCGGTCGGGCCGTTCCACCTGTGGACGCCTGACGTCTACCAGGGCGCACCGACTCCGGTGACGGCGTTCATGGCCGCCTGCACCAAGTTGGCCGCGTTCGCCGCGATGCTGCGGGTGATGATGGTCGCGCTGGAGCCCATGGTGTGGACCTGGCGGCCGGTGCTGTGGGTGGTCGCCATCGCCTCCATGTTGATCGGCGCGGTGCTGGGCATCACCCAGACGGATCTCAAACGGATGCTGGCATATTCCTCGGTCGCCCACGCCGGGTTCCTCATCCTCGGGGTGATGGCGGTGTCCGAGCGTGGTGCCTCGGGGACCCTTTTCTACCTGCTCACCTACGGCCTGGCCACCATCGGTGCGTTCGCCATCGTCACCCTGGTCCGCAAGGGCAACTCAGAGGCATCTAACGTCACCGACTGGGCCGGGCTCGGGAAGCGGTCCCCGGTGCTGGCAGCGACTATGAGCCTGTTCCTGCTGTCGTTCGCCGGTATCCCACTGACCAGCGGGTTCATCGGCAAGCTCAGCGTGTTCACCGCCGCCTCCTCGGCCGGAATGGTGCCGTTGGTGGTGGTGGGGATGGTCGCGACCGCGATCACCGCGTTCTTCTACTTGCGCATCGTCGTGTTGATGTACTTCTCCGAACCGGTGGCCGGGGAGAACGCACCGCACGTGGTGGTGCCCGGCGGATTCACCGCGGTGGTGATCGGCGCGTGCGCGATCGCGACCGTGGTGCTCGGGGTGGTCCCGAGTTGGGGCCTGGACCTGCTCAGGGTGACGGTGCCCTTCCTTTCCTGAACTGATCGCGGCTATGCTGGGTGAACATACGTTCGAGAGGGTGTGCCGATGACCGAGCCGATGACCGAGCCGAACACCGATCATTCCGCGGGGGTCGACGCGCCGGAGACGGCGAGCGGGGACAAGGTAGACGCCGGGTCGCCGCAAGACACCAGGCAGCCGTAAGACACCGGGCATCCGCAAGACACCGGATCGCCGCGGGACCAGCCCGATCCGGGGCCGACCCGCAGCGCCGGCATCCCTCGGACCGCCGAACGCGATCCGGACGAGTGGGTCACCGGCGACGAGGAGATGACCGGTCCGCAGAAGAGCTACCTGCACACGCTGGCGCACGAGGCCGGCGAGCAAGTTCCGGAGGACCTGTCCAAGGCCGAGGCCAGCAAACTGATCGACCGGTTGCAGCAGAAGTCCGGGCGGGGGCAGTAGGGCACCGCCCGGGCGGGGCGGCGGATAGTGGGGGATCCGCCGGTCCGACTTCTTTGCCGACCGCAGCCGCGATGTGGATACTTCGGTCGATCAGGGTCATCACCGGCGTGCAGTTGGACAGTGGATGAGGAGGGTGCTCGCATGCAGGGCGAAACAGACCGATTCATCGATCCGCTGTACACAATGTCCGAGACGGCTCGCTACCTCGATGTTCCGACGTCGACGCTGCAACGGTGGGCCAGGGGGGTCACCCCGAACTCGCCCGAACGGCGCAGAGTGCCGGCCGAGCCGCTGATCACCTCGACCGGGTCGAAAGGTTCGCGCAGCGCGGTGATCCCGTTCGTCGGGCTGGCAGAGGGCTATACGCTGGCCGCCTTCCGGAACGCCGGTGTCTCGGTTCGACGGATTCGCCCCGCCATCGAAGCGTTGATCAGGGAATTCGGTTTCAGTCATGCCCTGGCTTCGAAGAATCTGTACACGGACGGGGCGGACGTGCTGTACGACTACGCATCATCGGAAGCTGACGACGACGTCAGAACGGCAAGCCGACAGCTGGTGGTGGTCCGCAACGGCCAGCACGTGTTCACCGAAGTTGTCGACCGCTACCTCAGGCTGGTCGAATTCGGCAGCGACAACTATGCGACGCTGATCCACCTGCC
>JAABUP010001854.1_pt1 | contig 43109 bp, 42 predicted proteins | sample 5559201 | NCBI WGS metagenome assembly JAABUP01 (sample SAMN10711887, study PRJNA513373) | rock metagenome | isolation source: Antarctica rocks | place: Antarctica
TTAAGATGTCTATGATAATGTTTGAATTTTTCTAGATTTTTTGAAGACTGTTGTGGCCGCAGAGACACTGCGTAATAAAAAAGTTGGTAGTTGGAACATCGGCCACGACTTATTTCACCAACCCTCGGTGGTTGATGGAGGCACTGGACAGGGACATCCGTTCATCGGCCCTCTCCAAGCGGCCCGCGTATTCCGCTTCAGGTAGGTGCCTCGGATGCAAAGCTTATTTCGCAACCACTACAATGCTCAGCCACTCCCATCAATACTGAAAGACCAAGGTTGGCTGCGTGAGAGCTCTAGTCATAGGGACTCATTCATCATGAAGCGCAGGCGGGCAAGCTTGATCGGGTCGCCTTCTCACCCATCACTATTGTTCATGACTTTCTAAAGCTCCAGTGCCATCCTCGCGATGTAAACATGTTACGAATCAGGCTGCAGCTGGCTGTGCGGTTTACTGCAATGTTTACGCAACATGAATGATATACCCGAATCCACTGGTGTCCTCCGTGACATCTTGAAAGTACTGCAACGCATCGAGGCAAGATTGGATGGACATGAGGAACGCTTTCGGAGCCTCGAAGAACACACAACGGGAACAATTGAGCATACCGACACAGAAGATTCTACACTATTGGCAACAGACCCACCATATACCGATCTGGATACTTGTCGACCCTCCAGGAAAGGCACGCCCACGAACGATTCCTCGCAAGACGACCACAAAACGACAAAAATCCCCTACAGTCAATGGAGTATCAACCAAGTAAATGTGTTCTTCAACTTCACACTCTCGGAAGTCCTACGAAAGCGATTAGGTGATTGCTGGGGCATACCAGACGACCATCGATTGCAACTCATGTTCTCCAAGGGTAATATTTTGCAGACGAATGCTCCATGGGGAGCTCCCCTCGACAGCTTTCCAACTACCCGCCAGCCTGTTGAAAGAGATCTAGAATTTCTATGTCAATTCGATCATGACCTTAGGGTGGAGCCGGGAAATGACTTTCTGGTCGTGGACTTTGATACCTCGGACAATACTAGGTTATACAGACTTGGCAATGAGGCTGTGGGGTCGGAGTTAAAAGTTGAGGCTCAGGGAACTCAGGATGCCCCATGGTCCAGGCTCATTCTATACCAAGGCGCTACAACGGGTGATAGCACCAGCAATGCTAGGAAGTTGCAGCAAAAGCCCATACCATACTTTGCAAGCACGGATAAAATCCTAGGTTTGTGGGACCATCTAGATTATCATTTGCAGACCAAGCGGCGAGGTACCACCACCAACCCGTACACGAGCGCTTGGAATGGGTTCCACACCTATCTGTATGAGGTTCGGGAGGTGACGGAGTGGTCGGTCAGAGAGCTTTGGAAGCACGGTCCCCTCTATGATCATCCTCTGGGCTGGTCTTTCCGCAAGGGAGCCTTCACGATCTATGCACCTATATCCGTTGACGCAGTGGAGTATTCCGGACAAGATTTCTCCAAGGTCAATAGGCATTGGACTTTACTTGTCCTAGCCCCAGATTACTTCTTCAATGACCAAAACACTTCTTTCCCAATGTCTGATTCATCCTCTGGTAGAACAGAAGCGCTGGGTTACACTTTGGGTAGATTAACTGAGCCCGGGGCTGAGATTCATCTGATTGGCCAGGGTTTGGAAAAAATCACTCAACGCTGGGCGGACTTCCTTTCGTATTTCGATTATATTCTAGATGGCGGCGACTCTCTGATGAAGCCTGCGGAGCATGACGAATTGCTCTTTGATGATGGCGCATTTTCGAGGTCAAGGAAGTACTTCTGGGCTATTGATTGCCTGTCCGAATTTGAGCTTGCGATTACGGACAACATCGTGCAATGGGAGTTGTACAAGGCTGCAAGAATTCCTCCAGCCAAGGATCTGCCTGAGATCGATCGCCGACAACTGGTCTTTGCTGAAAGGCAGTATCGCGTCCTGCAAAATCAGCGAGAATCGTTTAGGCAGAGACTTGCATCAACGAAAGCGCTCAGGGATGCCGTACGTAGTCTTCAATGAGTAGCTAACGCCGATGCTGATCGAGCGTAGCTCTTTAATGCCAGCACCGTAATAGAATCGAGAGCAGCTACACGATTGGGTGAGAATGTCAAGCTTCTCACGTTCGTCAGTATCTTCTTCCTACCGCTAGCGTTCACCACTGTAAGTCTACCTTCGCCCTATTTTCTGTTGGGAAGGATCCGGCTGTACGCCTCGAGGCTTTAGGCTCTATCTGCTCAGTCGCTAATCCGTCTAGTCACTGTGGAGCGTCAACGATCAATTCTCGATGGATGTTTTGATATATGTCATCATAATTGTAGCCTTACTGACCTACTTCACCATGTTCAATATCAACAGCCTTGCTGAAGGTTTTGGCCAAATCTACGATATCAGAAAGAAGCATGTAGTACGTGCTATGAAGAATGATCCCAAAGCATCGTGGAAACTACGCGGTCAACGATTTGAGGTTTTCCGTCCCAAACACGAGAACCCAGAGCCTTCGGAATGGTACGTTCCTTGGTATGCCTTGACGCATCCGATCGCTGTGCTAGGCCTGGGCCGCAAGGATTCCGTTCCTATCTATCAAAGTGAGACGGTGCCCCAGTCGACACGTGTAGGCGGCGTGGCTGGTTTATTTCGTAGGCGGAAGCAGAAAGCCATGGAGCCCGAGGAACCAGACCAGCCATGGGTGATAGGGTAATACCCGATGAGCTGGTGCATTGGGTGCAAAACTCCTCGGTGTTTACTGTTTACGGTGGACTTAATCCTGGCGTATTAATCGTCTCAGGGATTTTCACCTAATGCCTGCCTACTCTCTAGGACGGAAAGTAGCGCGTTGGTGGATTCTAAGGGACGATGACCCAAGACATCACCGCCTCTTTCCTAGGCATTATCCCTAGAACCATTATTACTTTAAGGTTTACCGCGAGGCAGGTGTCAGAAACTCCGGGTTCAAAGCCCCTGTACAAGCATGCAGGATACTGGTGGAGCCTTCCGTGTTGAATACTGTGAACTCCTACTAATGATGTGACGGATGATCTGTGCGGCGGTATCCTGAGCAACTCAGCCAGCAGGCCAAATTCGACGCTAATGGTCGCGACTGTGGGAGGGCTGCAGCCAGAAATCCAGGGATTCTATGATAAGGAAAGATCGAAGTGCGCCCACTTTGTACGCTGCAAAGCCCTGAGTGAAATGTTTCTGTGTGGGCGGTTACCTGGTCGTGGCGCAGCAGCGGCCTCGAGAGCGAAGCCTTGCTGCGCATTAACACCCCGAAACTTTCGAGGTGCCTAAGGGCTCATGATAGAAGATTTCCATGTCTTCGAGCGAGTATGCACTCATCTTCTGCATTCATCACTAAAGTTGCTGATCTGCGTCTAGAGAAAACCCTCACGATTTACTAGTAACAATCTCTTTACCTTATCCACGAGTCTCTCTTTCAGTCAGACCTGTTCAACATCGTACCTTTCTCAAGAACTACTCTCTGTTGTGAAGATCCTCCCAGAGAGTCTGGTCCCGATTGAACATCTTTTATCTCTCTTCAGTCAGTCATGAACACCACAACAAACCCCCAGACCACACCCCCCTCACCCCTACCCACCGCACACATCTCCACCCCAACCAAACCACCCACCTACACCTCCGATTTCTCCGCCTTAGACCTCGAAGCCCAAAACACACAATGGACCGCTCCTCCACCCCCCGCCTACTATCCCAACCCAACCAAAGCGCCTCCAATTCCAATGCGACTAGCGGTACCGCGGCAGGATGAGCGCACGAGACGACATCGGACCAGTCTGGCTTGTTGCTTGCTACTTGCGATTGCGCTGATTGCGATTTTCGTGGCGGTCACTGTTGTGGAGGTTGTAGCGAGGGTGAGGTATGCCCAAGATCGGGACTAGGGTCGAGGCGAATTGCAGATGTTGGGGAACTCCATCACTGAGAAAATACATTTTGAAAAGACTCTACGATCGGTAGTGATCGATCTCTTTGAGAACGGATGGGAAAGAAGCACGAGGTATTTGATTTCAACAATCGCAAGGTCTTTCGGCCGGAACATAGGATTTCCGCATCACCAGACCAACATCTACGCATAGCGAACCGTTTCATCTCGATCAAAGCATCCACCCAGCCTGCCCACTCCGAGTCCTTATCGCATGTAATCCCGGAGACGTGGACCTCGAACATCCAGAAGGGTTGCTGGAATAGAAGCGCGTACGGATTTGTTCAGTCTCTCTCCGCTCTCATTGGCCAGACCTCCATCCAAAACCACAACATCCGCCGTTTCATCTCTACTTTAACGCCATACGATCTGAAACCCGCCTATCCTCCAATCCACCCACCAAGCCTCCACCTTTAAATCTGAATCTGATCAATCAAACGCGCGATCATTCCACCTTTAAACCTCCCTCGCGCCAGCGCTATGACGCGGCCCTTCCCTTCTCTTGCCAACATACAATTCCTATCGCAAAACACTTTACCATCGGAAAGTGTGAGCCGGCAGCGTTGCAATTTCACACGCGAATGCGTGAAGGATTCGTAGGATTCGCAATTGAGGCTGAGAACCCCTGCTCGCAGGAGCCGGGCACAGCCTTCCTAGCTCTGAAACGAGACAGTTCCGTTCTATCCTACCCTATCAAATGTATTTCTAGCGAGTGCTGTGCCGTTGTTGCATGTATGTCTTGTCGAATATGGGTTCGGTTTCGGTCTTTGCTTCGCTTTTCCTTTCTACCATTTGGTCTGGTGGGTCTTTTGAATACCACTCGTTGATTTCGCCTTTTCAAGCGTTCCACTCTCCTACCTCCTACTACCTACAACCACATCCCATCCTCCCACCTCACACCCTCCATCCCCCTCACCATGGCCCACCCCGCCACCCTCCCAAACCTCACAGACCCCCCAATCCCCAGATACACATCCACCCCACCACCAGCCTACATGCCGCCCACTCACTTACCATCGCCCCAACCACCCCGCTACACACGACCCAGCCAACCTCTCCACCTCGACAATCGACCCCCCGCTTCCAGACCCCGCGCCCCATCATCAACAACCAACCCCCCACGATATTACCACCAAAACCATCCGCCTCACCAACGGACCGTATCCCAACCCCCACCACGATACACCGCTCGCCCACCAGTCCCCACTACCAATAGCCACCAGCGACCCCTACTCCGCCCAGATTTCTCCGCCAGTCAACGCAGCGACGCGCAATTCCCCCCTCCATCAACACCACCACACAGCACCCACCGAGCACGCTCAGCCTCCGACACCTCTTCCCCCCACTCACGCACACGCTCCACATCCAACCCCCACACCTCCCTAAGCATCGACACCGATCTCGCAAACCACCGCCCTCCCCACAGCGCCCTCAGAAACGAATACCCGCTCTCCATCCCCCCGAAAAACACCTACGCCCAACTCGCTTCCGAAGACGAACTCCTTCTCGCAGAGAGCGGGAAGCGGGATTGGTATGGTGGTGGGGGCGGGGTGTATATGGGGAGGGGATGGGGGTATGGGAGTGGGAGGTCGTGGTCGGGACGGCAGTGGGTGGCTGCGTTGGTGGTTGTGGGGGTGTTGGTTGCGGTGGGGGTTGTGGTTGGGTTGATGAGGGGGAGGAGTGGGGCGTAGGGGGGGATGGGGCGGAGGAGGAATGAGGGAGAATTGATGGAATGTGATGTGATGAGATTAGATGGGTTTGGAAATGAGACGGGATGAGGGGGGAGGCCGCGGTGGAATCTCAAATCACGACATGATACTTGAAATGGCATCGTGCTTAAAAACATTGGAGCTCTATTTTTTTTTTGGGGGGGGGGGGAGGAATCGCATTCTCGATCCTATCAATGATGGGCGGTGGGACAGATAGGATAAAACAGCTCTGTGCTGATGTTTCAAAAGGAATGGAAATGGAAGTCGCTCTCATTGGCCGTACCAGTGTCTTTTGTGAGAAAAAAAGAGTATTAAATCGGGGAGTCGAATCTGTGATTCGCGACCTCTGGCCCAGGAATGAGATTGTAAAGGAATATGGTTCATCTCAGCTGTAACGTGGGTAAAGGGCGCGGCTCGGTCGTCGAATTCCCCGTCTGCTTGAATGTCGTGGAGACATTGGAGAACAGATTGATTGCCACTTAAAATCTGTCGAATCGAGGCTAGAGTGACTGGAGATTCTGGAGGAGAAAATCGTGCAAGGGATAGAAGGTTTATGCCTTAGGAATCTTGATGGGAGTAATCTCGTTACCAAGTCATCGTTCGTTCCTTCAATGCCATCACTCGGAGGTCTCGTTGCTTCTTTGATACCGGTTCGAAAATGCTGCGAGATATCTTGCTGTGGAGGCCGCTGCTAGGAAATGCCCATTCACAAGACCATTCTCGACAGAAAACGATGCCCGATATCTGACTTCGACTTTTCGGTTCGCATATCGCGTCAACAATGACTGCAAGCGCCGGAAATTGTGCTGAATTCTAGCATATTTCTGTATTCCCTTGAATGAACGAACTCCTCAATGGAATCGACAAGACCTTGGAGATATTATGATGCGTGGCGTCGAGGTCTCTCGCGTTGCCGGTTACCGCACTTCTAATCGATCTTCGAGCTATTGATAAGGTGGTGGTGGTGAAGAGGTTTGATGGCTGCGAATAAGTCTATGGCGAGATTTCTGCGCTTAGAGCATTCTGACGTTCTTTATTTTCCGGGGGCCTGAAAGAGCTAGGTGGAGCCGATCAAGAGTGCCGATCAAGCCTTATCGAACCGGAACTAGAGGGTCTGGAGCGCTTGTGCATGGAAATGAAGCTGTGAAAGGGTTGAAGACGTTAATCTTAAAAGCCTCGCTGAGAGTGAGGGTTCCAAACTAGTCGTCATTGGTCTCTTCAACGCCGTCTTTGGGTGGTCTTGCTGGCTCTTCAATACTCCTCGGAAGATATTGGTGATGGTCTGATTGCGATTGCTGTGAAGCAGCGGGTCCTAGATTCCATTGAGCAGTTTCCGACACCTCTTCTGTCTGACCAATATCTTGACCCGAGGTAAGCTGTGAAAGATCTCGTCGGAAATGCTTCGCCAAGACCCAAGGCGGATCCTTTTCAACTGCTTCCGCTGTCACAACCCGACAAGTAGTGCATGTCGAGTCCCAACCCGTATAGGTTTCCTTTCCAGAGACCTTGAGACCTCTGATGCGATTATCGAAAGGCTCCCCCTTGCTATTGCGTAGCAAGCGCGGAGACCTTTCCCAGATGTGTCCTCGTTGTTCTAGATTCGATATCAATCGAGCTTTACGTTCTTCAAGTGCTGCCAACTTGGATCTGATCACCTGTTGATTTGGTGAGCCGTGAGGCAAGAGACTGTGCGATCGTTGGAGAGACCATTCTTCCTGCGTGAGCTTGTAAACCTGCGACACCGTTACGAGGCCGAAATGATGAACAAAGTAGATGAAGGACACGACGACAGTTGCAGCCAGCCCCAAGATCGATCTAAAGATAATCCTGCGGCGCTTTGGCTGGGAGTTGTAGGGGCCATAATCTTGACTCGGACGGGACACAATCTGCGAGAATCCTCGGGCCACACGATAGCTGGCAGGTATGCATAGTCGTGGCGAGAATAGAGAGCTTTTCGAGATCTCAGCGAACACTCGGATTTCTCTGCGCCATAACGTTACTCCAGGCAGCGGTGACGTGGTCGATGTAGACAAGATTCTTCCAGTGGGCCTAGCACTGGTACCTTCATAATTGTATTTTAAGCGGTGATATGTCGAAAAGCGACTCCAGATGAGTGGGCGCGAGATTGTGCATGTATTTCGTGAGATCATGTTGATAGTGGATGTGGTCGAAGTAAAAGGAGATGTAACAAATAGAAGGCGTTTCCCCTCGCGGCCGATCGGGCGGCCCTTCATGCAGGGAAATTCTGCACGTTTGATTGGTCGATCGATTTTGGGCAATGCAGATTTGGAATATGACTTGAAGGTGAGACATACTCAAAGTTGAATGCCACGATTTGGGCTGGAATGCGTAGTCGGAGCATCCGCCAAAACCACCCGGTATGCCGCTATCGCTCTTCATTGTTTTCCGTGTTCTAATGCGTCAATACGAACCCCAAGGAAAGTCTGCACTCAGGAGACGTTCTACAAAACCCTTCTGCTCTGACCCTCACTCTCCTGTTTTCTAGCTACGTTGTGTGATTGCTCTATCTTTGGTGCCTCTATAAGATGAATTTTCGCGGAGCAACAGAAGGCTAAGCCATCAATCTATTCCTAGGTGAGCAGAGAATCCTGAATCATCGAGGCAAGGCCATCTATCGGTCATTCAATAAGTCTGTATAGCTTTGCCGGTCCTGACCCTGAATATGAATGGATGTCATAAGCGTTATCAGCATGAAACCTCAATTTGATGCTTGATGATTGCGATCAATTGCCTGGGATTCCCTTTCATCATCGTTCGGCAGTCGTTGGCAGCCAGTGTCTTGATCTTTTCCCGCCCATGTCCCTAATTGAGAGCGCGGCGAAGTCATTTAGTTGTACTTCTCCACTGTCCAGACGCTCATGTCTTCGGCTGGCTGAGCTTGCCGAACAACCAGAGTCTGGTCCCTTGAGTTCCAGCCCCAGAAGATCCATACGTTGCCAAACAATTTTTTCCGGATACGGTTGTCAATCCAGAAGCCCTCCACATTTCGAATCGGGCGGGTAGATTTCTCCCAAATTATCCCTCGTTGCCCAAGTTGCTGGACGAATTCAGTTCGGGTCGCCTGAATCTCGCCTAATTGCTTCTGCCTTGCTTCTGATCTCAAGTCCGTGCCATCACAGTCTCCAGGGTATTCGCTTTGAATGAGGCGGGTTTCTTGCAACATCAACTCTTTGAGACGGAGGGCATCCCTTACTGTCCGACGATTTATAGTCCACACAGGGAGATAGAGGACTACTAGCCACCCTACACCACTTGCGATAACCACAAAAGCCCATTTGACTAATGTCTTCACCATGGAAAACACTTGTCTGTGAATGGTAGAATCTGAATTTGGTGGTTGCTGCATCAATCCATACCGATAGCGAGTTTGCTGCTCACGATCGAGCATGCTATCGCTGAGGTGAGCCTGCTGGGTGCGTACTGACAGGATGAACGTCTGAAAAGGCCGGGTGCGTGACGAAGCGTGCCCAATAAGAGGGAGCTGGTAGCCCTTCGCATTATGAAGGAATCTAGAGCTGTCGAGTCTGTTGTAGGTGGTGTGAAAATGCGTCCGCAAATGTTGTTGTGGCATTGTAAAGCAAGGTGTTCTGGCCGCTTCTAGTAAATGAATGGGCCTTTTGAGCAGACATGCCCTAATGCTGTACGGCATAGCTGGCAGAAAGACGTTTTGGCGAAAGAAGTCTCGAGATCGTAAAGCATAGATTCTGAAATATATGGGCTGAACGTTGGACTCAGAAGATTATAGATAAAGATGAAGTTTTGAAGGGAATTAAATCTGAATTTGCCAGGGATAGGTCGGTGGGGCCGAGGCGCATTTTACTCCCCTTTGCATATCTCGTCCAGGCAAGCGACACTAAGAGGCTGTGCTATGCACAGACAGAGTCTCCACTGCTCCTCCGTTCCTGGTCGAATGTGCGACAGATGTACTCCTGGTCCTGACATTGACTCGATAGAGATGTACCGCAAATTGTCTCATCTACACCAATCATTTCCTCTACAGTTGCTACGCATTGAATTATGCGTCCTTTCGGTTCTTGATAGTCTCGTCGCATGAGCTGGAGCAGTCTGAACCAAAGTTTCCATCACAATTGACCAGTGGGGAGGATCGCAACTTTTGATTGTCAAGGAAAGTTCAACTTGAAATCGTCTACTCGTCACATGGCCTCAAATTATACTTTGAAAGGTCGGGATTCGTGGACAAATCACCTATTCGAATACCGACAGGGGTTTCTTCCAGAGACGGCGGGGATCTCTGTATGGATAGCTTTCCCAATGTCCAGACCCCCTTGTCTTCAGCCTGCTGACCATCCCCAACCCAATGAACAGGGAAAGAATAGTCCCCTGAATTCCAATCCAGTCTGAACTCTTTACCCAACGTGTCTTTCGCGCGGACACGATTATCGTGCCAGACACCTTCATGCTTGACCAGACAGGCAGATTTCTCCCATATTATCCCTCGTTATTCGAGCTCTTGAACATAATGAGGGATGAGAGCTCGGAGCTCCTCTAGCTGCTTTTGTCTCTCTTCTGGTTGCAACCTCGCGCATTCGCAGGATGTTGGGCCGATTTTGCCTTCGAGGTGCTTTTCGCGTATTGTGAGATACTTAACTCGATACGCAGCTATAAACATCTCAAGCGTGGGCTGAGTGGACGGAATGGACGGAAGAAGACCTCCACAAACCAGAATCAGGCTGAGGCCGAAGAATTTGAGGACTTGTCCGAGACTGCTGTACGACCTCCGCAATACGATCCAACGTCGATCGTAAGGCAGTCGCTCATAACCAGGTATAAGATCGCCAAAGTAGGCCTTTCCCGTACGAGTTGCGATGAAAGGCTTCGGGAGATGGCGCGTTGGCGGTAAGGCATATTTGATAGGAGCGGGCCGTGCACTATGCAGACAGTGGAATTCGCTGGAGCTATCGAAGCACTTACGACGAGTATGAAAATGTGTTCCTGGTATATACCGTGATGTTGCAAGAAACGGTGTCCTCGCCACTTCGGTTAGAAATCTTGACAATCTGATCGAGTGTGTTCTGGTAAAGGACAGCATAGCAAGTAGATAGGTCCGTTTGTGACACAAGCTTGATGGTGTGAATGAGAAGCGAGGAGATTTGGATTTCGTTGCTGAACCTGAAGGTTTTGGAGAGACCGAGTTGAGAGTATGCCCATAGGGCGAAACACCCCATTAATTTCCCTTGCATACCTCGTCAAGGCCCAGTGATCCAACAAGAGTCCGAATGCCATACCCCAGTAAACAAACCACTCTATTTTAAAAACCTCTACCGCTTTCTTTTCTGAGTCGCCGCGCTTGCCTGATTTGTAGCGAATGTGGAAAAGTATCGCGAAAATGGTGCATCGTAAGACCTTTTCTAATAGGATAATTTACGCAACGGCTGTGCAACAGCTCGAGCATCCGCTATGAATGAGACTATCTTCGTTTGACAAGCTGTGAATCGTTTCATCCCATATCTCGCTAACACAATCTCTTATCCCAATCCTGTAAAGCGAACAACGTTGGCGCTAGAAGGTAGCCTGGCGCATTTGAGCAGGTTGTGCCTATAGGTCTAGGAGGCGTGCAGTGCAGCACGCTCGGCAAGCCAGGCTAACTTGCAAGTCTCGTTCTGACGGCATGCATGTGGCATCCTGTGAGGTCTCTGGACCTTCGTGTTCAGTCGAAGGACAACAATTCAGGTATCTTGGCTTATAGAAGCCTACAGGTACACTAGGCGCTTTCGTCCCAATTTGCTGTCCCAATCGGGAGCAGGAGATTCGTCTAGGCTGTTCAATGATGACAAACCCTCTCAACGAGAGCGCACAGCCTCATGGCGTTGAGGAGCGAATGGGTAATTCCTGTCTTCCTAACCATGCACGGGGTTAGATGTGCAGGAATATAATCCTGCTCAGAGGCGTTCTCCTGCCTAAAGCCAATTTGGGTGAAAGGTGTCTAAGTCTTGCCCGCCATAGAATTCTGTAGCCTGTTGACTTCGCACCTCATAGTACGGTTCGGTTGGGAAGAAGGCAGCTAACCCATCAATCAGTGAAACCCTTGAGCCGTCACCTCATGACCGGCGCCCTCTCTTCTTTATTCCACCTAACCCTACTCCTGATCCATTCCACGGCCTCCTTTACACCGTCCCCTTTTAAAGCGCTGACAGGCAGGACTCTCGAGTCCCTAGGTGTGGGATTTGGCCCTTCGCCCTCAAAGACCTTCCTCACGAGCCCCTCTTTAATCCTGACCGTCTCTACGCAATCTTCGCGATCTTGTTTATTGGCCAATACCAACAACGGCACGCTTTTCGTACTCGGATGACTCAAGACGCTCTCTAGCGTACGCCTGCATTCTTCCAATCTCCCCACCTGGTTCTGGTGTGACGCGTCATCTTCATCGTGTATGGTGTCGATATCTCCTTCACCAATGTCGCAGCCGTCCACCACAAAGACGATGGCGTGGCAGACGGAGTAATAGTTCGTCCACATGCTGCGAAGGGCGTGCTGTCCTCCTACGTCCCAGACCTTGAGATACATATCTGAGAGAGATATTGTGGCCACGTTTTGGCCGACGGTCGGAACGGTGGGTTTGCTTGGTGCGGGAGTGTCGGCGTAAAGGGTCTTGATGGTAGAAAGAAGGGTGGTTTTACCGGCATTGTCAAGGCCGAGGAGGAGGATTGAGTATTCTGTACGCATCAATAAGTATTAGTGAAAAGTCTAAAGGGACGAGACGAACGATTTAATAGAGTACAGGGTAGAGAAAGGTGAGTCGGACGGGTGAGGGATACCTTCTTTCGACGTGGCCCAAAAGTAGACAGACTTGGCCAGGTGATACATTCTCGCAGTCAGGGAGGGCGCGTAGAAGGCTTGCACGAGGCCAGCTGCTCTGTAATCGAAACTTGAGAGAGCAGCATTTCCCAGCTCTTAGCAACAATGCATATCGAGATCCTGGCAAAATGATGGTCTCAGCTTAAATCACAGTTCCAGACCCATAGAAGAGTTCACGATCCAACCGAACACACCGGCCAACCGAACACCCCTATAGGGCTGTCCGCCCGGGATTAATAATTCCGTATCTCCGGGGGGTACCTCTAGGGTCTTTTTAGGGGACTAAGGTAGCTATCACACCTGTTCGTGTAACTTCGTAATGAACTGAGTACTGTAAAAGCTTTTGCCTTTAAAGTTACTTGAATCATTAGGCGCTATAAGTCTATACGCAAACAGTTTTTATCAAAATCAACGTGTACGGAAATATTAAGGGTGTTCGGTTGGCCAGCGTGTTCGGTTGGACCGTGAACTCTTCTCGGGCTGAGCAAGAATTAGGGTCTTGGCATACGGGCATTGAGCATTGCAACTGTATGAATTCGTAATGTATCATTGCTGTGGGTTCATGCATTTCATCCGTCATGTATCTTGTCAAATCAAGAATCATCACGATGGCGAGGCTCGGTAGATCAAACCTACCAGCCCAGCTCGTCAGACCTGCTAAGGTTGGTACATCTTGAGTCGGACGGTGGGCCAAGATTGCAATACCATGTTGAACATCCCCAGGTTGTTGCACAATAACGCTGGGATCGAGTTCTATGACTGGGAAGTGTTTATTGGAACCAATGAAACTAGGTAGCGTTGCTGGTAGGCCTCGTCTCATCGAAGAAACATTCGACTCAATTGAAGAGACAGAGCATTGGGATGAAATTGCCTTGAACGCATGAATGTAAGCTTCGGTCCGAGATAAGATTTCTCTTCACTTGATGAAATTAATGTGCCCGAATCTGGTTTGCTGCGGCGGTTCTAACGTGTAGTTTCGTAGTGATTGAAAATCGGGATGCCAAACATGTGCTAGATAAATACCGAGGGAAACTCTCCATCTGTCAACCAGGTCGATATGACTGAAGATGTTTCGAAGTTGATCGAAATTAAGATCGAACTCCTTACCCCGAGTTCCCGTTCGACGCAGCATGTACTTAAGTAGACATAATTCCAAATTATAACCAGAGTTGAAAAGGCGCGCGGCAATAGCTGCGGGTGAGGCAGTGGGGGTGGTAGGAGGTCATGGATCACCTCCCATTCCAAGATCAGAGCCAGATGATTGCCCTCCAATTGCCTTGATTCTCTTCGACGGTAGCATTCTAAGAAACAGGCATGTCACTTACCGACCACGTTCAGGGGCAAGTAGGTACCCGTTCTCGCCGTTCAACAAAACAGGAGGATGGGGACACCGTCGACTAGGCATTTGGAGGATTCCCAACCAACAGATGGCGTAATTTGAAGAGAGGCGACCATTGGTGGTGTTCATGTTAGTTGCCGTGCTCGGCCTGGTGGTTGCTTGATCGACGTGACTTTTCGCGGGGAAAAGGAGTACTAAAGCTTGGACTGGATTATCTCCGATCTTGCTCCTCATCCAATTTACCAAATAACAAACGAAGCAGATCAATGTTAACGTAGTATTGGAAGATCTTTTCATCGCTTGCTCCTTTGCCGCGAGATATGAGGATCAGCTCGTTGGGTTTCAGGAAAATTGCCAAGCTAGCCAAGGAACACGACAAGTTGGTCAAGATGGCGAGGGAAGGCCTGGAATGGGTGGAGAGACACCATGACCATATGCAAGAGCCACGTCAGGTACTCTTGCGTTGCTGCACGGTGTTGCATGAGCAAAGGTGAAGAATTGAATGCTGCATTTCGGCAGCTTCCACATGAGGGCAATCTGCGGGTTTTGCCCCTCGGTCGCCAATCATTACGCGTTCCAGCTGGAGGGAAAGGCACCAAACACGCCCAAACACCCCTCTTATCGAGTCTTTCAAGCATGAGGGCATGCGAGTCATTGTCCTATGTTCGCCCTTCTCTGGGCGAGGCAGGGTCTGAAAGCGTGCTGTTCATCCTGACATGATTGCTCAGGGAGTAGACAGTCGGCTCGAGGAGCGTGAGCGGAATGGCCAATATGTATGCCAGGTCGGTTAGAAAGCCAATTGGTACTCATGATGGGGTGGTATTTGGTACCGAGATCAAGCGACCCCACACCAGCTGCTATGTACATACACTCTCCTGACTCAAAACGCAGGAATGTCCCCGGAGAGGGTGGGTCCCTCACCGATCCCACGAGACTGCAGTTCGGGAAGTGATGACGACGAAGGTTGTCCTTGCATTGATGGTCCAGCTGAGCGGACCCTGTGAGCTAGAGCAGGGTAGACGCGGAGGCAGAGCCAAGAGATATGGCATCTGGGAAGATGGGGCGAAAGTAAGGCATGGAGTGAGATCTTAGTGTGAAAGTGGAACTTAAATCCAGGGGAGACGGGCCTCATGGGCGTTCGAGATTGGCATTGTTTCGAGCAAGTCGCCAAAAGGTGGGGGTAGATGCATGCATGCATACAAGAGTACTTAGTCGTGGGTGCGCCGTGTGGTGCACCGTCGATCAGAGGATTCCGTCTGTGCGGCTCAGAGAAGAAAAGGATTGGGATTTGGGTTGGTCGGCATATCATCGTGGCCTCGACGATCCAGCAGCGGTCCTCATCTGGTCTTTCGAGTATCTCATCAGACCCTTCGACGATGGTTGATGCGATGCTGTAGCCGTAGTCAGTAGAAGACGAGCTCGAGTCAGAAGGGGTTCAGCAGATGAAGGCCAGCCTTTCTGGGTGCTTTGAGGCGTTGGCAAATGGCCCAAATTAAGTGATGGCGAATCGATCGTGCGCCAAACGAGAGACGCGTCTTACTCTTTCCGTGCAACTTGAAGCACTCGCCAGAGACCCTCATCCCGGTCAATTTGCCCTCTCCGCAAATCAGCGATGCTGACCACGCCTGACGCTTAGGGGCAGCCTGTCAACTGCCTCCAATCCTCAACTCTCCATCCAAATCAACCTCCTCCACCACCAGAGCACTCTGCTGCTCACTTGCTTCTCTCTCACCAACAGCATCGTCCTTTGTGCGCTTCCTGCGTTCCTCCTCTTGCTTGTAATTATTCGCGTTTCCATTCCAATCTCCCCTGGCCTGCTGTCACATTCTTCTGAGCCGGTCCGAATTCTCGCCTACGGGTAACTCGTATTGTAATCTGTACGGTCCAGGGGGTTCCAACCCACCCCACGACCACCTCACGCTCTTTCTCGACCGGCCACCTGGTAGTCGAGATGATAATTGCTTGATTGATCGAGCCTGCTTCTCCATCAGACTGCACCTTTCACCCCATCACTGCCCTCTCCTGCGCACTTTTGGCACAAAGAACTTTTAATCGACGACTGAGGAACACGGTACAGTCAACAAATTCTTTTCATTCTTTGGCCCACCAGACGACCTCATCGACCATCACGATCACGACCACTTCGATTCAATCACTGTCTTACTATTCAGCTGCCATCATACAACCATCACACTCGTTGCCTCATTTCACGTACGTGCAGCCTGACTCCGCTGAAAATGCTCAAAGCCCCTTGATCTACATTGGCAACGTCCGCCACGAACTCTACCCACCGTAAACCATCTACATGAATCATGACTCTACTGAATTGCAGAAGAGTGCAATTTTGCTGACTATGATCTGTGAAATAGACTTGAACGACCTATCCCTCCTCCCCACCCTCATACCTCGAGCCCTCCACAATAAGCCGACCAATATCTCACAAAAGTTCTACATCATACTACAGCACCTATTCGGGTGTATCATACTCTGCATGATGGCTGCTATGGTGCAGTCGTTTCCGCAACCGACATCGACAATGACAATGCTACAGACACGTTCTCCGTCTTCGGAGACGTTTCAGACCAGGTCACAAGGACAACAGCATCAACAGAACCCACAGATGCCTAGAAATATCTACAATACGTCAGTGGGGGGAATGACGGCTGGAAATTATAGAGGACAAACCTCGACCTCGCCGGTGGCACCATATGCCTTTCAGACGACAACGTTGCAGCAGAGTGGACCCAATCCATTGCGGCAGCACCCTACCGCACCACCAAATCCTCGGCTTGAGAACCGGACAGCATCTGCCCCTTCGGTACCCCTCTCTCTACAAGCCTCGCAGCACAGTTCCTCCACGGCCAATCGCCCACGTCCTCCCCCAGTCTTGAACTTCAATACCTCTTCGACCCAACCACAAATATCCAAAGATGACCCTTCTGCACTATCGACCATCAATCTCAAACAACCGAATCTCAGACCCCTCTCCACTCTCGATCTCAATCCCCCTTCTCTTCACCCAGCCTCCTACGCCAACGTCGCCAAATCATCCCCGGATCGATATAGACGCAATCACCGCCGAGCCGAGACGTCAGGAGCACTGCCGTTGAACGGCTCAACTCCAAGTGGATCAGCCATGCCGTCTGGCTCGGGCATGGCGACAGTTGGACATCTGTATAGTCACCCGATGCAGACCAGCAGCACTCCTTCGCTTTCGACCTACCGTGGAACACAAGCACCCCCATCACCAGTCCACAATGATTTCAATGTTGTGCCGCAGCCTAGACTTGCAAGCAAAGACGATTCTAATCTTCAGAGGGAGAGGCAGGCGTCTGCAGATCTAGCTAAGAGATACCGGCGGAGGAGCATAAGCAGCTTGGAAGCCAAAGATTTCGCTTCGTCAGAAGCACCAGCACAGCAGCCTGCTCCGCAAAAGACCTACGCGGCAATGCTTGCAGGTCCTGCTCCTGCACAACAACCAGCACTGCGAGAGCGAAAGGAAGTTCGGATTGCCCCTGCAGCTGAGCGGCCGCTCTCCGCTCATGGGCGCAATGGAAGCAATGAGAGCTCGAATTCGGGCCGTTCTGCTCCCAAGCCATCATCTGTAAGTCAGGCCCCTCTTGCCGCCAGTGACTCGAATTTGTTATTGCATATCGGCCTCTATGTCATTTTGAAAGCTTTGTCCCACAGTAAGACTGACACGTTCTCTGCAGTCAAAGCGTTTCGAATTCTCCCAACCCACGCAAAGCACTGCTCAGGAAGCTACGCCAGTCGCCAAGAACGAAGCAAAAGTGGTCAACATTCCTGCACGGGGGTCGTCGGAGGCGAACAAGAGACTAGCAAACCCGTCGCCACTATCTAAACCCATGGCAATGAGTCCTGAAATGAAGTCCTCAAAAGACTCTTTCGCTGCTGTGGTCGAACAGCCAAAGCCTGCGACAACAGCCATACCTCAGGCGCCCGTAAGCCATGCTGGGATACCCGAAAGCCCAGCAGCTCAGCACCTGGCTGCACTCAATAAGAAGGAGGGAAAGAAAGAAGGCAAATCCTCAAGACTGCGGAGGGCATTCTCCTTTGGTAGCGCCGCTGAGCTACGGAAGGCTTCTGCTGAGAACAGTGCCAACAATGCTTCCAACGAGCGAGCCAAGCTACGCAAGGACCGATATCAAGATGAGCAAGAAGCCCAGCAAGCAGCGGAGATCCAAAAACAAGAGGCCGCCGGGCTAGGAGAGGGCATATATTCAGGGCAAGGCCACTTCTTTACTGGGTCGACGGATAACCTCTCTATATCTTCGACAGCCTCCTCAGCGTCCGTGATGATACGGAAAATGGGTAAAGGGGTGAAGAAGGGTTCGAGATCACTAGTTGGACTCTTCAGACCCAAATCAGTCGTTGGGGTGCCGGCAGCAGACTCTGCAGTGCCTGAGCCCAGCGTCGCTCAGGTCTCGATGGTAACCGTCGAGGCTGAGCGCGAGAAGGTCAATGTTAACGCCAATCCACATGATCAGGCTGGCGGCGGGACCGGATTTCCTAAGTTGGCAAGAAATTCGATGGATGCTGCATCCGTCACACCTGAGCTGGCGCCAGCATTTAGTGAGCGAGACAGTCCTCGAGGACGGCGAAGCATCGTCGGAGGTGAAGAGGAGCGTGCAAAAGTCCTAGCTGCCGTCAAGAAAGGCATACTCAAGCGTAAGCCATTCCACGCAAATTATAAGGGACAAAGCTCACAACTATTAGGGACCGGCACAGACTCTGGGAACGCTTCACCCGTTTCACGACCTGTCGATACCAAGACGCCTGATTTCCATATTCCCCAGCTACCTCCTTCTACGGACTCCCCTCATTCCAGCGCTCCGTCCACACCGGTCGACCACCACGCCCCAAAACCTGGTCACCGTAGACCGGACTCGGTCAACATCGAAGGAGATGACTACTTTCTTTCCATAGCGAACTTCGCCAGTGGAGAGTCAGCAAGCGTGCCTGGTACACCAAAGAGCATTGCGGCTGTTGCAGCTCGCAATATTAGCTTCAGCCCTCGCATCCAGTTCCATGACACTTGGCCTCCCGGCGAGTACGACAGACGTGGAGAGATTGCTACCTGCAATCGTCTGACGCCTATGCTCGCCCAGCAGATCAAGGAGGAGCTGAATACCTTTAAGATGGTGAATAATCCTGCGGCCTTGGTATGGAATTATGCTAATACAATACTAGGAAATGGAAGTTCACACCGAGTCGAAAGTGTACACCCACTTCTTCTAATGAACGATCGCTCTTGAACTGTTCAGACAAGTGCCTTGCTTATGCTCGAGCACGTATGGCGGTCACCGTACCCATCTAGTCCAACAGCCGCCCACCCATGGCTTCAGAAATATCAAATCCTACCTCCATGACCAGCATCTCTTCCAGCATTCTTCAGCCACCACAATAACGACCGAATGTCAATGTCCGTAATGTCACACAAACCTCTACATCCCTCTCCACTTGGACCGAGTTGGTCGCGGATCCTTACCACCTGATCAGCCGCCTAAGGTCTGACGAAACCTACCACCCTCCGAGTCCAAAATGGACATCAATACAAATCATATCAAGCGAAAGGCGGTCTCCTTGCTGCGTACACCGGGCGGTAAACTCACGCATCTTCGCTCCTCGCTTCTCGCACAAAAAGGTTCCTTCGGCATATTTTCTCTTTTCTACATCAAAGCGTCTAGGGATATGCATAGGTTCTCTCCCATTTCCATTTTATCAAACAAAGTGCATTGTGTGTCATGAAGGGAGCAAATCAGAAAGGCAGAGAAAGCGAGCTAGCGAGTCCATTTTTTTTTTGTCGTTTTAGGGGTGCATGGGAACTTTTTTAAATCGATAGTGAAGGGTCACAATGAGACGAGGATGGATGGTTCCTTCTGGTCTGGAAGTAGGGATGGAGAATAATGGATATGAAATATGACAATTTGAAAGTTGAGGTTCTCGTTCTCACGAAAATGCTAAATCCCCCTGATTGACAAGACTTGGTGATGGATGGTTTGCATTCCATCTTCTAATCACAATCACGCATTTGCTTTCCCCGGCAGCCATACCACCGGTCTCATTTCCCTACTGATCCTCCTTGTCCATTCTTGTCCTCTACCTCGCCGTTGCCTGGCCTTCACCCGCCAGCCCATCAATGTCAAGTTTCTAGTCGAAGTAGGTCATGGGTGGGATTGACTTCTCATCCATGCGCTTATCTCAATCTTGATTTCAGAACTTCGCCCTAAATTGAATGATGATATGCAGCGCTTGCTGTTGCAGGCAGAAAATGGTTGTGTTTTTCAGGCGTTTCAATAGTGTGATCGGTGCTTTTTTCATGGGACACGCGAATCCTTGGATTTGAATAGGACTGTGTACTAATTTATATACAAATATGAAAGAGTCCTAGTCGGCAGCATGGTCATCTCTCTCTAGCGTGTCCTGGCTTTTCTTTGGTCGTGGTATTTGCGATGACGGAGCTGGCGGTCCCATCGGAGGGTTGTATAGCTCGTCTTGGTATATATCTGACACGGTCCAATCGAGCTTCTGTTCACGATGAACTTGCTGTGCTGTCTCGGGGTTGTATGGCCTATCTTTGGGTTTATTTATCATCGATGGGCTCATCATCGGTGGGAAATAATCTGCGTCGAATGTTCCGGGAGTGAAAGAAGTAGATTGTGCGTTCACGACTATGACATTTTCGTCATCAATGTTGACCATTCCTGGTATTCTGTGGTGATAGCTTGGCGGTGTCGCTAATAGAAAGTCGCTTTCGTATTTTGATGGTTCTGTAGAAGTGGTGGGAGGGTCAGGATGGAGGGAGTTCATAAGAGAACGATGATCGTTCATGTAGCGTGGTTGGCCGGCAGCCTGCTCCTCTCGCTTTTCATGGGCCTGCGCTCTATTTATGAGTGCACTCTGCTGAAGAGGGTCCTTCAGGGTTCGCGCATTAGGCTTCTTCTTCTGTTCTGTCTTGATGCCATCAAGCTGGTCTCCAGGAATAAGCTCATCTCCTGGGAAAGTATTGCCATAGTCCAATAAGTAGTCTGTAGGAGCGCCGTGGGTTTTCCGATTCTCGCTCCGTCCACCGGCGGTGTCTGGAACCGCCATGAAGTCTTTGGCTGTATCGGGTTCAAAGAGCCAATCTGCGAAAGAATCGCTAGTGAGATTTGTTTGCTTCGCAGGCTCTTCATCCGAGACCGCGGTTTGCGCGAATAGAGAAGAGCCGGGTCGTGAAGGATGTGGCTCAGTCAATTCTGGTTGGCTGGTTTGAGGTCTCTCTTCATATTTTGAGAGTGGTTGTGCAGCAGGGAGCGAGGCGGATGGATGCTCCTCTCCAAAAGCAAGTCTATGATCAGCTTGTTGAGCTTCTTGTTCAAGTAATCTGCCTTCATGTCCTTCTCGGATTTTTCGTTCGTAAAAATCCTTGATCTAAGATATAGGATTAGTCTTCCTAACGAGCTTAGAGCAGATCTTACTTACCATCTGGAGTGTCTTGGTCTTCATGTTATCAGCAATCAATTGCCAGTTTCTGCCGTACCGGCGCACTAGGGCGGGCAATTTTTCCTGTTCGCTACCAGACCAGATAATAGACTTCTGAGGATCATTTGGGGATATTAGGTGCTGTACGCCAGAATGTTGGGTATGCATGTGGTGGTCTAACGCTATAATTTGTTGAGGGTCCTCGAAAGTCTTTTCACAGTAGTTACAGGCTCTGAAGGCTCGGACCGCCGGCCCCGAGGACCTAGGTCGGATACTCGAATGGTCATGGCTCGACGGCCGTCGTTGCTCACCAGATCTGTAATTAGTCAGAGGCTTTTACACCGTTAAGCATGAGGAGAGTAGGAATACTGACACATCATCCGGTTGCTTTAGATTGATTGGAGCATGGTCATATGCGTGACTTGACTTACTAACATTTCTCGCCAACGGGCCCTTTGTTGGATGTGTTCCATCATCAAGAGATGTCTCATTTGTGCCTGATGAACCCTCGCTGAGGTCATCTTCAGCACCTCGCGGCAGGGCCAATAACGCAATCTCTTCCATATGCCGTCCAACGTGTTTCACGAAGGCACGTCGTGGCTTTCCCAGGACGATCCGACAAAGTGGACATTCTTCTTGCTCTATTGGTCTATTCTGCGCTGATTGAGCCGTCTCAAGCGCTACCTTTAGATTGAGCCCAGAGAAATTGCGATGATGATCTTCACGGAGATGCTGTTCCCATCCTATAGCAGTACCGCACTTCTTGGGACATTCTGGGCAATTCCAAGATAGTTCGATACGGTGCTTCGAAAATTCATGCTCAGCCCAGGCTGTCCTACTTGGAAATTGAGCGGTCTCAAGTTCACAGTCCTCGAATGTGCAGATATATGGTTGTAGGTCTACGAAGACATGTATCCTGAACATCTCGTCAATAAGTGCTCAACTCACATAAGGCAGCTAAGTACTGAACTCACTTCCAATCAACTCGATTATGGATATTAGAAAGTGAAAGCCCACAGACAAGGCATTGAAAGGGCTTACCATCGCCAGCCTCAGCGGGTAAAGGGGGTACACGTAATGTCCCCTTCTCTTCTTCGGTATTACTAGAGATGAAAGATGTATGCGACGGGGCATACTGGGTTTGTGCAGGAACACTGGTGCCAATCCCAGAGTCATGGAAATTAGAGATTGGGCGGAAGATTGAGCCGACCTCTTCTTCAGCAGGGATGTTACTCTGATCCACGCGGTTTCGCACTCTCAAATGCCTTTGCCAATTGGCTTCACCTAATCGTTCTACCAACAGGTTCCCTGCCAATTCATATTTCTCCCTTACTGCCGATACGTAGAAACTGGCTGGACCCGAGAGACAGAATGGCACAAGTGGTGGATGCATGTTCAGGACATTTCTTCTATTGGCATTGAGGAGGTTCTGCTCAAGACTAGGTCTAAGCTTTGTCAGGCAATTTGTCGAAAATTCAATTTCTTCGCATACGTTATAGTTATCAGCGTCATGTGAGTCGTTGCTGCTCACAGACCCTTCATCGTCGCAGTCGTCGCTATCTTCGCTCGGCTCATCCATGTTGGAAGAAAGTATTAATTTTATTTGTTTGACTGTCGACTTGAGCTCTTGGATCTGCTCGAATCCATAGATGCTGCCATTGGAAGGGGTGGGGGACGTGGTCATTTCTGTGAGTGTGTAAGTGCAACCTAAAAGAGTATATGTTCAAAATCTGCAATGGATCTGCTTGATGAGCTTACCACGGAGAAGTACTTCCCCTACGAGGACAAACTGCTCTAGGACATTGTCTCTCATTTCATCGGACTGGTCTAGCGCCTTGTCAAGCTCTTCAGTTCTGAAAGCATCACCCCATAAATACAATTCCCCAAGACATTCTCTTAACGTCGTACTGCGAACCCCAAGCGAGTCCTTGCGGCGTTCCCCACGGTAAAGTTGCTGTAGGGCATTGAGGCAAAGAGAATAAAGATGAGCGGCGAAACCTTGATAGTGCTGGTCTTCAAGCGACGGTCCGCCAGAGTTTACAACGTGGGAAGTGTCACTTTCGAGCCATCCTAGCATATACTCACGATGGCCAGCGGAGTCAGGATCGCGACTTAGAGCGTTCATTTCGACAAAATAATCGATGTCAGGGAAACAAAGAAATTTTGCACGTAGAATAATATGTGAAGAGAGTTGCGAGCGCATAAATACCATCGCCAGCCTCGCAGCCACTGCACTTTGCATGCTTGCTAGCCTCGCATGTTTCGCGGTGCATGATAGGCCCAATGCACAGAAGGCTGTGCTCAAGGCATTTTGGCAGTCCCATACTATACCAGTCACGATGGTCCTTTCTCTCCATGTCTGTCTCACATGAGTTGCTGCTCCTATCAATCTTGCTATGCTCTGTAAACAGTCTCAAATCATTGCTCTTGTTCCAGCAGAACCTGTTGCGCGTTGCGATCGCTAGCATGTCTGGAATTGAGGCACTGGGCTTGACGCTCGGAGTCCTTCCGCTCTTGGTAGCTGCTGTTGAGCACTACGACTTCTGTCTACGCCCTTTCAGGCGTTACAAGGACTTCCCTAAGGAATTGAAGCAATATCAGCGCCGGTTAAAGATCCAGAAGACCATATTCAGGAATGAATGCCAGACTTTGCTGGAAGGAGTTGTCAGCCGCGATGCCGCTTCTAGCATGCTCACAAAGGCAGACCATGGCTCATGGTTTGACCCGGAGCTTGAAGCTAGGCTCTGTGAGCTGCTCGACAAGTCTAGGGACACTTGTGCCATGGTAATCCAGATGATTGAGGAATGTCTTGGTGAATTAGAAAGTGAGAGCCGAAAACTTGAGACTTCGGCTCATCCGACCACTGGGGTATGTTGTCAATTGCCAGCATCTACTTCTCTTTAATAATATACTGAAGGCTATTGATGCGTAGAGCTCAGAATATCCCTTGGAAAGCAAATTACGGCGTCCAAAGATCGCAAAGAAATTAAGCTTCACCTTCTCAGGACCTCGCCTCGAAAAGAACCTGACTGTTCTTGAATCCTTGAACAGCAATTTTCGAACACTGTCATCTCAGACAATGAGACTGAGCAACTCGCATCATCACAAGCAACTGTCTCCTTCCCAAAAGTCTTGTCAAGAGGTGGAAAGATACAAGGTCATTCGGCAAGCTTCGCAGCAAGTCTACGAGTCCATCGGCAAAGCTTGTACCAAACATAAAGAACATCAAGCCCACTTTTGCGTTGAAGCCAAGCAGGTAGAGAATGGTGGTGAAAATTGTTTTCAAATCAGATTCAACATGGCCTATACTCAACGACCCGGCGCCCCTAATCAAAGTGAACTAATATGGTTCGTTGTGGGCTCGACAAGTGGTTACATTGAGAAACAGGGGTCTTCTGTCCTGAATACACTTTCGAAAGATAGCATAGAGAATTCCCTGAAACGACAACCAGATTCAATGGCATGCACTGTGCAGAAAAAGATAAGGAAAAGCGTGAGATTTCAGTCACCCGTACGAATTCCAAGCTACACGCCACCAATACCGAGTGTGGCGATGGCCAGCGTTTATGAGAGGATCCAGAAAGACTTTTGTGATCATCTACGACGTCTTCGAGACCGGCCTCAAGCTAGCGAATGTGTGGGAGTGCTCGGAAACAGTGCAAACTGCAAAAATCTTGTCTACACCTACCCGATTGAGCAATGCCATTCTCACCGGCAGCCTTTCACGCTCGAGCAGCTTATATCCACAGGAGGACAAGTCCGTAGTAATGGCCGCATTTTACTTGAGGATCGTGTGCGACTTGCTAAGACCCTGGCGGTTGCGGTCCTCCAATACTACTCCACACCATGGCTCAAAAAGTCGTGGAGAAGTGAAGATATTTACTTCTTTACTTCAAGCCTGACCTTGCCTCATCTCAATGTCAGAGTTAAAGGGCCCTGTGACCAATTATCTCAAGCGCCTATGACCCCACCCCACAGTCTAGCTCGGAACCCGCTGCTCTTCAGTCTTGCTGTCGTACTCCTTGAAATTGCATACAAATCCAAATTGGACAATCTGCAGAGCCCTGTTGACCCGGTCGATGGCCCCGGATACACCGAGTTCTTTGTGGCTAGGAGGCTAGCAACTTCGGCAGAGACCGACATGCCAGGAAAGTATCACAAGATTGTGGAGCGACTGATTGAATGTGATTTTGCTTGTGGCTCTGATATGGAGGATCCTAAATTACAGGCTGCGTTTCACAATGATGTGATTTGTCCATTAGAGGAGCTTGAACAAGGACTACATAGGCTGTACTTAGATTAATTCGAGTTCTTGCTCCCCGAATTACCTTTCCTCTTGGCTGCTTGACGCGGGGGAAAGCTAACATTAGCGAAAGCCATGTGAATGGCTTATGGTGTGTCGGTATACAAGTTCTCTTGTGAGACAAAGGACGATCACCAGCATACATGGCTAGCATACTAAAAACGATAGTTTAAGGTGCCATCCATTGTCGCCCGTGGATTTGAAGCAATTTTCTTGCGATGTTTGCTACGCAGCCAGTATACCAGCACGTCTCAATGGCTTCAGATTCTGGATAAGCTTCCGAGCAATTTGCAAGGCTTCTCGTCACAGAACATCTCGCATTTTCCCATCTGTCTTACGGACTTTCGAAACAACTACAACAGCGTCATGAACAGCGCTAAAGCCATATCCTCAGTTGCTATGCGGCATAGGTGCTTCTCTCGCGATCTTTGCGGCTGGACTCACAAATGTACGCATTGCTAATAGTGACTCGGCATTCATGGCATATTTCACAAGGTCCACAATCCTCCCGATGAACAACAGCGTTGCAAGAACAGAGAGCAGTGCAAGCGAACCAGGCATATGGTAAAACCCCGGCGGTCCTGCTGCCGGAACAATACCAATACTTTGGATCAAAGAAATGGCAAAACTTGCGGCGTCACCGTCACCCATCTCGCGCTTCGATATCACCTCTCCCAATCCTTTGATGTTGGCAAACAGCGTAGATATTTTGGAGGTACGGCCGACTGTGAGGGCAAGGATTTGGATCTTTGTTGTCGTTTATCATACATACAGCGGGAGAGTTGCCCTCAAGGGTATCCTACCGGTCAGCGAAATATATGAGCATTTCCAGAGTATGGAGCAATTTATCTGCAGTAGGTTTAGGATTACTAGAACATAGGCAAAGAATGGAATATATCTTGAAGGACGAATAAGCCCCCTAATTCTAGTGAAGGAGTGACCATCCAGACGAGATCTAATCTGGATGCGGTAGCCTCCAGTAGACAGAGGCAATACAAATCAGTAGCTTGACAGAAAGGTCTGCAGTATCTGTGGGTACGTACAGGGAATACAATGGAGGTCTTATGGGGGCTCGGGGGGCATGCCATAACCGCTAAAGCGCTCCTAAGCGGGCACTCCCGGGCCAAGAGGCCGCCACGTCCTCCCTGTAGACACTTTCGCCAGAAAGCTTAATAAAGTCGAATTTGTTTGAAGACGAGCATCATTGGGAGCAGACATTCTTAGCCGAACCCTGCTATCAGGCTGGAAAGAACCATTGTGCGAGCCTTTAGGCTCACACTCTCATCTATATTGAAGGTGACTAGTTGTACATCTCTTCCTGTTCGCAGTGTTTCCGTCATGGCAAACAGCAACGATGCCCCATCAAGAACGAGTGAGGCCGCTTTGCCAGCCTCTCCTGATAGTCCAATACCACATAAGCGGAAGAAGCTCACAGGGAGAGCCTTTTACGAGAGACTTGGCAGTCCGAAGATGGTGCTTGCACCAATGGTGGATCAGTCGGAGTTCGTACGCTGTTTTCTCAGTGTCACCAACTAGAAATGTGCTCTTCTAACTCGATTCTCCAGGCATGGCGAACGCTCACCAGGTCCTTCATGACACCAGAAAGAACAAGTGATCTCCTTGCGTACACTCCCATGATACATGCTCGAATGTTCATGGAGACGCCCAAATTCCGTGACCACCACTTTCAACCAACAAAATCAGGACTTGCCACACCTCCAAAGATTTCTCCCGATGAAGCTCCCTCCGATCTCTACCTGGATGGCCACCCCAAAATCGATAGACCACTCTTTGCACAGTTCTGCGCCAATTCTCCAGAGGAACTGCTACAAGCGGCAAGATACGTTGAGCCGTTCTGTGATGCCATTGATCTAAATCTCGGTTGTCCACAAGGTATTGCAAGGAGAGGGAACTATGGAGCATTTCTTCAAGAGGACTGGGGCCTCATTTACAGATTGATCAACAAGCTACATATGAATCTGGATGTGCCAGTGACGGCAAAGATCCGCATTCTGGAGTCAAAGGAGAAGACCTTGGAGTATGCACAGATGATCTTGTCCGCAGGTGCTAGCGTGATTACGGTACATGGACGACAACGAGATCAGAAGGGACACAAGACGGGCTTGGCCGACTGGTCTGTACTGCGTTACCTACGGGCGAACTTACCCCCAGACACCGTCATCTTCGCAAATGGGAACATCCTAAGGAACGAAGATATTTTTAGGTGTCTTGAAGAAACAGGTGCTGATGCAGTGATGAGTGCCGAGGGCAATCTATATGATCCGACGATTTTTGCCGAGCCGCCCAAGGATGACGGCCGGGAATATTGGAAGGGCAGAGACGGCAAAGGTGGCTACCGAATGGATGCTGTGTTCCGAAGGTATATGGACATACTCTATCAATACGTCCTCGAGAAGCCTATACCAGTGCGGAAGCCACTCTTCCTGCCGTCTGATGTGCAGAATGATGGAGGTGCAAACGGATTTGGCATTGTGGCTGACGAAGAAGTTGATGACCAACCGCCGGTAAAAAGGCAAAAGCGCGACAAGAAGCACGTCAAACCTACTTCTCCAAACCTTCTCGCCATGCAGCCCCATCTCTTCCACCTCCTCAGACCTCTTGTCGCAAAGCACACAGATATCCGTGATGCATTAGCTCGCTCCCGCGCTGGTGACATACCAGCTTTCGAAAATGTGCTACAAATGGTTGGGGGCGCCGTCAAGCGAGGTCTTATTGACTACGAAGCGAATCCAGCCCAATTTGAAGAAGCGGACGCCCCAAACGAAGAGGATAAAGTGAGCCTTGACAACGACAAGAGCTCGATGACAACGGTCAAAGCCTGCAAAAGACCTTGGTGGGTGTGTCAGCCTTATGTGAGACCATTGCCGAAGGAGGCTCTTGAGATCGGGAGTCTCACTATGAGCAAGAAAGACAGGAGAAGATTAGAGGAGGAAAAGGTCATGGAAGAAGCCAGGGCGGAGAAAGCGAAGGAGTCGGCGAGAGAAGAGCTGGATCAAAGCGATGGTATGGAGAGGAGGGAGATGCCAAAGGAGGCTATGGTTGCTGGATAAAGCAAAAATATTGACTTGACAGCCCGGGTCGCGTTCCATGTCACCAAATATCGCCATCAACATATTGAAAACAATTCCATCCACGAAATAATTCATGTGTGGCTTTTCCGTACAGATACAGTACAAGGTTCAACGAATGTGCCAAGCAGTACAATTCAGATCGATATGGCACTTCTGTCGGTCTCAAAAATCCCATTCGGGTTTCACACAGTTGCGTACCTATTACGCTGAATCTAACGATGAAACCATAATCCCTTTCGCATGCACACGATCGCTTGAACGCAAATCAAAAGATCGATCAAAAACCGAATGCTAACAGTCAACCTCTCCTGCCACCTCTGCTCCCCCTTCCACCCCTGCCGCCCCTTTTTGACGGGCCTTTGCCTTTATCAGCTTTAGACTTGTCGCCAGCCCCATCTTCATCATCCTCTGACTTTGCCTCCTCGGTCTTTTTCTCGACCTTCGGCTTCAGCCCCGCAATCTCGCACACCTCAGGAATCCGGTACCGCTCCGTAATGAGGCTCGACTTGCTTCGGACAGGTCGAGGCTTCTCGCCGCGCTTCTGGACTTGGCCCGCAAACTGGTGGTTGAAATCCGCAGTCAACTCGTCCCATTTCATGGTCCTGAAATCTGGCTTCTTGCCGCGGTCGAGGAAGTCTTGCTGGACGAGCCGGTAGAGCTCGGTGAGCCACAGTCGCTCGTCGGGGTGGAAGTAGATTCTTCCTTCCCTGACTGGTCCGAGGTCGCGGCTAAGAATAAGGTCAGTCTATTGTTCAGGCGATTGAGGAATAGATGTACCGACCGCAATTGCTGGGTGCGCCATCTGTTGAGCTCCCGAATGTGCTCGGCCTTGCTCCAGTCCATGTCTGCTCCACGGTTGAACTTGTTGAACCGTAACGTCTTGAGGCCGTCGTCGCCCGGCATGGTCAGGTTGATCTCGAGCTTTTCTGGCGTCCTCTGGCCCTTGATTGCGGGCTTCCGGTCGACGTCTGGATTGAGGCGGTTGATGGCCCGGTATTGCTGAGGCATGTCGTCAAATGCATCAGAGACCTGGAGAAGTGTTAGTTTTTGAATTGGCTCCCCAGACTAACGATAGATAGCTTACTGATTCATCAGACTCTGCCATGGACTCCTCTTCGAGCTCGTCAAAATCCAGCTCTGGGTTTCGACCCTCCTCCTCCGCAGCCGCCAGATCGTTCAGAGCGGTTTCGATATCCCACTCTGCGTCCGTCACCCAGAACAGCGCATCCAACGCATCCAGACCACCAGCACGCCTGGCTAGTCCGGCCCGATCGAGGAAGATGCTGATGAGCCTTGCCATAAGATCATGGTCATGCTCATTTGGCTCGCGTTCGATGCCTTGGAGATGATGGAGGTTGTCCATGATCGCATTGTAGCGGTCGTCATCTTCTCCAAACAGCGCCGTTCTGACAGCAACGCCGGCCTCGTCGCGGAGCATGGACCAGTGTGGTCCTAGGCCTTCTTCCTCGCGCATGGCTAGAGGGTCTCTTCCTGGAGGTGTTGTCAGCTTTTTGGGATTTTCAAGTAGTTTGCTTGTTTTACGTACTGGGGGGGCGATTATCGTTGCCTCTTCCACCTGCTGCGCTGCCTCTTCGAGACATTGTAGGTGCTGATGGAAGAGAATAGGGGAAAGAGTGAGAGTGTCTCTGAGAAGGGGAATGTCTTCGGAGATATTGAAGAGATGCAAGAGACTTGAGACTGAGGGAAGAGAAATGATGCTGAGGTCAGTGGTGCTGAAGTTGAGTGTGTGAGTGAGAATGTTTGAAGTCTTGGGACTCTCGATATCAGTGCTGACCTGGAGATGATTCTGAAGAAGAGAGAAAAACATCAAGCAGAAATATGTATGATTTATATACCAGGCCATGCCCTGAGAAACTGCTACCATCTGCAGGGACCAGCCCAACTTCACACATTCGGGAGCTTCATTTACCAAAAACAAGCCTGGAAATGACATCCTGTGTTCATGGAATCACGCCCAGGAACAAATTGAGAAATGAGAGGCTTGGCATATATATTAAGTACTTTGTCGGTTCGAATTGCTGTTTGAAGGAAGGAGGAGGGTGCTGGCTTATATAGACAGGAGTTCCCAATGCAGGGTCCAGCTGGAATGAGTTGTGAATGGTTGAATGGCAAACTTCACGTTTGGGATTCATGGGTGTGGTGGATTACTGGACTGTGGAGTGATGCTGAAGGGTGTGGGCTGTTTGCTTCATTGGTCTGTGGGAACAATGAAGTGCAAAGATCACTCATAGAGGACGCATCGCCATGTTCGATGGCTCCACTCTGCAAATATCTCTTTCATTTCCATTTGCCACCAACCAGTCGAGAGAATATCACATATGTAGATTAGGAAAGTCAATGGGTCCAATTTACGGCCCTCTGCTTGTGGAGTGATGGAGCAAAGGCCAGAGCTGGCGGCTTCACTGGTCTGCAAAATCAGAGTGTCATACGTGCATCCCAATGCCATTGACTATTCCACTTTGACACTATTTCCTTCCATTCATTTGACCTTCCCCTCAATCAAGGAACTGTCTCTCACCTCGGCTCCCCGTGAATACCAATAGCGTTAGGCCGTATTCGATTTCACTCACTTAGCTTTGCCCTCAATCAATCGAGGAACCACTCCGCAGTCTTGCTATCAGCTCTTGTCACTACGGTCATGCCGATGTTTTATTTCTGCCAAAAGTTGAAGGGCTTTGAGGATGACGTAGTTGGTTTGTGTCAAGAGGAACTTTGGAGCTTTGATTGTCAGACCTAGAGTGATTATTGCACGAAGTCCCAGAAAGGCACTTTGCACAAATCGAGTCACCAGGTACGAGTACAACGGATACAAAGGTGGATCAGAATGGAGGCTGCTGCCGAGGCGAGAGTTGTTGGAATCAAGGGAGCGCAGCTGATCGATCTCTTGGTGGGCGAACTTGCAAGATTGAGATGAATATGAACACCAAGGGATTCCGTAGAAGCTTCGAATGATTGAGGTTTTATCCGTCTGTAAGAGTAAATGGGTCGTCTCAATGTACCTATGTCGTGAACATCGCAGATCGACCAGTCACATTATCGCTGGCCATCAGCTCTCTCCTGCATTCAAGCTGAACTGATTTCTGCGCCGAAGTCTTCCCTTGAATTGAGATTCATGTTTAAAGATCGCATTTTCTGAGTTGTATATTTCGACGTCCTGTTCTTTGTCCTGGGATGAGGGATAGGAAAAGGAACCGTGTCATTTGCGCGGAGACCATGGATCAGAGAAGATCTGTTTCAATATACTTCGTATCGGGAAGCTTTTACAGACGATCCGTGCAAAGACATAATGCTGGCGACTTAGGAGACTCTGAGCTTTGCCTCAGTACCTCAGACGTGCCAAGCCACAAGTGGCTTTCTGCTTACATAAGAGCTGGGTCGGGCCCAAATGATGACTAAGCCCCACACGTCCGAGGCAATCTGAGCTGGCTCATAAAAGGAAGCTAACCGGAGTTGAAGGGCGCCATCTTAGCGACAACTCAGCTCTTGCGAGAGTAATACAATGGGCGGCCATGGATCACTACAAGATCATCCATACTAACCGGAAGTCCAGACCTACATCTCCCTTCGCGCTTCGACTGGGCCCAGTTCTAAGTCGACACGAGCTGCAAGCGCTGGTCTTGCCAACACCCTCTTCGCCGTTCAAGTTGTCCCTACTTCCTCTCCGGATACAGCCATAGGCATGGGCCGCATGATCGGTGACGGAGGTTGCTTCTTCCAGCTTGTCGGTATGGCTGTCCTGCCGGCACATCGGGGTAAAGGCGTTGGTAAAATGATAATGGAAGAGCTCAAGGAGTGGATGGATGAGAATGTGCCGGAGACAGGGGTCGTGCTATTGTTTGCAGACGGACCTGCTAAATATCTATACAAACAGTATGGCTTTGTGGAGACAGAGGGATTGCCAAGGTCGAGTGTGGGTATGGCTTGTGTGTATTGAACGCGGCCAGGTATCATATGGTAAGCTGGCCGATGCCATAGGTCTGTTGGTTCACTGGCTTCCATTTTGGAATTCTCTCTATACATCACTGCGTCAAGGACAGAATATTCTTTCCAAAGATCAGAACCCAAAAATCTACTTGCAAAGTCGTCTGTTGCTTGCCGCAGCCAAATCGAGGCCCCCTCGCTCAAAAGTTGGTTTGCATGGATAGAGTGGAGCCTTTCCTTATGTCTGAGGGAGAAGGGTCGTTGGGCTCATGACCTGTCTTTCGATAGTTTTGCATGCCGTTCTGGACTGTGCTTTATCTCCTTTAAAATTACTTGCTCTAATCGCAATTGAGCGCTTGTTATCCAGCAATGCAGGTGTATCAAGCATTCAACCCGCTGCAGCCATCTCATCATCTTGTTCTCGGGGATCTAGGGCTTACCTCGGAACAGATTGACGAGCATCTGGCTCTGTACCCAAGATTTTGAGTGGCAGGAACTCGTGGGGGTTATCGCGCTTGTCGGAAAATAAACACGGGGTCTCTTTCACTAAAGATAGATGCCGATATCTTCCAAGGCTTGTCTATTCGCCAGACCTTTCTCATCGGGTACGTTGTTTCAAATTCAGACGCTTCAGTATCCCCCTATCTCCCAGAGCACACGGACATTCAGGCCACACGTGGACTGTCTTCTAAGTTCATTGGTCTTCAGGAACCCCCACGCATTTAACGCTCTTTCACAGCCTCCCATCCGGCATCGTAGATCTGCCGCTCTTTGCAGACGCCGACTATTGATGCGGCAGTCCTCTAGGCCTAAAGCATCGCTCGACGTCCTGCCTCTCTTTCAGCAAAGCTTAAAATAATACGCTCACCAGAACTTGTTCCATCTGATACAATATCTTCCTTTTATCTCGTCGGCCACCAATCATCGCAAACTACGGTACTCCTTTCTAGCACTCTAAGCAATCTTCAATATCTTTGAAACTCGATGAGAGTGGTTGACTACAGGCGACGCCGAATGGCAGCACGAGTTTGACCCTGGACCCCCTTACGGGACCCACCGCAATATCACGATACCAACTTTTAGCCCATGTCGAGTATCGGAACCCGGCAGGCCTCCCTGTTGCATCATGTTCGACCCCCTCATAGCTGTGCGATGGTGCGTCATTCACTCTTTAGCCACTACCACCCTTTTTGTATATCCTATGTGCTTTTGCGAGAAATCTCTGGTGCTAGACTTCCCTATCGCTCTTGGTCTACGCTGCCATGCGTACATATCTTTCGTACTACTGCCAACTTGTTCTCCTCACCTCATGCGCTTTCCTAGCTGTCGGTCGCGTCACGCTCTATGGACGATCTCCAAGTCAGGTCCTCTCTGCAAGCCAACATCTTGAGCACAAACGACAACCCAGTACACCTCAAGAGCAATGGGGAATTAGTGTACCTGTACCAGGAGAGCAATCTCAGAACAGCACCGGTACTGCAGGTGCAGGAGATGGGGCGCCCAATGAACCTGGCATGATCACCAATAGTCCCGCGACAGATGATGCAGTTGACTGCAGGAATCTAACGACAGGTCGAGACAATAAGTGTTGGGATGAATTGAAGCTCACCATGTGGGTGGAAGACTGGGTGGATACCAACAAGTGCCACGCGGACGAGCCATTTGCATCATGTTTCCTGAGGAAGGAGGGATTCCCCGGACTCGACTGTACGGGTATCAAGATCAGCGCGTGTACTGCCCCTCAGGGTGATAACTTACTGAAGCAGCCTGAAGTATTCTATGTCGCATACAACATATATGGTAAGCTGTGATATTCAAATGCGAGAATTCTCACCAGGATACATCTGACATTTATTGCAGCGGTCAACCAATTCTTTCTCTCCTGGTGGACGGCTGTCGGAGATGCAGCGAGCCTAGCAGCAGATAATGTGGGTGCTATTGTTCAGCTACTGGACCCAATCAGCGATACCAACGCCATATTAGACGAAATTCTCATTACCCTTACTGGCGTCTTCGCTCTCGTCCCCGGTGCTTCATATTTTGCGAGCTACAGTCAAGGCATCTCGGAGGGTTGGACCGCTTTCGCTCAAGTCTTGCAGAACGCCCTTTTTGTGGTACCTCAGATAGGACGTTGGGTCTTCCCTATCGATTCAAGCACGTCACAGGTTATACAGATGTCTGCGTTGGGCAGCAATATGGCCAGTATCGTCCAAATGGTACAGAATAATCTGAACAAAACCCTCGTGTCAGCCATGACAGATACGACCGAATTCCTCGCCTTCGCCTCTCAAGGCAATTTCTCTGCTTCAGCGCCTTCGCTCCCTAATCAAGCCAGCTATCTACTTTATGCCTTCAACACCTACGTAATCTCACAAACCCTTATAGGCAATAATGTCTACGGTGCTATTGGGCTCAATTCAAATCCACAGTCCCTTGCAACGAACGGCAGCAAGACAGTCTTTGATCTCTCGAATTGCGAGGGCTACAACGAGCAGAACATTTGCGATGAATGGTGGTATAGCGGCCGTTATTCCTCAGCCTTCAGCCTTGACGATTTCAGCCACCTTAGTCGCGATTATGGTCAAGTTCTCACAACATTGTTCAGCAACTACACAACAGGAGAGCTTCTCTTTGATGGTGCATATGCTTGCAACGCCAATGGCAATTATGGGCAACCTGTCAATGTCACGGTGAACGCTGCGGGTGTGAATACCGGATGTCTCAGCCAATTGAGGATCGGGACGTGGGATATGGGTTGTGATGATCCGATCAAGCATACAGATCCTGGCTGCGAGTTCTTGGAGGTCCCAAGGCAGGGAGGTTTCTTCGGAAACTGCGGTTCGCATTCGGCTTACAGTGTGATGGATGACCCGGTGTACTGTGTGCCAAGAAGCTATCTCGGGCCACTGATTGCGCAGAATGATTTAAAGCTGAAGCGGACTTGATTTTTCTATCCATTGGCCCATGCGGCGAACAATTATGCATCAGCGGCACATTTGGCATACAAGCGTTGCATCTCACAGAGCAGGGTCATCTTTTCAGAAAATTGGTTAAGCTCAATACAGCTATTATCACAGCATATCAAAGGCATCACTCATGAATTCATCCGGGCGGGCTAATAGTCTCGCCTTAGGACTTCATGATCACCTGTGTGGAGAAGTCGAGAGCGATCGTCGATCCACTGCTTGACTGTGTTGGCATCCCGTGCGCCTAATTTTTTCGGCTGCGACGTGCATGTGACGACACCTTCATCCTGCATATGGCTTGCATAATAAGCTAATGGGACGAAATGGCTGCATGGCTAGACGGGATCTTCAAGAGTGGGGAACTGATCTCATGTGTGAGGGAGCTTCTTGGGCTTTCGCATTCTCTTTTGTTCTGCAGACCTCCTCTTGAGGTCGTTTTCTAGTCGTTTGGTACTGACGGCACGCTGATGGAGGTCTTCGACAGAGGAAAGGATACTGGACTTCGGAGACTTCTGTCTCTGGCGATGATCTGCCGATCGGCTCCTTATTGATGGAATAGACGACGACGCCAGGAAGCCTGAGCTTCACCTACGAGCCTTGATGGATTTCCACCGAGACAATATGTTGGCTTTTTCACGATTTTTTCCGAAGCGAGTTCGGTAGCCATGAAGTAATTCTGGACCTACTCGCAGCAACAGTGGTTGCGAGCCCTTCGTGGGTATCGAGGTCAGTCTTGATATGATACACTTAGAATAGAGGCCGAAATTGTGACGGAGTGTTACAAGCATCTCAATGTGCATCCTGCTTGTGAGCCGTCCTCTGAAATTGCCACCCTTGGCCTACCTTCTTTTCTCAATAGAAAACCTCAAAAGCCGCTACAGAGTTGATGCGACTATAAGAGGAAGACAATATCACCAATCTCAGCTAATACAGGTGGAGTCGAGGTGTATTCCAGTCGTTCTCACTGCGGAGAAAACTAAATACGAGAAGATTGGGCGGGAAGCGAAGTCTAAGGTCTCCTTCAGAAAGCATGCGTGGTGGTTCTCGATTTTACCAGAAGATCAGAATTAAGCCCACGGTGGCTCTGCAACGTCGTACACTTTGACCGCTGCCAATGCCTCCATTACAGCCCCTGAATGCACTGTGAAGGTCCTCCTGAGATCCCGACTTGGCGCGGGAGAAATCGGACAAGGCGCATTTCAGGCAGCGAACCTTGCACACTTACGCGACATCAACCGATCCAATATCACAAAAAGTGGAACACGAGCTTGACAGGACTGATCAATACCAGGTAAAACTGTTGCCTGGCACCATGTCGAAAAATGTGGCCAAGTCAAAAGGGGCTGATGGCATCAAATCGATTCTGATTGGCTGATCCGCAAAATCAAAGCCGTCTACCAGACCGAAAGTCTTCGTAATGGGAAGAATTGTCTCGATTGCAGACTTGCGTCTAACCTGTATATGCTACAACGCCTTGCTGCTGGTGAAAACCACCTCGTTACCTCCCGGAATCTTTAAAGCCAGCCAAACCCAAGACTCCGCCGAGTCCGCCCAAAGTGATTGGTATCTCAAAAAAAATTCGCTAAAATACCCAGTCTAACCACCTGGCCGCCGCTTGGGCTGCAATCGACCGTTCGGGCACGCTTCCTGAACTCTGCATAATGGCTTAGCTGGATCGTGCGCTTTCGCCGTGCAATTCACCCTATGAACGACGGCAATATTGTCAGATATTCGAGCTGCGCTTCTTGCCCCCTTCTTTGCTGCTGTGAGTACTCGAGCTGGTGTATGGCGACCAAGGGTCATCCTTGGGTTTGGTATGTTCGTATCGTATCTGTCCCTCGCTCTTGTAACCTGATGTTGCAACAAAATAGTCAGTCTACAACCATTTCCTAAGCCAATTTCAAAGCAAGAGCTACCTTGGGTTTTGTTGCTGGACCTGTCCCTAGTACTGTCGCCTCCATGACCCTTTTTCGATGATGATCCGGAAGGCATTATGGTAACACTGTCTTCTGTTTTTGGTGGAAGATGGGGAGATAGCTATTGACTGACCCCTATGTGGACACGCCATTGTGAGATTGTCACCTCTTATATACCCAGGTGGAAGCTTCATGACCATTTTGTCCGGTTGAGACTATGGTGTTTTCACCGGCCACGAACTCATGCCATAGCAGCTATAGACAGTCTTCTACAGCCAAAACCCTCCCAAAGTTTGTTTGTGGCATTGAAGGTCAGAGAAAGGGGAGGAGGACTGGCCAGCCCCTAGTGATAGCGCTAACTGTTTTCGTCCTGACGGATCTCCATGGCCGTCAGGTTGTTACCGAGATTCACGTCGTGTGGAGACACCGATCAAGGCAACCAATAGTTGTGTAGGGCGTGATGGCGCGAGTATCCGAGACCAGTTCATGTAAACAATCGGACCTGCCGGTAATCTGGTGAATTATGTCCCCCATTAAGATTTAGACTTTGACAGAATCAGAGTCTCGTTGCACGCGACCACCTGACAAGAGCTTCGTTAAGCCGGAAACACGGTGTTTACTAGAAGGTCTACGGCCAGAGGGGGCACGATTTCAAGATAGGCGTCATTTCTACGTATCACTACAATCGCAGCCATGGCAGCATTGCGGAAATCTTCTGAGGCGGTAAGAAGGGAGACAGGGCGAAGTGATATTGAGTCAGCCTGAGGGCGCCGTTGTCAGCCACAATTGCGGCGGCGTAGCGCCAAGACGGCACTTGCGAAAATGCCCGAGGCAGTCGCGATGCTTCAACGTTTGTATCCTACCGACCATATGCATGATCATCTCGGTGAGTGGTAGAGGGGCGACTGGTATCTTAGTACCAAAGTTTACTATGGTCTACGTGTCGGCGAAGCATCATTGCGGACGAGTACAGCCACAGCACGGCCATGCCGCAGTCAGCCAGCGCTAAAATCATGAGTGAATTCCCCGGTCGGAATCATTCGCCAAGCAAGGATCGTATGAAAATGGGATCCCAAAAACAGACTCCTGCTCTCCAGTTTTGGATCTGCTGGAAGGGAACACCGCTGTTGGTGTTACAACAGTCATTCCTTTCTTGGCCATGACTACCCCCTTCGGCTTCGAAACGTATCATGGCAACGATCAGTACGGCATCGATCCCTCAGAACTATATAATACAGTCATCGACAGCCGCCGTAGGGACTCGGAAAAATCTCTTCTTGGGATCCCAGCAGAAAACGATGAGTACCCCACTACAACGCCCACCTCAACCAGCCAGGGTTCTTGGGAAACAATTTCCAAAACCTCCCACAGCCCATCATACTCTGTGGTGGATGTTCCTCAGAACGATGATGGACCGGCCGGTTCTCAGAGCCTTCATGGTGTAGCACTACCACCACATGTAAGATTTGACGGACCACCAGAGCCGCCTACCCAGCGCTCAAGTGCTTCATACACACAGTGGATCGAACAGCAGCCATACATGGAGCAGCAGTCTTCTTTCCCATTTTCGCAACCGATACAATCAAGGCCTTCCGTTCCTTTCGTTGTTGCTCCTGACCCTTCAATCCCCGATCGACCCTTTATCAATACAAGTCTTCAAGGGATGGTAACAGATGAACAAGCATACTCTACCTTGGGTCAGATCTCAATGTTCACACCTTCGCCATATCTGGAAAATCTTGGATTTCTCAGCCCAACGGAATGTCCCCCAGGAGACATTGGGTACTCGGAGTTCTCTGATACAGGGGAATCTACCTCTGCTTCGGAATTTGTAGATCCTTCGATCTTGAGTAGAGAGCTTGCGTCCGATGCGAACCTTGTACCCCGGGACAACAATATCCAATTGAGCGTTAGACCAACTGCCCGTGTGCATAAAAGAAAACACTCGAGTCCCTCTTCACAGAGAAGCAATCTTGACGAGATTAATCAAGTAAGAAAGCGTGGCGCCTGTGTACGCTGCAGAACATTGCATGAGAGTGTGAGCTACCTAAGTGCCCGTGCGTAGAAGCAGTTTACTGAATATGTTTTGAAGTGCGATCTTGGTGATCCTTGTCTCAAGTGTGCTCAAGCCACCGTCACCGGCAAGTTTTGGAAGGATCAGCCTTGTGTCAGAGAGAAACTCACTGTTGCCGAGATTCACAGATATGGTTAGTGTGACCCAACCGGGTATCGTTATAGACTGACCGATAGCTGTAGCTGCTCTAAGTTTTCCGAATGGAATTCCAGAGCTGCATTGGACAACGATGACACCGACACAGAACAAGACATTATCATTATACAACGTGGCGTACATCAGAAACCCAGGAGACTTAGACTCGCCGCCTCCGTTACGATTAAGATGTCAGGAGTTCCAAGAAACAGACAGGACATGTTTCCCGAGAAGCTACTTGGTTAGGGGTCAAAAGAAGGACTTGCGACTGCCCCCTTTCGCCATGTCACCATCTCAAATGAGAGCGCTCAAGAGGTCGATTGACACGTATCTTGATGACCATTTCTGTGGGGTTCTAGCAGGACTCGAACGTGGCGAAGATAAAATCATGTCGATGATTGTTGTAGAGGCAGCTCGACATTCCAGAACTGTAAGCCATCCATCTTCGTGAGATTACCATGAGGGGCCTAACACATTTTAGTGTGACGCCCTTAGAGGAGCTTTAAGGATTATGGTAATTTCAAGGTTCACTCGGAAAAGCTTCAACATCACGGGGTCTGAGACCTTGGGAATCGAAAAAGCAGACGACCCGGACTCCCCGTACCATGATCATATCCCAATTCCAAAAATTCTGGATGCGCAAATTGACCAAGTATGGATGGAGAAAATGACCTTACTCAAGGGAAAGACCCTCTCGAAGCTCAGTAAGATGATGAGCGACAGTCAGAAAAGACGGGAAAATTGGTACATGATTGTCCTGACCACGTTGGTCCTCCTGTACAACATGGAGGAAATCTACGATGGCCAGCATCATCAGCAGAAACGATATCAGACGAACGTGAGAATGTGTTGACCAAGCACTCACGAGCTGTTGCTGACTTTCATTCCAGTACAACTTCCAAGACGAGATCTTGGCTCTATGGACAAAAGGAGCGAAACTTCTCATCTGGTATTTCCACGTAGTTGGCCGAGGCGGCATGCCTCTCAATATGGCCTGGAACACAGAAACACGAGGGGCTAAAGGAGTAGACGCCCAAGCTGAAGAATTCCTTGGCTTGCTGAGAAAATGCTTGATATCACGAGGTACGCACGATTCCCTGCGAGAAGACACAGCAGCGATCTGACACGTTGCATCAGTTGGTAATCTTGATCAACGCGCAAGAGGATCCCCGGGGGCTCCTCTGGTCTGGGTATCCGCTCTCTTTGTATCTTAGTGGCAGTGCAAGACACACCATTCCTAATCGTGCTCAGTGTCGTAGCTCAATCAAGCTCTTGAACATCGTCAAAATGCATCACAATCACATTCTACTACTGAAGAGGGGAGATCGAGGCTCTGTTGAACCAATCACAATTGCTAACCCCCACGCGACCGCTCTCATGCATACTAATTCCAATACTTTGTCCCGAGTTGGAAGGTTGGACAGCACATTATGCGCAAGATCTTCTAGCTTCGCATACGCTAAGAGCATGTTGGTGCGGGGAGAAAGGCCCGCGCCAGAAAATTGGGTAAGTGGCTGGCTGACGATATGAAGGATCGAAGACGATCGTCAGTGGCTAGGATGCGGCTCTGCTCTGAGATTGATCGCATAGAATCCCTCGTTATATTGCTTTGCTTGGAACCAAATGGCAGTATGTCCTAATAAACAGACGCCTGGAAGTGCAACCACACTAATATCCGCTCGCCCAAATGGCTCCTCATGCGCTGACCGATCTCCATGATGCGTCAGGATACACTCCTTCAGAGTGCCATATCGACAGATACCTTACACCCGCTAGGCTCGGCGGAAAGTCAAAAACTTACAGGACCGGAGCCTCAGCCTTGAGCTCGAGGAATCTCCCCAAAGCTCCTACGATCGGCAAGTCAAGAGCGCCACAAGCAGCCTACTTTTGGCGCCTATCCCTTGAGGAGATTGGTGAGATCGAGAACAGCGTCAAATACTTTCAGCGTAAATGCTAGGTGCATTTTCCGCTTGCATGTACTAACGACGCTCAGGCTCGAACCTCCCGCTCTATGCTATTGATCCCACGACCTTCCCCCTGACGGTTTGTTTCAGACTGAAGCTGAGAGAGGTGATTGCAGCGATCTATGGCTGTCAACAATTCATGATACTGTGTGGACTGGACCCAAGTCGATATTCCGACGTTGTGAATGTCATCATCCATGCCGGCCTCTCGAGTCACATTGGCAGCGAACGGGGCCTGACTGGTTATGAAGGAGGAGACAATACTGCTGTCCGTAAGCTCAATGGTGTTCTCAAGGGGCAGTGCAAGTTCCTAATATAATTTGAGATCACATCACTGCCATAATTGCTTGTCCTAGAGGAGCTACCGGCCAATACCATGGACCTCCAAACCAAGCTCGTGAGATTGTAAGCTTACTTACAACCGTACTAACAAGATCACACTAAGCATGCATCACAGCCTTTCCACACAGACAACGGGGACATCGTATCTCTCTACGCACTATCCACAAGCCAGTCTGGTGGCAGCTTCTACCTAGCGGACTCATCTAAGGTATACGACGATCTAGTAGCACTAAACCCCGGGCTTGCGAAGGTCTTGAAAGATGATTGGACGATGATCAGGTACGCATTCATGCAGAGGTCGCGCCCTATGCGGTAACCCCCTTATTCGCCGATCACCGGACAAGGCTGCGAGCACAAGCACTGATCTAGAATCTACAAGCCCCTCTCCTCACAAGGCTTTCGATAAGCGCCCTATCGTCTTCCCACAGCAAAAATCCGGCCGTACCCTCATCAATTGCTCCCGATCTCGTATCACGGGCACGCCTTCCGCTCCACGTCCTTCTTCCCTCCCTTCGCTCACCAAGCCCCAGAGGCAGGCGCTCGATGCCCTGCACCACATTGCGACCGAGAACGCCATTGAAGTCAGAATACAACCAGGAGATATGATCTTCTTTAACAATCTGAGTATGCTACATGGGCGGGACGCCTTCGTCGACAATGATGCTACGAGACAGAAGAGACATTTACTACGTCTAATTCTGAGGAATGAGGAGATGGCCTACGATCTACCAGATCAACTGAAAGAGACTTGGAAGGCACTATATGAGCATAAAGTGGAGGAAGAAATATTCCCTGTGAAAAGAGAGTTGTTTAGCTCTGCTTGTTCGCACTGAGCTGAACCTCGCAGGGCGATCGGATCGGTGCAATAGGACAGTCTTGCCAGGAGCAAGTCGTTGCTACAGAACATACCAAATGCTTGATATACCCGGTACAGAAGAAATTGTGTTGCTACACTGGAGTTTACTATACCTCTTTTGCCTAGTATCAAATTTGGCGTTCTTTTTCCACAGAACGAACTCATGATTTACGAAGCGAATGATTTAGGCATTTTCTTT
>JAABUP010001855.1_pt1 | contig 43107 bp, 67 predicted proteins | sample 5559201 | NCBI WGS metagenome assembly JAABUP01 (sample SAMN10711887, study PRJNA513373) | rock metagenome | isolation source: Antarctica rocks | place: Antarctica
CCCTGTTTTAACACCCCCCCCCCCCCCCCCCCCGCCCCCATTCTAATGCTGGCTCCTGCAGTTGTGGTGGTGCAGTTACACTGTGTTCAAGCTCCACCAAATATGTGTCTCTGCTAGCCTACAGCACCTTATCAGCTCCTGCAAGAGGGTGCAAGAGGATCATGGTAGTTGACAACTATTTCTTCGGTCTACTCTGCCAGGTCTTGATTTTCACCTAGGTCATGAAGACCTAGCTGTGTGGATTGAAGGAACAGTTGCAAACTACCATGGTCCTCTTGCACCCTCTTGCATGGGTTGATAAGGTGCTATGGGCTAGCAGGAACACCTGTTTGGTGGAGCCTCAACACAGTTAACTGCACCACCACAACTGCAGGAGCCAGCATCAGCATGGAGGGGAGAGGATGGTCACAGAACCCTGCATAACGTCCAGTGACTGTCCCGTCCTGCTTGCCAGCAGTGCAGCGCATGCAGCACTCGGTCCTATACATGGTGTCTGCAGACATTGTGGACGCGACAGCCAAGGCTGAGGGCCACCCAGCAGCGCCCCTGCATGTGATAGCGCCTTGGCTGGAGGTGTTGCTGTGGCTGGCTGATGCCAGGTGGCGCAAGCTGGGCACAGCAGCTCCTATAGAGCAAGTTCGCCAGCTGCTTGACTGTCTACAGGGACACGTTGCCCTGCTTTGGACAGCTGTCCCATCTACACCTGGCAGTCAGGAGCATGGTGAGCAGTCTGCCGGTAGGCACTACTGAGCAGGCTGTTGTGCAGCTTTGAGGCCTGTAGTCAATACGCTGCATGCCAGGCATAACTGCTCTGTGGGCACTCGGAGTAGTATCCATGGTGTTGTATGTGAGTGCAGGTGCAGGCGTATTTGCAAACACTGTATATCTGTATCTTTGGGGTCAGCTACAAAGATGCAACAACAGGCAACAACAAGTTTTATATTGCAAACACACAAACAGTAGCTTCCCATTGTTACAGTGCTGTGAGTCTATCTAGCTTGCACCTGCAGCTATAGTCCACTGTACAATAGTGCAAAAGAAGGAAAGGACTCATATGCACTGCAACAGAAGTTTGTGAGTCTCATCACAGCTGTGATTCCGCTACAGGTCTGTTCTCAAGTGCAGCAGAGCGGCTGCGGCTGGCCAGGTCAGAGGTGAAGGCACGCTTGAACAGGGGTGAATCCGGCAGTGGCTCAGCCCCTCCCACCCCAACTTCCCCCACAGACTCAGCAAAGCAGGGCAGGCCATCCAGCAATCCCTGGGCGTCAACATCAGGAGAGGTCAGTGCTGTGCTGCAACATTAATGTGCATTGTTTCTACATGGAGTCTACGTTTGCCTTGTTTGTGTTCATTGTATTCAAGCTTTTGTTGCTGACCTTGACTTGTGCCTCTGCTGCATCCACTTTGCATGAAACAGGTGTGCATTGAACAACTTAGCTGCAGCCACAGGCCTTGAGCCTCTGTGGATGTCTGGGTGAGACTTTTTTATCATGCACATCTTTGTGACCAGGAGGATACCGAGGGGAGCAAGCTCAGGACAGGACTGATGGGAGTCTTGACACGCCACAAAGAGCCTGCAGGCCAGCCGGGTGTCACACCTGCGCCTGCTGCTCAGTCAAAGCCTGGCAGGTTTGCCAACCTGCGGGCCAAGTTGTCTAAGCCCAGTGAGCATGCAGAGGTACAACATGTGGGAATGTTTGCCGTCTTTGAGTCCACCCCCCTGCTGCAGCATGGCTTTCTGCATGGGTTCTCCAGTAAAGGCAGCATCTTATTCAGTGCAAGCATGCGCTGTCTTCTGTTGACTCGGTGAGATGGCTTTTGCAGAGATCCAGTCAGTCAAGGTCTTGTGAGCAAGCTCTGTGCAGATGAATATACAGATTGGCTTGCATGTCTGCAACTGGGCAATCAGCACACTCAAGAAACAAGTGAATTTGTTGACACATAGATTGCCTCAGGGGGCACAGCCTGAGGTAGAGCCAGAGTCAAGGCTGAGCAGCAAGCTCACAGGCTTCAAGAACCGCCTCCTGAAGCCTTCTGCCAAGCCCCAGTCAGGTTTGGATGAAAGCTACAGCGGGGCTTCTGGGGCCACCCCAAGTTTTGCCCCTGGCTCTGAGCCTAGTCCTCTGGACTCTGCTTATGACTTTGGGGCCCTTGCAGCGGACAGCAGAGATGCAGGAGCAGCTGCTTCAACAGCTTCACGGCCTAGTACTGGTGAGTCATCGCCTCAGGTCTGTATCGTCGGTCTAAGGTGTCGCAGGGCATGCATGCTAGACTCACCATCACTGTTTGCCGAGCAGCTGTCATGCACATTGCATTTACACCAAAGGCTGGAGCACACACAGCAGGCTGCAAGCGCATCAGTGATGTGCATCAGCCTGCATTGCTGTCTCGTGTCTGCCCAGTGTAGGTTTTGCTTGTAGCTGCTGCCTGAAAGCAAGCTTACTGGCACTTGCTGCGTTGTCTATGCAACATCCCATCCTAGCTTTGCATGGCAGCAGCCTGCTGGGCAGCTGGAAATTACGGATTGGCAAAGACATTCTGGAGCTCAATGCCCGCCTGTGATGTTGCAGACAGCACAGGAGTGCCAGGAGGAGCCTCCACTCCTATGCCAGCTGCTTTCAGAGGACAGCAACTGCATTACCACCAGCCAGGTCAGACAAAATGACTTGGCCCAGGAAGTAGTCCTATGGTCAATGACATGCATGCAAACTGCTGCTGTTGGGTGTATGCAGAGCACTGTGCATGCTGTTCTTCAGAAACAGGTGACACAGCTTAGTACAGCGGGTGGCACAAGTTTGTGAGCTACAACAGCATTCTGTATTGTGCTCTGTGTCCTCAAACTGCTCTGCCCTGTGCATGAGTCATGGAGCATCAACAGTGACAGTTGACATGTAGGTGCTGCTGGTGACTCTTCTGCCAAGCCCAACCTGACAGACAGAATGGCCGGCAATTTTCGCAAAGCCATGGGCATAACAGCCAAGGAGCCAGATACAGCAAAGAGGACACCACCTGACTCTGAAGCTTCACAGGCTACTGCTCAGTCAGCTGCTCACATGGTGCAGATTGGCTTTATGGCATTTGCTGTGTCAGCATATATTAGGTCCTCGCTGTGCCCTGACCTTCAGAGCTATTCGCCGCAGCCCATGCGTCTGACAGCACCGGTAAGACCTGGCATTGCTGTCAACCCTGCCCAGTGCGATGCGATCTTGATCAAGGCATCGCAAGAGTATGGTTGGTGCCACGCAACCCGCTTTTTCCAAGTTTGCTGGCACAGAGTCTGTCTTTGATACCCTTGCAGTGAGTAGCATAGACTGTTGTTGGCTTGCAACTCTTTATCCTCACCTTGGCTGTCTGCTCTCACACATGTTGCCTTCTGACCCAATGCCATCACTTGCACTCAAATCATTGCAGGCTGACATCAATTTGGGAGAGTTAGCTCATGGGCCACATGTTACACCAGCAGCAGGGGGCCGATTCATCCTCCATCACAAACAGCATACCTTTGCCAGCTTGAGTGCACCTTACCAGTCCAGTGCTCAGAGCACTGATCAGGTACGGCATGCACTGCTGCATATAAGCCTGTGTGAACCCACAAAGCAGAGCAGGTGCAGCCAAACTGTAAGCTTTTCCGCAAATGTGCTGCTTTGATGAAGAATTGTTGGATCACCTTTGAAGCCACACCCTTCACGATGCACATGTACACTCATCTGCTACCAGGGTTGTCAGATCTCATGTAACCAGTTTGTGGCTGCTGACAATCTAGGTCGAGGTCCAAGGTGATTGTGACTCATTGGAAGAGGTCTATTCCCAATCCTGTCTTCTGACCACACATGATGCACCTTGCCGTGACTACTACATCAAGACTCAAGACCTGCTGGCCGCAAGCAGCTCTGTAGAGCAGTTCCAGCAAGCGCTGCAAGCACTTATAGTGCCAGACATGCCTTTCTTTTTACAAGGCCTGTAAAATCACAGTCAATTCTGGTATGAAATGCTCATATTGATGAGGCTGGCAGGCTCTGTTTGAGTCTGAAGCACAGCATGCACACATCCTGGGTCAGAAAGCCAAGCTTGACAGATTGTGCAAAGTAGAAAAAGCTTCGACAGAGTATTGGCATACATTGGTGCTAGCTGATTTGAGGGAAAAATTGGGTTGTGCCGCTGGCCGGGCGGCACTGTTTGCGTCCCTTTAGTCTTGTGGGCAGTGACTAGGGAAGGTGACAATTCACCCCCGACTGCCTCCGGCCTACGATCGACATCTGGTTTCCCAGTTGCCGGGCAAACGGAGTTCCTCCTAGGAGGCCTGTTAATTGGCCTGTTTTGGTGCATTCAGGATCCTGTATATGTCAAGCGCAGAAGGAAAGGCTGTATTGATTCATCAATGTGAAGAAGCATTGGTAGATAAAGCAGCAATACACAAACAAAACATACTACAATGACAACTGAATTAAAGCAAATGAGTTTTTAAAAGATGCGTCCATGTCTCTTCTAAAAACTATTTTGCATGACAAACGTACCGGCCAGCTGCCTAAGCCTAGACACTATACAGCTGCCTTTTCTGCACCAGATTCACCTAGAAGCTGGCTCCAAGAGTTTGTCCTAGACACCAGCTTGTTTGCAGCATTGTATGGGGACAGCTTGGTGCCAGGCAAATTAGACCACTCATATGTGCAGTTCACTTTCTTTGGAGGCTCCATCAAAGCCTTCCTTTTGGTTTCATTGGCATCCAATGTTGCTTTACGCAGCACCTGATACAGCCAATACAGCAGCGCTGCGACATGTGCTAGGATCAGCAGTGCTACTATGCTGCGTTGCCGTGGCCACCAGCTGTACCCAGGCAGTGTCTCAGAGTCTGTATGAACTGCATCTGAACCTGCTGCAACAACTGCCTCAGCAGCTGCTGTGGTTGCTGCACTCACTTTTGGAATTGGGTGTCCCAGAAGGTGCCTCATGCCTAATGAGGACCTTGCCAGTGTCCTCACACTACTGCACAGCCAAGTGTGCTTGGAGATAATGTGCCTGCTGAGAATTCTGGTTGTGCTCAGGCCTCAAGTAGGATCTGAGTCAACACGTGGTCTGGCACTACCGTCACTGGGCACCGCTTATAGGTGTCAGCAATTTTGGCTGCGATCTGATGCTTGCACTGCAACAAACAGGGCCTGCTCAAGCGTAAGCTGTATGTGTTGCTATGCAAGAGGCTGATGTTGATCAAGTGGTGAACAAACACCATCAAACAGACTTACAAAGGGCGCCTCGCTGCGGCCGACAACTTCAAAGAAAAATGCTTGGCAAGAACAGTAGTGTTCTGGGAAGACCAAATAGTGATCTGAGGCAGACCTGCCCTGGACCTGCATAGCAGATCATATATCAGATGTCACAAAAGTGAGCAAACAGTGATGCAAGGAACAAGGAAAGCTAATGGCTTGCCTGGAACACTCTACGCTTACTGCCTTCAGCTTCAAAACACCTGACACCTCCCTGATCAACAATCTGTAGGCCCCTGCCCCAGTTCTTGTCCAAAAGGAAGTTGCAGCTGCACTCCAAGGTTGTCTGGTAAGCACAAGTGCTGACTCAGCTACTGTCAAGCACAACTGGTACCCTTTTACCTGCTAAGCTGAGAATAGGTGACTGCAGGCAGTAATATCACGTCAGCACGGTGGCAATCAAGCAAAGCATGTTATGCTCATCGACAAGACATCATTTGGCTCACTTGCAGATCCAGAAACCGATTCAGCGCTAGCTTGTGGAGCCAAAACCGCGTCGTACACTCTGCAGGTCCATAGTAGATGAGAAATGCACACAATGGTGAACAGATTCTGTTCAGATGTATATACCTTGCTACACTCGGCAGTGGCTCCTGCATGAAAGCATTGGCAGGTGCGGTGCAGCCGAAATCGCCTCCTTGTGGCACCAAACAACAGTACTGCTTATGCCTTGGGCAAACTGACCGGTGTCTTCTTGGCACAAACGCCACGCGATACGTCCTTTGTACGCGAAACGGTAGCGGAAAGGCAGCAAAAAGCTACGACATCGACTTGCGGATGTCGCCGTTACAGGTAGGGTTCCGCAGCCCTAGGAAAATTTGGCTTCAATGGCAGGTCGTTTTGCAAAGCTGCTTTTTCATATGGATGAATCCGAGGACAGCTTCCCAAGCTTGCAAAGCTGCTTGCTTAGAGTTGTCTAGGATGTTAGAGGTATTTGCTAACCCAATCTGCAGAATTGTAGTGCAGATATGAATCAGATAGCACAAGATATTGAAGAGCTAATATACTAGAGCAAGTCGTCTGATCAGACTCACGAGTTTGCAGTCGACATGCATGATCATGCAAACTCTAGCAGCAACCTTGACGTACAACTGCACCACCACCTTGCTCCCAGACCCTCTGCCTTCCAGAATCCAAGTCTCTGGCAACTACTGTAAGCTGCAAATCTGCGCTCAGCCTAAACGTGACCTCAATTTGAGGCACGCCTGCTGCAGCCCAGGGAATGTTCACAATGTCAAGTTGGCCCAACAGCCTGTTGTTGGACGCTAGTGATGACTCTCCATACAGCATGGAAATACACACCTGCAGCAGAGTGTCACTGCCTGTTGAGTCGTGAGCTGTGACAGAAAATCGTCCAAGTCATGCTGTACATGAAAAATGACAGGGTGCTGTTGCACGATTGGGGGATCCAGCCTTGCAAAGTCACAAAATTGCTAGTTAGAACAAGGGAAAGCTTGCTGGCATGACGCATACAACAGGGCTTATCTAATGATGCTTAGGCATACCTTCAACTGCTCTTGCCTGCTTGCAAAGATACTGCAAGCCATCAGCTAGACATATAACCAGTCCTGTGCAAAAGCTGTGTTCGGCATGCTGTAAGGGTAAAACCTAAATGTACAAACCCTGCCACTTAACATGGCATACCACGCAGTGTCTGTGCATACCTGTGTCTGACCATTACGCACGGTGGTAAAGACCTGGGTGGCAGAGCATGGGACACATACTGAGTGGGGCAACAGCACAGAGCAGGCATTCCCCTCCACCTGCACTGCCAGGGACTGCCGGGGGCCTGGCAGCCCTAGAGCAGATGCCGCCTGCAAATACACACCATGTCTTTGTATGCCTTGTATACACGCCCGGTCAGGAAGGAAGGCTTGCAGAGATGGAACAAGGCCGTACATGTTGTCAGAGCGAAAGGCATTACCGTTATTCCTTATGTTGTTGGATTCACTTTAATCTCTGTCAAGCACAAGTTGCATATCTTGTGCACAGCAGGTGAGCAAGCAACTGCGTGAGTGATGAGGATGATTGCCTGATATAAAGTCAAAAGTGACATTGCAAGCACTGCTAGTACTTGTACAGCATAGAAACTAAAATGCTGATGTGGACAGCATGAGGCAGCTCACCTGGATGCCACTCAGATGGGGCAGCTCATGAGGCAAAGGCTTCTCCTGGAACTCGTTGCTGCAGCACCAATTGGCCCATTTGAGTCAGTGACGTCACAACATTCTGCAATGTACTTTATTCAGCTGGCATCAATCCTGAGCAGAATCCTAGCACACAGAATATGCTCAGGCAGGTCTGTGTCACGACAAAGGCATGGTGCAATGCAGCAGTGCAACGTTCCACACACAATTATCATGGCTGATACTCAAAAATTGGGAGACACACCTAGATCACTATGCAAACCTCATTGTTGTCAGCTCAAGTGTGCAGCAGCTTGACTCTGGCAGCACATTGATTTGGCAGCCAAGTGCTTCGACTGCCTCTGAAAATTGAAAGCAATCTGATCACAGCAGGGAACGCACTCATAGGTGGTAGTGGCAGTGAAGGGAGCTGGGGCAGGGCCTAATCCCCGCGGCACCCTCAGAAAGCCCTCTGTTGGCTTGGCTTGGAAGAAGGAGTTGTACGTGCTGTGCTTGTCACATGCCTCACTCAATGGCTGCACCACCGTTACCCCTGACAGCACCCAAAACGTGATGGGCAGCGGGACCCTCTAGAATGGCTTTTGACTTGCTTGCAATACTCAGGTAGAGGACCCAAGACCATCATGTATCTTGCGCTTGCTCGCATGTGCCATTTGCCTGATTCGAGCTGCACTGCGCATACCTGATGACACAGCTATGCTGTGAGTTGTTGCGTGCATACAAGGCACCAAGGCAACTTGCATGATGTCAAGTGTTTTGATGCTTGCAGCAAGTATGCTGTACTTGCAATTCCTTCATGCTTGCAGCCTGGGTCAGGTCTGCAGATGCAGCTGCATTACGATTTGCTGATAGGTAGAACTGCCCCATTGACAACAACGAGGACAGAAACCAAGGTTGGTGCTTGCATGTCAAAGTGTGTGTAGTATGTACAATTGCTTGTCCAGAGGGTGTGACATCAACAGAAACAGGACAGGTGATACAGACTGGTGTGGTACCTGTTGGCCTCACATAGCTGGAAGGCTTTGGTTGATACTCCACAGCATTTGTGGTAGTGAAGGTGTCCCCGGCAAAGTCAAGTGCTGGCGCAGCAGAAATGCGGCGCACAGCATAGCCTTTCTTTTGCGGCGTTGCCACACCCCAGTAGGGGTAGAAATGCTGATTGGTGGTTTCTGAGGAGATAGTGGGCAGCTTTTGCATGTGCCCATTGGAGTTGCCCATCGACGCTGGATTGCCGTAGGTACCTATCTGATTGAATGTGAGAGACTTGGGAAGGTACTGATTGTCGTACTCTGTGGAAGCTGTGAATGGCATGCCTGTGGCTGGGGCAGCAGGCTGTGGAGTGTGTACTGGAAGCTCCTGCAGTGCATCATGCTTGCTTGAAGCATTTGCAAATGTCAACAGAATCTTGAATGGTAGTTCAGCGCTTGCAAGTCAGGCATGATGTCAGCCATGTACAACGCTGCTGGCTTTTTTTGAATTCAGAAACCAGCTTGCTACAGGCAGCATTGGACATCTGTCAATGACGATGGTGCAATGCAGATAGCCACCTTCACAGGATAGTGGTCAATGTAGCTTGTTTGGGGCTCAAACTGAGCCCCTCTGGCATCACGCAGCTTGATTGCCCTGCCGTCTTCAAAGTGCTGCTGGGCTGCATAGCTGTTGGCTGTTGCGCGCATCCCAACTGCATTGCCATACTGCGAAACATCATAGTTGCTGAGCTGTGTTGTACCACCCAAGCAGTGACACCTCCTGTTGATCCCTCTAGCTGCAGGTGCTGCATAAGCTGAGTCCATGTTCAGAACTTGATTGGTCAAATTGACAGCTTCCACACTATACAGGGCCAGGGGCTGGGGCTGAGCAACAAGGCTTGTAGCAGTAGGTTGGCAGGCGCTGCTGTGGTAAGGCAAGGCTGGCTCAGCACTTACAAGACTGCTGATTATTCTTGGCGTTGCTCCTCGCAAAGTACTCAACCCAAACAACACGAAATTTTTAACGCAGTGCAGCTCTTGTACAGCAGAATCGCAGGTCAGCCTTTCTTCAGTTTAGTGACTCCATCTGACATGTACAGCTGACGGCGCAAGATCGCTTGATATGAGCTGTCTGTGTATCCTACTTGCACAATCCAAAGCCGAGGGTATCCGAGCGAAGTATTGATCAACGGAGATAAGGAAGACCGTCGGTCAGGAGAAATATTGAGTTGAGGCTAGCGTTTCGCGATAACGCCAGCAAGAAAGATTGGCTTGTGCTCGAGACAAATGATTTTGTCGACGCCACAGCTCATGTGCACGATTGTGGTTGGTAGCAGCAAGTCACTTCGACCATGTTTTCTCGGCCGATGGCACTGTCGGCTGCAGCCTCTTGTCCGTTGTGTGAGCCCCCAGCGGGCTGGTAGTCCAGACCATCGCTTTGCAACAGCGAAGTACAGTCTGCGACGCAAGTCACAAACTAACTCATCGGCACTGTGCCGGCAGGCGAGCTTTTGCTGCGATGTTGTTGCAGTCTCTGGTCAAGCTGATCACCATAAGTTGCTGTGGCCTACAGGCCACAGCACCAGAGAAAGACGCGCATGTTGTACGCAAGGTCTCTTTGGAAGATTTGGCAGCACTTGTTGAGCTGTTGGCTGTCTCGGCAGCCTGGTCATTGCCAGAATTAGAGGCAAGCATGTGCATTGCTATGCTCTTTTCAGATAGCAGCGAGAAAAGATTGATTGTACATGTGTACCAGCGTTGACTGTGGGTGAAGTCTGCATTGCTTTTGTTTCAGCTGATGGAAACAATGCAGGCCACTTTGCAGCAGAGTCATACTTTGGCGCTGCTTGCAACCACTGGGCCTATTAGTGTTGGCTGCATCTTAGCCTGGCTTCTTGATGATGAACTGCAAATTCTAGATATTGTAGTACATCCTACACATAGGCGTCAGGGGATTGGAAGGGCTTTGCTCAAAGTGCTGTTGACTCAGGCACAGGAAAGAGGCTGTACACTAGCCACGTTGGAGGTCAGCGAAGACAATGCTGCAGCTGTTCAGCTGTATCAACAGCTGGGGTTCCAGCAAGTTCATGTGCGCAAGAGCTACTACAGAGATGGGTCTGATGCCCTGCTGATGAACAAATGCGTGTAAAAGTGAGACATCAGATTACACAGCTGCACAGGGAGCCACAGGCACATCACACTCTCAACCTTTCAATGAGTGGTCTTTACTTTGGCGAGTCGCAAAGTGGTCTTGACTTTGGGAGGCGCAATGTCGAATCAATGTCGGTCAACGATGTCGATCCTGCCGAATACATCAGGTCGCAACATTGGCACCATATCTCGCAGCAAGTGGCCAGCACACAGCGTGAACGGGTGCAGCTGTAGCTGATATGTCTATGGCCATCACGGCTCAAGCGAGAACACCTCTGCTGTCTGCTCAAGTAGGTCATAGCGATCATGCCTCGTCCATCAATAAAGCGCACAAGGACTGGGAAAACCCCCAGGTGTATCAACGAAACAGGCTCGGCAGCCACGTGCCGCTTGTGTCGCATACACAGCAGTCACTTGCTTTGACTCAATTTTCAGACACTGCCCAGCGCTCAGCGACCAACATGATCCTGCTCAGCGGTACTCAGTGGCGTTTCAACCTGTTCGAGATGCCGGAGAGCGTGACGCCAGACTTTCATGACACGTCCTTTGACTCCTCTCAATGGTCAAAGGTGACCACTTGCAATTGATCGCCTTGGCTGTCGCAAAACCAGACCACCACTTGAGCAAAGTGATCAGGCACTGTGCAGATCCAAGTACCCAGCAACTGGGAATGTCAAGGCTTTGGGACGCCCATCTATACCAACATCATCTATCCTTTTCCTGTCACACCACCATATGTGCCCAAGGACAATCCCACCGGGTGCTACACTCACACCTTTGATATTGCCGAAGACTGGACAAACAACAAAAGGTCGGCTGCAATAATCTGCACTCTGCTTCTTAGTCCAGAATCTGGCCCAAATCATCAGCTGAGTCAACAGTGCATTCATTTCACATTACACCTGAATGACACAACCTCACTGGCGTTGTCCAGGGTATTCTTACAATTCGAGGCTGTGGGCTCTGCATTCTATTGCTGGGTAAATGGAGCCATGGTCGGCTATGCACAAGACACTTTCCTGTCCTCAGAGTTTGATGTTACAGAGCTGCTCAAGGCAGGCAGCAACCACTTAGCAGTACAGGTCAGCAGACTTCCCACAGCCTGTTGCAACCTAGCCCACAACATAACGAGCTTTGCATCACATAACATGACATCGTATGTATCAAATGCAATGCCTGGCAGTGCCCATTGCTTTCATCTGGTCCTAGGTGCAACTTGTATGCTGGCTCATACCTTTCACAAGAGCCAGCTTGATAACTGCATGAGAGCCGCACCAGACATTGCTGCAAGAAGTCATTGCTCAGGTACTTCAAGCATCAGCAAACACGTGAAATGTTGTTGTGCAAAGGTGATGCGATGGAGTGATGGAAGCTACCTGGAGGATCAGGACCACTGGTGGCTGTCAGGCATCCACAGAGATGTCTTCTTGCTAGCCAAGCCGCTGACATTCATTTCTGACTACCATGTGCGCACACCTCTCACCTTTGCCGCCAAAGGCAGCAGCAGATTGTCCTCCGCTAGGTGAGCTCACAGGCTGCCATTGCAGATGGCTGGCAATAGAAAGCATTGCTCTTGATGCATTTCCTGTTAAGAAGGGCCTAAAAGTTCATTGCACCAGCATGCCTCTTCCCATTGCAGCATGACTTCTCTAGTGAGACTGGTGTAGCTTGACTGCTAGGTGATGTTCAAGGCTGATGTTTGGCAGGCCATCAGTGACCTTGATGCTTAGACTTCATCATCATTCACAATGCATGCTTCTATGCCGTGGCCTTTCAAACATCGTGATGGTCACAGACATAGGACTCATCTTGTATAACACAACAGTCTTGAGGCTGAAAGAGCCCTCTTACCTTTTGTATGCCTGTTCCAGGCTTGACCTCAGCATAGAAGTGCTCAGCATTGACCCCCAGCTCCTGAGTGGCTACTCTGTTGCTGCCAAGCTCTATCACGACTCTCCTGATCTGACAGAAGCTCAGCCAGTGCTGGAGACCACTCTTGACCTGACAGGACAGGGGCCCAGCACTTCTGACAGAATGGCAGGCTCTAAGGCTGACTGGCATAGAGGCACAGCACAGGTCAGTCACCCAAGTTGGTGCACTGTCTGAGCTGAATGCCTCTTGCTGTTGTTGCAGCCGCTCTGTAGAGTCTAGTAGGTCTGGGCATGATGGATCAGCACATCACAGTATAACATTACACAGCAGGGCACAACTTTGCGAGGCACAGCGCAAGGCACAGCACTCTTATTGACAGATCACGGATGTGATTCTGTGATGATAAGATTTTGCAAACTGTCTTGGAATTATCAGTAAACTGATGCTGCATGCAATATCTAGCTGACTGCCGGCAAATTGCTGGTATGTGCTGTGCACGCAACTCCATGACAAGCTTGTTTTGTATTCCAGGGCAGTTGGAACATGATGGGACAGGGCAATTCTGGGCCTGCCCTGTGGTCAGCAGAGGAGCCCAACTTGTACATCCTGGTGCTCAGTCTGATTGCTCCTGATGGCTCACACGTGGAGAGTGAGTCATGCCAGGTGCGCAAGATGCACTAACAGCCGCTTCTTTGCTTCTGTGTGGCACAGATGGCCCTTGAGGAAGTACAAGTCAAGTATATTGTGATCAAACTAGGCCGGGCAGCAACAACAGTGTCTCTGTCAAGTGTCATGATGTTCAGGGGCTGTACAGTGTTCAATCTTGTGTGCACCATACGCAATACCACCTATTGTATCAGCCCTCATACCAGCCCTTACAACTGAGGCAGCTGCATTCAGCACAGACACGGCCTCATGCATGCGGCCTATGCAGCATCTGTAAGCCAAGCTAAGCTTGGCATGATGCACAGAGCTGCTGTGCAACTGCAGACAGATCCCGAGATGTATGGGTCAGTTCAAATCAAGCCTGTCATCATGTGCGCAGCTGTAAACCTCAAACTCCCAATCACCTGTCACGTGGTTGATATTTATGCAGGTTGGATTCCGCCAGGATGAAATAAAGGGTCGACAGCTGCTGCACAATAACAGGCCCATCATGATCAAGGGAGTGAACCGCCACATGCACGAGGACAGGCGAGGCAAGGCTGTCACTGAGGACACCATGCTGGCTGACATCAAACTGCTCAAGCAGTTCAATTTCAATGCTGTCCGCAACGCACACTACCCTAACAACAACAGATGGTAGGCTGGCTATTGTGCACGTGCGTCTGTAAACTTCTCGCTGCAAGCACTTTTGCTGCAGCTGTGCAGTTCTTGCAGTATGCAGTTGACGTGCATGACTGTTATAACAAGGCAAGATGACCCACAAGCTATGACCGTGGCGTGCAGCTGGCGCAGTCAACACTTGCATGCGTTAAGGACAGCTGGAAGTGCATGACATCAGTCCTGTACCACTTCGTCCATTGGCATCTCATGTTAATGTGTGTGCAGAACAGCCCTTTTTCAAACTGCATAGCATGCAGCAGATGCATGCATGCATGCATTTGCTGTAGAAGCTGCCAAGCAGTCAATGAGCATGTGCCCCATAGCACAGGTATGAGCTGTGCAACCAGTACGGCATTTACCTGATGGACGAGGCCAATGTGGAGACGCATGGCTTTGAGCCCTCCTTCACCAAGAAGAATGCCCACCCTGCCTGCTGGCCTGAGTGGCATGACGCCATTGTGGACAGAGGAGTGCGCATGGTCAGCTCTTTGTTTCCCCAAGCTGCTGCTGCTGCTGCTGCTGCTGCTGCCACTGCTTGTTCAAAACACAACACAGCTGTTGCTTTCTTTGCTGACCATTTCAATGCTGTCTTAGCTCATGTCATTGCACACGCCGCTGCTGTCAGGATCACAAATGTCTCACATCTTCTTCCGTGCAGACCCTTTGGCCCAACTTCTTTCACTGGTTACATGAGTGAGTTCAGACCTGTTTCTGCTGCTCCATGTCAGTGTCCAGGCCGCCTTGCTCTGTGCCAAATGCCATAAGTGTCAAACAAGCGCTGTTTGACTAGACTCGAGCCTGAGTCCAGAGAGCACTGATTCAAGACATCAAGGGCGCATATGTCTTCCTTGTTCATTGCCACTGAGCTGTTGCCACAACTGCAGATCAGGAGGGACAAGAACCATCCCTCCATCATTGTCTGGTCGTGTGGGAACGAGTCAGGCTTTGGCACCGCTCACTCTGACATGGCCAAGTTCTACAGGCAGCTGGACCCTTCTAGACCGACTCACTATGAGGTACAGCACCCTTTCCAGCTTACAAATGCTGCCAAAGCAAGCTGGGTTTTACAGCCATGCAATGGTGCAGCTTTGTCACGCAGGCTGTCTGGCAATACCTAGTGTGTAAATTGTAACTCTTGCAACCTGGAATATGCTGTAAATGCCAAATGACAGGAAGCACATGTGCTGTTACTCCCCAGCCGGTGATGCTGCATGTATGCAGTGCTTGCACATCAATGCATCATAGCGACAGAACCTGAGCAGGTGCTCAGCAAAGGCCAGACTTCCATACACGCATGCCTCTCTCCTGACTAGCCAGTCTGTACATTGATGCACACCGGCCATTGCTCATACCTTTGTGTGGCGTGCTCAGGGAGGAGGCTCACGCACGGACGCTACAGACATCATCTGTCCCATGTATGCCCGGATAGATGAGTGCGTCTCGTTCGCCAACATCCCTACCGAACACCGGCCGGTCATCCAGTGCGAGTATGCTCATGCCATGGGCAACAGCAATGGCAACTATAAGGTGTGCAAAGCTGTTGCTTGAACCACATCTCTGTGACATTTGTCCTCGTTGGTACATTGTACCTACTGCCACAAAGCATGCAGTTGTGTGAGATGCACCAACAGAAGGTTAGTCAACTTGTTAGTCAACTTGTGCCCCGGCATCATGTATGGTTGAGTGTGTTGCCGGGTGATCATGGCGTGATTGCCAGTCAGGCATGCAGACATTCCCTGTGGACTCATACCTGTACTTGCCATCTGTTGCACCCAGTCCAGCAGTACTGCACAGTCATGTTCCCAGGATGCTCATCAATAGTACAAGGTGTGGTGCAGGAGTACTGGGAAGTGTATGACAGCCATCCCCATCTACAAGGTGGCTTCATCTGGGATTGGGTTGACCAGGGCCTCATCAACACCGCCACCGATGCCTCAGGTATTGAAATGGCCACACCAATGCTGTAACTGCTGTAACTGTGACATGTCATGACTCCTCAAATGTGCTGGAAATTGTCACACATTTGCTCCACAAAACTTTGCATCTGAAGCTGTTTGTTGACAGAGGATGGCTTGGGCATGCTCCAATAAGCTTGTTGACAAGCAACAGAACAGGAAACATGCGTACAAACATGAAACATGTGCTTTTCACACACTCTTCTGCTATCTTACGCTTCATGCCTATTGCTGATGCATGCAGGCAAGACTGTGGAGTACTGGGCTTACGGAGGTGACTTTGGCAGCTTCCCAGATGACGCCCAGTTCTGCATCAACGGCATGATCTGGCCCAACAGGGAGCCCCACCCGGGCTGCTTTGAGGCCAAGTCTGCCATGGTAACCTGCACCCATATCCCTCACTGTCCACCTTACTATCTGGTGCTATCAATGTGTATTTCAGCTCACTTTGGTTTTATGTATTCAACAAGCATACTGTCATCCTATGTACTACACGAGATGCATTCAGCTGATTTGTCATATTGCACTGATTGCTGCTGGTAGTGATGATGATATGCTACTGCTAGCACCGAGGTACTTTGCAACAGCACAAATTGAAAGCAGCATCCTGGCTATTGCAACACACATGAGCAACGAGTGCATTGTGTCCTTGCAGCTGCTGTCTTTCAACATCAATTGAATGCAAGCCTTCCATTTAATGTTGTGCCACAGAGTCAAGGGCATCAAACCCACTGTGCCCACCAAAGAAGCTTGCTTCCACACAGACTGCTTATTAAATCATTATTGGCAGGTCCACATGTTGTGACATGCTTGTAGGCCCCGGTGACCTTCAAGCTGTCCAAGCCAACAGGGCAGCCAGGGTACATGGTTACAGTATACAACAAGCATTGGTTCATCAGCACAGAAGGCTTGGTCTTTGACTTCAGGGTGATGGCAGATGGGGTCCCCATCAAGCAGGAAGGGAACGACGGCTGGACCCACTTTGACATTGCCCAGATCCCTGCTCAGGTATTCCTTTGTTGGCAGTGAGCGTATGTTGGCGTAGGCGCAAGCTGTCTTTGGTGCTGTGTGCGCAACTCACCTAGCAATGCTGCAGACTCTGACACCAGCTGGTACCAATCACCTGAGTTGTCATCAGGAAACGCATGCGCTGTTCATGATGCAAGCTTGCTTTTGTGCAGGCAGGCTTGCTTTGCAGCTGTTGGTTGCATGGCTGTTGCATGCTTGCAAGCCGTAGCACACTAACCCTGGAGTGAACAGAGATGACACAGCAGTCAATCCCTTATGCATCAGAAGACAACATGAAATGAGAGAGGGAGCAAGCAAGGTTGACAGTCAGTGATTATGCACCAAAACCATTGATCATGAACATGTACAATGCCTCATGCAGGAGGAACAGGAAGAACGGCTGCATGCACAGCGCATGCCTGCTGGGCTGCAAGATGCTGAACTAGCTCTTGAGATCCGAGCCTCGCTCATTGATGCTACCCCTTGGGCGCCTCAGGTGCTGCTCATACCTTGCTCAAGCATACACACACCACAGCCAGCCTTGTGTTGCATGCTGAAGCAACTTTGTCATCATGTCTTGGTGTCTGGTATCATCTGTTGGGGCAGAGGGCAGGTTCTCAAGCATTTGCCAGGCTGAGGTCCTTTTGGCTGTACAGTCACAGCATGCCCTTGGCTGCTTGTTTATGCTGCTGAAGTTCTTGCCGGTTCTGCTTTGATGCATTAGCACACAGAGTGCATGGTTGGAGTGCGCTTCAGGGGCATGTGGTGGCAGAGCAACAGATCAAGCTGTCAGCGCAGCACTATCTTGATCAGCTGCCGCAGCAAAGTGCGTCAGAGCCTGAGTACGAGCAGCAAGCGGCACCCCTGACTGTCAATTGGCATGAGGAAAATGGCAGAGACTCTGTTACCATCCAAGGCATGTGCACCCCAAATTTGTTATCATTCCTTGGATGCATATCTTTGAGTTGTTCCAGACAAGGGCTGTCTCACACAGCAAGTTACGGTGCCTTTGCTTTGCTGCGCTGTGCTGTGCTGTGCTACGTTGATATTCCATGCTGGGCTGTGCTGGGCTGTGCGCTGTGCCATGCTGATATTCTGTGCTGTGCAGTGCAGCACTGCACCATCTTGAGGCTTGTTGCACCCCTAGCATGTCAGAAATGACAGTCATTCAGTTACATCCACTGGCGTAGGTGCTTGCTTACAGGGGAGAAGGGGTTGAAGGTTGTCATCTCTGGCAGCACAGGCTGCATCAGTGAGTGGCATATGGGGGGCCAGTCTCTACTGACAGAGGGCATCACCCCTTGCTTCTTCAGGGCCTGCATAGACAACGACAGGGGTGGCACCGGGGGTAGAAGCTATGCTTCCAGGTAAGCTTTGCACCTTTGGGCTTGAGCAAACAGACCATCGAGTACCTGTGAGTTTGCTGAATCCCTGATGAGCATGTTAGTAAGCTAAGCACTTGTTGGTGCAAACGCCTGTCTGTGGTGATGCCTTCTTGTCCTGCTTTTCTTTCGTGTTTGTTCTTTTTGTGTGCTCTGCCAATTAATCGCGCACAAAGTGATGGCCTGTGGTCTGCCCACGCATCAATTCCTGTTGGTCTTTGTTTCCTGATGTTCCCAGCCATGTGCCCTGGCGCTGCCAGCTGGCGCTCAACGTGCATCCACAACTGGTGTTTGGAGCCTGCCTGTGCTGAGTGTGGATTTATGATGTCTTGGTCTGCGTTTACTATCAAAGCTGCAACCTGTGTGTGATTTCTGCACCTGTCAGGTGGAAAGCAGCTGGGCTAGATAGGATGAAGGCAGTGCCTGACACATGCACACTGAAGAGCAAGCCAGCACAAGATGGCAGCGTTCTGGTGCAAGCGCGTTTCACCATGAGACCCGATCCCAATATGGACAGCATCATCGGCCAGACCGCACACAACCTTGATGAGGTGAGCTGTGCTTGTGCAGCTGTGCATGACTGGCCTGCAGGCTGAACAAGACTAAGCCTGGCTTGTTGATCTCTTGCTGCTGTCCTGACTCCTGTGTCCAAGCTGCCTGACAGACATGATGTGAACTGTACACAATTGTGACTCTAAGCTTCATCAGCAAGCAAGCTCGTATAGATTGACTTGCAACTGTGGTCCTCTGCTGGACCGCTTCTGCTGCGTTCCTGGGCTGCTGCCATTTGGTGGCAACTTTCACCACAGTTGCTGACAGTTGACATTTCCAGAGACCTCTCAGGAAGTGACTGTCATTTGTGGCTGTCCAAATCTGTCTCAGATTACTCATTGTTATTGCTTGTTCCATCTACTGTACTCTGGATGTCTTCCACAGACATTAGGCGCAGCTGAATAAGATGCCTAACAGCTGTCTACATGCAGAGTCAAAGGCCCATGAGCTCCTCAGAGGGGGAGGCCGCCCCAGCTGGCCCCGTCCAGGAGCCCAGTGACCGCTGGCTGGGGGGCAAAGGACTGGGCCACATCAACGTGGCTGTGCAGTATACAGTCAGCGGTGATGGTGACATCAGCAGCAGCTGGGAGGTTGACACATCCAAGGCTATACCATCAAAGCTCCCCATGTTCATGTACAGGTACAGAGTTACACATTGCTTGGTTCTTTTCGTGCATGTCATAGTGAGATGTGTACCTCCTTGGGTTGTGGTGCATTCTGCCTACACATTTTGCAAATGCTACATGCTGTTGTGTTTGCCTGTACACATGATATAAACTGATTGCCATTGACCTGTCAAGTATGCATGGCTCACATGTTATATCTACAGCACTGCAATCAGTGAGTTACCCATATGGGTTGACAACACCATCCTGGGCAGCCCGGCATAACACTTGGCTTCTCATTAAATTGACGCCAAAAGGTGTAGTCTTTTCTTTTCTTTTCTTGACAACACCAGCCAAGTCTGACACTGGCAGCATGACTCGTGAAGTTGCACTCAAGCAGTGGTAGTCTCTGTGGTCATAACCACAGCTGTGCTGCATGCAGAGTGGTGCCACTGCTGTTCCGGGCGCTGGGGTGGCTGCTGGGCAAGCTGTCTCTCTTCCCACACTTTGCTGGCAGTGCTGATAGAGGCGCATGCTGGATTTACAGGCACACAGTGTTGCTGTTGTACAGTGCCTATTCCACGCTCACCTTTGCTTGGGTCATGGAAACATTGGCAACCCACACAACCGATTGGCGATGGCAAAGACAGACGGTTGTGCTTGTTTTACTGTTGCTGTGCAAGTGTCGCAAGTGCCCAACCCCAGTGCAACCCCATTTACAGGTCTCGAAAAGCTTCAGCTCAAAAGCTGCCATGGTGTCAGCCTTGGCTTACTCTGCTGCACAAGCCAGCTTGACTTTGCCAACACATTGGGCATGACGCAGGTCCCTGCCTCGCATTGGTCTTCATTTTGGAGTGCCCAAGAAATGCGAGCAGGTGCAGTGGTATGGGGCGGGCCCACATGAATGCTACTGGGACCGCAAGTCAGGTGCCCCTGTCAGGGAGTACAGCAGCACTGTGCAGGACATGCACGTGCCATACATTGTTCCTGGTGGGAGTCTGCTTGTCTCCCATGCATGATGAGCTGCACATATGGTTGCAGACATGCAGGAGGACATTGTAGAATGTCAATGCATTGCTTTTGGTAGCACGACAGAAACATTGAACACTGCTAGTTGTGCAAGCCTGGGTTGTGCCATGTGTTGTCACATAAAGACACTTGGTGCTGCAACAGATGACTTGAACAGCCTGACAAAGTGCTGTGCAGTTTCAGCACCACCAGCAGCAATTGTACAATTGTAAGTCTTTAAACAGCACACCAAAGAGCAAGAAAAGCGAGTCTGCAATGGCAGATGTGCAATAGCAGCTGGAGGCGCCATTTGCATGATAGAGTGTATGTTGTACTTCTGCTAGACAATCTGAGTGGCCACAGAGCAAAAATTTGTCACTGCAGTGATCTGAATACACTCATCACTTTGTGGTACAGGGGAGAATGGAGGGCGTGCAGATGTGAGATGGAGCAGCATACATGACAAGGATGGTCATGGGGTGATAGCAGTAGCTGACCAGAAGCTTCTGCAAATGAGTGTCACGCAGTAAGTCCTGGGTTTTGGTCAAAATACTAATGCAGTGTCCTGTGTTGTGTGCACCCAAATATGATGCAAGCAATTGACATCAGCAAGCTACATAACACCAATGTGGCCATGAGCAAATTGCTGCTGCTGACAACACCCACAGGTTGCTGCGCTAAAATTACCAGGCACACATGCACATGTGCACGTCTCAGTACAGGCGGATGTGACAACTTCTTGGCTTCATCTCAAAAGCTGCAAATATGTTATTCTTGCGGGCAGGTACAGCATGAGCAACCTGTCTCTGGCAAGGCATGACTATGAGCTGCAGCCGGATGGCATCAACCATGTGTACCTGGATCATCTGCACATGGGTTTGGGTGGAGATGACAGCTGGAGTCCTAGCGTGCATGAGGTAGATATCCTTTTAGCTTCACTGCCAGCCTTGACCATTTCGTGCTTGACGGCATGCTCTCTACCTTTCTTTGTCTACAACCTCGATGTTTGAATAAGCCATCAGATCTTGGCGGTGCTGTCACATGTTGATGGCTTGTTCTGCGGCTAGCTGCTTGCAAACAATTGTCTATATGACTGTGCATGACGCAGACCTATTAGCTCATGAGGACCAATTCTCTCGTGCCGCAGAAGTATACCATTCCACCCGGCAGATATAACTTCAGGGTGCATCTGTCCCCACATGAGGCCATATTCCAGACTTCAAGTCAAGCCAAGCATCCCAGGAGCATCTGGCAGCAGCTAAGGTCATTGGGACAGCTGTGATGCCGTCAAAGAGGCCAGTGACTGATTTGTCGTCAAGACAGCGCTGCACTTGACCACAAGGTGCTTGTCTTATACAGACAGACCTGTGCTTTCAAGCCAGGATGTCTGATGACTCATGACTCAGAGTCAAATCTGGCTCCACACCCCTGACTGTAAGGTATTAAATGAAATGACAGATGCGTGCGCAGATCTGAACGTGTAAGCACGATGACTCACAGCAACTTCTTGTGAACAAAGCTAGCTGAAGGCGGCCTTGCATTCGCAAGAATTGGTTTGAGATCAGCAGTGCGTGCAATTTGTTCTTGGTATCATGCGCACCTTCACAACTTGTGCTGAGGCTTCTGGGCGTCAACAGTATGCAGCGTGCCGGGCAAGCTTGAATTGGCTTATCATAGCCATTATACGAATGGTAATTACCATCATTATAATGATGGTCACTCAGGAAGCCATCTCAATGAGACACCCTGGTGAACTCCGTGAGTCCATGTTGCCAGCTACGCTCTGCGCATGGCTTCACAGCGTGAGGGCCAATTCCTTTGTCAGAGGTTGCGGGGCCCCGACCTTCGAACTCTTTGGTACCTGGTGCTTGTGTACGGTGTACACTTGCAGCACATGACAACTCTAGCTCGCCATAAATGCGGTCGATCAGGCGGGATAAGTACTTTCCCGATCGAGCTCCTGTCCGATCTGCTCAAGCATCTTGATCTGATCAGATCAAGATGCTTGAGCAGATCGGACGTGTCTGTACAGGAGCTCGTTCGGGAAAGTACTCATGAGCACAAAGCTTGAGGCACATACAGTCTGCCGTCAATGGAATAGCGTGCTTTCAGAGCCGTGCTGTGCCGACTAGTGAACGAACGTCCTTGAGCAGAGGATGTGCGCTGAAACGTTGAAGGAATCGCGTAAACAAGACCTCGAGCAGTACGTCAACTGGCCGGCCGATCGAGCTGCAGGCATCCCTCGTATCAGCATTTCTACCGACCAGTGGACGCCTTGTGGGCAAAGAACTTCCAAGATCACAGAGGCGCGATTCTTTATAGAAAGTCAGCTGCTATATTTGCTGGGCTACTTGCACCGCCGAAACAAGCAAATCAACATCAACTTATTGACAGGTGAGACGATATGAATATTGCCTGCGACCCAGTGTGCAGCCAGAACTGACTAGAGGACTCTGGGTGCAGACGCTGATCATGATTTTATGAATTGTCCTCTGCTGAGTGACCAGCTGCTTCTGACATCCCTGAGCCAGAATCTCGTGGAGCTGCACTTGACAGTGTACTCAGATAACCGGTCACAGCTCAACTTTGACATGGATTGCCTTAGCGGCATGAGCAAGTTGCGGCAGATGAATATCACTGATGAGTCAACTCAATGGGTCAAACTAGGACATGACAACTCAAGGCCTCCTCAGCTCACGCACTGCTTTGGAGGGCTTTGCTTTTTAAATGACGGCATGATGGTAGGGCCCCTGATGACAGCCTTGGGTTCACTTCCCAAATTGACTGCCTTGACGACTTCACACATCCCGGGGGGCCGCATAGAGCCATACAGCACACATTTCACAGCTCTCAAGAGACTTGTGATGAAGTACAGTGAAAGGGAAGCGTCCAGTTTACACATTGCAGTTGGCCTGTCACTCAGCTCATTATGCAAGCTGTCTTTGAATATATGTCATGTTGTGTCCATGCCTGTGCCATGGAAATATTTGTCAAGTCTCACAAAGGTCAGCTTTGATAGTTGTGAGTTTGTCCTTGGTGAGTCAATTTGGTTGTCAGAGGCGCTAGAGGGTGCTACAAGTACGAAAAGGGACACCCAAACCCAAATGAATGGTGAAGCATGTCTAGTCATTTTGCAGCATTGGCAGAAGCGTATGCAAGAATGTAAGTCCCTAATTAACAATATATATCAGCACACCAAAGATGCATCAATGGATTCTGGGGCAGGTCGTGAGCGTCGACTGCAAGAGATACACACCCAGATTTCCAATTTTCTCACACCCCAAGAGAAGCTAGCTTTGTACACAGAGGTGGAGATTGAATTTGCAAACTATATGAATCAGTCGGCACCTCCCACAACCAGCTGGGGAAAGGTAAAGAGATCATTGAGATGTCGGAACAGGTGGCGCCCAGTAGTTCTGGAACCCCACATAAATTCCTGGTGCCTGCACGAACCTTATAATCATCACACGGAGTCTGGTATGCACAAACCCACGTGGAGGCGGCGTGATGATCTGTGGACGTATTCACGAACGGACATTCACTGTTCACGGATCATGGCACGGGCGGAAGAAAAGGTCAAGCAGGAAAGGTGTGTGCAGAAGTACAGAGACGCGCAAACCAGATTCGGGATAAAGTTCTCGAGTGACGAACGTCTCTTTGAAGCTTTTTGCAATCAAGCCGATCCACACATTGTAGACATGTGCAACCAGAGCCCAGAAGCCTTGCTGTTCATGGGCGCCAATTATCTCGTCTCACCTTTGACGAAAGCGGCTTTGGACATGTTTCCCGGATGCTGTGTTGGTCGCCTACTTGATGATGAAAGCAATGAGATAGTCGTAATTGACAACCATACCAAATTTGATTTTGTGAGATTCTTCCTCACAATCATCTCATAGAGATGAAAGTTAGTTTAGCTTAGAGTGCGTCAGCTGTGAACATTAATGTTTTCATAAGTGCTTTAGAACATTTGGGTATCTTTGTCTGACACTTTCAGTCTACTGGTCCAATGGTCATGGTTGGCCCCAACGACCTTTAAAATCTAATGAATGAATGAATGAATGAAAGCTGACAAGTCAGTTTCAGGTCCTGATAATGAGTCATGGCTATAGTCACATTTGTCCTGAAATGAGAATGAGCTTTTTACGCATGTGATTGCTGACATGAAACCCTAAAAGAAGTTCACGGAGAGATGACGCAGCACTACGACGGGCGGAGGTGCCGCACGCAAAGTAACTGATCTCCGCAATATGTCAACGCTGGAGGAGATCCTGACAACGGCACACGGCACACAGTATGGGTTAGTCAAACAGGCAGTTGCTGCTGCAACAACTGTTCTGACCAGTGATGAGAAGAACTCGCTGTTGATGCAAACAGTGGATGAGGCAGTAGCAGAACTGAGTCGTCATCGCAACAGCCTGCCGGACAGGCATCAGGACGCTGCAGATTGTTTTACGCAGCTTGACAATGTGATCAGGCCGCTGCTGCAGGTGCGAGACAACTTTCACACCGTTGAACACCGTTAAGGTTTTATGGCCTGTATGTGCGGCTATTTGACAACCTTTCTTTTCTGCTCCAGCTGCAAAGGGACACGGACATGGATGTGCTTGGGCCTTATCCATCGAGCCATGCTGATGGCGTTGATGCGCTCAACAGCGATGTCAAGCCTGAGGACCTCCCTGGTCGCATCTCGCAAGCATTGGGAGTACAATATCTGGCTGACATGCAGAGCCGACCAACCCCCGTCAACGGCATTGTCTTCAATACCAAAAACAGCACGCTACGTGTGCTGGTCACGCTTCCTGTGTCTGCGCGTGGTCGGAGTGTCGCAGTACATTTTATCTTTGACACGGGCGCACCATGCACATACATTGCCCTGTCTGTGTTGGAAGCACTCAACCTTCCTGAAGTATCCCTCTGTAGTGAGGTAGTCAATATCAACGGTGTGAAGTCAGTATTGTCAGTGTCTGATACCACCAAGGCAACCTACCGTGAGGGTGATAACAAAATGGAGGTGCCACGCCACTTCGTTGGGCTAAACATTCTGGGTATGGACTTCTTAGATCGTGCAGGCATCAAGCTGGAAATGGACCTTGCGACTAATGCTGTGGTCCTGTCCTCAGCCCAGTTCCCTGTCATTGGGTAGAGGACAGCATTCGAAATCTTACAGCAACAGCTGCAGTCTCGATGGGGTGTTTCAGCAGTTCAAAGATGAAGAGAAAGGTGAGTACTCTGAAGACCCAATGCTGTCTACTGTGGACATAGACTGCCTCAGCGGTATGAGCAAATTACAGCATCTGGAAATCAGTCAAAAGTGCCAGGCAAGGTGTGGAGTACTCAAGGTCTTCTCAGTTCGCTTGATTGTCTGGAGAGCTTTACATTCTTGGGAGATGGCAGACTTCAAGGACCATTGGTACCTGCATTGGCTGTGCTTCTCAACCTGACTGCGCTGAGGACTTCAAATATTCCTGGGGGCCGAGTGGAGTCATGCAGCGCACACTTTACAGCCCTCACAAGTTTTGTAATTGTCGACACTGACGCTGAGGGCCCGCAAAGTCTACACATCACCTTTGGCCAACCCCTCAGCTTGTTGTGCAAGCTTGCTCTGACAGCTTGCCATATTACATCCATGCCAGTGAGCTTAAGGCTGGTGTCCAGTCTTACTCAGGTCAAGTTTGAAAGGTGTTCCTTTACCCTTGTTGACTGGCTAACCCAAGCACTTGAGGGTGCAACCCAGGTCAAAAGTCTGACATTGAGGAATTCTTGTTCAAACGGCGTACCGGGTAGTGTTTTTCAAATGGTTGGACTGCAGCAACTGAAGTTGCCATACAGCATGTTGACTGACTTACCTGCAGAAATTGTCCACATGTCGAACCTGACACGTTTGGACCTGTCCGACAATGATATGAGCTGTGTGCCTCAGGCTTTGGAGCAAATCACTCATTTGAGGAACATAAACATTTCGGCAAATGCAGATTTTTCCAGCTGAACCGCCCATTGACATTCTTGTCTACCTTTTACAGTCTTGAGAACATTTTCATACGTAGTTTCGGTCAATCCTGGAACAGCTTGTCCATGTTTTATATAGGACAGTTAGATGCTGCACTGGTTGAAGCCTTCAAGCATCGAGTACCCACAGAAAGGCCACAATGTCACCTTGTGGAAGTCCCGACTGCCAGTCCTCCTGAGTTCAGTTGACAACTGCAACATTATGCGTGAGCATCTTGCTGACGATATATGTTGTGATCTCAGCTTATGCAGCACTTCATCCAAGGTTCTAGCCCAGTATTTGCATCAGATTCTGTTTCACTTCACTGTGAATGTTGGGTCTGAAGCTTATACATTTCTTGTTGGCGTGGTGATACTATATTCCTTGCATCTGCTTTGAGCATGTTGCACTGACATGCTGTGAGAATTTTGACACTCCGTCCGTCCATATCTCATCTCCTCACAATGCTTGAATAAAGTGGCAAGGGTCTTGGCTCAAGCAACATGTCATAGCAAGCATTCAATCAAAGTAGGCCCTTTGCACAGCAGAGCCTGGTTGAGTGCGATGGCCAGTTCCTCAACTGTACATGCCTTGACAGCATGCTGCACACCCATGCCTCCAGCAAGTAACACCCAGTCAATACATGGGCGTCCAATGTCTGTGAGTGCTTGCGATGCTGTGGCTTGCCCTCTGTGCGGTATCTTCTGCCGAGCTAGCTCAAGCTGCAATAAGCATATGCAGCCATGTCAAATCCAAAAACAGAGAAAGTGTATAATACCAGGTGCAGCACCAACAATATGTTCCAGACTACCATCATGGTGGTACATGCAGGAAAGTGTCAGATGCTCCCCTGATTGCACTACATGCTGTATGCAGCTAATCAAACACAAGATTCAACTCGCATCAGATGCTGATGAGCAAATTGCAGCACGACTTTTGGTCACTGCTCACCTTCAAGATAGCATAGGTTCTGTTGGCACAAATGATGGTGATGACTTGCAACTCTTCTCTGACTTGTGTCCACAGGGCTTGCAGCGAATACATGGCACTACCATCAGCCTGCAAGCATACATACACACTAGTACTGCCTCACGTGCACAACAGCAGACCCCATCAATACCCACAGCCACCACAATCAGACACCGGCAGCACACACGTCCTTCTGGAGATCAACAAAGGTGAGCTTGCAGATGGCTGTCGTTCATCATTCACATGTGTTACGACCTTGTAAATACCTGGATGTTGATGACAGGTCTGTGTGGGCAGGCTATGGCTGCCCCCACTGCCAGAGGAGGCCCTGATCCAATGGCTCCCCCAGTCAATGTCAGGTGACTAAACCTGGGACATCCCTGCAACTCGACCAGATTTTGCGGCCAGAGAAATGAACATAGCATAAGATACGCATGTTTGGGGCGCAGTTGTGTACGTACCTGCGCCATCTTGACAGCATTGCAAGCTCCCACCCTATGCATGCATGAAGTCCATTCAAAGTTGAAGTCCAGCATACCATAAACATACAGGGAGCTACTCAGGGCTGTGTCTGTCCCCTGACACGTCTTGCTTGAATGAACGAATGAAAACCATGGTCAGCAGGCTGAAAGAGTTTGTAGGTGATGCTACCAGGCAGGCAAAGAGCATGAGTGCAAGGCCACACCTTGGACAGGTCCCAGTAGGCTCCCCCACTAGTCAGCGACTCATCCACAATGATGGCGCCCTCTGGCTGCACATGGGCAATGACTGCACACATGCTTCTCGCTGTCAACTTGCCTGCATAGCAGCAAACACCTCCTTGCTTCCCATGTCATCAAGCAGCATTCACAGGGTGAGGGCACAAGCCAGAGCTGACATGTAACATGGGACAGGCTTGCTGTACATTTGAGACAGCTCAAACTGACTGCTAGGTAGCTATGTGGTCAACATGTGGCAAGGCATTGGCACTCAGCTGTGTGACAAGGTAAACTGTATTATTCAGTCACCTGACGGCATAGAAGGTCGACCAGCTGTGGAAAAGACACCACGACAGTTGTGTCCTGGGATGATGCTTTCTGCAGCAGTCTGCTGTGCCAGCTCTTGCAGTGCCCAAGGAATGTCAATGCAAGAAGAGTCCAGCTGCCAGATGCTGTCCTCAGGCAGGGTTACCAGTTGCCTTGGTCCATCTCTGCGCACCACATGCTCTTCTTTCACATGTGTGTTGTTGATGTCATACAGAGCAAACTTGATTGGGGCTCAACATCAAGATGCTGTTGCTGTTGGCAATGTAACAGCCTGACACTGAAGAAGCACACTTCTTGAATGTAACCTTCCTGCTTCATGTGGCAGCTTGTGGACAGGTTCATTGCACGGCGGCCTGGAGTTGATAGCCACAAGCTGTTTATCTGATGTGCTGCTGCTTGTCAGCTGATGGTGCATGCAAAGTGCTGCTTACCAGGAGATGTATTGCTCCGGGCAGCATGAATGGCAGCGTGAGGGGCAGCGTGACAGGCAGCGTGAGGGGCAGCGTAAGGGGCAGCATAAGGGGCAGCGTGAGGAGCAGCGTGAGGGCTTACTTGTAACCAAACATAGCCACAGGAAGACGGGCATCAATTGCAACCATCAGGCTGAATTTGGACAGCTCCTTGGCGGCTTCTTGAGGAAAGTAAGCCAGTCTCTGCAACCAACCCATGGCTGCAGTTGGCATCAACAACCTGCCATGGATGTGACTGAAAAGGGTGCCAAATCATAGACGCAGAGATGCATCAAGGGCGTTCCAGGGCATGCATGTTCACCACAGTGAATATAGGACTGATGCATTCAAACAGAGTTAGTGTCTCAGTCACTGACTCTGGGGTAGTACTGGGGTAGTAACTCTGAGGTAGCAGTCACATACCTGGAAGTGTGGAAGGCCAGCACCTCTGTCAACGCGAGGAAAAGCGTTCTCACATATCAGGGTTGCTCCAGTGGCAGCAGCTATCTTGCCTAAGTAGACAAGGCTGCCGTGATCCTGAAGCAATGCTTGACCTCCACAGTATATGGCGCTTTGGCCTCCAGGACATGCCTTGAGAGCTTTGGCACATGAGGCTAAGAAATGCACTGCTGCTGGCTGAGGATTGCAAGCCTGAAGAGTGCAAGGCTGAGGATTGCAAGGCTGATTTGTGGTGATGCTTTCTGCTGGCTTTGCTTGCAGGGCTGCAGGGGTGACTGGACTCACTGCAAGGGCACACAGCATGGGCAGATGTGCTGGTAGAAGTTGTGATGCCCTGTTGTTCAGGACACAGAGGGAAAGCAGTTGTGATGATGTGTGGTTGGGGCAGTGAGAGCTCTGGAAAAGCATCTGCTTGAAACAAATGTTTTCAAGGCTGCACTAAGTGTGGCAAGGTGTGGCAGACTGACCTGAACTATCCTGCTTCCATGTGTGGTCATGAGGGATGATAACTGTGCTGATTCTAGAGCCTCCTGCCGGTTGTGATTTTCCAGTGACTGCACAGGCTGCACTTATTTGACTCGCCAGGTTGGCAGCTGAGGAGGTTACAGAAACGGATGCTGAGACCGCCGTGGCCAGAGCATTCATGTCCATATTGAGAAGTGGATCAGCAGCTTCGTGCCAGCTTGCCATGCAACCAACCAAATTCACCACAGGCGTTGAGGCTCTGCGAGCGTTATGCAGATTTGCCAAGCCGTTGGCAAGACCGGGACCCAGATGCAGGAGGGTGGTTGCAGGGCTGCGGCAAAGTCTGGCATACCCGTCTGCAGCACCCGTGCAGACTGTTTCGTGCAGGCATAAGACTGCACGAACGGCTGATCTATTCAAACCGTCAACCAGCCACATTTCAGTTGTGCCTGGGTTTGCAAAGCAGACTCGTACTCCAGCATCGTGCGCAGATGTCCATAAGTCGTCAGCAGGTGTCATTGCTTCTTGTCGCGCAAGGCGAAACGCAAAAGCAAGCAACTGTATTTGTGTGTTTGTAACGCTTGCATAGAGCCTCCGAAACCACTTGCGAAATTTGCGAAATGAACACAATGCTACCCAACAACGAGCTGACTTGTGAAGCCCGATGGCATGGGATCGTATGAAGAGCTTGTGGACCTTGCTTGAGTATGCTTTGCAGTGCGTGTCCCACCACGAGCTTCAGGCAGCGGGTAACAGAGTCCAAAGAGAGCTACATGTCGTTACACAAACTAACCGGTTATGGCGTCGCAGTCAACGCAGAACAGCCATGCAGTGGTAAGCTGGGGCGTGTGTGGCATTCATGCGATGTACAGTTCACATGATATTCATGCCCAGTGGAAGTTACATTCGCTGCACTAAAGACTGAGGAGTTGGCACTGATATGCAACTCCTTATTGCTTGCTGCTTTGGCTGGTGCAATACCCCTCACCCCACATGAGATATACTTGGCCGCACGCTGTCTGCTGGCTGAACATGTATATCAAGTACAAGGTGGCGTATGTGTGGAGCATACCATTTCACTCGCTCACAATGGTCTAGCCTGCACATGAAACACAGCTGCATCAGATCCATTTTTGCTTGCCTGGGCCACGGTCAGACATGTGCCCCACACAGCAGACTGAACACAGGTACATGCTTGCCATGAAGCATTGCGTTGTGCTCCTGAATGAGATCTTGTTGTCAATGCACACTGTGGTGATGCAGCACGACAGCACAACACACCATGACCTGCTCTACAAACCAGCCTTCCCTAAACTCATGCGCTTGGCAGATGGCATAGTTCGAATTCGACAATATGCAATGCACACCTGGGGCCCGAGTACCAGGTCATACAATGTCAGAATGTTCTGATCAGTCCTTCCATTGAGCCAGACAGCCACCAGGCATTTCACAGGGTGAAGCCTTTTGACACAAGTATACCTGAGCTGCCAGTTTCTGCCCAGCTGGTGAGCTAGCTGCTGTAGAGTAGCTAAGGTCCCTAGGCACCATTCAGCCTCCACTGAGTCTGTCACATTGTGGTGAAGGTGCAGCCACCCTCCTGTGTCTGCTTTCAGCGCCTCCAGGGCTGTTGCCCAGCCGCCCTGACTTGAGGGCAAAAGCCCCAAACTGACACGATCAGCCAGCCCCTGAAGAATGCAACAAACTCATGTTGAGATGTGACAACAGCATTATGTGAAGAGTATGACCAGAGACTTACAGTCACAGCTAAGCAGTGTGTTCATCAGTGCTGATAACATAACAATACTAGGGTGCAGCATTGTTGACAGTAAAATATTATCCTGCAGCAAAGGCTTGCAAACCGGCTAGAAAGACGCAACCTCTTAGTTCTGTTTGGTGTCAGTAAGCAGCCCTGTTAACGTTACCACTAGGCTTGAGGAACCAAAGCCTCAAAGAACTTGCGCCATCCAAATTTCTTTCAGACAACAGCTTCTGAGTTCATGGCACCGTGCATCACAGACACTTTGCAGGGTTGCACAATGGCAGCCTGACTTACATGTAAACACTCATATGTTTGACATGCAATGATTCTTGACGTCAGCAACTCAGACAAACAATGCTCAAGGGCTCAGCCTACACCCCAAGTGCTACCTTTGGGGCTGTCAGGGTGCAGTCCCCCTCCAGCACTTGACACCTGTCAGCTACCCTGTTCAGCTTCAGATTCCTGTGCAGAGCTTCAATGGCATTTGGATTCCACTCACAGGCTATCACCCTTGCTGCACCTGCACCATCAGCACCCATACCCATCAAGCATATGAACACCAAGGCTCAGCTGAAATTGCAACAATGCTGAGACACTAAGCGGAGACTGTTAAGCGGCATGTCATATGTGCTGTGGCGCATGGCTAGATGCCTAGTGTTTCATGCTAAGCTGAGAAGAAGAGCCTGGCCCTGCGCACATGGTGCAGCATGCTGCTGTGAAGCTGCAAGTGCCGAGTCAGCTTTTGCTTGACTTCACATACCAGTTCCAGATACCTGGTGTTGCACCTACCCAACTTACACCGGCAAGGGTGCCAAAAGCAGCACTATCAGATACCTGATGTAATGCGTGACCTGGTGTTTTGGCTTCAGACTAGCTTACAGCAAGTTGTCCACACAGACACAGACACATGCACGCACGCACGCACGCACGCACGCACACACACAGAGTAGCACATGTGCTGGACATGCTGCACCAAATTGATACCATGCTGTGAGGTAGTGCATGTGCTCCAGCAAGTTGAACGTCATGTTGTACACACTACAAGTCCAGTCGCTGCCGCTACACACTGCAGCTATGTAGTGTGCATCAGCGTGGCATGCCAACGCTGGAAGTAGTGTCCAAACATGACACCGCTCCACCTGCCTTGCACTGTACTCACTGTAATCAAGTCAGGTCAGCAGTGACGAAAGCAGGTTAGCAGTGACACATGCATTCAGCTATGGAGCACACTTCATTTGCAGATTGGCAGTGGGATGGGATCCTATACCTGCTTTGCAGAGAAAAGGCAAAGTGTAGTAGCCAATGCCGGCATACAGGTCCACCACTGTCTCTCCACAACACTCCAGCTTCCCCATGCGCTGCCTCTCAGTGGTGTTGCCTGATGAGAACATACACTTGGTGACGTCCAGGGAGTAGGCCACTCCCCCCTCCTTGTGCTGCACCCAGCCAGAGTCCCCCAGCAGCAAATGAGCCTGACTGTCCCGTGTACCTATGAGGATCACTCAGCTCAGCACCTTGCGCCTGCAGCTGTGTTGTGACATTGCCTCATGAACATGTAGCTGGTGACAGACAGTGAATAGACCATTCCTTTCTGCGCCCTGATGCTGCCTATAGGCACAATGTTTACTCGCAGTCTCTACTCACCATCCCTTCCTCTGCCAGAATGCTGCGCATTTCACAACAGCTACCGAGCCTGAGTATCTCTAGTGTTGATTCAGATCGCCACGAGGCTCACGCCACTGATGAGACAGCAGCAGGAGTACAGTTCCAGTTGATGGGCATGCATTACAACTTGTTGGCCATGCAGATTTTTGCTGCATTGTATTCTTGGTGAGACGCAACAGCAATTTGACCTCACAATTCCATTAATGGTAGGAAGCAGGATAAAAACAACAAGTCCATGTATGTGGCTTCACACAGGTCACGCTTGATGTGGACGGATGATATGCAAGCCAAGTGACTCAAGCACATGCTGGAGCAATGACCTGTGTTGGCTACAGACGCCTGCATAGCGAGCCTCTCTATACCAAGGGCAGTTGCAACTGCCCGCCACAGGGACTGACCCAGGTTGCCCCAGTCAGGGCTTGCCATGCAGGTGCGTGGCAACAAAGCCAAATCCCCAAGCTTTTCCCACCTGGTCGGAAGGTCAGACAACAGCTGAGCTGAGTGCTCTTGAGCAAAGCCCTGCAACAGGCAGAAACCAGAGGACACGATTATCCCATCATTGATGTTGACTGCAACAATGCTCACAGAACAATCAGGCTGTTTGCATAGTCTTCACATCCCATGTCCAGAACAATAAGGAGTGTTGCAGCCTGAAAATGTGTGGCCTGAGCCAGAGAAGTGATGCAGCATTCATGCAACTTCAGGATTTGTCTCACCCACTTGCATACACACCGAGACAAGAGATGACAAGCCAGACCACCCACAGCTGCTACAGAAGGCATTGCAGCACTGGTGTGACCGGTACCTGCTGCTGCAGTATGTGTGTGACAGCGCTTCTGAGCTTAGCAGCAGGTCCACCTTGATGCGTACAAGAGGTGTGCATCTTCATAGGCTTCACCACAGCAAGGGCGCACTGCAACAGGACAAGCAGCCGTGCAACGTGTGCCTCTGGCCCAGATTCCCAGCCTGAGTCCCCATTGGCTGACTGGGGGCTGCCCTTTGGCCGTGAATGGGGACTGCCCTTTGGCTCTGGGATAGGAGGTCTCACCCCAGCAGAGCTTGGAATGCTCTCTTGCCTCAATTGCTGCAAAGACTGCTTTGTTGCAGGTGCCGCCTCAGCCTCAGCAATTGATGTGCATGCGTCCTGAGCGTGTGAGCTACCACCTGGCTTGGTACTTGTTGACTCATGCTGAGTCATGCTCCCACTTGATCCCGGCCACAATGACGCCAAGGCTGTGCTAGCTTCATCTGTGATGGGCAGGCACACACAGCCTGTCTGTGCGTCGGTGTGTGCCTTGCAGGATTGGTCCAACCAGCCCAACGCCTTCAGTGCATCCTTTGCTACCTTGGCTTTGCCCCTAGCCACTGCCAACCCCAATGTCTCAACAGGCTGAATACTAGAGGCAGCAGGTGATGAGCTGTGACCAGGCTGGGCCACGGCATGTGATGCTGGCTGTTGCCTGTTTCCAGAGCTGCTGGTCACTGTGTCTGTTGGCGAAGGACCAGCACCGTCGTGACCTGCAGCTGAACTCCTAGCTGCCTCTGTGACAAGTGCACTAGGCTTGTGCTGTGACGCAGCACCAGATGGAGTCTCATGCTCAACGCTGCTCTGGCCAATGTGCCGTGTCGACCCTTCAGTGACAAACCCAAGCTGAGCAGTCTTAGCAGTATCTTGGGAGGCTGCTGCTGAGCGCATCAGGGCTGTCAGGTCCAGCTGCACTGGTGGCGAGAAGGTGGTCCCAAAGCCGAAGCAGTTCATGCCACCACCTAGGATGATGATGGAGCGTTGGTCAGGCGCAGCTGTGGCTGTGTGGCGGCACAACACAAGTGTTGAGCTGCCAAGGACACTATGCTTTGTCCATGAGTTGCTGTTGGTGTCGAAGCTGTGTATGTGGCCTGCAGTCAACACACACAGCTTGAGTGGGGCATATGACTTTACTGGCTACTTCTGCAGCTCTTGTGGAGTTCTTGACGGCTGCGACTTTGCCTGCCACAAAGTCTGGACGGGCAGATACACCTCAGCCGATGTCCAACTGGCAACCACAACAGACCAGCACTAGTTTGTTGAAGCTAATCTGGATACAGATGCACATGTTTGATGCACAACAAATGAAAATATGATGCTGCCCGCATATGCACCATCAGCAGCACTAAATGCCTGAGCAGCAGCTGGCCTTCTGTAACAGCATTTTCTGCATGTCTGCTGCAGCAGCAAATCACATCCACGACTAGGCCCGTTTGCAAAGAGAGGGCAAAGTTGCTTGTGAACAGCAGTATGATCAGAGTCTCATCAACTTGTGCACAGAGGTTGTGTCATGCAGCAGACCTGCGCCCAGGGTATGGCACCCGCCAGCCACCACAAGCAGTGCCCCAACTGCAGTCATGGAGTGCGAGAAGCAAGAGGGTGAAGAGGGGCCACCCCCCTGGGGCTGGACTGCCTGCCAGGTCCCCGTCACAAGGTCCACAGCATGCAGACCAGAGAAGGTGTGCTGGTAGTCTTGAGTGCCTCCTGAGATGAACATGCGCTGCCCAATGACAGCAGCTGCATGGGAGTGACAAGCACAGGGCACGCTTCCTGAACACAGCATCAACGGCTTGACTGAGCTTTTTTGTATTTCGACAAGCAGTTGCTGCTCATTGTGATTATGCTGCTTGTAGCTTGCACACACTTTACACACAGGAACTGCCAGATCTGGACAATGATGCTTTGGCTGCATACTTCGCCAGGTCTGTATTGTAACAGGGGGCGTTTGCACATCATCAGCAATCGACGCTTTCTGCTAGAGCAGCAAGGCTGCCTAGGTTCAAAGAGACAAAGCCAGCTGTCTCCAAACAGTTCGGTCTTCAACACGCCTATCCTACCCAAAGATGCTGCCTAGGGTACATCATCAGCCACACATGAACTTGACGCAAACAAGCTAAGCTATGCAATCACCCTGCACGCAACATCATGGACAGACATACACTCACCTGTCGTTGCCATCTGCTGCCAAGTCCAGTCAGCTGTTGACAGCTTCCAGGTGTCGCCGAAGGTCTGCTTGCCATCATAACCGCCATGCACAACCATGACTCCATCCTGCAGGCAGAGACAGGTGTCCTCACACAAGCATTGGCACAAGCTACCAGAAACCAGCATTGTATTGATTTAGGTATGCAAGCAGGCATCAGCCCCAGCCCTGAAGGCCAGCGACATAGGCAGGTGTCACAAGGCATTGAGGCAGACTGTCTTGGCAGGCATGCCAGTACATGCAGACAGAATCAGGATGATCTCACATGAACTCAGCAGCCTCTGCTGACAGACCAAACGAGAAGCAGCACAGATGAGCAGCAGCTGGACTCCGCTGCGTTTAATTATGCATACACTAGGTACTGTTAGTCGTGAGTTTGAATTCTGTATGTTTCTCTTGATTTATAGTGTCTGTTAATCCAAGTTGCATCAAAACTTGTTTCTGGTTCCTCTTTACAAGGTTTGTGACTAGATGTTCAGAGCTAAGGATTGGTGATTATGAGGGCCTCCCTGGTCAGGCTGAACAAGGCACATGTTGCTAGCACAGAGGGGTTGGAAAACACATTGATAGGCAGTTGACAGGTAAAGTGCTGACACACTGAGCAGCACACCTGAAGGCGAGAACCGAAGGCCACTGCTGTGTGCCTGAATCTGGCTGATGGAGCCACGCCCTTGCAGTGAATGCAGCGCCAGGTGCAGGTGGAGATGTCCAGGGCCCAGACATCATCCAGGGGTTGGGCGGGGCTGATGCGACCCCCAAAGACGACCAGGGTGGAGTCAAACAGCACTGCTGTGTGACCCATGCGAGCTGGTGGACAGGGTCCTGCAGCAATCAGTAGACAACGCTGCAGCAAGGGGGAATGCACAGTGAGAGCAAGAAAGGCCATTGCTAAGTACGCCATGCAGTCTGCAAGACAAAGTCCTGTGACACTCAGGACATGAAGCTACGCATAACACTACATGTACAGGCTGAGTGCGTTTGTCAACCCCCTGACAGTGTATGTAGCCATCATACTGGCTTCAATGGAACGCCCAGCCCAAAGTACGCATCATGCAATGTGCAGCATGGCACAATGAACCAAGCTTCCCGGCATTAGGCACTGTGGCCCTAAGACGTGTTTGTTGATGCTGGAGATGTGTTGGAGACAGTGCAGACAGGGAGGGCAGTGTGTACCTGTCATGGTTGGTTGTGACAGTGTACAGGCCTTGCCATCATAGATCAACACATCAGCAGTCCTGCTGTGCGCTCCTGCACCTCCGTACCTGCACGGACATCATCACACTAATGCGCAACACTCAGAGCGTCAAATGCTTGATGCCTCTGTCTTTGCATTGCATTTCATACTTGCAAACCTAGTAATACCAAGTGGATCCTTTTCTGCTTGACTATCTTTTTTTGGGTTCCTCTCACCAACATAGCTTGCAGTGACTTCAGTACCTCGGTCAGCTTTTCAATTATGTGTCCAGTGTCTCAAGTCAAATGCTCCCAGAGAAGATTCAGGCCAGTGATGGTGTCTGCACATTGGTTACCACAGTAGACAGGCAGGCTGTTGACAGACATGTCAGAGCACCTCTCAACAGCAGTGCTGTCAAACTGTGCTTGTGGGACCAACTCCAGCCTTTGCACACTCCAACAATAAAGCACAGGTGACATCCACCAGATCATAAGCAGGTAAGTCTCATGCAGCATGCACAATGTGAGGGTTACTGCCGTGCAAGCTACGCAGTGTGCAGACAGCGGGCAGCTTTGGCTTACCCACCAAACACCACCAGCTTGTCTCCACAGAGCGTCGCGCTGTGGCCCCATCTGTTGAGGGCACTTGCGTCCATGCCCTGCACACCTCAGCCCTTCTATATCATCTATGGCTAAAGACTACCAAGTTGAGATCTCAATTGTGATCAATGAGGCTTCAATGGAAATGTAAACATATGCAGCCGTGAATCGTATTCCCGCACATTGGGGTAAAGGGAAATCCAGAGTGTTTGGCATGGGTAGTTGATAGGGACGTTGCTCCAGGCGGTAATGTAGACTGCAAAGGAAAGCAGCTTGGCCATCTGAAGGGGTAAGTAGATATGTTGCTACAAAGCAGATGATGATTGCTGTAACAGAGCAACAGGAATCATTGTGTAACACTGCAGTGCAAGGCTGTACGTCAGATCAAATCTACGTAGGCAGCAAGTGATGATACCCTTGTACACCATGACCTGCAACCATAGACCTCACCTGCAGCTTTGGTGTCAGGATCTGCCATTTGAGGCAAGCCTCTGGATTAATACCAGATGCTACCTCCCTCCTCTGTGCTCGATCTTCTTCCAAGCATGTCACGCGCTTCAGGATGTCCTCTTGGCGGTTCTCCAGAAGGTGTGCTGTCTTCCTGAAGTCTGCCTTGCTGCTGGCTTTGGGATCTGGGCTGCCCTTTGAGCTGCCTACTAAATGGCAGCATTCCCTTTCACTGCCCTTAGCTGAGTTCCTGGCCTTCAGCGTGTCTGTTGCTGAAAGTATCCCTTCTGAGATGCTGTGGGGGCTTGCTTGGATCTGATGCAGTAGCTGTGTTGACACTCCAGCTGCTGTGAGTCGCTTGAATGCATATGATGACAAATGGCTCTGGTCGGCAGCAGGCTTTCCTTGGGTCAACTTGCTGGATCCCTTGGTTTTCCTTTTGGCTGTGACTTCTTTGTGAGCGCCATTAGGCAATGATTTCTGAAAAGCAGGTGGTGTATTCAGTCAGAATGCATGCTGTGCAAGCTGACAGCAAAGACCGTGCCAAAGCACAGGACATGCCCTACACTGACAGGAGAACAACAATGTTGCCAGAGCAAGCTTGTGTTCAGGAGGCGTAACATCTCAGCCGCTGCTATCAAGGTTTTCAGCGTAGAATGTGCTGAACAAGTGGCATGCAACAACAGTCACAGCCATCAGCAGAGAGCGCTTACCAGCTGCATCATCTTCTGCTGGAAAAGATGGTGCAGGCGTGTGGTGCGTGCCCAGTTTGCTTCCATCTTTTCGTTGCCAAAGTCCACCAGGTACTTCTGCAAGTAGGCTGCGTCCACAAGCATATGTCCAGCATCAGCCACAGGCACCTGCAACAGCACTATTGCCATGAAAAGGTATGGGTCTACCTCTACAACAACCAGGTTTTTTGGTGCAAACCTATCTTGGCTGATGACCGGGCTGGTGTCATGATTGAGCAAGAGACAGTGCAGCAAACAAGGCTGGCAGCCAGCAGCAGCGTGCTTTCTATCAATTTTTTCTTCTTAAAAACATGCTGAAACACTTCAGCAGTTTTTTAATTTGCTGACAATTTTTATTGATTTCTCATCATTTGGTAAAGCTACAATGATAAGCGTATAAACACGGAAGACGCAATTTTGAAAAGTTAAGTGTATACGCCTGATCAATGATTGACAGGCAGAGATAAGGTCACCCTATCTGCAAGGCAGGCTGCAGTGTTGTTTTTTCTGTCAGAAGTCATGAGGAAAATTGTTTGCATGCGGACCATTTGATCAAGCAACATGGACATGTCACGTAGCATGGTTACAGGCTAAGCTGAACAAGGCAGCTGCAACAGTATGGCAACAGGCTTCACCTCCAGGCGCAAGGAGCAGCGGATGCCAGCAATGATGCGCGCTTTGGTGGCTGTCACTCCGGATTCCCTGAAGCCTGCTTCCCTGGCCACACTCACTAGCTGCTGGGCGGTGGACATGTCACGGCATTCAGCTGCCAGAATGAAAGGCTCAAACCTGAAGATAAGCTTTGCTCCTGCACAGACCCAAGGCATGCAATAGACAACACAAAAGGACAAGCGATTATACAGGGCTGCTTTGACTTCCACACCCAGAGCTTGCATTGCAGATTTTCCACATGGGTTGTAGCTATGTGTCAGGGTGTTTGGCTATAGCTGGATGCCTGCAAGTGCATGTGGCAGTTGCAAAACCCAAGTGTAATGACGCATCAGCATGCTCTGAGCAAAGAGCAGCAAACCTGACATCATTCTCTGCTGTATGCATGCGAGAACATCTGGGCCATGTGCCAAGTCGTGTGTTGCATACACCCACTCCCCACCCTTCTTGCCAGCAGCTCTTGTTGCTGCTGACGGCTCAGCAAACACACTGATGCGGCCTGCAAAGCCAGTATTGACATTTCGTGGGTCTGCTGTTTCAGCATGCTGCGCACGCATTGCCGAGGGTTGCACAGAGCGTTCAGGTGTTGTTGTGAACAAGACAGATGCCTTTACAAACATTGCTATTGACAGTCAAACAGGACAGCTGGCAGACTGGTACATGGGGTCAGCAAGCCTGGTGCTCAAAGATGAGCTGCCTGTGGGCATACCTGAGCATGAGCTGGTCGTGTACAAATGCAGATGCTTGTTCATGCCATCCACAAGAAGAGTGATTCTTGCATCGACACCTCCTGCTCTTGATTTGTCTGTCTCTTGGCTGCTCAAGGCATCCAAAACCTGCTGCCGTCTCTGCTCAAAAGGGTCCAGCATCCTGGTGCTTTGAAACAAGATATTCATAAAATCAAGACAGCATTCTGCAGCCAATAATGGCTGTTTTGTCTGTGGAGACTGCTCACTACAGCTTCATAGCCATCATTTCCTGCAGCTGTTTTAGCTGAACTCGCCCATCGCTAAGGTGATACTTGACTGAGTAAAGATCCTCCGCGTCACGATGCCTTTCAAAGTCTGCTCGAATCTGTTGTTTCAGATCACCTGCATGAACGAAAGACGGTAGCGAACACCGCAGCAACCACTTTGAGACGGTGCGCAAGCTATCGCAAACGGAGCGTCAAGAACGTAGCCAGGACATACCCCGAATATGTTCAGGAGCCTTTCGAACTGCTTTGAGGAAATTGCGATACAGTCCGACAACCTCGTTCCGCAATATGAAAGCTTTCAAACTAGAAGCTGACATGTATGCAGGCAGCACGCGCCAAGCAAGACAGCCTGCGGCGGCCAGTGAAGGAGACGCGCGTTGGCATTGCAGTGCTGAAGTGGGTAACAATACAGACGCCCGGCTGCAAACAGAACTCGGAGCACCGCTCCACCAGCGATGTGCTCGCTGCAGTAGATGTACCTTGTGGGGCCTTGGAACCCACACGATCTCTCCCGCTGTCATACGCTGAGTGTCGATGTCGTTTGCCTTGTCGTGAACAGGGACAATAGTACCATGCGCGATGCTCTGTGTCGACGTTGCATTGCTTGTCTGGGAGTTGCTCCGAGACACTTGTCCGTATGTCATCTCTCTTCCTTAAGACTCAGATGCAGGTTCCCAAGGATGCACTGCTCTTTTCAATCGACGATACATTACAGCCTGATGCAAATGACACGTTACTTGCAAACACTTAAAGCTAATGGAAATCACATTATGTCCCAGCTGCCTTGTCAGTAGCTTGATGCGCAGCGAATCCAGCTTGTGACAACTTGCTGCAAGTTGCCTGAACGTAGAGTTCAGGTCTTCAGTTGTGATCACCTCAAGGCAAAAATCCAAGCTCACAATTCTGCTGAACCACGCAAAGTCTTTGACAAAGTTCAGGACATCTGCAAGTGTGACATGCCTGTGCCACAGCCGTAAATGAATGTTTTCTGCAGAGGCGTCACCTAACAGCAAGTCAATGTGCAACTCTGTCATGGGCAACAAATCCCACACAGTGTTCTTATCAAAGACATCGCATCCCTGCACATTGAGGACCGACAGTGCAGGCCACCCAGTGAAGAGGGTGCATGGCTTGAACTCTGGATCAGGGTGCGGCCAGGCTGCATCATCAGTAGGCCCCCAATTGAAATATGATAGGTCAAGAGCCACCAGGTTGGTCAATGCCTCAATAGACTCTCCAGATAAATCAATGAGAGCATCGCGCAGGTCTAGGCGCTGCAGCGCAGTGAAGTCAGCGCTGAGTTGATGGCTTAAGCTTGGATGATCTGCCGTGATGCTCTGAGTGTGCGTGAGAGTCAGGCTTTCTATGCTGCGGGGGAGGTGTGCCAGGACCCCGGTCAAGGAGCAGTCACTCTCATCAAAGATGGCAAGGTCCTTGAGCTGCGTCAGGTGCTGGAAACTGTGGAAATGGCTGCTGAAATTGCTCAATGACACATCTCTAGAAAGGGGTGTGTCGCTTGCAATTGTCAGCTTTGTGAGCTGTGCAGCCTGGTCTGTGTAGTAGTGCAGCACATCCGCAAAGAAGCATTGCACTTCCAGAGAGCTACAGGCCAGTGGAATGTTGCGCATGTAAGATCCTCTGGAGGCTTGCATTTCTGACGACTTCTGATCTTGTTCGCTCTCATTTGTGTTGTCTGTCAGCTCCAGGTGACCAATGGAAGTCCTTGCTTTGATGAAGGAGCTGCACTGCTGAGCAGGAGCCTGAGAGTTCTGTGAGGCCTCCATGCATAGTGTATTGATATGGCTGCTGTCAAGTGCAGCTCGCCAGCTGCTGCAAGTGCAGGCAACTGCGCAAATGTTGACTGGATTTCTTTGCAATCCAAAACAAGCAGCCAGGACCCCTGCTGGAAGTGCTGGCCAGTCAGACACGGCCAAAAGTCGAAGCCTGCAAGAAGACTGTCAGAGTTTGCACAGCAGAGCATAATCAATACGGCGCACGCGTGAAGCTATGTACCTGACTAGCTATGGCTGTACCTTGAGGGCAAAAGGGCTGGGTCAGTGAACAGAATCTGCTGTTGTCATGTCTGATCTGAAAGGCTTATTGACGTCGCAGGCTTGCGTTTCAGTACAATACTGCAAGCGCAGCCTACAGCGGTCAGTGAGACATTCAAAGCTTGCAAGCTTGCAAACACACCGCTGCGTGACGGACATCCAGCCATGGACGAAGGGTAGTCAGGTGCCTGCAATAGACTTGCCTGTGAATTTGACTCAAGCTCAAAAATGTTGAGTTCAGCAAGAAAATTGACACCGCAATGGCACTGAGCTCGATTGATGTTGCAACAGCGTTTGCAGGCAAGAGCGGGAAGACGTTTTGTTGACATCGCTGCGAAGCCATTCTAGAGACGACTTAGTAATGGCGCAAAGTCAATGGCGATACGAACGAAGGCCTTGAGCCACCATCATAGCAAACTCAGTGTACAATCATTGAAGCC
>JAABUP010001856.1_pt1 | contig 43101 bp, 58 predicted proteins | sample 5559201 | NCBI WGS metagenome assembly JAABUP01 (sample SAMN10711887, study PRJNA513373) | rock metagenome | isolation source: Antarctica rocks | place: Antarctica
AGGGTATTTTCTTTTCCAGTTTGTTCTCACAAACAGTACTTTCTTTTCTGTTGCTGGGCATTCTCAAAATGTGATTCAATCACTTATGCATTTGTCACTGAGGTCACTTGGCTATGAGCCCTTGAAACAAGGATTGTAGCCCGTGCTCTTCAGGTCTTGAAAATTGGAATCTTCAGATCTTGGGAGTCACGTTCCATGCCTTCAAAAGCATGGGCTGTATCCATCAACTTGTAGGCTCATTTCTGAGCTACTTCAGTCCCACATAAAATGCTCACTTACAATTGGGGTCAAGCCAATAGTGTCCACAGCTTCCATGAGCTCTTAAGACTCAGGCAGTGCCTGGAACCTCTGTACAGAGAGACCTATTCCAAGCACACTTCTGCTTTCTTGCAGTATGCAAGTAGTTATGGTTTCGTTGCAACATTTGAGAATTTCTACAACATCCTTGAATGCATGACTCATCCAGTTGTGCTCTGTCTCTTGCATGTGACATGTTGGCCATTGCCTCCACTCCGCCACAGTCTGTGCGTTGAGTGCTCAGTGCGGCTTTCCAGCCACTGTGTATTAACTTCCCTTATGAGTCTCAAGGACAGGAGGTGCAAGTGACTGAATGATTGATCTGCTCTGCAGAAAATCACAGGCAGTAAGATGGAGAGGTGCTGTGACCTGTGCCACATCACCCTTAACAAGAATGCAGTGGTGGGTGATGTGTCAGCCATGACCCCTGGTGGGGTGCGCATTGGGGCCCCTGCCATGACATCCAGGGGGCTCAATGAGCCCGACTTTGAGCAGATTGCCGAGTTCCTGCATGAGGCCATGGAGCTGTGCAAGGATCTGCAGAACAAGCACGGCCGCCTGCTGAAGGACTTCAACAAGTGAGCACATCCTCCCTTCCGCATAGCACAGTGGCAGACTGTAGACAGTCCTTGCTGTGCAGGAGACGTAGAAGTTTGAGCCATGTACATTACGTGACTCTCTGACAGATCTTCAGCATAAAGTGATCAGCATACGCTGCAACAACAAACAATGATTTGAAATGACTGGATCTGCGCGTCACCATGTCTGTGCAATGCATGACTTAACGCTTGCTTTGCTGCACAGCAAGACGTCTTGCTGTGCAGCAAAGCAAGCGTTGACTTGTTGACAAGAGATGGCCTTGACTGCATACTGTCAATCAATCAGCCACATGGCTATCATTGCACCTCCTGTTGTGTTTGATCATTGACATGACAGCATGGCAACCTGTTGGCCACAGCATGCTGTTTTACAGCACAAATGTTGCAGGGCGCTGGATGTAGACCCAAGGGTGCCTGAGCTGAAGAAAAAGGTTGAGGAGTTTGCTGGCAGCTTTGAGATGCCAGGCTTTGATGTCAAGGCCATTGATCACAAGGTTGCACAGGCCAATGGATTTGCCAACGGCCACCACCCAGAGCTAGAAACAGATGGACAGGATCATGCCAACCCAGTGCTGAACCCAGTCCCATGCTAAACAAGCAACATGATGAGATCTGGAGATGGGCTTAGGCCTGGAGAGGGTGTAGTGACAAGATGGATCACAAGTCATGGTCATGACTGCCCCGCCCAGCAAATCCTTGCTGGGGTGCTGCGGGGGAAGTATCTCAAAGAATCCAGCCCTGCAAGTTTGTCCCCAGTCACATTGTCACCTGCCCAGCTGTCGCTGGGGAATCAGAGGGTGCACTGAGGCTTGGACTTGGGCAAGTTGAACGTAGGGTGTGCACAGCCCTTGCCCTGCAAGCATGCAGGGGCACAAGCAAGTGGCGCACACCCCCAGAACGTAGAATTATGCTTATGTAGGGTTTTGCTTTGTAAGCAAATGCATACAATTTACAATGACGTCCCTGCTCCAAATTTCTGATGCAGTCAACCTGCAAAACATGCTGCTTCATTGTGAAGCAAAAACGCTTGGATGAAACCCTACTTGCCTGCTGACATATTTTGCAGTGACACTTACACGTACACACTGATCCCGACGGTTTACCGAGCTTTGCTGACGAATGCAGTTTCGGGAATTGGTCATCGGATTCATACCACTAAGAAAAAAATGCTTGGTTCTACTTGTCGAAAAGGTTCACTTCAGCAATTGCAGTACTGCTCCCTACCTTTGATTGCGCCTTATGTGTCTTCCGGGTTGTGTTTTTCAGAAAGGACAGCTCTGGCATTTCCATTTTCAGGGCGAGTTTGATAATGCTGCCGATATAACGCTCGCACCGTCATGCTCTGAAACCACCTTCGAGACTCGGGCGATGCGTGGTTGTCACTATCTATGACGCCAAGTGATGCGTACGCAGGAAAGTCGGCTCCACAAATTGGGGTGCAAGACCAATTTCTGCTGGTACTAGAACTAGTGACCGACGTGCGAAGCTGCGAGTACTGAGGTCTGGGCTTTGCGCCTTTCAAATTCTGTGTGGTGAACCGCTGACAATCAAATTGTTAATCTAAGTGAATGGCCAGGAGCGACCAAGAACCTCATGCTGCGAGTCGCGAGCCAATTACAGGCCCAACACAAACTCGGAAGTGCTGGGGATGCAAACTCGCCTTGCAGACAACGGCAGCTGCATTCAAGGTTGCAAACAATTGCCTTCCCTGATTTTTTTGGGTGAAATTGAGACTGCATCGTGAAACATTCAACAGCGCATCTCTGCACAGTGTGGATGGTGCGGAGCAATCACAGATCACTCCTTGCGTATTGAACGAAGACAAAGAGGATCAAGGTAACAGAAAGGACTTTCCTCCAGATGTCAGCTTGCTTATGCAATGTAAGTGAATCCCAACATACGTTTGTTGCCAACTCACAGGCAGCTGCACAACGACGCGCAGCGCACCTTTACCGTGTTGGTCGCATTTCTCATTCTTATTGATGCTGCTGTTGGCATATGCTGGCTGTTAGCGTGTCTCACCAGTGGGGTGAGCCTACGCCTGCAACAGATTGCTGGTTGTTGGGCAGCTGCCAATATATTGACAAACTTTGCCGTGTGTGTCCTTGGCTCTCCAGGCAAGTTTGACATACAGATCATACATTGCAACATACTGTTGTTCCAGCTGTAATCCAATCAGTTTCAAAGAATTGAGCAGATCATGGTATACATACACGTTTATTTGCAGAACTTCATGCTAGGCTTTCTGCAGGGCGCCCACATGAGTACATCAGCTTTACACACACAGACCCAAATGTCCAGAGAGATCAGTACGATAGCTGTACATACTGTCAGCAGTGCAGTTTTCCAAAACCTCCCAAGGCACATCATTGCAGGTGACCTACATGCTGCCGGATTGGTCACTCATGGTTTGCTCGAGTTATGAGCATTGAGCACCTTTTATGCAGGAAATGCGGCTGTTGTGTCATGGACATGGATCATCACTGCTTTTTCCTGAACAACTGTGTTGGCCGCAACAATTTGAAGCCCTTCCTCTTGTTCCTCGGCTGGATGCTGCTGGGATCATCGTATGTCATCATCTGTGTCCTGTTGCTGGTCTTCAAAAGATGGCGCGACATTTTGGACCACCTAGCGTTGCCAGGCTCTGGTCTGGTGTTGCTGCTTTGGGGCAAGCAGTGCTACTATACTGTGATTGTTGCTCGTGGATGGATGCAAACGTGTGCATTCTTGCTGACAACAGCAACTGCAGCAGCAGTTGGAGTATTTGCACTGCTAAAGTCACAGTTGTCTTTGCTGTTGGCTGGCAAGACTTACATCAGCTCCTTGAGACATGACCAAAATGCAGCAGCTCAGCGGATTTCAAGGGCACAACTATTAAAGCTGCTTTTGCGTCAAAACCCACTCAGCTGGCTGTGCCCAGCGTGGCAGACTGATTTGCATCCTGTCAGCAGTAAGCCCATGTGGGCAAAAAAAGCTTGAGTACTTGCCCATGTGTAACGCAGATGTCATGCAAGCACACACTCGACAGTGCTGAGTCATTTGTGTTTTTTTCCAATCGGTGTTGTTCTGCTCTTGGATGTGGCTGACTTAATGCTGCTCAAACACTCCAGCCTTGCAGATTACTGCATGCAATCCATATCAGATCATGACAATGCACCACTCACAACTCAGGGCAATTGGATGTCATGCATGAGGTTGACAAGACAGCACAGCAGTTGCAGTCAGCTAATGGACATCCTGGTCACACCCTACTGAAAATTATAATACAAGAGACTTACAGGGCAGGAGCAGGAAACAAGAGGAGCGGAAGTGCTATGAATGACCTTGAGACAATGCACAGGCCATCATTACAAACTACTTATTCGTGATCAGAGAAGGGGGGCCAAGGGATCACTGTGAGTGGCGTACTTCATTCAGACTGTGTTGAACAAGAGCTTCTGTTGGGCAATGATGCCAATAGCCTCCTGAGGCTATCCTCATTCTGCGATGTGATTGCGCCCGCATCTACATAGAAGGACAAGCACTTCTTGATTGCTGAAATGATGGGTTGCAAACTCCCCAGTGTGCTCACAGCAACAGCCTGCAGGGCTGAGTCATCAGCCAACAAGAAGCCGTACAGTAGTGCAGCATACACCTCCACAATGCTGGCTGCTCCATCGTCCTCATGATCAGCCAGTTGTTGCTCCGTGACTTCTCCACCGCTGTGGCAAGGGCTGGGGGACATGCTGCTCCTTCTGCGTGACGCAGACACCTGCAGCAATCATGTGCCAAGCAGTCATGAGCAGGCCATCACAACAGCTAAACGGTGCCATTGTACGCTTGGTGTTGTTGCATGGGGGCGGACGTACTGCAAGTGGCAAAGTCCTGGAGACTGCAATAGGGTAACGTATGTTGCCTTCTGCCATGCTGATGAAATGACAGTGCAGGCTGGATTCCAGAAGTGCTTGTGCTGCACACTCACCTGCATCAGCCTGCACAACAACTGTGGCACGTCTCCGCTAGGACTGCTGTCCTGCAGCTTCATAGCCTTCAGTTGCTGCCTGGTATCATTGCAGTTCTCCACAAGATTGATTAGTAGCCCCAGCCCTGCTGTGATAGGACCCACATCTGTCAGTACATGCTGCCGGGTGTGTGCCAGTGCTCTTCTTGGCGTCACACCACCGTCTGTTGCAGCGTCGCACATGTCATGCCTGAGCATGCTGTTGGAGATGATGTCTGTTGCCATCTGCAGGCCTCCAGCAGCCACAACAGCCTCGCAGCCAGTCGTGTTGTTGTGAGACATGTTGATCAACACAGACAAAGCAGACTGGATGCAGCTCCAATCTGGCTGATTGTCACCATCAGGGTCTGGCGTGGATGTTGACTGCATATGTTGTATCGACTGTACAAGCCAGTCAGGAAAGGGCTGCCCACAGGCTGACTCTGCTAGTTGACCAGTTCTGGGTTTCAAGATTGCAGGGGGTAGGCTGGGCTGGATGCTGCCTGACTCCATGTGCAGCTCAACAAGACGTTGCTCATTGGCTGGACAGGCAAAGCTGGCGTGCTCAAGCACTGTGAGGCACTGGTTGAAAGCAGATGGTGGCCTGCAGTCGCAATACAGACAGCAAATGATTGACAATGTGGCTTGGGCCATCTCCGGATACAGGCAGCCTCTTGTACATCTTATGTTGCATGACATGAAGTGTTGATCTTTTGATTGGAAACAATACAAGCAAAAGCAAACAAAGTGATGCTGAAAAGTCTGCGAAAGGGAAAACGCTGCTGAGGTTGCTCACCTGACATCTGCATCAGTCTGGCTTGATGTAGCGACATGTTCTTCTTTTTGCAGGGCATGCCGCTGAGCAGCATAGACAAGCTGCTCTAGGACACCCTCTGCTCTCAAATTCTCCTTCAGCTTCTCAGCTGCCAGAGAGCTCTTGTCTGGTGACAGAGCAGCTGCACAGAAGGCAAGGCTGTGGTTCAAGTAACAACAACACCAAGTCGCCAGTTTGGCGCCAGTGTTCAGTCTGATGTTGACAGTGTCGCAGCTTGGCAGCTTTGTACAATGGCATGCATGAGAGACTTGCCCAGCTGCGCAATATGAGGCTCAGGTAAGACGTGTTTGAAGTGGCAGAGCACTCACTGCTGAGAGCTGCTGTGATGACAAGAGAGGGACTGGGGTTGGGATGCCTGGTGACCACAAGGCTCATGACTCCGTTTCTGAAGAGCTTGGCCAGCTTAGCTTGGGCAGCAGTGCAAGCTTGCAATGACAAATGAACCTGGTCACAACCAATGTGTGCCTGTCAGCACGTCTGGTAAGGAAATTGCAATGCTTGGCATGGCTTTAACTGCTAATGGCAATGCTGCAGCGCAGCCCTCTTTGCAGGCTTGCCAAACATGACTGGTAAGTTCACCAAAGACCGAAGCCTGAAATGGTATTGCATATGCAGCTTATCTACCTTCTGCAGACTTTTGTTCTGGCATGCAATTCCATGGGCATGCTTTCAGTCACCTAGCGAGTGTTTGGCGCAAACAAGACAGCGCAGCTAAGGCCTGCATCGGCAGAAAAGAACAATGTGCAAAGCTCGTACCTGAATCAGTTGACCAGCAAGTTGCACTGCTTCTGTGGTAGCCAACAGGGCTCTATTTGCCACATCGCCTGATGCAAAGCTAAGCAGCATTGCTGCAAACGCCAGAGCTGTTGTGCAATCATCATGCAATGGCAGCTGCAGGGCAGCAGTCATAGCCTCTTTGAAGAGGCCTTCAATCCTGCAAGGAAGGTGTTTCTGTTGAAACGAAATAGCATTTAGGTGAGTATTGGTAATCATCTCTGTAAAGTTTGTGGTACATCATATGATGGCCCATGCAATACAGCGGCCAATAAAGCAGCAAATGTGCTAAAGCAAGCTGACCTGAATGCCTGCCTGCCCCTGCGGGTGTTGCAGATCTCTGCAAGAGTACTTGCGCTGTCTTGCCAGCTGTTTCTGCTTGATGCCTGTCCCAGACCATCAATGGCGTACACAATGTCATCTACAATTTGTGTGTGCTCCCCACTTTCCTGAGCCTGCACAATTGACGAGTAGGAATATTGCTGCAATGCCCATGCCATACTGCCAACAGCAACGCATATTCCTGCCTGCATACTCTACCTCAAGGACGGTTGTTGCAGGGGCTGATTTCTGCTTGTCAGCAGCTATCTTGCTGCCACTGCTGCGACCATGACTTGAGCTACTGCCAGAATGGCGCTTCAAGCAAGCCTTTTTGGCTACAGGCCCCTCAAGAGAGCTTGCTCTTGTGAGAATGCGCTTTGGCTTCAGAAGCTGAGAATGGGATGGCTTGGGTTCAGTCCCTTGACATGAGCTTTTGCTCAGCCTTGATAGGGGCCTTGAAAGCATTGGTTTTGGTTGCGCAGTCACTTTGGCAACTGCGCTTGTCAGTGTGGCCACTGGGGGCTTTTTCTCAGGTTGCAACTGAGTCTGGCTGGACTTGGAGCTGGTTGCTGGCAAGCACATAGGTGAATTCGATGGGTGTGGGTGTAAATCAGCACTGATCTGAGGAGCTTCAAGGGTTGAAAGTTGCGAGTCGAAAGAGTAAGGATCGTCTGGACTACCAAAAAAGCTTTCCTGGCTAGACTTGTACGCGCCGTCTTGAGAGTCAGCAAGCTTGGACCTCCTGCTGTAGGTCTTCAACTGTGCCATACTTTGAGCTGCCGGGAACTAGTCGCAACTAGTCGCAGCTAGTCGCAAACCAACACAAATGCAGAAGAGAGATCACAAGTGTCGACTTTCTTGATAGCGCACATGCATCAGCTTGGAGCTCTCAGCTGCACCGCCACACATTACAACTCTCGGAACGGCGAACCGCTGCGACAGACCGTCAAAGTCAACGCACCTTAGATGAGAAGCGCAGCATGAAAGGGCCTTAGCGGGAATGTTCAAGTTTGCAGAAATCCCCAGCAGGTCCCCACCTCTCTAGAGCAATACTGCACTTCTTCATCACTGAAGCGAACCTAACAATACTCGGAGACTTGTAAGCCGCCTATGCCTGTTAGTGCTCCCAACGAAGACTTTCGTTCCAGGAGCTTAATATCTTTCAGGATGTCCCAAAGCGAGCTTGCTTGCGTCTACGCAGCTTTGATCTTGCATGATGACGGACTTGAGATCTCGGTGAGCCTTCACTGGTGTTATTTCAGCTGTCAAATCGCTTCAGCCAGCACTCAGAATTGTGTAAGAAGCAGTCCTTGTCTGACTTGCATCATTGGTATTGATGCATTAAATGCATGCGCAGGCCGACAACATCCAGAAGCTGACCTCAGCAGCCAATGTTAAGGTTGAGCCCTATTGGCCTGGTTTGTTTGCAAAGTTGTTTGCAAACAAGAGCATGGATGACCTCATCACCAACGTTGGCGCTGGTAAGATTGTTTGACAGAACTGATCTCAGTCCTAGTACTTTGCACAAAAGCATGACTGCACATCATTTATTGCTAAGCTAACTTCCTCTGTGAATGTAGGCGGAGGTGGGCCAGTGACATCAGGTGGTGGAGGAGGCGGTGGTGCTGCAGCTGAGGCTGGCGGTGCTGCCGAGGAGAAGGAGGAAAAGAAGGATGAGCCAGAGGAGGAGTCAGATGAGGTCAGTATGATTATTGACTCTGTTGCAGTGATGTATTGCACAGCTCGCTGTTGTGCATGTATGAGTCTGCAGTCACTGCTGTATCAGATTTTGCTGACAGTGACTTCTGTCATCTTTTCCTTTCCTTGGGCATTGGCTCCTATCTGTGCAAGCGTCAGTGCATTGACAGACTCTAGCATACCTCCAGCTTTGGTGAAGGAACTGGGGTAGAGTTGTTTGTGCGTCTCGCGCAGTGTTTGGCTGCACGCGCAGTGTTTGGCTGCACATACTGTTGTACCTCATGCTTGTACCCAACCATTATCTCTGGTTTTGCAGGACATGGGCTTCTCTTTGTTTGATTAGGTGGTAGTTGGGGTTGTCTTAACAACTGCAGATAGCATCACTGCTCTGCAGTTTGTAATGACTGGCTCTGGACTCGTTGACAGCTTCCATCAGCATGCTAAATCCTAAAAAGTCATGCATCACGAGCGTACGGAATCATCTTGAATGCTGCTGACATGACTTAGCTGATGATGTCTGTGGCTGCATGCTGGGCCCAAAGCCAGCATGTCATTCACACTTCACCCCGGTAAGTCTGAGTGTCTAAGGACAGGCTGTTGGTGTGTGTTACACCTTTCAGCATATGTTACTAACAACCCAGGCCACAGACCAGCACAAGGAGCCTATTTGCAATTGTCTCAGCAGCAGCATGTCATATTCACTCTGTACAGGCTAAAAGTTGAAATAATCTGCAAGGTCAACATATCTGATTAATATTGATTGTAGAAGACCTGAAGTCACATGATGCAACTTTCCAGCTTTGTGATGCATATGGCTGCCAGGCAGTGCTCCAACTAGGAAATCCTGAAATGCATGATGCCTGTACATTGCAATGTATACGACATTGTGCCTCATCGCTGTTCTAATTTATCAGCTTATCCCGGGATATTGTCCAACTGGTTCAAGAAGTCACGGCTGTAGTATGCTACATCTTCACAAGTAGGTGACAGCAAACAAACAATGTCAAAATCAGTGGAGCTCACAAAACAAATGGAGATTTCGTGACAAGGTCAGGACACTTCTTGCAGTAAGAGTTGAGTAATATGCCAGCAATTGAACCTACAGCTGCAGGCTGGGCTGCTGACCTATATAGGAGGTCCAGTCGGTACTGCTGGTCCCCCCCTCCCCCCCCTTTTTGGTTCTGCTGGTGTTCGTAGCTGCGCTTTCTGAAGGTCCACCCGGGTGTGGATAGACAGTTTCAGTTCCTCGGTAGCAACTTTTGCCCTAGGACAGCAAATTGTCATCTGCTTCTGAAGATTTGCACCAACCTGGTCATTTGCTCAGCGTTCTGCTCATTGGCTCAAAGCTCAACGGCAATGCACACTGTATGTATTGTGCTCAGAGATGTCCTTTGTCTTGCTAACGGGTGGCATCCTTATCAACACTGTCAATGTTCGTTAGCCCTGCTTGACAGTATGCTCGCAGAACTTTTCTGTTTTGCCAGAAATCTGGCACACAATATTAAAAATTGGCTGCAAGACAGTATTGACCACCAACCACATGCGCATGTAAACAACCGTGCAGATAGCCTGCAATAGGCATCAGCGTTGATGCTGCAGCCACCTGCTGACTGTAACAGGACACACAGCAGGACTGGCAGACCTATGGCTCTGCCAGTCCAGCTGACTGTGCAGCATCAGAACTTTGTGCATTGTTCCCATAATGCAGAGGTGCTACTCTGTTGTGGTTTTATCCCTTTTGAGAGCAGCGTTGAATGCCTGTGAGCAATCCTGTGAGCAATCCTGTGGGCAATCAACATAAAGGGTTGGCAGCAGGGTGGGGGGAAGGGTCACCGCAGACATTACTGCAGTTGCAATAGCATGCAGTGTGTGCCAATGCAGACAGACACGCGCATGTGGTAATGGTTTGTTGTGCGGCTTAACAACTGGTGCTCAAAATCTTCGAAGGCAAGTTTGCAGTTTTCACACCAGGCTTCAGACTTGGTGCAACTTGTTGTGACTCACTGAACAATTGTCCCAGACTGCGTTACAGCTGTCCGGTTGACATTCGCCTGCTGCAGTGAAGTTGTTCACAGGGCTCAACTCACAAAGCGTCCTTGGGGATAAACAGCTTCTTGACTTGTTCGACTGTCAGAAACATGACCACATTCCAAGAGCCAAGTCGAGCAAAGTTGGGTCCAAAGCCGTTGTAGAATGCAAGCAGGCCTTCATTCCTAAATGTCTTTGTGAAGCAGTCTAGCACACCTGAAAATTGCCCGACAGAGTCACCTGCAGCACATGAAGACCAGCCCTTGCTGCAGCCATGTTCTGATAGCATCAGGTTGTGAAGCGAAGTACACACAACAAAATGCATGCACCTTGCAGTCTACATGTGATGCTCAATATTGTACATGCTCAGTCACAGAATGTCCTCTACTCAACCAGCCCGCCTGACCCTCAATGGACAGTGTCAGATAGGCAACAAAGGCAGTGAATTGGTGTATGCGCGTTCATGAAGCGCAGATCAGTGGCAAAGCCTCCCTGCTCATGTTGTATTTGAACACGCACACATTCATTTGTGGAACAGATGTGACACCAGGCAAAATGAAGGGGATTCTCTGATTGTCAGACTGCACAATGCAATGAGCAGGCAGTCATGATCACCTGGTATGCAGTACATGTTGTTCACATGTACTTCACAACGCATCAACTGTGCAATGGCAAGCTGCTACACTTTGTGGCAACGAGACTCTGCATGAGACCTCAATCTGTCTTGAGTACTCGACTTGTTGATGTGCTTGCTACTGGGGCTGCTTGGTAACAATGGGCACAGCCATGATGCAGTGCTATGTCGTGGCTGTGAATGCTCTCCAGACTGTACATCTCACATGGAGTGTAACATGTGAGACGTACCCATCATTCTGGACTTGACCACATCCACTGGGGATCCAATGCAGACAGCAAAGAATCCAGCTCCGAGACCAGATGCTAGATGGCAGGGGACAGTGTCAGAGAAGAAGCCAGTTCCTATGAGGGTTTGCTTGATCTGCAAGAAAACACGCTCGGGACTGATGTAGCTGCAGGTGTAGTAGGTATTATTGGTTGCCGCATCGCTCTTCATAATTCATGCCATGCAACAAAGCCTGGTGAAACAAGTCATACAACGCAGCACAAGCCATCATGCTGGACGCATTTCTAAATGACATGATGCAATCATCAGTGCTATCTGAGAGCTCAGGTTTGCTGCTGGCTTCCACGCCTCATGCACGGAAGTACAAATTTGGTCACTGCAGAAAAGTCATTGGGTAGACGCAGGCTACCAAGACAGATCACCTGGTCATAACTAGCAAGCTCAGCAGCATTGACAATGGCATTTCTGGCAACGTTGGGTCCTATGCCCTTCCACAAGCCCTTCAGCCCCTCTTGTCTGAACAGCGCAAAGAGACAACTGAGGCGTCAGCAGCACTGACACATGGACAACGAAGCCTAGTATTTGACACTACATATTATAAGAACTTTGTCCGTATACATATTGACAAGGCACATGGGACTCAGAGAGCTGCCATTGCCCTTGAACCTGCTCTACATCTGTGTGAAACGCTGAGTGGGCATAGCAGGGACGTGCTTGAGTCAAGGATGCTGCAAAATGAGTGAACCACTTTCATAGTTTGGTGATTCATGCAATAGGTGAGAGGAATGACCTGGCAATGATGCCGTAGGCCTTGGTGGCATTTGGGTACTTCTTGAATTTGCCCTCTGCAAGCTTTCCCTCTGCTTGCATCCTTACCTGCACACCAAACAGGCATCATCGTACACAGTTTCAAGGATCAATACCTGAGTGTGCAGCAACTGATATGTTTGCTTGATAGACTTCAATGTCAGGTTCTGCTCTGGGATGAATGTCTCTGGCAGCCGCATGTGAGAGCCAGCTTTGCATGAGGGGAGTGACGGTGCTGTTCCGATCACAAGGACATGATAGAGGGTGAGCATTGCTGTTTCACCTAGACCTTTGCACTAAACAGTCTTAATTGTGACAGCTGCTGAGGCTTCACACAGCATGACAAGTTGTGATTGAACCAACTTATGATTTCTTTGTGTGACGATGCTTAGATACCTTGACAAGATCAGTAGGGCTGGCAATGGCAATGGCCAAGGCACCAGTGGTCAGTCCTGCTGCCACCTTGAGGTACAGCGGTGCATCCCCAGGAGGCCTTTCACCCATGTAAAAGCGCTTCACAGGCTCATACAAACCAATCCTGAGCCCACCAAACAGGCACTGCCTATGCAAACCTGAAGCGTATAGGTCATGTGTTGCAAGTGTCTGAGATCAAGGGCTGTGTGTGTGAGATGTGGTTGGCAAGAGATTTTAGGAAGTCATGGTAAATGTTGTGTCAATGGTGCAATGCATGAAGCAGCCAGCTAGTCACCTGGCTCAAGGCCCTTCCACAATGCATAGACGCCCTCTTCCCTTGCAACAGTTCCGACTGTCCCAATCAAGCCCCTGCGTTGACATGATTATCTTCGCTGGTACACTTGCGCCAGCTTATTGACTGATTACTGGTGTCAGAATACGACATACTTGTATTTGGGCACACCATCTGACTTGGCTTGTAACTGCAATCTGACCTTAGCGGTGTCAAGGGGCAAAGTGGCGATCTGCAATCAAGCAAGCAGATTGAACAGCGGTGCTTATGAAGCGTATCGATCAGATGATGTTGAGTGACTGACCTCGCCTGTGCAAGCTGCTATTGCTGAGCTCACGAACGTTGCCCATATAGGCAGAGGCTTGGCGTTTCCAGATGGTGGGGGCGACATGACGGTCCGCAAATATTAACCTGAATTGTAACCAGGTGTGCATGCACAGCTGCAGCCGAAGACTTAAAAAATGGATTGGCGCCGAAAGGTAATCACCAGCGGGTGCACCAAGCCAGGTGGAGAGGAATGAAGTCAACGCGACCGCGCCTGCCAGGATGTGGCTCGACCAGTGTGCCGCATGCCACATCGCATGCCGCTGTTACTAGATTGCGCATGTTGACCGGTTTGACTACGTTGACCTAAGTGAGTTTTGCTCAAACGCTCAGTCTTCGGACTTTCTGATGTTCTGAACCTGCCAGGCTTGTCTAGTCGGCCTGCCAACTTACGCAATCGTCCTCTTTGTCAGCAGGTATCTCGGCATCAACTTACCAGCAAACACATTCAACGCCTCTGCTTTGCTGCGGGAGCCAAGCGCAAGTCTATCACTATTTCAGTTTACGAAGTGCCCATTAGAGCATTTCGCTGATGCATCGGGGACTATCTGGGTTGCCCAAGTGAAAGTGAGTCACATGGGATCCCAGATCAAGTTTACCCAGTTATATGGTGCAACCTACGATTCCCCACTTTGCTCGCTCCTGGAGATAAACTCATTTACCTTTTTGATCGACTGTGGCTGGACTGAGGAGTTCGACGTAAAATTGTTAGACCCCTTGAAAGAAGCAATCCCAAGAGTAGATGCTGTTCTCTTGTCACACCCAGACACAGCACATTTAGGTGCCTTGCCATATGCGATAGGGCGTCTTGGTCTCAAGGCCCCAATCTATGCCACTCAGCCAACATGCAGGATGGGTCAAATGTTCATGTATGATCAATACCTGTCTCACCATGCAACCTCAGAGTTTGACCTCTTTGATTTGGATGATGTGGATACTGCCTTTGATTACCAGACAGTACACCAGCTCAAATTCCATCAGAACTTGAGACTAGCAGGTCAGCCTCTTGCAAAGCTTGCTTGAAATCACCCAGTCTGTCTTAACTAGTCACTGGCTCATATATCATCTGCATATTATCCTGTAGCAATGACAGTGCTTGCGTGCAAATGACCATGTACATAGTGTTCCACAGGCAAAGGAGATGGTTTGACCATCACTCCTTTTGCTGCTGGTCACATGATCGGGGGCAGCATCTGGCGCATTACTTCAACTGTTGGTGAAGATGTTGTGTATGCTGTTGACTACAACCACAGGAAGGAGCTGCATCTCAATAGTACTGCCCTGTCCAACCTGTTCAGCCGGCCTGCCCTGATGATAGCTGAAGCAGACAGGTCAGTCCAGGTTCCCAGCTCAGCTTGGCCTGCAAACATTTGCAGAACACTGAGTGTGCTTAAGCTGTGCCTCTGCATTGCAACTCACGAGTGCATCCACTGTAATTTAGCAACAGATCATCTCGTGCTGACTGCCATTTGGAGTGTCCAGTTGGTGCAACCAAACAATTCAGAAACTGTGATGCTGTCTGTGGTCTGCAGTGGGCAGCCACAGTTTGCAGAAAAGACCCGAGGTCCCAAGCTGCTAGACTCCATCATGTCGGCCCTGCGCAACGACGGCAGCATCCTCATGCCTGTGGACACAGCAGGCAGGGTGCTGGAGGTTATGCTGCTGCTGGAGAAGCACTGGGCTATCAATCGCCTGTCCTATCCCTTGGCTTTGCTCAGCCCTGTGGCATATAACACGCTTGAGTTTGCCAAGAGTCAGCTGGAATGGATGAATGAGCAGGTGGCTAAGGAATTTGAGAACTCCAGAGACAAAGACAACCCCTTCAGCATGCGGTATGCTGAGCTACTGCTTGCATGGCCATTGCACACTGCATCATGAAAGCCTTTCTTACTTCTTGTTCAAATGTGCACACCAATGTTCAGTGTGATCACAGAGGCTCTTAGGCTGCATAGCAATGTCATTGTCATCACTGTATGCACAGAGCACCATGTTGCAAGAACTATTGACCTGCAGGCTTGGCATGTCACCTGCGCAATTTCAGGTGATGCGGGAAAGGAAACTTTCCGTTGGGTGCAGGTATCTGAAGTTGTGCCATACAAGGGAGGAGCTTGGGCGGTTACCCCAGGGGCCCAAGCTGGTGCTTGCTACCCTCCCCAGCCTACAGGCCGGCATGGCCCGGGACCTCTTTGTGGAGTGGGCTGTAGACCCCAGAAACCTCATTCTGTTCACTCAGCAAGCTGAAGTGCGCCCCAATCATCTTGTCTTCATGTTTTGCTCACAGCTTCTGCTCATTCCAGCAATGGCTTGCACAATGCTTTGTACATTTAGATCAGGTCAGGCAATCAAATCTTCTGAGGACTCCCTGCACAGTATCATTCGCTGCATCTGGGCTCGATATTTTGCTCAAGTCTCAATCTCGCAAAGTAAGAATGCTTTGCCAGCAGCAGTCACATGAGTGGACAATGGAGGCGTAAGCCAATATCTGTAGCTGTGCACAGGCGACATCAAATCTTGGCGCGGCAATCCCTTCTCATGAATGCTGTCGCAAGTTCTGCTGTAACACTGTGAGTGACGCACCAAGAATGCTCGTGTTATCTCAACACGCCCAAGCCTTGGAAGATCAGGATAGCTGTCCATGCTTGAGTGCTCATGTCACCAACACATGAAGTGCAATGCGCTGCAGGACACGTCTTCAATCAGCATGGGCATGACATGACAATGCTGCCAACCAACTCAGATGCTTATGTCATGAGAAGACCTTGTGTCTGTGTCACAACAGCACAGACTGGCACTCCAGACAGCTGACAAGAGAGTTTCACCACATTGTCCTGTTGCACGCATGCAGGCTGGCACTTTGGGAGCACAGCTGCAGGCCCATTCCCTGAAAGGGCCCTCACCATTGACTCTCCAGCTTCCCATTTCCAAGAGGGTGCCATTGGAGGGAGCTGAGCTGGTTGCCTATCAGGAGCAGAAACGAAAGGAGGAGATGGGTGCTCTTCAAAGGCCTGCCCCTCAAAGTTCTGATGCCAAGCTGTTAGAGCCTCTTCCCACCAGGTTGGTAGCACTGCTGTCTTCTTGTTCCTTCTGCGGCTGCAGCTGCACTGTTCTTGCATGTGCATTGCTGTATCATCAGCACAAGCACTTGTAGTCTCACTTCAGGCTGTATCATACCCTGTGATTGGTGACTGGTTTTGCTTGCCATGGCACTTCTGTGATACAGCTGATGCACCCTGTAAGACCGATCCTGTATGCAGTGCCCCTTGACTGCATTTGCTCTTGTCAGCAAACCCCACTTAGCATATCTGATAAAACCGTTTTCAGTCTGCCTCAAATCTGTCTCAAATGGTCACTTACACGTTCTGGCTTGATGATGCAGGCATAGCTCAGGCAGCATTGCCAAGCTGACCAGGCGGCTGACCAGCATGTCAGAAGGCCACAGCATGGAGTTGGACCCTGCCAATCAGCTTGCAGCTGTACCACAGTCTGATGCCCTCATAGATGGCTTTACCGTGCCTGAGGTAGTGCATTGCCTGTGTCCAAAAAGGCAGTGCCGACTTGTTTTGTCGCATACCGTTGTCTCTATTTCCACACAAACTAGTGTCCAGCTGAAACCTGAAGGTGTGTCGGATAGACCAGTGGCTTTGCAATCAGAGTCTGACGGTCTCAGGCTTGACTGATGCAACTGGACACCCTTTTTTTGGTCTAGGTCCAAGGTATGTCATGCTTGTGAGCTGTTACGTATATAAAGCCATAGCGCTCTGCTGCACAACAACTTCATCTTTGATATAGAGACTACAATGGAGCATGTGTTGGTAGTCAGCTGCAGCAGCTGTTGAATTTAGTAAACACAGACTTCCTAGTGTGCTTAGTTCCCAGACCTGTGCAACTGTCTAAACCATGTAATCCCCACAGCATGCCAAAGCTGATGCTATGCTGGCATGTGCACAGGGCGCTGCTGCAGCCATGTTCCCTTTTGAAGATGAGAATGATGACCTTCAATGGGATGAGTATGGTGCTGCTCTCAGACCAGATGAGTTTCAGCTCAAAGCTACTTCAAGGACAGGTCAGACATACCACCCTGACAGTGGCTTACTGGCTGTCACATTGGTACAACTAAAGTCATTGTTTGTGACTCAAGCATTCCAATCAAGCTAACAAGGTGCAGCAAACAATGCGTGAAGAGGCTGCAGCTTGACATACAATGCACAAAAGTGAAGCCAGACTGGCATGCAGCAGCTGTACTGAGGCTGCTACAGTGATTGTGACCAATCATGCTGCCTTCCCCTGCAAGAAAGCAGCTGGGAAACAACGAAGACCACACAATAGATCAGGCCTGTACCGTTGTCCCCGTTGCTGCCATCACTATCATCTCTTCAAGCTACCCCAACATCTCTCTCTGAGCAATGCCAACGTCTCTCTTAAGCTAGTAGCATCAATGGCTTGCAGGAGGGCAGCTGGCAGATGATGAGGATGAGGACATGGACGAGGCCCCTGTGCAGCTAGAAGCCCCCTCCAAAATCGTGACCACTGACACAACAGTGAATGTGAGAGCACATATTGCCTGCTTTGACTGCCAAGGCCGGTCAGACGCCCGCAGCATACGAGAAATCTTAGTCAAGGTTGCGCCGCAGCAGCTCATACTGCTGCATGGCCTCCCACAGGTATCCATCCCTGCATAAGCCTGTGTTGAGCAGTGCATGTCAGTGCAGTTGCAGCACAGCGCCGCGGGGTCAACATATGCACCTGTGGATCGGCATCTACACACTAGGGGAGCCTGGTTGCACCGTGTGTAACATTGTAGCATTGCATCCCAAGTACAAATGCACATTGCCAACAATTGGTGCTGCCTCAATGGTCTGGCAATCCAATTAGGCACCAAAATGACAAAGCAGACTTTGCTTTGGTTTGACAATGAGGGTTGAGATGCAACAGCACAGACTGCCATGTTCTGGGCTTGCTAGCGACAAGAAGGTGATGTCCATCAACGTCATCCAGCTTTGCATGCATTTTCTGGACCTTAACACCTGTGTCATTTTACACTGAGAATGTGGTGATTGCTGCCATACAATCAAGCAAGACAGGACCTCACACAGGGAGCTACTCAGGAGTGCATGTACCTGACCCCAGGGGAAGACATGTGTTTAAAGAGACAAAGAATGATCGGTCTGTGCAGGCCACTGCAGCGTTGCAGTTGTATTGCGAGCAAGAGCTCAGCAGCATACATAGCAAGGTCCAGGTAGCACAGCCGCTTGAGACGTTGGACATGTCTCTGCAAACGCCCACCTATCAGGCGCTGTTGGCCAAGGAGCTTGTCTCCAGCGTGCGGCTCCGGGCCATGGGGGATTATAAGCTCGGGTGGCTGAAGGGTGTTACACGCCCACACAGTCAACAGGTGAATGCGCTACCAACAGCTTACGTGGTTTTGACTCATGCGTGTGCTGGGTTGGCGCTTCAAGAGCACAAACCATGAGACCTGCAATTAGAAATGCATCCTGCTTTTGAAATGGCTTCCTGGCTTGGCAATGCATTGTTGTTGTGCAGAACTCACAGTACACACTAAACGGCAAATCAACAATTGCTTGTGTCATCTTGCACTGCTTCAGCAAGCCTGCAATGCCACATATGCCTAGCAGTCTGAACATGCGTGTTTGAGGGTTTTGCATGGATCATGGCAGCCTTAATCTAAGCATGCGCAGACGATGAGGCTTCACAAAGACACCACACTTGGTGCTGCAGGAGACTCTGGTTGAGATTGTTCCTGCAGCTGCAGCAGAGGCAAGTGGCAGTAGCCAGGGTGGCGTCTTCATAGGCGAGTTTGTTTTTCCAGTCATCTGCAAGTGCACTGTAAATGTGAATCTCCAAATCTTGTGTGAAAGCCTGCCATGTCACAGCGGATATGCTTGGCTTGTTGATCAGCTCTGCAAGCTTGCGCACAACCAAGCATGGTGTGCCTGAAATGGAAAGATATTGTTGCAAGCACGCTGTATGCCGCATGTGCTGCAACCTTTTACCACTGTGCACCCTTCAGGGCGTACCATGATGCCAAGCCATGTTGTGCAGCGCAGCTTGGCAGCCGTGTAAATGGACAAATTTTGTGACGGTGTGCACAGGTGATGTTAGGCTGTCCGAGGTCAGAAAGGCCCTGTCAGAGGCGGGCATCACAGCGGAATGGTATGGTGGTACGCTGGTCTGCTCTGGCGTAGTCACAATTAAAGTTGGCACACAAGATGGCCAGGTTCAGCTCGAGGGTGCATTGTGTGATGACTACTTCAAAATCAGAGACGTGGTGTATGGCCAATATCATGTTTGCTGATTGCTTCCTAGCACCAGTGCACGTTGGAGACTCTTCATGTGCCATGAAGACGTCGACGCTGCCACCAGCAAAAAGATTGCCTGCTGTCTGCTTCTAGCATTAATTTGAACTTGCATAAAGAGTGAAATTTTGTGATACGCGTACAAGCGCAAAGTAACATTTGTAAGCTTGGCATGCAAGATTATCCTTTGAACATGCTGGATCTTTGAGCATCCTGTGACTTGAAAATCTAAGCTCCAACGTGCATCATGTCACCGGCAACCTTGGCTGCAATATTGCAAGCTCCGAAGTGATGCTGATGGTCCGCCTACTGAGGTCAGACAGGTCGAGGTCAACACACTGCAGACAAAAGCACGAAGAGCGTGGACTCTTGAGTATTTTGTGGGGTTAGGGCGCAGTCACGCACAATAAGTACGCCAAGTGATCGCTCTAATCAGACATGTTCAAAAACACCCGAGGGCGTACATCTCCGTCCATCGCGTTGTTCAGAGAGAGTTCTGGGTCGAGCAGCTGCTGGAGCTTGGTGTTATATGCGAACCCGGTCTATACGCGACAGAAGGTGCCGCCAGTGACAGTCCCATACTTGGGCTACTTCCGAGATTCCCGCGAGCCCATTTAGATCAACAGCCCGCATCCTTGCCCTTCGCCTGTCATCACCACTTGCCCGTCATATTGCCAATCATCACTGTTGGCCCACCAAAGGAGCTCAACATCACGTTGGAAGCCAATCATCACTGCTTGCCTAACAATGTCATGCCCATGTTGCCCATGGGATGTGAAGCTGGCCCCGGTCCTTGTCCGGCATCCTGGAAACACCTTGAGTTTCTCAAGGTGGCTAAGAGGCCAGCATGTCAGTTACCTGCTCTACCTGCCCATCATCACTGATTTGCCTACCATCGTGCCCATCATCACAGCTTACCTACCACCATGCCTATCATATGATGCATCACAGCTTGCTTACCACGTTGTCCATTGCAATGTCATTGTTTGCCCATCACATTGCCCATCATCACCACTAGCCCACTATCATTGCTTGCCTATCACAAGACCCATCATCGCCACAAGTACTTGCTGTCCATATTGCCCAATATTCATGCATACGCTAGCTGCTAGGCTGAGTCTGGCCAATTTCATGCTAACCTGGCCCACTGCTCATTTTTGACGCTTACCTACCGCAATAATAATCATGACTGTCTGCGTTGTGCGTTCCCACTAGTACTGCATTGCTGATTGACGATCAAGCACTCAGTGCCACTCCCAGATCTGGTGTCTGGCAGGCTGCTTAAAACATGGGTCATTGTCCTTATACATGTATAGGTTTGCCTGCAATGCGTATCTGGTCATGTACGTGAACAAGACTGTCATCATCTGGCATAATTCGACCAATCCATTGACCTCCCCAGAGGCCGTGGCAGAGGGAAATGCCCAATGGGTGGCATAAAGCATCAGAGAAAGGATTTGTCGAGGGTTTGGCCAGGGTCTGGCAAAAGATATGGAAGGATTTCGTCAGTTGTCTACTGAAGTTTGAACTTTCAGCGCTAGCGACGAGAGTGCGGTACTACGTTCGAAAGCGCCCCAGCATGCAGGCGCTTCATCTTCAGCACAGCGCAGCCCACCGAAACACGAAGGCACGTTCGACTGCTTTGCCCTGCACATCTCGACGTTGTTTTCGTTTTCGCTCACTGTTGACTTAGCACGAATTGTGATTGCAGGACTGCAGTTGTTCCGATGCACCAGCAATATCAAATGTGTTCAGGTGAGATCGTGTATGAACCTGTGCAGGCGTTACTTCTGCATGCTGAGACTGTGCAACAAGCACATCCAGTATATGTTGCAGATCTGCAGCACCCCGCAAGTTCCCTCGGAACACTCAGCGACATCAGCCAGGTGTGATGTGCAATGACGCAACTGGCCCTGTCAACAAATAGACCTGACACATGCGTGCGTGACCACAGGTGCAAACCGCTTGAAGATTGTATCACAGGCAGTTGCCACAGAGGACGAAGAGGTAGGGCCTTAGCTCTTTGCTTTTTGTACAGCTATGCATTTGCTCAACATGCAACGCCCTTGATTTGCTCGCAGGACCTTATACAATTTCAAGGCCGTGAAAAATGGTATGAGGCCAAATTCTGTGCTGATGATGCACCAGACTGGAATCCCGCAACATTTTTGCGCAAGCAGAGAGCCACTCCTGGGTTGCAAACTATTGTACTGCAAGTTGAGATCAGTCGAGACAAGGTGCCAATACGTAATGCTTACAAGCATGTTGGGCAGCGTGCCTCAGTCAGAGTAGATAGTGGCATAGATAGAGAGCTAGCTGGTAAGCAGACAACATTCTTCCTGCAGCATCTCCAGTTATCGGCAGCCTACTGCTGACTATCTGCCAGCCTGACTGACTGTGCAGGTCTGTATCTACAGCATTTGCTGGCACAGTGCTTGTGTGTGTCAATGTTTGTTGCATCTTGTGTACCTGCTGCCAACTTGTGGCTATAGCAACTGTACCTCAGTACTTCAGTCTCTCCTGTTAACTGGAACTTACATACAAGCTTCCCAGGATCAGCATGGCGCTGCTTGTCCCTGCCCTGTCCTGTCCAGCCCTTGCCCTGCCCTGCCCTGTCCAGCCCTTGCCCTGCCCTCGTCTCAGATTGAGAATGTGCCTGCATGTGCAGTATCCTGTTCACCATTCCCTCAGAGAATGAATAAGGAGGCCTTGTACAAAGTCAGAGGTGACTTGTATGCTGGCGCGATGAAGCTACATGAGGACACCCTGAGCATCAGTGCTGAGCTGGAGCTGCTGGTAGACGAGAAAGACGGTGAAGAAATCTGGAACTTGACAGAGGGTGACGCGGTAGAAGTTGGCCCTTTCAGGGTAAGCTTGCAGAAGTTTCATGTCGTCCTCAGGGTCATGTGAATGCTGTATTGGTAATGCTTGGAGCATGCTGCCATGCTGACAGCTGTTGCTCATGCACTATCAGATGTGAGCCATCCTGCTGTGCAGGTCAATACGCCCGCTGTGTTATGATACAAACTCTTGCTAGCTTACATGAAACTGCAGTTGCAGGCTGCCTGATTGCTAGCCCTTGCATGGTTGACAGTACTGATAACATCAACGATATGAACAGCAAGGACAACAACGCTTCACATGGGCAAGTCCAGCAGACCTCAAAGCTGCTGCTATCTGTTGTATACTGAGTGGCTCTGATGGCATGGCCTGTGGCAGGGAACTGGTATGAACCTGAGGAGGGACATTCAAGGCATGTTTGCCTATCCCACCTTGGTCATCTTCTGTGAAGGCAAAGCGGGCATCGCTGCAGCAAAGGCCTTGATAGAGGCCACACCAGACTCTGGTGGTCTCAACTTCCCCTTGCGCCAGGATGTCCGCATGTACTACAGGGTCAGCCTCTCTCTCTTGCTTGCACACAACTTGCTTACTGACCATACAATACATGTGCTCATCACACAAACTGCTTGTCACAGACACAAGCTGTACCTGCTGTTTAGGCGGCGGCTGCTGCTGCTGCTGCTGCGCCATCTAACCTGATCCCCCCCCAAAAAAAAAAAAAACTCATGCTTTCTCAGGATCACTCCAGATTACTTACAATCCGCATGCAGTGCAAACCAACTCATCTGGTCCTTTTTTGGAAAGCAAGAAACCCTGTTGCCCAATTCTAGTTGACATGACATATTCTTGGTGCAGGCGCCAAACCAGGAGGCGATGTGCTTCCAGAACCGGTACGGCGAGTGGGAGGAGCGGCATCGCTGCAAAGTCATCACATCTACTCGTGGTACTTTCATGGACATGTTTGACGATGATGACACTCTCATGTATGAGCCTGCACAGACTGCTGCCATCATCCTGACAGGGGATGATGAGGAAGCTGAGAAGGCAGCCCTCGAGGTAATTAGGCAATGCATGCGCCAAAACATGTGTCACGTGACTGATCATGATGCCTCTGTTGGCTTGGTGGTCGGATCAATTTTGCGTGTACAGACAGCTCTTGATACAGTGAATCAGTGCATGCATTACTGATGGTGTGTTGGTGTGTGAGCTGCTGCCAAGTGGGCTGTCAAGTAGCCCGCAACAACAGGCCTAGTACGTCGCGTTAATGCCCTCTTCCAGGCAAGCAAAATGAGCTTCCAACCAGCTGTCAAGCAAATTGCAAGTTTGAATGAGAGATTTTGCGGACATGCACAGCATGATCGTTCGCTGCAGGCATGCAGCCATGGCCAGGTTTGTCGAATCTTTGTTCAATTGTATGACTAGTCGGTGCACCTCACACAGAGGAATAGATGCTAACCCCAGCCATGCTTCTGCCTCTACCCCAGCCCCTACCAGGTCCTCCCCTGTTGGGGATGCTGGTCTGTACCTTTCAGGCAGGTCAGGGCATGTGCAGCATCCATACACCCAGGCAGGGGATGACCCTGGTAAGGGCAGAGGCAGAAGCATGGCAGGGTCGAGCATCTTTGCCTCTGTCATGTGATTGAACAAAGGTCTGGCAGAGTTGGCCATGGCTGAAGCTTGCATCAAAATTATGGTTTTCACTTTTACAGTGTCTGCATCAGTGTAACAAGTGTCCAAGGTGAACATTGTATGAATGGCTTTACGTGCCAGTTGACAGGCGTGCCCGCATCCCGCAAGCTTTGCTGGTGTTGAAGAATGATATGGGCTTGTCACCTCATAGCTCATGCACCAAGATTTGGCTTTCAACACCGACCAATGTAAGATAAGACTGCGTCAAACCCTTTCCTTCATAGCAGCTTGCTCAACATTTCTTTGGATGCAGGTCTGCAAAGAAGCAGAGATCACAGAGATTGCAGTGCAGAGTCAAGAGATGCCAGCTACTGACTACTTGACAGTTGTACAGAAAGACATGACTGGTGACTTTACCACAAAGCTACCTGACAAGAAGTCATGATTACTCATGTTTAAGCTGTACGTGAAATGATATGAGAGTCCATGTGGTGGACAAAGGGCTGCAATTAAGGCGGTCCGTACAAGGTTTCTGATGCACGTGCCTTCAAGGCCTGCAGGCTGTGCATGCATGACAATGACTATAGTCATAGCTATGATTGCATTCTCGTAGCAGAACATGTTGTCGCCTGACCACAAATCGCAATATTGCCATGACACACATATGCACAGCCCTGCATTATCTGCAAAATTGCTGACCTGCTGGTTTGATGCGTTTAAGGCCCTTTCGCACATGGGAACATCCTGCAACACACGTGCCCAAGGTACAGCACCAGCTGATGGCAAGACAGCTGCACGTTTTTCCCTTGATAAGTTGGGTCTCAGATACACGTTCCCAAGGATGCACTAAACTGCAGAGCCTGATGACATGCCTGGATCGTTGAGATATAGTGGCACAGTAAGCAGTCATGTAGGGTTGTGTTAGGCTGCGCGATGCATTGAAATGCATCCCAGAGGCTATATTTACGGTTGTGGTAAGTGAAACCACTGACTCAAAAGCTGCTGAGCAATATTCGTAGCGTCTGTTGCTGACTGTGAGGGCAAGGCTGACAGTTCTGATGGCCGGCCATGAGAGCAAGCACAACGCATGTAGAGTTGAGATTGGAGGTTGTGTCAGTGATTACACCTATATCAGCAGAGTGAAAAGCCCTCAGAATGTATGTAGCAAGGCTCTTTTGAAAAGTACAATCAGGCACAGGCAGACAGGCTCATGACCAGCGCGCTGAAGCTTCTTTTGCTGGATGTTCGTAGTTGCTTGAGGCCTTGGTCTGTGCGTGAAAAGTAGAAAGCCGCCTGCAGTTTGACTAGCAAAGGTTGCACTGCATTGGGGCCCAGCCCAAAACGCCCAGGGTGAGAGTGGCAAATATCAGCAATAAGTGATTACTCATGCATATAGATGCATTGCAATACACAGCTTGCATTCCACGCTCATGTCATCCGCATCTAGCCCAGATAGCAAATTGATTGAGCAACAAGGCAGCATGAGTGACACCAAGGAGCACCTAGTGTAACATGTATAGGTTGTACATGCATTGCAAAATGTGCATACCTGCATCCAACATACAAAAATGTGCAAAATCAACAAACGAAACATGACAAAGAGGTCAAACAGGCATCACCAGCTGGTTGCTGGTTGATAATGCCCTTTGATAATGCCCTCACCTCAGGCCAAAGAAGGCTCCAAACCTTAAACCCCTTACTGCACTATTATGTACACACTGCCACCCTGCGCTGCTGACTGTTGCCGTTTTTGTCACGACTGCTAGTGCTATTTCTGTTAAGGCTGCTGTCGCTGCTATTGCTGTTGCTGTCAGTGTCGCTTCCAATGTGGCTGGCATGGCTGTAGCAAGGCACTGCATTGTGCCGTACAGTGTGTGTGACATTGTGCAACAAGCAGATGCAAATCCGTATGTATAAAAGGTGAGTATGCCATTTCGAGAAGCGAGCCAAGGCAGTGACCCCATGAAAGCAAATCAGGTTAATAAGACACACGGTCACCTGTCCAGCGAAGGGGTAGCACATTGTTGTAACAAAACCAGTCACCTGACAAGCTTGTCTCAGAAATGAAACTGCTCTTGTAGTGTTTAAAAATTCAGCAGAAACAAAGATTGTACAAACTACCTAATTGAGACACTGGTTGTTCATTTGCAAGTACAGAAAAAGTGTGTTTTGTTGGTACAAGGCATCCACTTGCAAGCATTCAGTCCTCATGAAGGATCCATAGCAGAGGCGCCTCGCCCTGTTGTGCCATTGCTTGCACTGCTCAAACTGCTTGTTTGCTGCAGCCACACACATTTTCATTATAATTGATGTTGATAACACCAGGACTTGTGACTGCATTCAAAGCCATTAGCATGGATAACAAGCCTGATTGCAAAGTTCTCAATCAAAATTCCGAGAAAGACTATTGGCAAGGGGATTCCTTGCAGTGCGGGGCAGCTTCCTGCATAGCCACACAAGCAGCAGGTGCTGAGCGGACTTTACTATGCATGTCCAGGGACTCACCTTCTTTGGGGGTCGGCCAGGGCCTCGCTTCAGGCTGCCAGGCGTTGAGCGTCCATTGGTAGTTGCAGCTGGCGTACCCCCTTTCTTGGCATTTGCCATCTGCACAGGCAGAATCAGCATTACACTCTTCTACAGCTGAAAACGAGCTGGCTAAAACAGTTCACACTACACCAGAGCTGTGAAGGGGTTTGCTGCACAAAATTGCACAGCGAGTCATGCATATCAAGCAAGAAGTTGTGCTGCTGCGATTCACTATGCTAGGGTGCACAGGCAAAACATGCACCGGAGAGCATGACCCAGAGACCATCTAGCTGATTGGCCTTGCAAAGGCGTGCTACAGGCCAGCAAGAGCTTTGCACCTTGGACTTGGGAGGAGAGGGACCATCGAAACTTGCCCCAGGCTGAGAGGGCATTTCTATCAGCTGCGGATGCTGCTGCTGCTGTCGTGTCTGCCCTGCAGGCTGACTTGCACTGGTTTGTGGTGTCTGCCCAGGCATTGCAGCCTGTGACAGACTCTGACCAGATGCCTGCGCCCTAGCAGACCCCGTTTGCTGCTGTAGCGGGGGCCGTCCCACCTGCCCACTGGGGCTAGGCTGCCGCAGCTGCCCTTGCGATTGCTGCCGAGGCAAGTGCTGCTGCTCCTGCTGGTACTGCACCTCTGCTGCTAGGTATGGCGCAATGAGATCAAACGCCGGCCGCTGTGCTACCTCTTCTGCAGCAGTTGCGTCAGCTTCAAGAAGGTCCAGAGTGAAGGGCTGACAGCGTGAGAGGATAAGGCGGCCGCCACGGCCAATGCGAGCACTGCAGGCAGAGATATCCATGGAGGGCATGGCGAGGCTGTCTGGGGGGGGCTGGGTGAGGCGGGCAAGGCTGACTGGGTTGGCAAAGAGCATTTCTGGCTCTGTTGGTAGTGGAGGCGGCGGCAGGGCTGCTATGCTCTGAATCCTGCTGGTGTCCCTTCGCCTGTGAAAAACAGCGCAAAGTGAAGCCAAACGATATGTAGCAAATGTGCATGAATAGATTGAGCCCTATGTCAGCAACACACAAACATACACTCAAAAACGGGCTTTGCCATATGGCACATGATGTAAGCCTTTACAACCACTTAGCTAAGCATGCATGAAATGCCACATACCCATGTTTACCTCAGCGGTGTCAAAAGCCAAAGATTGCCAAGACAGCCTGCTGCACTGTACAGTCAAGTATTCATTTTGCATAGCTTGTATGCAGCAAGCTTTGTGAAGCCCATCAGCACTTTCAGGAGCATGATAGCAGATGCAGTCAACAGCAAACATAGTAGGAGTGAAGATCCGCTCACCTTTTCTTAGACTTGCGCACAAGTGCTGCCATGGCATCTGGAGTGGCAGCCCCGCCAGCCTCCCTTTGAGCCTTCTCAGACTTGGCATCAAAGCCAACAGGGCGTCGGCCGCCCTTGGCTGTCAGCTTCACTGCTGCTGCATACTCAGTGTCAACAGCGTCATGCAGCTGGCGAGGCTCATGCTTCATCTTGATCTGATACTGCTGCAGGTCCACGTCAGCATACTGCAGAAACCATACAATGACTGGGCAATGCTGCGTGGTGTTAGCTTGAGCTTTGTGCCTGCTGTAATTTCAGTGCATTGTAGAGCATGGGGAACTCGAGAAGCAGACAGAAGTTCCTTGCAATGCCTAGCGAGGTGCGCAGCTGTCATATTGAGCATTTTGTATGCAGTACCAGAGATATTGTGGCTGAACTGTATATACAAAACATATGGTATGTCACAGCGTTTCAAAGCCTTTTGGTGACTCAACCCTTTGAAACGACTTTTCAATTCTCCATACAGGTGAGCAATAGACAAGCTACGCATGCAGCGTTTGGCATAGCTATGATTGTCTGACAAGCAGGGTGTAGCGCTGTGCTGCAATACAGGTCAAAGACAGGCTGTATGGTAGCATCTATAGGTGGCAGTGTCATGATGCCATTACTGATCATAGCAACATCAAAAGCCAGAGCAGACACAGTCTGTGCATGCCATGATGAGCTGAGCTCAAAATACATCAGCCCAAACAAGCAAATCCAGCATCAGGCCATTGACAAGGGTGTTTGCAGAACAAACCGTGATATCCCGCTTCTTGCGCTCCCGCTTGATGAGGAACTGCACAACCTTGATGGCATCCATCTGGTTCTGCCTGATGGTTTGCAGCTTCTGCAAGCTGTCTATGTCATTTCCTCTGCGCCTGTTTCTCAATATTGGCCGATTGATCTTTTCCCGAGGCCTGCAATTAGGTTACAATGAGCTAATGGACTCAGCCATACAGAATCCAATGGCATTATCGCTTTGCATGTCCAGCAGCATCAGGCGCACTAGATGAGTGGGGGTGACCCGTAGTGGCAGAAACAAAGCCAAGAGTGCACGAATTGGCTTCAGCAAAATTGGGCCTGACCTGAAACAGCTATGTGGATTGGTGTCACTGCTGTTGGTGGGTGCTTGCAACCGCCGCAGCAACGGCTTTCCAAGCTGTTTTCGCTTGTCCAGCCAGTACTGGTATACAGCATCTTTGACGGGCTGCCGGGCAGCAGCAACTTGTGTCAGAGCTTCCATTGCCTGTTCCCTGCTCATGTGATCTGTTGTAGCACATGCTGCAGGGCTTGTACGCTCTGCAACACTGGCACCTGCATCTACAGCGCCGGTGTGGACTCAGCAATGCTCTCGAGGTGAAGACTGTATGCAATGCATATGAGAAGCATCTATGCATGCTGCATTGTCCCCTGTCGCTTGTTTTACTGCAATGTTGCGCAGCACCTGTATGCATGCCTGTCCCTGCCATGCATTTGTGCAACAAGGATGTCACATCATCAACAGACACTCAAGATATGTACTTAGAAAGGCAGAATCTGTGGCTTCTGCATTGGCAGTGTCCAGCCTCCACAGCAGCAGCTCCATACGCCGATATGGCAGCCGTTCTTGACCTCTATTGAAAGCAGCCAGCCATTGCCTGTCTGGATCATCAAGATCATAGTCCACTTCATCTTCCTCTTGCCACCCCACACCAGCTACAAGTACAGAACTGTTGTCTGCGTATGCATTCTGATTGATGACTTTGAATTAGGGAGGTGACAACAATGCTGAAAATGCTGTTTGCCAACACTGGCAACCTGGGTATTGTGATTGCTGCATGCAAGCAGTCAAGCATGCAGCACTGCTCTACACATACCTTTCCCTCTGATGTACACTCGAGGCTCCTTGTGGACAGGCAGGTACTCGACGCTGTATGTGGGGACAACTCTGACATCGGGTGTCGGAATCTCTTTGCCACCTTTGGCTTGTTTGCTGGACACCATCCTGGCCTACACATTCCGGTTAAGTCGGTGATCAGTCCTTGAATAAACCCTTGAAAGCTCGTCTATCCGAACTTTCGGTCCATCAACAACAATATTCAGATACGCGTACCCAGTAGTATAGCACGGACTTGTGAGTGCAGCGACATCACAAACACGGGCGGAGAGCGATCTGTCGGAACTTGCATATGCAAGTTATGTAACGCAGACTTCACAACAAGGCCAAAAAGGATCAGAAACGACAGATCATGCAAATGCGACAACGCTGAAACAAGCATGGAAAGCTGGGCAACAACATGCCACTGTTTCCCCGGAAGCATGGTCGCATACCTCCTCGTTATCTTTATCAAGGGCTTCATGACTGTGAACGATGTCCCTGGACACCTTTTGTTCGCCGTCATCCAGCTCCTTTACGTCCCGCACGATGTTCAGCTGTCTCAGCGTATCCAACGGGCGAGGTCGGAAGCTTGTTCTGGTGCCCATGATGGCCCTGTGAGACGAAATAAAGGCTTTGCCACCTTGTGCACTCACACTTATGATCCTCTTTGATAGAAACTTTCCGACAGATGCGCCAACAGCTTGCCCTCGGCTCCAGCAAGCGCTAGCCAGGGTCAATGCATGACCTTTTGGAACAAGCAAAACGACGTTTGCTGGCCTGTGCTAGGAGCACTTGCGCAAACAACAAGAGGTGTTTTCAAGCTGTTCGTGCACAGCAGCTCGAGCTGCCGCTCCACTTAAACTTTGCATTTCCTTTTTCACAGAACTAAAAGTCACATTCCAAAACCGAGTCGCGATCTGCTATGGCGATGCCTTCGAGACCACGGTCACTCTGTGGCCCACATCATTCGGCGTGGTTGAGCTGCTGTTTGAGCGAGGCGCCGTCCTCGCCGAGCAAAAGACACCCTTTAGCTGCCAAACCTGATCCAGTCATGCATGCCGGGCACTCATTTGCGGATGTATGAGGCGCCAGGCTTGTTGATAGCGTTGTCGTAAGCTACAAAACGCACTAGCTGTCTTTGCAAACTCGTCATGAACAGTGTATGCCGGGCGAGACCCAAAGATCACGACAATAAAACTTCGGGTATTGTTGATCTGGACTACAGCTCGCGCACCTGCACAGTCCGATTTTGCATAATTGCTTGATGAACGTTTTGAACAACTCTTCAGGCCGCCAGACGTTCCCTGCCTTTCCGTACGAGCCATACGATATACAACAGCGCTTCATGGAGAGCATGTATGCCACTCTCGAGACCGGGGGCGTCGGCTTGTTCGAAAGCCCGACAGGTGCATTCTTGCCGATGAACTGGGCATATCACTGCACTTCGTTGTCAATTGTGTCGACGTGTGCAGGCACGGGCAAGACTTTGAGCCTAATCTGCAGCGTATTGCAGTGGCTGGAGGACAGGCAGGAGAAAGCAGACCGAGCAGCAGATCAGGAAGGTGATCGCATGTGTCTCGCAGCAGAGTGGACAGATGAGGTTGTTTGCGAGCTGTAACAGAACATCATGTTATCTGATCTGTCTTGCTGCCTGCTGTAGAGCCAAATCTTCCAGACTGGCTTGCTACACCAGCATGTAGTCAGCAGAAAACAGCGCCAACTGCTCAGCACAGGAACCAGCGGCAGCAGCATGTGCAACCAAAATCTGCTCCACCTATGGCACAAGGATCCGCTGAAACTGCAGACAAACTTGTAGACTCATCAGAAGCGGAGCACTTGCTGGACATTTGGGAATCAGACTCTGATAAACCCACCAATTCTGGCAAACATAGGTGACAGTGCATCTCTGCATAGCTCTGTCACAACAGTTTCTCCCAAGGGCAGTGAAACATGTCCATGCTGCCTTTCAGATTGCCAAGAGCCCTTGACTCCAGCTCCAGTGACAGTGATACTGATGGTGCCAAGGCAACTTGGAAAGCCACACCAGAGGACAGTAAGCCAAAGCATCAACAGGTACAGCGCTCCTGTTCTGTCAATGTGGACAACAACACTTGCCACGCAACCTTGTTTTCTGCTTTCCCTCTTGTGCACAAGCTCGGTGTCTGTGCAGGTCTTCTTTTGCAGCCGCACACACTCGCAATTGAGTCAGTTTGTTAGTGAGCTTCAGCGAACCACCTTTGCTGACACAATTGCATCTGTATCTTTAGCTTCACGCAAGGTGAGCAGTGTCCCCATTCATTGCCAGGCATTGAGTAATGCTTGCCGCAGGTAGCAATCTTGAATGCATTCTACGTCAGCTTGCTGATGTAACAGTTGGAATCTCCATGCACATGCAACCTGAAGATGCTGTTGCATTTGCATCAGCACTTTCTTGCGTGGGGCCATGCATGCAGCAGTGCAACTCAGCTTAGCTGTGAGGATGAGGTGCCAGCAAAGCTGATGAGATCATGTGATTGCAGGCTCTTTGCGTAAATGACTCTGTGCTGAAATTAGGAGCTTTGAGTCGCATCAATGAGAGATGTCTGGACATGCTGCAAGCCAAACCAAGCAAGAAACAGGCAACTGGAAAGTCTGATCAAAAGCCAAAGGTGCCTGTCCCACACTGCACAGGCACAGTCATGCAGTCACGGGCCTCCAATGCTGCAAAACAGTGCTGGAAATGTCGATTCTCATGCCCATTGCAGCCATGATGGCCCAGTAGATGCTGCATCATTGGAGGCCACATTGGAGACGGTTCAAGCTGCTGTCTGCTATGGTGTCTTCACTTCACATCATTGCGGTTTCCCTGTCTGTCCCACTATCTGTCGTGAATGCCAATGCTCAGAGAGCCAGCATGTTCAGCAAAGCACAGCAAAGCACATGTGTACCTGTCACATGCATAGAAATGTTGCCCAAGAAGGCAGGCAAGTCCCCTTGTCAAGGGCGGAGACCCAAGCAGAAGGCATGCTTACATTGTCAGACACCTGACACTCCATTCTGAAGGAGCCATAGTATGCAACACAGTCAGTTGACCTGCAGGCCAGGACAGCAGGAGGGTCCTGCGCATTCCTGAGAGCCAAGACAAAGGCAAAGGATCACTTCAAGGAGGCTATTCTAGCTCAGCCGGTGGATGTGGAAGAGCTAGGCAAGCTGGGACGACGCAAGCTGGTGTGCCCGTACTACACAGCACGCTCGGCTGTGCCTGAAGCCCAGCTGGTGCTCCTGCCTTACTCTGCCCTCCTCTCACAGGTCAGCTGTCAAACAAGAGGCAAGATCAGGACTCTTTCCTCTCAATGTCTTTTGGTTGATGCTCATTCTGGCAATACCTATCTGCTATTTGTTTCTGCTGACACCTGTTTATGCCTTGTCAGCACTGATCAATGCCTGAAAGTATAGCAGATATGGCTTTTGTGTGCTGTGATGACCTGTTGCAACGCCAGGACAGCACAATGCCAATGTGGCAGAACCAGCAAAATGCAGAAATGGAGCAGTGTATTGCAAGCATTCCTCAGCTGAGTCATTTGGTTATCTTATAAGCAACACTAAGCATTGTTTGCCTCAAGACAGCACACCAGCCTGCTTGCTCCAGCGCTCAGATTGCATATGTGCATGCAGGAAAGCCGTGACTCACTGGGATTGCATTTGAAGGGTAGTATCATTGTGGTGGACGAGGCACACAATCTGGTGGACGCAGTGAATGGCACACACTGTGCTGAAGTCTCGGTCAATCAACTGAATGCTGCAGAGACTCAGTTGACTGGCTACTTTGAGCGCTTCAGGACTAGGCTATCTTCAGGTGTGGTGTCCACATCCTGGCATTTGCATCTGCACTGTTCACGTGCTTCTGTTCAGCTCTGTGCTTTGCATCTTAGTATGCTTGAAAAGTTAAGGTGCTCAGCCAACCAGATTGAATCGAGACCACAAACAGGCTTGTGTAGCAGATGTCAGCACCAGTCATGATCTTCATGGCAACATTGCCCTGCATAGCGTGTCCTGCAACAACATGCTGATCCAATTGACCATGCGTACCGAATGCCAAACCTGCCACATCGCCACGCAATCCTACCAGATCTATCCTTCCGGCTCACGCCTGCTGGGGCTTGGGGAGTCTGCATGTACTGGCCTGAGACTGGAAGCTGAAACCTCAAAACCAGGTTGTCTGCGTGGACACCAAGAAAGAGAACTGGACTGTTGCTGGTGCCCTCATGTGAATCAGCGCTGTGCAATGTACAGGCAATAGTAGACACATCCAGGCCCTCATTGGTCTGGCCAAAGTGCTGCGCAGTGCTGTGCAACTGGCAAAGCCAGAGCAGCAGCACGTCCAGACAGTCAACGACTTCTTGTTCAACTCTGCCCTGGATGGAGTCAACATGTTCAAGCTGCTCAGGCAAGTCTTGCTACCTTGTTGCTCATTCACTTGTTTGAGTACCTGAACAAGCGGTTATAATGCTGGATCAGAAAGTGGCATTGCTGGCTGACCTGCGCACCACAAGCTGATAGTTGTCACGATACTTGTTTGCAGGTATACTAAGGAGAGTAAGGTTCTGTTCAAGGTAGCTGGCTATGCAGACTCAGCCAGGCAACAAAGCCACATGGGTTTGGTTGAGATGCATGATCAGCACTCCTCTGGGTGCATGCCTCCAGCAGGTCAGCTCTATTCTTCTCATTTATATTTATTTATAAAAATCTGACTGTTGACCCAACGTTGCATGATTTGACCCACAGACAAGCTTGCTATGAATGTGACATGCTGCAGCGTGACTGCATGCAACTCCCTAAGGGTTGTGGTCATGCGAATTGCTCGCTGCTTGGTGAGCAGCAAACATGGCCCAATCTAGCAGAATCAGCTGACTGATAAATGGTGCCTGAATCTGGCAAGTGCAAGCTACCGCTTGCCTGTGATTTGACATCAAACACCTAATGGGTATTGGATGAATGTAGTGGCTGTCTGCTGATTACAGCATTGTCAGAGTTGCTGTCTGCCTTGCATGCTTTGACTGCAACTCACTGCAACTCATTGAGATACCCTGAGTCAGCTACAGATGCTGCAAAGTCATGCTGTTGGCAAAAGCTCACTTGAAATGGTGCACCAAATTTGCCGACTTGCTCACAATTCCTGTACAGTTCATTTTTCTTTGCATGACATGACTTGCAACAAGTTGATCTGAACAGCTGGGGTAGCCATAAACATAAAGGGAGAAATCTGAATTGCAGGCAGTCACATTTCAGCTCTGCATGCTCTGGTGTGCTTCATGAGCGGCCTGACCAATGCAGATGCTGATGGCCGCGTCATCCTGGACACAACAGCCTGCAGCCTCAAGTTTGTGCTGCTCAATGCTGCTGCACACTTCTCAAAGGTGCACACTTCTCAAAGGTCTTCTGACAGAATGTTGTATGCTCAAAGGGTCGTACTTGGTCCCAACGACCCTTTGAATCCAGTGGATGAACGGATGCTTGTATGCCTTTTGTGAGCTGCGCTGCCAGCTGTCACTGCCTCTCCACTACTCTTTAACATTGCCACATATGGTGCTCAGAACGAACAGCAAATGTGACATCATGAAGTAAACTTGCGGCAGCTCTTCAACACTGCCACATACAGTCCGGTTGTCCCCAGTCTGAAAGCAGCTGTACAATATGAGGTGCATCTCAACCTGCACAAGTCTTGTTCCATTCAGTTCTCTACTCCTCACCCACGTTGTGACCTTTAGACACAGCGCGCCGACCTCGTGCCCCACCTTTTCATTACAAGCTTGCTGTTGCTGGGCATGCATGCAACATACCAAGCACCCTGACTATGGCTGCCTTAAGCGTATGCAGGTGTCAGAACAAGCTTATGCAAGAATGAGTCACCTTGTCTGCCCATTGGCCCTGTCAAGGGCTGATTGAATCACCTGTTCTCACTTCCCTGCCACACCTGTGCAGGCCCACACCAGTGTCACCACATTTCTTCTTGATGCTTTTCCCATTATATTTTAGTCTACGCTGCCGCTTTTCCTCTTAATCTCTTTTCTTCGTGGTGTTGGTTTTGCCCCCCCCCCTCCGTTTTAGCTTAGTTGTACAGACATTCAGAATTGAAGCATGAAGTGACACGTCTGGCTGACATGAGAAAGTTGTTTGTGCATGCAGGTAGTAGAGCAGGCGCATGCAGTGGTGTTGGCCTCGGGCACCTTGTCCCCCATCGCCTCCCTCACCCGCCAGCTCTTCCCCACCCTGCCGCCCTCAGCCATCACACACTTCTCCTGTGGCCATGTTGTCCCCAAAGAACAGCTGCTGGCCCTTGCTGTAGCTCAGGTCTCCTCGTCATGACATCTGCCGCCAGCACAACTTGATTCGTCTCCGTGCCGACGACCTGTAGTATGTCTGAGTTGGCTTGCCTCTCTGTGCTGGCCCTTTGCCTGGCACACTCTTAGCAAGCTCTTGTTGGGTTCTACAGCCCTTGTATGTCTCACACTACTCCTCTTGGTCAGTCACTCGTTTAGTCAACACACGTCTTCTTATGGGTCAGGCACCAACAGCCCTAGGTAGAAGCTTGTACAAGGGTGCACACCTTATGCTTGTGCACCTCGACCCATCTCTGGTGTTCCAGTTCTAACACACATCTCTGGTGTCAGTGCCAAAGACCAAGAGTTCTCCCATATTGAGTGTGTGGGCTGTTCTGCACACAATGCTTGGCTCAGATTTAGTATTATATTACATTGCATTATACTATATATTTACATTACATTGCATGACATTGTATTACTGGGCAGGGACCGTCTGGAGCAGCTCTGCAGCTGCGACATGGAGAGCGAGGATCAGACGGCAGCCTGGATGAAGTGGGCCGCCTTTTACTCAACATCTGCACCTGCACCCCTCAGGTAGGATCCTGCACTGCCCCTGTGACCAGGGGAGACAGTCACTACCCCACATTGCAATCTCCCCCTGGCTTATTGTGCCTGACTGAACCCAAAACATCCTCTCCATCACACCTGGACCTGTGTATGGCTTATGTGTGCAGGTTGGGCTATCATCTGTCATGGCCACTCACAGACATTCACAATCACATTCACATTTACATCCACTTTCATGTGCACATTCACATTCACATTCGTGACATTCACAGATTTTGCAAGTCTCTGCTGGCTAAGTCAGGCATCATTTGTGATGATTGCACTTGACTGTAGCTGTCAACCCATTGCACACTATAACAGTTGTCAGACCCGAACCAAAGTCTGTATCAGGATGGACTGCTTCATTATCGTAGGTATGCTGCATTTGAACAGGTGTGCCATATACTGCAGGGAGTGGTTGCCTTCTTCCCATCATTTGCCCACTGTGAGCAGCTGTACACGCGCTGGCAAAAGACCGGCCTGCTCGCCCAGCTGTCATCCAAGAAAGCAGTCTTCAGAGAGCCTAGAGCTGCCAATGAAGTGGACAGCATGCTGCAGCGGTATGCCCAGTGCGTTGCTCAGGCATCAGGACAGCAAAGGCCCGCAGCTGATGCCACTGCAAGCGCTTTTACTCCAGGCCATGGTGCCAAACATGACAATGGCAGTGTTGGTGTATGCAATGGAGGGCTGGTGCTGTGTGTGGTGGGAGGAAAGCTGTCGGAGGGCATCAACTTCAGTGATGGCTTTGGCAGGTGACTCACTAGCCGTGTTCCATGAGGACCTTGATGTTGAGTACGGTGCTTTTATGAGTAAAGCGTAAATCGTCTGCTTTGTTGTCTGTCAATTCAGCATATTGCTGAATGCATTCAACAAAAGCAATGCCAACATCTTTGCTGAGTGTCATGTCAAAGCCTCGTGTAGGCTTATCAACAATGAGCTTATCTGTTCCTGTTTAAAGTCATTGTGCATGCGCAGACCATGCAGCTCGCAGATGACCATGCCTCTCAGGTTTGGGGCAAGCAGGTTATTACACCAAGCTTGATCATACCTGTGAGATTGTCATGTGTCAGGAGTGTACAACGTAGCTTGTGGTGCAGGTGTGTGGTCATGGTTGGCATGCCGTACCCCAATCCAACAGACCCTGAGCTTCAGGAACGCATGCGCTTCATGGACACTCAACAGCAGCAGCATGTGCTGAGCGCTGCATGCCCAGCTAACGGAGCCGCTCATCTTACATCTTCGTTGGAGGCTGCTTTGCTGTCCCAGTCAGCATCATTCGACTGTAGCAGCACCGGTCCTGCTTTGATGTCAGGCTCAACATTGGGCAAAGGCGACCGTCCGACTCATGCAAAGGGCAGCACTCAGACAGCTGGAAGAGAGTACTATGAAGACTTATGCATGAAGGCAGTCAACCAGTGTGTGGGTAGAGTCATACGGCACAGAAATGATTACGCAGCCATTGTATTGGCAGATGCAAGGTGGGGTATGGGCAATGCTGGGGTGGCCCCAGGAGGGTCTCAGTTGCCTGTTGGGCCTCTCAGAAAGCTGCCAGAATGGATTCAAGGCTCGTTGACTGTGTGCAATACATTTGGAGATGCTTATGGGCGTTTGCATCGGTTTCACCGGCAAATGCTTGCAGCAACAACCCCGTCATGAGAATTGAGTGGCGCATAGTCTGTACATGTGAGCTCTGAAGCTCGATTACAAGGGCTTGAGCAGGATGCAGATGAGCTAGTAAAGGCTTGACAACTATGAACGCTGGGAGGATGCATAATTACATCTGTACTTGAAAGCAGGTCTAGTTGGCCACCATGGTGCATCTTGTGGGGTCGTGATTGATACAGAGACAGCAATGCTGGACCTAAGGTTGCACGGCTTTCATATGACATAGCTTGGGGGTGAAGCAATCACTTTCGTTTGCAGTTAGGCTTCCCAACGTCACAAAGGTTTGGACCAAGCAGCTTCCACAAAACCTATCAATGTTGTTTTTGTGTGGCATGGGAGGCAAAACGCATAGCGTCAGCTACTGCAGCGGCATCTTTGACCGCTGCTACATTGTGCGCCCTGATTATGTTAGCTCCATGGGATATGCACATCGCAGCCGCAGCTGCAGTTGCATAGTCTCTGTCTGCTGCATTTGTTCGACCTGCATCTATATCAAACAAGCGATACATGGCGTTGCTGTTCATCAAATGCTCCGCAGCATGAACGTGCTGCATATTCTGCAACACCGTGCAGTGTGCTCGTCTGGAGTACAGTCTGAAGGTATGGGACAAGTGTACAGCTAGTATGGAAGTCAGAACTGCTGCTTAGGTTGCTCAGCAGTGCTATGCCTAGCGTAGTGCAAGTCCGGACGATGTCTGCTCACCAAGGTTGATACATAGCACATGACTCACCAGTGAGTTTGCCCAAGAAGCCTTTCCTAGACGGCCCCAACAGCATTGGCATGCCTTGTAAACACCCTTTCAGCTGGGAGCGAATTTGCTGCAAGCCACACATGACCTCCACATTGCCTTGACCAGTCTTGGCAAACCCAACTCCTGCAACTCAGATGACAGTCATGCACAAAAGCGTCTGTAGCTAATGTAGTTTTGAGAACTCTGCTGTATGCTTCCAACGCCAAGTTTTGCCACACATGGTGTAGAATGTAGAGTGCTCAAAGATGCAAGGCATACAAGAATTTGTTGCAGGAAGTGCACAACCTGGCAACCACATGCAAATTTATACCAGTGTTGGGTGCACTGCAGGGTGAGGCAACACTGCATGGCCCAATGTATATGGCGTGAACTGGAAGGGGTGTAGACAGTAAGCACCTGGGTCAAGGATGATCCTCCAGGGCTCAACGCCAGCATCCATGACAGCCTGAGCCTGCATTTGCATTTCTTGTCCCACCTCCAAGCATGTGTCTGTATACTGGGTCAGTGACTGCATGGTACTGGGGTCGCCCCTCATGTGCATCAAGATGTAGGGCACATTCAGTTGAGCTACCTGTGAGCAAGCAGGCAGCTTGCCATGGGCAAGCATGCAGTGGTGCTTTCAAGTATTGGTGATTGAGCAGCTTTGTGCAGGAAGTGCCATGTGTCAGCAGGAGGATGGCACTGGCATACCACATTCAAAAGCACACATCAGTTACAACGCATATGTCAAACAGATGTGCCACGGCACCACACCATGCATGTATGCAAACAGGACAATGCTGACAAAAGCCGTGTTTGTACAGTCACTAAGTGTCAGCTGGGATCTCTCATTATGTTGACATCTGACAGTGAGCAAAGGTGCTAATGACAACAAATGATAGATTGGGATAAAACATTTTCTTGAGCCATGTTCACGATGGTTGCCAGCAAATGCTTCACAGGAGAAGACGCATCAGCACTGATGTGCAGTACCAACTGACCTGTGCATGCATATGAGGGTCCATCAATCCACCAGAGACATCATTGACAATATGGGCACCAGCAGCCACTGCTAGACTGGCCACCTCAGCGTCAAACGTGTCTATGGAGATAGGCACCTTCTGGAGCGCCTCAGTCTCTTTCATAGCTCTACGTGGCAACAATCCATGTGAGGAATGCTGTCTGCAAGGACGCTGCATGAAAACTACAGCAGTGCATTTGGCCTGCTAGGCAGGCATGATGTCATGATGTGCACAAAGACTAAGGCTGGTTCAGCTGTTGCTGTGCAAGATGCAGAAAGCTGTCGATCTGCTGGTCTGACTTGACAAAGGATACTTGCAGCATTTTCCAGCTTTGACTTGATGCCACAAAAGGGCCATGCTCAGGGCGTAGCCTGCCGTGTCCCAGATGTACCTCATCACCATTGCAGCTGCTGGTGTGTTACTGGCTGGTGAGGCAAAAAATGGTTTGCTGATGGTCAGCTCTGCGCATGAACTCCTCAGATGTGTAACTGATCAGCTGATACAGTGATCAGGTGATGATGCCGTGATCAGATGGTATGGTGGTCAGATGATCAGATGATACGGTGGTGGCAGCAGGCATTGCAAGGGGCAGCATAACATCAAGGCAACAGGTCAGACCTGATGACTGGGACAACTCTCTGCACCTCTTCTGCTGTGGTCAACCGTGTGGCTCCTGGGCGGGTTGACTGTCCGCCAACATCCACAATGTCTGCTCCTTGCTTGACCATCATGCAGGCATGCTCTACAGCGCCCTGGACCCCCTTGATCTGACCCCCATCGCTGAAGCTGTCAGGTGTGGCATTCAGAATTCCCATGATCCACGTTCGTTGCTGCCATGCCCAGTTTGGCAGATCAGGCAAAGGGATGAAGGGTTGCAGGTCTGGGGCAGACATGACCTCACCTCCTACGCAAATGCATGCAAGTCAGCCAGCGACTTAAGTTCGCAGTAATTCTGCACATGTGTGCGTGTGTGATGCAGTTGGTGCAGGGACATGCATAGCCCAGTGAATTTAGTGAAGATTGCGGTGATGTAGGGTGTGTGGCGGAGTAGGGACAATTTTGACCTTTTTCTGGAGCGTCGCTGATAACCAGCATGATGAGCCAAGCAGACAACATGTGGAGCTGCAACGCCCAAGCACAGCCTGCTATTGCCTTGTCTGATTGTTTTAAGTCCGATTGCACCCAGATGAGGCATGAAGCTGCCTCAAATGCCAACAACACCTTGGCTGCCAGAAAATGCTTTTATACAGACAGTGTACACTACCTTGATTGGGCCGCCAGATGTTGCGCACAGCAGCCAGCTTCTCGGCAAGGCCCTGCCAAGGACTGTGACTCAAGTCTTCTTCAGGGGTGAACAGATCCAGCAGAGGTACTTTCACAAAATCCCGTTCCTGCCATCTAGGATGTGGGATGCACAGCCTATCATGCTGGACGTGCTGATTGCTGTAAAATATGATGTCTAGGTCAAGTGGCCGGGGACCAAAGCGCTGTCCAGCAAAATTACGGCCTGAGGCTGCCTGCATTGTGCGCCTTTTGTTTCCTGCACTGGTGCTGACTAGCAAGGATGTGGTGGCAACTGTCTTAGATTGTGATGAGCAGTCACTGCTGCAGACATGTCAGCTGCCGAAGACAGAGGCAATGACTCTGAAATGGCTCCCTGGACTAATTTGCTTACTACTGAGCTTCTGAGCTGTGCATTGCTCAGCAACATGCAGGCAATGGTGACTCATAAAATAGCAGTGTAGCAGATTCTGCAAGATGTTGACTGTGATTGGGTGTTGATGTTACTGTGCACCTGACCTCCACAGTCTTGAGCGCATCCAGCAGTTCCAAAGGTTGCAGTGGTGTCAATGCAGCTAAGGCCCCATTCACAAACCTGGGCTGATCTGTCACGTATGCTGGTGCGCTCTCATACAAGCGTGATTGTCGGACCACCTGTGATTTGCATGTCAAATTTTCGGTGACTGTGTGAAGAAGGCCACAAGGCTCCACTGCACATATGCAGCATGAGTTGATGTGCAAGCTGTGCAGGGCATACCTGGATGCCTAGTGTTGGTAGCTGCCTGACTGCTGCTTGTATGTTTGCAACCGAGTCACCCTACAATTGCAGGCACAAATGCATCAGGAGCCTTGCCCGGACTTTAGCTCGCAGTCATCGAGACAATATGGCTGGAAACACACACCATATTAGACCCAAACGCTATGGCAACTGCAGACGTCCCTGTTCCAGGTTGCACACGTGCCATTTCTTGGCTGGAATAACTCACAGCTCCAATGTGCCGCAGTGACAGCAGTTGTGTCAGGCCTCTGCAGTGTCTAAGGCTGCAAAGCATTTGTAAAAGTTTCTGTGCAGCTCGATTGCAGGTAGTCTGGGCGATATATCCTTGAATCGCGCGCTGACTGATGCCTGTGATGCAGCCAGACGTTTCCGACAGCAACTACAAGGCTTTGCCACACTCCGCCCAATGGGCACGCAAACGCCATGAACAGGTTGACATTGCGTCAGGCCATGTCCTTGTCCAACTGCCCCGTCTGTGTGTAACCTCTTTGCAACATGAGGAGACAACTGCCAGCATTCTGGCGGATCCGAAGCTGGATGCAACTCACGCCTGCAGGGCTTCTTATGTGGCTTATGTGGCTTCAATTGTGGACATGTTGCTGTCTTGTAGCTGCCTTGGCAACAGCATGCGCATGTATATAGTCAGTACTGGTGACACAAGCACATGTCTACCCCCGATATAGAAGTGATGCACTGAGGGGAGTTGGGTCGCTTCCCATTGCAAGTTCACCTTTGGCAGCAGATTCTGCGTTATCATAATAGGACAATTGCATTAGACAACGTGCGTCTTGTTAAGCTCGCAATGGTTGATGGCTTTGCTTTGCATCTGACAGCAGTCAAAGACAGTTGGCAGCATAATCTAGGTGCTTTTCTGCATGGTCATTCAGGACAGCAGCAGCTTTTTCACAAATTTGACATTGCATCTTTCATAGAAAGGGCTAAGCATCAGCATGCATTTGAGTACTTTGCAGATGTTCAGCACAGCAGCTTGATGTTATAT